>UMHM01024858.1_pt1 | contig 175412 bp, 146 predicted proteins | sample 1965501 | NCBI WGS metagenome assembly UMHM01 (sample SAMEA4836095, study PRJEB28245) | human gut metagenome | biome: gut microbiome; material: fecal sample | place: Denmark | collected 2008
GCGCGGCTTATATCGCCGCACTGAAGGACGGAGCTTTACGCCGAAATTTGGTAAGGTTGCGTTGAAATTACGGCGATTGACTTGATTTCGCTTTTCTCGGGTAGCGTCAAGAAGCTTTTCGATTAGGTGCTTTAAGAATTCAAGATCAAAGGGTTTTTCAATGAAATCAACAGCCCCCTTTTTTAAGGCGTTGACGGCCATAGGGACATCGCCGTGGCCGGTAATGAAGATAATTGGAATATCTGCTTTTTCTCTCGTAAAAATTCTGAACTTCCAGCCCACTCATACCGTTCATGCGTATATCGAGTAAAAGTACGGCAATGGTTTCTGGGTTGTAGTGTGCGATAAAGCTTTCGCCACTTTCGTAGAGTTCGACGTTGTAATCACTGGCCTCTAAAAGCCAGCGGATGGAGTCGCGTATAGCTTCGTCGTCATCGACGACGTAAACGGTTCCGTGAGTCTTTTGATATTCCAGCATAGTCGTTCGGATTCCCAGAAAGATAATTTCGATGTATCAGGGATGTCCGAAACGTTCTCCCGACTCATTTTGCTTTACTGGACGATTGGCAAGGAGAAGAAAAAAATGGTTCCACCATCAGGATTTTCCCTAAAGGACAAGTGTCTGTTATGGCTTTCGATAATTGACCGGCAAAGATTTAAACCAATTCCCATGCCTAGACGTTTTGTTGTGTAAAAGGGCTTGAAGATGTCTTCGCAATGCGCTGGGTCAATGCCTTCTCCGTAATCAAGGACTTCAAACCTGAGAGAATTCCCTCGCCAAACGACATTGACACAAACCTCCCTTTTAGAACTTTTTTCGGAAGCTTCTAGTGCGTTTTTCAGAAGATTCACTAACACTTGTTCAATCAAAATCGCATCGCACACAACGTCGGGAATTCCCGGCTCTATATGTGACTCGAGGCGAATGGATTTCTCATGAGCAAAAGGTCTAACCAATTCGAAAGCTTCAGCAACTATGTGGGCGGCATTGACATTGGTGTGAATCGGTTCAGAACGTCGCACAAAGCTACGAATGCGTCGCATAACTTGGGTGGCGCGCTTTGTTTGAGTGATGATTTTTTCAAATGCCTCGATGGCTTGCTCATTGTTAAGCCGCTTTGTCTCAAGAAGAAGTTTTGAAGCGGTGGCATAGTTTTGAACAGCTGCAAGCGGTTGGTTGAGCTCGTGGGCAAGGGAACTTGCAATCTCGCCCATATTAATGAGTTTAGATGAAAGCTCCGCTTTCTCAAGTTGCTTGGCAATTGCTTCGCGATTTAAGTGCTGTGTAGTTACATCGTATGTGGTTAAAAGCTGTGCTTCACTATCGTCAATCCAAGTGATTTTTTTAATGCGAATAGAATACCAGCGGTGTCGTATTTCGTCATAAATATCATCAGATTCGGTTGCGCCATTGGTTATTTTTGAGGCAAGCAAAATGTGTTGATTCGCGTTTTCTCCAAAGCTTTCTCGATAAATGCTATTGAAGAACAGTAGGGTCGGTTTCTTGTCTTTTAGGGAAATGACGCTAACCGCTGCATCCATTGTTTCCAGCACGCGAGTAAATTGCTGCTGCAAGGAACGTAGTTCACGTGCAGCACGATTGGCTTGCGTGATGTTACTGTGAGTGACCATGAATCCTAAGCGCCTGCCGTCGTTTGCCAGAAGGGGAAAAACTTGCACGGCGCAATCAAAACGCGTTCTGTCTTTCCGTGTCGCTTCAAATTCAAAATACTTCTTGTGGTGGAAATCTGCTTCTTGAAGTGCTGTTGAGAAGTCCTTGGCAATCGCAAGATTCTCTTTAGTCCAGAAAGGATAGGGAGGAGTAAGCCCTAAGGTCTCTTCGGGGGTAAAGCCGAAAAGCTCTTCGAAGGCATCATTGAAATAGAGAATCTTTCCCTTTCCATCGATTACACACAAGGCGTCCAGCAATGATTCACTCACAGCCCGCTGCACAAGAATTCGTGCTCGCATAGATTGCTCAGTGCGCAATTGTCTCACTTGAAAGCGCCAAAGAAGAAAAAGAGAAACGAAAATGATGCCTAACAGTACAAGCGAGCACCAAGCGTAAGTGCTATTGCTGTAAAAGGTACTTAACAGAGAAGACGTAAGCCCTAATTCAACACGAGAAGGAAGCGGGGGTAATGGCAAACATACTTCCATCGCAGCTAAGTCTGGAAGGTCGCCTTGAATAACAGTTGTTGCAAAAACCGTCTTTGCGTCCAATAGATGATAGTGCTGGAAACGGTTAAGCTTATCGGTAGATGCGTAGCGCAACGCTACAGGTAAAGAGATACGGCCTAAGAAAAATACTCCGTTTTTTTCAGGAGGCGTTGCAAGGTCGGAAAAGGGACCCGCAGCGCCATCGTCAAGATAAGGAGGCGAATAAACGGCGGATTTGGAAGTCTTGGCACGCAGGCTAGCGATAATCGAAATCTGATTTGTGATGATTTCTCCCTTGGGTCGAGAAATCTCTCCCATCGCATCGGGATTAGCACAATTCTCAATGACGCGTCGATTTTCATCGAGTACCGAGAACTCGACTAATTCTGGGTACATGTAAAAAACCGAGGAAAGGAGTCGGCAGACAAGAGTGGGCTCAACGCTACTTAGTGAAGAAAGTTGTACTGAAAGGTTTGTCAGGCGCTCCTCGGTTGCGATGGAGATGTTTTCTCCTGCCACATAAAGGGATTCAAGCTCATCGCGTTGCGCTTCATTGGAGGCAATTCGCCATACAAGAATAGAAAGCGCCATCGCAGAGAAAATCAGAATAAGAATCGCACCCACGCCAAAGCGACTTGCCTTCGTTTTGTTAGTCTGGACAAGTTCAAGGAGCAAATCTCCGATTGGCTTTTGGGATTGGGAATTCATAAGTAACAGAAAGGGGTTTCTCGGATATTACGCCCTAAAACGAACAACAAAACAGAGTTCGAGAACGATTTTAAGATGAATGTCGCACTCTGTTTTTCACCTCGGCTTGCTCCGCTTCGGAAATCCATTCCCGTTTTTATTGATCTTTAACGTCTGAATCAATTACATCTGAGGGCCTGCGCCAGATGAAACGACAAGTGACAATAGCCGTAAAAATAGCGTTATTACGGCTTTGATGCTGAACTGGCTCATGCGTTCTCTTCGGACAGTGCGAGATTAAGCCTAAAATACGCACGAACAAAGTGCTCGGGCTTTCGGGCACTGAAATTTTCCTTTTGAAAGGATTGTCGGAATGACTCAGGATGAATTAAAGCGCGAGGTGGGAAAGGCCGCCTTAAAGTATGTCGTCGAAGACCAGATTCTCGGTGTCGGCACGGGATCGACAGTTGATTGCTTCATTGATGCGCTCAAAGAAAGCGGGCTTAAAGTTCCTGCTTGTGCCTCTAGTTCCGTGCGTTCGACAAAGCGCCTTGAGTCTTACGGCTTTAAGGTCGTCGATTTAAATACAATCGAATCGATTTCCGTTTACATCGACGGGGCCGATGAAGTCGACGAGACGCTCGCGATGATTAAGGGTGCCGGCGGTGCCTTAACGCGTGAAAAGATTGTCTCGAGTATTTCGAAAAAATTCGTTTGCATTATCGATGAAAGTAAACACAGTAAGACCCTCGGCCATGTCCCGCTTCCCGTGGAAGTGATTCCGATGGCTGTGGCTTGTGTCTCGCGCACCTTGCGTGCCATGGGCGGCAATCCCGTCGAACGCGACTTTACGACCGATAACGGGAACCGCATTCTCGATGTGGCCGGTCTTGACATGAGCAACCCGAAAGCGCTCGAAACCCGGATCAATCAGATTCCCGGTGTTGTGACAGTCGGGCTTTTCGCACACCGCGGCGCCGATGTGGTCCTTGTCGGTACCGATAAGGGCGTTGAGACGTACACTCGCAAATAACAAACGCCGATAGACGAACCCATAGGCTCGGGACGGCCGATTCAGGCGGATATCCCGAGCTTATTTTTTTCAACGGGAACGTGGTTGGGGACGGCCTCGATACCGCCGCCGAAAAAGTACCGTTCGCATTGTTCGGAAACATGTTCACGCACTTTGGGGTCGGCACAATTTAAGCCGTACTCGTTGATAATCATCGTCTGCAGCTTTTTCCACTCTTCCCAGGCCTCTTTACTGACGGACTCATAAATCCGCTTTCCGAGTTCTCCGGGAATGGGAGCAAAATCCAAACCTTCGGCGTCTTTATTGAGTTTGACGCAATGGACCATGCGGGTCATTAACAGTTCTCCTTAGAATTGTCGGTCTCCATTATAGAGTGCTTGTTCCTGCTCTCAGACTGCTCTTTAGAGGTTTGTCGCGTAGTCGGGAAAAGATACTTTGTCCCTGTCGGTACAATTCGCAGTTGTTTTTTCGTGGTGCCTTAAGCGGCTTAAAAATGAATTCGGCGTCTTCACTCAAAAATTTGCGCGAACTTATCGGTAAATCCCAAAAACAAACCGAGAAGATTCCTGCGGAAAAGAAAGCCGTTTTAGTGCCCAAGAAAACGCGCCTCTCCGAGAAGGCATCTTGCCAAGAGACAGAAAAGCGTTTTTTATCGAATTTGCCGCAAGAACGGACACCGATTCCGTTTTTTACGCTTGCTCCCGACTTGCCCGTCAGTCGCGAGTGCACTGTTTTGGAGCGAGCGATTCGCGATAACCCCGTTATCATCGTCTGCGGTGAAACGGGCTCGGGAAAGACGACGCAGCTGCCGAAAATCTGCCTTTTAGCCGGACGCGGACGGCGGGGGCTAATCGGGCACACGCAACCGAGGCGCATTGCCGCAAGCTCCGTTGCCAAGCGCATTGCCGAAGAAATGAAAACCCCCTTAGGGGATGTGGTCGGCTACAAGGTGCGCTTTACCGATAAGACAAGTCCCGGGGCGACAATCAAACTCATGACGGACGGTATTTTGCTTGCCGAGACGCAAACCGATCCGCTTTTAAAAAAATACGACACGATCATTATCGATGAGGCACACGAGCGGTCGGTCAATATCGATTTTCTGCTCGGATACCTCAAACAACTACTCCTTAAACGTCGTGATTTACGTGTCATCGTCACATCGGCCACAATCGATTCGGAGCGCTTTGCCAAGCATTTTGCGCGGGACGGAAAGCCTGCTCCCGTTTTCACGATTTCCGGAAGAACTTATCCGGTGGAGATTCGGTACCGCCCCTTTGAAGATGCCGACGAGGATGATGACAAAACCCTCATGGATTCGGTGGCCGATGCCGTCGATGAACTCGAGATGGCAGGTCGAGGCGACATTTTGGTGTTTTTCCCGGGCGAACGAGAGATTCGGGAAGCCTCCGACGTTTTGCTTCGGCGCCACAGACCGGGAACAGTCGAAGTTTTGCCGCTTTATGCACGGCTTTCGGCCGAAGAACAAGAGCGCGTCTTTAAGAGGTCAGGTGCCCGTCGCATTGTCCTTGCCACGAACGTGGCCGAAACTTCCATTACCGTGCCCGGCATCCGCTATGTCGTCGATACGGGACTTGCGCGTGTTAAACGCTATTCATATCGCAATAAAGTCGAGCAGCTTTTGATTGAACCCATAAGTCGCGCCTCGGCCGACCAACGCGCCGGTCGATGCGGTCGCGTCGGGCCTGGGATCTGCATTCGCCTTTATAGCGACTTGGATTACCAGAGACGCCCGGCGTATACCGATCCGGAAATCGTACGCTCGAACTTAGCCTCGGTTGTTTTGCGCATGAAGGCATTAAAGCTCGGAGACGTGCGTGAGTTTCCGTTTGTACAGTCCCCTCCCGTGCGAGCTATTTCCGATGGTCTGGCAATCCTAAGTGAGTTAAATGCCATCGGTACGGACGGAAACCTGACGCCTACGGGCCGGGAACTTGCTAAGCTTCCGATCGACCCGAAGTTGTCGCGCATCCTTTTGGCGGCCCGAGAAAACGGGTCGCTGCGCGAAGCCCTGATTATTGTTTCGGGTCTTGCCGTTCAAGATCCACGTGAAAGACCGGCAGACGCAACGGCGGCAGCCGACGCGGCGCACAAAGGATTTGCCGACCCCAAGAGTGACTTTATGGGGTATCTGCGTCTGTGGAATTGGTTTATCGATGCCAACGCCAAGAAAGAAAGCAACCGCCTTTTGACCGCTCTCTTAAAAAAGAAATACCTCTCGCCGAGGCGTCTTCGCGAATGGCGAGATGTTTGGCATCAGCTCGGAGACTTAACACGAGAACTCGGGTGGACGGCCAATGCCGCCGATGCAACGTTCGAGGACATTCACAGTGCACTTTTAACCGGGCTACTCGGCAATGTCGGCATGCGGCAGCTTGATGCGGATTTGAAGGCTCCGCCGTTTTTAGGCGCTCGCGGCATTCACTTTTGGATTTGGCCCGGGTCGGTCTTAGCGAAAAAAGCCGGACGATGGATTCTTGCGGCTGAGATCGTCGAAACAAGTCGACTTTTTGCTCGGTGTGTGGCCGATATCGAACCCGAGTGGATTGAACGGGCGGCGCACCACGTCATTAAAAAAAGTTGGACCGATCCGCATTGGGAGAAAAATCGCGGTCAGGTCGTTGCCTTTGAAAAGGGAACGCTCTATGGGATGGCCGTATATGCAAATCGCCGCGTTTCCTTTACCGAACACGACAGAGTTTTAAGCCGCGAACTATTTATTCGAGGCGCCTTGGTGGGCGGAGATTTCGATTGTCGGGCACCGTTTTTCGAGCACAACAAACGCCTGATTCGCGATATCGAGGACATCGAGCACAAGACACGGCGCCAAGACGTTCTCGTCGATGACGAAACGATTTTCGCCTTTTACGATGAAAAGATTCCCGAGACGGTTGTCGACGCGGTCTCCTTTGAGGTTTGGCGCAAGAAGGCCGAAAGTCAAACGCCGAAGCTACTCTTCCTTACACGTGAGGATTTGATGCGCAAGGACGCAGCCGGAGCCTCGATTGATTTTTATCCGAAGACCCTTGAGATGGCAGGCGTGACGATGCCTTTGACGTACTACTTCGAGCCCGGCTCGTACAAGGACGGCGTGACGCTGGTCGTCCCGATTTATGTCCTCAATCAAATCGATGTCGTGCGGACCGAGTGGCTTGTTCCCGGAATGCTCCGAGAAAAGGTTCAAGCCCTGTTAAAGAGTCTTCCGCAACGGCTGCGCCGTCACTGTGTTCCGCTCAAAGACTACGCCCAAAGCTTTTTTGAACGTCATCTTAAGCACCCGAACACAGCGGTTTCCCTCATTGATGCCCTCATTGAGGATTTGAAAATGACGCTACGTTTAACATGTGTGAAAAGCGACTTTAGGACCGAGAACCTTGCCCCGCACTTATTCATGAACTTTAAGGTCATCGATGAGCACGGCAGGCAACTCGGGGTCGGGCGAAATTTGGCGGAACTGCGCTCGGAGCTCGGCGATAAGGCCCAAGACGAGTTTCGGCATGTGGTCCAAGCCGGAGCCGCTCGCAACGATTTTGCCGATGAAAAAATTGTCGATTGGACGTTCGGTGAGCTTCCCGAACTCATGGAAATTCGTCGCAAAGGGCAAATTCTGATCGGTCATCCGGCCTTGGTTGACCGTAAGACGTATTGCTCGTTAGAAGTCTTTGATGACCCGAGTGAAGCCAAGAGATCCCAAAGGGCCGGATTACGACGCCTCTTTTTGTTGCAACTACGCGAGCAGGTTCGATTTTTAGAAAAGAACCTGACGGGACTACAAACCGTTCAGATGCGGGCGTCGGTTGTCGATGCGGTTGCCGTTGCCTTTGAAAGCTACGAATCTCTTCGTTCGGATTTGGTAGCCGCTACAGTCGATGCCGTGGCTCTTTATGAGCCCTGGCCGACAGATGAGGCGCAATTTCGGGCGCGACGCGAAGAGGCCAAAGGGAAACTCAATCTTGTCGGCCGAGAGCTTGCGCGCTCACTGGACACTCTTGCAAGCGAGCTTTCCGGTATCCCCAGGCGCCTCGCGGCATCACGCGCATTTCCCGATGTCGTTCAGGATATCTGTTTGCAGTTAAAGGGGCTCTTTCCCAAGGGCTTTTTGCTGACAACGCCGCCCGAACAACTGAGCTACTACACGCGCTACGTACGGGCGATTAACGTTCGACTGGATAAATTACGCAATGCCCCGGAACGCGATGCCGTGCAAATGCAGGCTGTTAAAAATCTTTTTGTTCCGTATGCTCGCGAGGTGGCCGCCCGCAAAGGCGTGGTCGACGAGCGACTTGAATCGTTTCGCTGGATGCTCGAGGAATTGCGTGTTTCGCTTTTTGCCCAAGAGATTCGGACGCCGATGCCCGTTTCCGTCAAACGCCTGACAAAAGTTTGGGAATCCATACAGCGCATGTAAAGACGCGGTGACCTGTTTTTCCTTCTTTCGGCGAACCGGCCTAATCCGATTGCCGTATACCCATGAAAAGAAAGTGGAATATGATTGATGCGCTACAGATAGTGTGGAAAAAGCTATCTCACACATCGGTTTTTGACGGCAATGGAGAAAAACTATGAGGCGAATCGGAATCGTTGCGACGCAAGTGGCGATGTTGCGGGCTCTGGAAGTCAAGACTCAAGTGCTCTTAAAGGAGCCGGACTTTGAGGTTCAGCTCGAGACATTGCAACTGACTAAGGCTCCGACACCGCGCATCGAACTCGGGGATCTGAAAATCGAACTTTTTAATGCGGCTGAACGCTTATTTGAGCGCGGCTACGGTGTTGTCGGATTTGCTGACGAAGCCGTCCCTTCTTTTTTTCAGGAACTTGCCACCGAATGCCGAGCTCGCCTAGTGAATCCGAAAGACTTGTCGGCATCGTCCTATGCCGCAGAACTTATCGCCGCCTTAAAGGAAGGCCCTGCTTTAAAGGGCTTTAAGGTCGGCATGATCGGGGGGCTCGGACCGGCGGCAACCGTTGACTTGTACGACAAGATCGTGAAAGCAACGCCGGCCAAAACCGATCAAGAACACATCAAGCTTGTTGTGGAACAAAATCCGCAGATTTCCGATCGCACGGCGGCGCTCCTGACGGGCGGAATCGACCCGACGCTTGCGCTTTATAACTGCGCCAAGCGTCTCGAAGACGACGGGTGCGATGTCATCATTATTCCCTGCAATACGGCCCATGCCTTTATTCCGTACATGGAGCGGCATCTGAAGATTCCGTTTATCAACATGCAGCAGGCCGCTCTCGATGAAATAAAAGAAAAATTCGGTGATGCGGCACGTATCGGCCTTATGGCAACGACCGGTACTGTTAAGACCGGTATTTATTCGAATAAGGCAGAAGAGATGGGACTTCCGCTTTTTGTTCCTTCGCCCGAGCGTCAAGAAGACGTGATGTCGGCAATCTACGGGCCCGAGGGAGCCAAGGCCGGAAAGACCGACGGCATTTGCCGTGAGGAGCTGATGCGCGCTGCCGAAGAGCTCGTGCGTGAATACGACTGCAACGTCCTTATTTTGGGATGCACGGAATTGCCGCTGATTTTGCACGAAGGCGATTTGCCGTGTGCCGGCAAGACAGCGTTTGTTATCGATCCGACCAGTGCTTTGGCGCGCAAAGTCGTGGCAATGGCCCTTAAGGCCAATGAAGAACGCGGCGTGCGGTAGTTTTTACGTTTGCATTGTAGAAACAGTCAATCCCCGTATGGCCCTTAGCTTCGGGGATTTTTCTTTTTCAGCTGAGCCGACGTTTTTTCTAGGAGCCTGTGTGAGAAAGTGTCTTTGCTACAGCAAGAAGGCTTTTCAGCGCATTGTCCGAGCAAGACGTTTGACCGGCAAATAAAAGCGCAAGAGCCGCCGTTGCTTCGCTTTTTTCGTGAGGTTGCACAGTAGCAGCAACGGTGTATCCGTGCACGTCGTCTAAGACGCCGAGCCATCCGTTTCGAATGAAAGACTCGCGTTGTAAAAAGAGGGTTTCGCGTGCGTTTCCCGTCAGATTTTGTCGCGTCATGTACATGGTTAACTTTTCCGGACTCTCCGTTCCGAGTAGCGCAATGCCGCAAGCTGTTTCGTGTAAAGCCAGAACGCGGGTTTGTCTTTGTGTCAGGAGTGCGACGGAGTCGCCGACACGGACTCCGAGGAAAAAAATCCCGCCGGTTTCTTCTTCCAAAGCTTTGAAAAGCGTGGAATCCGGTGAGGCAAGGTGTTTGTTACGCAGGGCATTGAGTCCGAGGACCACAAGGGCGTTGCCCGGAATCCACTTTCTTCCCGGGGTTTGCTCAACAAAACCCTGCGATTGCAACCCGACCATCAGACGCTGCGCCGTCGAAGGGGACAGATCGGCGCCCCTGGCAAGCGCGCGTACGCCGCACGGCTCGCTTTCTTGCGTTAATGCCTTTAAAAGGCGTCCGATGCGCGTTAAAACCTGAACGGTTTTATGTGTGGTCTTAGGACTTGGCATTGTTCGGCTCGCCAGTCTCTTGTATCGCATCGGCTACGATTTCGGCGATGTCTTCAATCGGCATCTCTTTGTCGGAACTGGCGGCTGTGAGCATCGTCAGACAGTGCGGGCATTCCACGGCGATGTGCTGAGCGCCGGTGTCTTTTAATTCTTTAATGCGGATAGTGTTGATACGCAGGGGTTTATCTTGGAAAAGTTGTGCACCGCCTGCGCCGCAACAAAAGGACGCCATCGCACTTTCGCTCGGCTCGGCAATTCGGGCACCGGCCTTTTTCAGAATCTTGCGCGGCTCTTTGACAAAGCCGTTGGCACGTGCCAAATAGCAGGCATCGTGAAGGGCAATCTTTGCACGGTCGCTCTTTTTGAGCGTGATGCGATGTGACTTGATTAACGCGCGAATGAATTCGACGTGATTGCGCACGACGTAGCAACCGCCTTCGAACTGCGGGTATTCGTTTTTAAGCGTATTAAAGCAATGCGGGCAGGCCGTGACGATTTCGTCAAAATCGTAGCGACTTAAGTTGCCGATATTCTCTTGAGCCGCCGTCTGAAATAGGTACTCTTCGCCGGCGCGTCGTGCCCAGTCGGCATGGCACCGCTCTTCGGCCATCACGGCAAATTTCACACCGGCGGCGCGGAAAATCCGAACCATGGCGCAGGCAATCTTTTGGGCGCGTTTATCGTAGGAGGCCGAACAGCCGACCCAGTAAAGGACATCGTAATGCTCGCCGGCTCGGGCAAGCGGGACATTGAGGTCTTTCGTCCAGCGTGTGCGAGACGCCGGATCCATGCCCCAGGGATTCCCGACACTGGCAGCGTTTTCAAGCGCGTGCGCAAGACCGGCGGGAAAATCACCTTTTTCAAGCGCCAGATTTCGACGCATGGAAATAATAAGATCGGGAATCGGGATTCTTGCCGGGCAGACCTGAGCGCATGCATTACAGGTCGTGCAGTCCCAAAGGCCGGCTTTAGGTACCAGTCCGTCGATTAACGGCACGTCGCGCTTTTCTCCGTGTAAACGGGTCTGAAGAGCCAAGATAAGCGACTTGGGATCTAAGGTGCTTCCGGCACGGAAAGCCGGGCAGACGGCACGACACCTGCCGCATTCGGTGCACCCGTCGATGTGAATGCGATCTTCGAGCGTAAAGTCCTTAAAGTCGCTCACGCCGAAATGCTCTTGCTCTTCGATGTTTTCAATCTTGGCAACGGCAGCCGTCGGACCGCGCTTTTCCCGACGAATCGAAGCGGGGGCTTTAAATAGGTGTGCGTAAAACGTCAGCGGCATGACGGCAATAAAGCACAGGGACGTCAAGGCGTGAATGACCCACACAAATAGGTGCGTGATGTGAAGCGACGCAGGGGACATGGCAATAAAGCAGCGGCTCAAAAGGAACCCGACCGGAGACCAGACGGCCCAGGGAGGATTTTGAGCGGCAAGTCGCAACGCTTCCAGAACAAAGCCTAAAACGATGATGCCGGCCAAGGTGCCGAGAATGATGCCCGAACGCCCTGTGGGTTCGACCTTCGGGTCACCCCAAACAAAGCGTCGTAAAGCGGCGTACGCAAGACCGAGGAGGGCAGCAAGCCCTGCTAGGTCCAAGACCAACTTGTAAACTAGGTAAACGCGTCCCGAAAGAATGCGCTTATCAAAGGCAAGCCATGCAACGTCCCAATCGACCGTGGCAAGAACAGTGCCTAAAAATAAAAGGACAAAGCCCCAGAAAATCGCAAAATGCGCTAGGCCGCTGCGTGTTTCTCGCACCTTGCGTTGCATAAGGACGGTCAGGAGTGTTTTGGTATAAGAAAGCTTAGCCGGTGCCGAGACTTCCGAGGGCATATCTTCGCGCACGATTTTCCAGGCCCGCACAAGGCCTGCGAAAAAAATTGCGATACAAATGAATCCGAGCACATACACGCCCACCTGTGCCCAGAAGGGAACGTTCCAAAAGTACGGACGAAGAATCGAGTCGGTTGGAATCATCGGCGAATGTTTTCTAGTTAGGACCGTGTTTTTAGCACGATAGCGCAAAATCAAAAATCATGTCTGACGTCTTGAGCCGCATGACCTAAGCCGTCGGACTTAATCGCGCGGATGCACTCGTAGACTAAGGCCGGCCCGAATTCGACAAATCCTGTTAAAAGCTGCACGAGGCAAGCCCCGGCCTGAATGCGACACAAGGCGTCTTCCCCGCTACGAATGCCGCCGCACGAAATGACGGGAACGGTCTTGTCGATATGCTGCGTCACGAGAAAAAGCATTTTCAGAGCATCGTCCGTTAAGGCGCGCCCCGAAAGATAGGTCCTGTTGTCATCGGATTGTTTTCCCGAGGTGGCGATAACGGCATCGGCTCCGCCTTCAAGGAGCGCATCGAGGCGCGGTAAGAGCGTGTCTTTTGCCTCTGGAGCAATTTTGACGGCAATCGGCTTACTCTTTAAGGGTTCCGAATCGAGCAATCGATGCCGCACTTCAAGAAGGCGCGACATCGCCCGAACCGAGTCCTCTACAGAGAGCTCGGCGGCGTTTAGCGTCACGTAGTCGGCCTTCTTGTAGGCTTTTTCAAAGCAAAGCGCCAGATTGCTATAGGAAGACTCGGTTTGACTCTGAGTCAGGCGCAGGTTGATTCCGAGCACCCCGCCCCGAAGGTGATAGGCATCGGCGCTTTTGAGATTAACAAGGACGTTATCGATTCCGGCGTTGACAATCGGGCGTTCGTAGGAAAGCGTCAGACCGTCCTTTTTTTCGCGACGCACATCAAAAGAACCGGGGATCGGTAAGGGGCTGACACTGCCGACTTCAATGTGGCCGAATCCGAAGCTCCCGAGGGAACTGATGCATTCGCCGTTCGTGTCAAAGCCGGCTGCCAGCCCCACGGTATTCGGAAACCGGATTCCCATGGCCCACACGGGGTCTTCGGGAGCGGTCGGCGCCATCTCGGCACTCAAGCCGAAAACCGTAAACCAGTCGAGATTGTTTAAAACCAAACGGTGTGCTCTTTGCGCACTGAGGCAATCGAGTAACTTTTTAACAGTGGCAAAACGCATCAGAGTTACTTCCGAGGATAGAGCAAATGTTTCGGTTTTCTTGACGAAGAAACCGTTATTCTATAGAATCCCGAATTCTTATAGGACCGCGGGGTGGAGCAGTCCGGTAGCTCGTCGGGCTCATAACCCGAAGGTCGAAGGTTCAAATCCTTCCCCCGCAACCAAATCATCGGGACTTCTCTGCGGAGAAGTTTTTTTGTATCCGGGCAAGTTTTTTTCTGCTGTATCGGCAGGAAAAGGCCGACCTTTCCCTGCCGCGCAAGAAGCATCAATCTTTGTTTTTCCGGTTTTTCGCCGGTACCATTGCTTCGATGTCAAGCGTTCGAACCACAAAGAGTTTTTTCAGAAGTTTTTCGGCCGTGCGTTCGGCCTTGGCAATCAGAGCGCGGTTAAAGGTCTCTAATTGCTCGACGGCCGTCGTTTTGTCACTTCGGTAAAGTTCAAGAACCCTCTTTTCCATGGCCTCTTGCTCAAGCTTAGCTTGCGCCTCGAATTCGGCCCACGTTTGTTTCACAATTGGAGCGAGCTTCGGGTAGTCGGTCATCGCCAAGGTCTGCACGCGACGGAATTTCCAGTAGGCCGAATCGGCCTCTCCCTGATCGGTGCCTTTTTGCCAGGATTCGGGGATGTGCGTCAGACCGGCATAAAAGGGAATAAAGACCGACAAATCGGCCATGCCCATCGCCACATAAAGGATTTCGCCGATCGGTTTCGGGAGCCACGGGCGCACCTGCAACACATGGGCTTCATAGGTCCGGAAAACACTAATCGGTCTCCAGGGCTCGTCACCGCGCAAGTCCGCGCCGTACGGATCGTGCTCGCTTCCATCGAAGTGATTGCGCAAAATCGCCTTGGCATCCTCAACGGTTACTTTCTTTTCCGGCGTGAGATACACAGGGAACGAACGCCCTTGCTGCGGATCTTGCGTAAGTGACGGATTGAGCAACTTTTGGATAATCCAAACACGCGGGTCGTTGTAGATGCGGTCGCGCCCGTCATCGCGTGTGTAGGCCTTGGAAAAGTTAAATTTTCCATCTGTTTCCGGTTTGTATAGGCCTTGGGAGAGGGCAAAGTCAACCAGTGTTTTCGAGCCTAAAGTATCGGGTGACTGAGGGTCATAATCTTGCAGACGTCCTTGATTGGCCGACGCAAAATATTTGTCATCGGGAGTTTTCTGGGCAATCCACTGATGGCCGGTTCCCGTTTCCAAGTACCAGATTTCATCGGCATCGACAAAGGCAACGCCGAATCCTTCGCCTGCGCCTTTTTCTTCGATAATCGAACCGAGCAACAGAACGCCTTCCTTCGCCGTGCGGCAACGCGACAGGACGACGTCGGCAATGTCATCCTCGGTAATGCCCGTTTCTTTGACATAGGGGTCGGCGGCTAAGGCTAAATCGCTTGCGTAAATCGATTCGGTTCCCGTCACGCCGAGGCCTGCCTCATTAAAGCCCGCCGCTCCGTGTAGCTGTGTCTTCCAAAACGGCATGGTTGTGTAAGCTAAGGAGTTTTCCGGAAGCGGATATGTAAAGTCGTTGACGCCCCCGTGTGCTTTTGTGCTGTAGGTACCCGTTTGCCCGGTACGAGCCGGGTGGTAAACGAAATGCTGGGCTTTAATGGCCGCACTGTCGGCACTACGGGCCACAATCAAAGAGCCGTCTGCCGTAGCGGCTTTTCCGGCTGTAAAACTTGTGCACATAAGGTAATCCCCCTGGAGTAAAAAGGTACGGTTTCGGGAAAAGGAAATTGCATCTTCCGACCGCAAGAAAACTCAAGTGTATCGAAGAAATGCTCCTTTGTGCCGAGGGGTAAAATACGGCACATCGGAAAACGGCGAAAGGGAAAACGATGCTAGAGGCAATACTCAATTCCTTGTGTGCGGTGTCGGTCGTCGCCGCAGTAGCCGGCATCGGCTTTTATTTTGCGCACAAAGGGACTTTCAATGAACAAAGTCGGACCCTCATTGCCAAACTCGTCAATATTTCGCTCCCATGTTTTCTGTTTTATTCCGTGGCGGCGCGGTTTACGCACGATCAGTTCATGGAACTGGCGCAAAGTCTGACGCTTCCCTTTATCGTCATTTTCATTAACTTTCTTTTCTCGATATTGTTCATCAAAATCGGCTGGGTTGCCAAAGAGCGCACGGGAACCTTTATTTCCTGTTTTTCCGGTTCGACCGTGCTTTTTGTCGGCGTTCCCATCGTGATGGCCATGTACGGCGAGCGCGGCATCCCGTACGTTCTCGAGTACTTTATTGCCAACTGCCTGTTTATTTGGACAGTCGGTCTTTACAACATTCAACTCGATAATGTGCGACGCGTCGGGGGTAAAGCTCCGAAACTTTGGTCTTTTAAGAGTATTTGCATGCTGTTTAAGCCCCCGCTGATCGGGTGTGCCCTGGGGCTTTTGTGTGTTCTGATTGGCCTTAAAGTTCCCGATACGATCATGATGATTACGCGGTACTTGGGAAATCTGACGACACCCTTGGCTTTGATTTTCGTGGGTATTACGGTGCAGATGGTCGGGTTCGGACGCTTAAAAAAGATGCCGCGCGAGTTGTGGCTTATTTTATGTGCCTGCTACGTTTTGCGCCCGATTATTACGTACTGCGTGGCACAACCTTTCGGGCTTGACCCCTTCATGCTTCGCGTCTTTATGATTGTGTCGGCGCTTCCCGTGTCTTCCGTGATTTCGGTTTTAAGTAAGGCTTACGGGGGCGATGCGGAATTCGCCGCTGAGGCCATCGGAGCGTCGACGGCGGCCGTTGTTTTTGCTATGCCGGTGATTTTGGTGATTGTGAACATAATCTAAGAGCTGACAAATTCCTATACAATCTGCCCTCGGCGGGTCCCCTCGCATAAGAGCTCTGCTAACCTGGTCAGGTCGGGAACGAAGCAGCCACGGCGGAACACTCTTAGTGCCGAGGATAAGGCTCGCCTTTTCTTTGTCCGATTTTCATGCGTTCCGTTCGCTAAGAGTGCCGAACTCCCTTGACCTCTTTCCTTTAAAATGACTGCCGAACACGAATGACCGTTCGGGTCTTTATCGCTTCTACTTTACGGTTTCAAACAGCATATGAGTTATCAAGTCCTGGCGCGCAAATGGCGTCCGCATGATTTTGACAGTATGGTCGGACAAGAGCATGTCGTCGCGGCTTTGCGGCATGCACTCGATGAAAACAGACTTCATCACGCCTATCTTTTCACCGGCACGCGCGGCGTCGGTAAAACCACGCTCTCGCGAATTCTTGCCAAGTGTCTTAACTGCATGGGCGAGGACGGCAAAGGGGGTGTGACCAGTCACCCGTGCGGCAAGTGCGAGGCTTGTCGGGCTATCGACGAAGGACGCTTTATCGACTACATTGAAATCGATGCGGCCTCGAACCGTTCGGTCGAAGAAATGACGGCGCTTTTGGAACGTGCGATGTACGCTCCTACCAATGCGCGCTACAAGGTCTACATGATTGACGAAGTGCATATGTTAAGTGCCCATGCCTTCAACGCCATGCTCAAGACTCTGGAAGAGCCTCCCGAATACGTCAAATTCATTCTGGCAACGACCGACCCGCAAAAAGTTCCCGTGACGGTGCTTTCGCGCTGTTTGCAATTTAATCTTAAGAATATGACGCCCGAGGCCGTGGCCTCGCACATGGCGCATATCCTTCAGGTCGAGGGTATTGACGCCGAGCCTGCAGCGCTGCACCTACTCGGAGTCGGGGCACACGGATCGATGCGAGACGGCTTAAGCCTACTGGACCAAGCGATTGCTTACGCTGCCGGTCCCGTAACGCTTGAGGCGGTTCGCAACATGCTCGGCATCGTTGATTCGGATGTTTTGGTCCAAATGACCGAGGCCGTGTTGGAAGGGAGTGCCAAAAAGGCGCTTCGCCTTGCCGATGAAATGAATGCGCGAAGTTTTTCGTTTTCTCAGGCCATTCGCGATTGGGCATCGCTTTTTCACAGCGTGGCCATCGCACAGCGTGTTCCGGATGCCTACCCGGCCGACAATCCTCAAAATATCGGGATTTTGCGTTTGGCCAAAGAGATGACGCCCGAAGAGGTGCAGCTCGATTACCAAATCGTTCTTCAAGCACGCACGGACATGTCGGTAGCACCCGACGAATACGCCGGATTTACGATGGCCGTTTTGCGGATGCTCGCTTTTAAGCCCGCAGGATTTAAAGGAACGGTTCCTGTTCATGAGGAAACAAAGGCAGCGTCAGAGGGTGCTTTCGAGAACTCGAATGAGGCAAGTCCTGCGCCGGCGCCTTGGGAGGACGAGCCGGGAAAACCTTAGCGCCTTCCGACTTCGGACACGAACTCAAATGGGACGACGAAATTCATTTTGTCCCGTCTCCTGAGTTACTCGGTTGGCGCCGTTTGCTGTGTCAGACGTGCTTGGAGGGCTTCCCGCGTGAAGTGGCCTCGGGGAGTGAGTTACTCGCCTTTGACGATAAGCACGTATCATTACGCCCGCGTTCGCGTTCGTTTGTGACCGAGGAGTTGATCGGTCAATTAGCGAAGGCTTTCAGGGATGTCACGGGGTCGCCCTTTACGGTGACGTTTGCTTCGGGTGAATGCACGAGTAAGGCGACGAGCATTTCCAAGTTGGAACGAGTCGAGAAGCTTCGTGCACAAAAGGCTTTAATCGAGGCCTTTCGCAGTGATCCCTTTGTGCAGAAATGTTTACAGATGTTTGATGCGACACTTGACGAGACGTCCGTGCGCATCGCTCAAGAAAAAGGAAAGAAAACATGATGAAAGGTAATTTTCAGGGACTTCTTGCCCAAGCGCAGAAGATGCAGCAAAACATCGAGCGTGTCCAGGCCGAGCTCGGCAATATGGAGGTTGTCGGTGAGGCCGGTGCCGGCATGGTCAAAATTACGATGACCTGCAAGCATGAGGCTAAGAAGGTTCAAATCGATCCGAGCGTCTTTTCCGGTGAGCCCGATGATCGGGAAATGCTCGAAGACCTGATTGCCGCGGCGTTAAACGATGCGGCACACAAGGTCACGGAGACAACGGAAGCGAAGATGCGGTCTGTCACGGCCGGCATGCCCTTGCCTCCGGGAATGAAGCTTCCGTTCTAATCGCCTCGGGAATACTTTTTCATGCATTGGATTGAAGCCGCACAGGCGGTTTTCCTTGGCATTGTCGAGGGATTAACGGAGTTTTTGCCGATTAGTTCCACAGGGCACCTGATTGTCGCCGGTGCCGTTGTCCGTTTTAACGGTGAGGGAGCTGATACGTTTTTCGTCGCTATCCAAGCAGGCGCCATTTTGGCCGTGTGTTGGTATTACCGTGAACGGATTTTTTCCATCCTCAAAAATCTTTTCCGCACGGGAAAAGATCAGCGCTTGGCCGTTAACACCGTTGTGGCGTTTATTCCGGCCGCCCTCATCGGTCTGATGCTTGCCAAAGCCATCAAGATGTACCTATTTAATCCGGTGACGGTGGCTGTGACACTCATTGTCGGCGGCGTTGTGATTTTGCTCGTTGAAAACATCAATATCCGGAAAGCGTGGACGCCGCGCGTCAAAACGATGGACGACATGTCCGTGAAAGATGCCTTCGGTGTGGGCTGTATGCAGTGCCTTGCCTTGATTCCGGGGATGAGCCGCTCGGGGGCCACGATTATCGGCGGGATGGTCCTAGGTTTATCACGCCGGGCCGCCACGGAATTTTCTTTCTTTTTATCGATTCCGACGATTTTCGGGGCAACGGTCTACGACCTGTTTAAGAACTATGAGTCCTTAAGTGTCGAGATGGGTCCGGCCATTTTGCTCGGCGGCGTCGTCAGTTTCATCTCGGCCATTGTGGTCGTCAAGTGGCTCTTGGCCTTTGTCAGCCACAACGATTTTCGCGGGTTCGGCTGGTATCGAATCGTTTTCGGTTTGGTCGTGCTCTTTTTGGCTGCCGAAAGCTTTATTTAAAACGGAAAAGCCGGCGGGTTCGCCGGCTTGACCGATTCACACAAAAAGCGCCCAGGTCAGATCTCGGCAGCGCCTTTCGATTTGTCGATTGCATCACGCTCAGAGAAAATCGCCTCCCAGCGTTTGACCTGATGCATCACCTGCGTCGGAGCCGTTCCGCCTAGGTGGTTGCGCGCTGACAGAGACCCTTCCAAGGTCAAAACAGCGTAAACATCTTTGTCGATGCGCGGCTCAAAACTTTGTAATTCCTCAAGAGGCAATTCCGACAAGTCTTTGCCCTCGGCACTTGCCTTGCGAACGACCCGTCCGACCACATCGTGTGCCGTACGGAAGGGAATACCTTTTCGGACCAAATAGTCAGCCAGGTCCGTTGCCGTCGGATAGCCGGCGCAGGCGGCTTCTCGCATTTGTCGGCGATTGATCTCAACACCGGGCATCATTTCCACAAAAGCGCGCAGGGTGTCTTTGACCGTGTCGACGGCATCGAAAAGCGGTTCTTTATCTTCTTGCAAGTCTTTGTTGTAAGCAAGAGGAAGTCCTTTAATGAGCATCGTCAGACTCATTAAGTCTCCGACGACGCGAGAACACTTGCCGCGAGCCGTTTCCGGAACGTCCGGATTTTTCTTTTGCGGCATGATGGAGCTACCGGTCGTGAAGCGATCGGGAAGCCGAATAAACGAGAAGCGCTGACTCATCCAGTAGATTAGTTCTTCGGAAAGCCGCGAGATGTGCACCATGACAAGGCTCGCGGCGGCGGAAAACTCAATACCGAAATCACGGTCGCTGACGGCATCTAGGGAATTTTGGGCCACGGCCTCAAAGCCTAAAAGGCGTGCTGAGTACTCGCGATCGATCGGATAGGTCGTTCCGGCCAGGGCGGCAGCACCCAACGGGGAGCGGTTGACACGGTGCCGTAAATCGAGCATGCGCTCTCTGTCGCGCTCGAACATCTCGACGTACGCGAGCATATGGTGGCCGAACGTTACAGGCTGCGCCACTTGCATGTGCGTAAAGCCCGGCATGACGGTGTCGTATTCTTTTTGAGCCTGAGCGACAAGAACGTGCTGCAAGGCATCGATCAGACGCACGATAGCATCGATTTCGCCTCTTAAATAAAGACGGATATCGGTCGCGACTTGATCGTTTCGGCTGCGTCCCGTGTGAAGGCGTTTTCCGGCATCACCGATAAGTTGCGTGAGCCGAGCTTCGATATTTAAGTGCACGTCTTCAAGTTCTAATTGCCAAACGAACTGACCGGTTTTGATTTCTTCGGAAATCTGCGCCATACCGCGACGAATATCGGCTAAATCGTTCTTCGTGAGAATGCCGCAGTGTTCGAGCATCGCGGCGTGGGCTAAAGACCCGGCGATGTCTGCCTGTGCCATGCGCTTATCAAAGCTGACCGATTGCGTATAGCGCAGGACAAAGTCGGCAACGGGTTCGGAAAAACGCCCGGACCATGCCTTGCTCTTGGCGTGTAACGGATCAACGGAATTGTTGTGGTCTTCTTGCATAGGAATACGAAAAAAAAGAAAGTCAAAGGCTCAGCCCGCTTAAAAAAGAGGGGAGCTAAGAAGCTCCGTTATTGTAACGGGAAGAGAAACAGGTCAAAACCTAACATCTCGAAAGGCGCCCAATCTTCTGACTTACATCGCTCCGAACAAGATGGCAAGAAGGACGTCGTTTGCTTTTCGGTAAAATTTCACGTCGTTTTGAGACCGTTCAAATTGACGGTTTTGCGGGAAGGATTCAAAAGTACAATGGAAAAACAATCAATCGTCATCGTCAGTCGCGAAAGTGCTCTTGCTTTATGGCAGTCTAAGCACGTTCAGTCGTTACTTCAGGCGCACTATCCGACCGAAGATGTTTCGATTCTCGGCATCACAACGCGAGGCGATCGGATTCTCGATAAGAAACTGTCGCTTATCGGCGGTAAAGGACTTTTTGTCAAAGAACTCGAGACAGCTATGCAAGAGGGGAGAGCGGACCTTGCGGTTCACTCCCTCAAAGATGTTCCGATGCAGTTGCCCTCAGGTTTTTCTTTAGCCTGCGTGACGGTGCGTGAAGATCCGCGAGATGTCTTTGTCAGTTCCCGATTTGCCTGTTTAGAGGATATGCCCGAGGGGGCTGTTGTCGGAACTTCAAGTTTGAGACGCGAATTGATGCTCAAAAACCGGTATCCGCACCTTATCGTCCGGTCCGTGCGCGGTAATGTCGGAACGCGGTTAAGTAAATTGGATGCCGGACAGTTCGATGCGTTGATTATGGCCGGAGCAGGTCTGAAACGGCTTGGTTTTTCCGATCGTATCCGTCAGTGGATTCCGGTCGAAGTGAGTCTTCCGGCCCCCGGACAAGGAGCCCTCGGGATTGAAATTCGTTCGGACGATGAGAAATTAGGTCGGATTGTCGCATTTCTCAATGACGAAAAAACGCGAGCGGCTTGTGCGGCCGAGCGCGCTGTCAGTCGTGCTTTGGGAGGCTCTTGCCAGGTGCCGCTTGCTGCGTATGCTGTCGATCGGGGCGGCAGTCTTTGGCTTCGGGCTCTTGTCGGAGATCATCGAACGGGGCGCATGCTCTTTGCTCAAGACTGTGCCCGGTACGCACAGGCCGAAGATCTTGCTTCGCGCGTTGTCGGGCAACTATTAAAGCAGGGCGCACAAGAAGTCCTGGATGCCGTTTTGTCGGAGACGCGTACGAAATGATACGGACACCTCGCTTGATTTTGACGCGTCCGCAAAAGGAATCGGAACGATTAGCCCGAGAACTTACGGGGCTGTCTACGTGGATCTGGCCGGCTTTTTCGTTTGTCGCTCCGAGCGACACCGAGACCGTGAATCGGACACTTTCGGATGTATCGCGATTTGACGCCTTTTTGTTTATCAGCCCGACGGCGGTTTCCTTTGCGCACGCCCGGATGCCGAACATCCCCGATAGTGTCACGGTCTGTTGCGCCGGGGCGGCGACGGCTCGTGCCGTGCAAAAAGCCTGGGGCGCCTCGGTCCGAATCCTTTGCCCGGAAGGCAAGGTGCCATCTTCCGGTAGTGAATCGCTTTTTAAGGCGATGAAAGACAGGGGGCTGCCGAAATCGCTTTTGATTTTCCGAGCTCAAAGCGGACGGGAGTGGCTTTCCGAGCGACTGGCCGATGCCGGTGTACACATCGAAAAGCTATGTGTCTATGAGCGCATTCCCTTTACCATGGATTTCGAGAAAAAAGAGGCGCTCAAACAGTCGATGCAAACGGAATATCCCGTCTTGCTCCTGACAAGTACCGAAGCCGTCGGCGTTTTTAAGCAAGCGCTTGAGGGGATTCCCGAAGCCTTTATGTGGCTGCAGTCGGGAGGTGTTCTGACGGTTCATCCGCGTTGTGTACAGGCGCTCGAGCAATCCGGGTTCGAGAACGTGACACTCGCAAGCGATTCAGATCCGAAAACCCTGGCTCGGGCTCTTAAGACACTAGCCGGCGACGGGAACCGGGTCCTTTGAGACATCGACCCAACCGACTGCTTCGGCACTTTCTTCCAGTTCTTTGAGTGTCAGGTCCACGGCACTGTGAGCCGTGCCGCAGGCGGGAAAGATTTTCTCGTAGCGCTTAAGAGACTGGTCTAAATACACGCTGCAACCCTCTTTGACGCCGAACGGGCAGACGCCTCCCATCGGGTGTCCCGTGTAGTTTTCAACGGCTTCGTGGGCAATCATGCTCGCTTTGGTGTGAAAGGTCGCTTTAAATTTTTTGTTGTCGATGCGGGCATCTCCGGCGGCAACAACCAAAACGGGTTTGCCGTCGACCAAAAAGGCCAGTGTCTTTGCAATATTGCCCGGTGCGCACCCTAACGCATGTGCGGCCGTCTCCACTGTCGGTGTCGGCTCATCGCAAATACGTATTTTGTCTGATAAGTTGTGGCGCGCGAGTTGCGCTTTTGCAGATTCAAAACTCAAGAAAACACTCCTTAAAAGGGTTGTGGCTACAATTGTCCCGCCTCAAAACGAAAGGACAAACAATCATGTTAGGCGTTTCAATTTTTCAAATCAATGCGTCTGTCGGCGATTTTCGGACAAATGCCGAGAAATTGCAGGAAGCGTCTTTGCGTGCTCGCGAGGAAGGCGCCGGTCTTCTTGTTGCTCCGCTGGGCGCTTTAACCGGGTATCCGGTGGAAGGTTTTTCCCGACGCGCGGAATTTTTGCTTCGTCAAAAGGAAGCCTTTACGACACTGGTTCCGAAGCTTGCCGTCCCGGCTCTGTTCGGGATGACTCCGGGGCTCGTCCTTGTGGAAAACGGCACAAATCGTCTGGTTGTTCCCGGGGAAGTGGTTGAAATTGCCGGAACGCGCTTCGGGATTCTGTCGCAAATCAATTCGCTACCCGATTCCGTTTCCGATATGAAATTGCGCGGAGCTGAGGCTGTGTTGGTGGTCGCCGCAGATCCGTTTAAACGTGGGCGACCCGAAGTGCGTCTGAACTTAGTGAGTCAGGTCGCCCGAAAGCTCGCACTTCCGATTCTTTTTGTCAACCTTGCGGGCGGTGCTGACGTATGGGTTTTTGACGGCGCCAGTTTTGTCGTCAATCGCGACGGGGCCTGTACGGCTCGTCTCGCGCGCTCGGCCGAGGACTTTAAGACCGTGGATTTGGTCGGAACGAAGGCACTCGACGCTCCCCCGGCCGATGAGCTCGGGGATCTTTACGATGCCCTGGTTCTCGCACTTGGCGACTATGTGCATAAGAACGGCTTTAAAACCGTACAACTCGGGCTGTCCGGCGGAATTGACAGTGCCTTGGTCGCGACGATTTGCGCCGACGCTTTGGGACCGGAAAATGTTCATGCGCTCATGATACCGACGCGCTACACGACGGATTTAAGCTTGACGGAAGCGGAAAAACTCGCGAAAAACCTCGGTATCCACTACACCATTCGTCCGATCGGGGCTCTCTTTGATGCGTATCGCAAGGAGCTTTCGGAGGATTTTGCAGGGACGACTTGGGATGCCACGGAAGAAAACCTTCAGGCGCGCATCCGCGGAAATTTTTTGATGGCCTACGCCAATAAGTTTGGGCGTCTTGTCATTGCCACAAGTAACAAGAGCGAGTCGGCGGCCGGGTACGCGACGCTATACGGCGATACAACAGGCGCATTCGAAGCAATCTCTGATGTCTACAAGACCGATGTCTGGGCGCTTGCCCGATACCGCAATGTACGAGCCGGGCGAGAACTCATTCCCGAAAGTATTATTTCGAGAGCGCCCTCGGCCGAATTGCGCGAAGGACAGAAGGATTCGCAAAGTCTTCCGGAGTATCCGGTTTTAGATGCCGTCTTACGTCTTTATGTCGATCAGGGAAAATCGGTATCCGAAATCGTTAAGGCCGGATTTGATCGAGCCTTGGTCGAGCGCATCGTCCGCATGACACACCGAGCGGAATTTAAGAGACGCCAGTGTCCGATTGGGGCATGCGTCAGTGATGTGGCGTTCTCGGGTCCGGTGTGGAATTATCCGATGACCGTTAAATTAGAAAAATAAGGGAAAAGAATGGCTTTACTACGACATTTTTTAAAACTTGCCGATTTCAGCGCCGAAGAACTTGAGCATATGCTTCAAAGGGCTCTTTGGATCAAAGCGCGTCAGAAGGCCGGGAACCCCTATGAGCCTTTCCACGGAAAAGTTCTCGCGATGATTTTCGAGAAGGCGAGCACCCGCACGCGCGTGTCTTTTGAAACGGGCTTTTACCAAATGGGCGGCAATGTGGTGAACCTGACCAGTCAGGGCTCGCAACTCGGACGTTCCGAATCAATCGAAGATACGGCTCGCGTTATCAGTCGCATGGTCGACCTGGTGATGATTCGCACCTTCGGTCAGGACCGCCTTGTGGCATTTGCTCAAAATAGCCAAGTGCCTGTGATTAACGGTCTGACGAACGAATACCACCCCGTACAAATCATGACTGACATCCTGACCTTCATGGAGCATAAAGGGCCGATTCGCGGCAAGAAGGTCGCTTGGATCGGAGACGCTAACAACATGAGCTATTCGTGGCTCGAGGCGGCCAAGATTTTGGGCTTTGAGATTATGCTGGCTATCCCGGAGGGCTATCCGATTGATACGAGTTTGATTCCGGCCGGTGACTACTACACCGTCACACGCGATCCGATTGAAGCCGCAAGGGGGGCCGATTTGGTGACAACCGACGTTTGGACCTCGATGGGCTTTGAAAAAGAAAACGAGAAGCGCCGGCATGATTTTGCCGCGTTCCGGGTCAACGACACCGTCATGGCCGCAGCCGATTCCCATGCGCTTTTCATGCACTGCTTGCCGGCGCATCGCGGCGAGGAAGTGACAGCCTCGGTTATCGACGGGCCGCAGTCTGTCGTCTGGGACGAAGCGGAAAATCGCTTGCATGCCCAAAAAGGCATCATGGAGTATTGCCTCCTGGGGGCGGTTTAATGGGCGTTGACGCCGGTTCGGAACTTGTTCGTATCAGTAAACGCATGAGTGAACTCGGCCTTGCGAGTCGTCGCGAGGCCGACGCGTGGATTGCAGCGGGGCTTGTGAAGGTAAACGGCCGGACGGCGCAACTCGGAGAAAAAATCCGATCCGATGCAACGATTACCGTCGATCGGGTCGCACAGCGCGAACAGGCATCGCGCGTGACGATTCTGATTCACAAGCCGGTTGGCTACGTAAGCGGCCAAGCCGAAGACGGGTATCTGCCGGCTCGTGTTCTTGTTACGCCGGAAAATCACTGGGCGGGCGATACGTCGACGCGACGTTTTTCGACTGCTCAACTCAAAAGTCTGGTTCCGGCCGGGCGCCTTGACATTGATTCGGTCGGACTCCTTGTTTTAACGCAAGACGGGCGTGTAGCCAAGACTCTGATTGATGCCTCTTCCACCGTAGAAAAAGAATACATCGTGCGTGTTGCAGGTTTGGACGGACGAACCGGGCGGGAAGCTCTCTCGGAAAAGGGTTTAGCGCTTTTAAATCACGGACTTGCGCTGGACGGAAAGCCGCTTTTGCCCGCGAAAGTCTCTTGGCTTAACGAAAGCGAATTGCGCTTTATTTTGCAGGAAGGCAAAAAGCGGCAAATTCGTCGCATGTGCGAGTCAGTCGGCTTGCGTGTTTTACGCTTAAAACGCGTGCGTATCGGACAAGTACGCCTCGGAAAACTTCCGTACGGTAGGTGGCGGTATTTGTCGAACGGCGAGCATTTTTAAGCCCGAGGTTTTGAAGGTCTCGATTTATAATTGACGTCATCGATACGGAGGGTGACGAACTTATGGATTCCTCACAGTTAAACGACGATGAAGAGGAAGTCAAACTTCCCGGATTGCCGCCCAATACGAAAAACTACATGACACCGGCTTGCTACAGGCGTCTTTTGGACGAGCGCGAAAAGCTCGTGAATGTGGAGCGCCCGGCGATGGTCAATGTCGTCAGTTGGGCTGCCAGTAACGGCGACCGAAGCGAAAACGGCGACTACCTGTACGGCAAACGCCGGTTACGTGAAATGGATCGGCGGATTCGTTTTCTCAATAAGCGCATTGAATCGGCCGAAGTGGTCGATCCGGCAACGCGCCCTCAAACCGACCAGATTTTCTTCGGCGCCACAGTCGTTTACGAATCGCTTTCGGACCATACCGAACACACCGTTCGCATTGTCGGAATCGATGAGGCCGATCCCGAGCACGGTGACGTCAGTTGGGTCAGTCCCATTGCCCGTGTTTTCTTAAAGGCGCGCGAAGGCGACCAAGTAAAACTTCCGACGCCGGCGACCATCGATCATCCGGCGCACGTGGAGATTTTGGAAATTATCGAAGTGCGGTACGTCAACGAAAAGCCCGGCTAGTCGTTTTACGTCTGACAGGACCGGGTTTTCGCCCTCAATGCAAAACCGCCGAATTTTCGGCGGTTTTGTTAAGTGGCTAGCCTGCTCGGCGCATCATGTCGAAGAACTCGGCATTGCTCTTGGTGTTACGCATCTTATCCAAGAGGAACTCCATCGCCTCGATTTCATCCATATCGTAAAGAAGTTTGCGCAGGACCCACACTTTCTGCAATACATCGGGCTTGAGCAAAAGCTCTTCGCGACGCGTACCGGAACGGTTGACATTGATGGCCGGATAGACGCGTTTTTCCGCTAGGCGACGCTCCAGATGAATTTCCATATTGCCCGTGCCTTTGAACTCTTCATAAATCACGTCGTCCATGCGTGAGCCCGTATCGATGAGGGCCGTTGCGAGAATCGTAAGCGACCCGCCTTCTTCGATATTGCGTGCCGCACCGAAGAAGCGCTTGGGACGTTGCAGAGCATTGGCATCGACGCCGCCCGTCAGAACTTTGCCGGAACTCGGAATGACCGTGTTGTAGGCGCGAGCAAGACGCGTAATCGAATCCAAAAGAATGATGACGTCTTTCTTGCTTTCGGCCAAACGCTTGGCTTTTTCGATGACCATTTCGGCAACTTGCACGTGGCGTGTGGCCGGCTCGTCGAACGTGCTGGCGATGACTTCGCCGCGCACGGAGCGCTGCATCTCGGTCACTTCTTCCGGACGTTCGTCAATCAGGAGCACGATGAGGATGCAATCGGGGTGATTGGCCGTGATGGCGTGGGCAATGTGCTGCATCAAGACGGTCTTACCGGATTTTGGACTTGCAACAAGCAGTCCGCGCTGGCCCTTACCGATGGGGGCAATGATGTCGATCAATCGCCCCGTGATGTTCTCATCGCCGCGCATGTTGCGCTCAAGGGTGAGCGGCACATTCGGAAATAGCGGCGTGAGGTTTTCAAAGAGCATGCGGTGCTTGAGGTTTTCCGGCGGCTGACCGTTGACCGTATCGACCTTGACGAGGGCGAAATACCGCTCGTTATCTTTGGGGGTACGCACCTCACCTTCAATCGAGTCACCCGTGTGCAAGTTAAAGCGGCGGATCTGCGAGGGCGAGATGTAAATGTCGTCGGTGCTGGCCAGGTAGCTCGTATCCGGACTTCTTAAGAAACCGAATCCGTCGGGCAGAACCTCAAGGGTTCCGTCTCCGAAAATCTGTTCGCCGGACTTGGCACGTTTTTTGAGAATAGCAAACATCAACTCCTGTTTGCGCATACGCTGCGCGTTCTCGATCTCAAGCTCCGTGGCCATATCGAGCAGATGGCTGATGTGTAGGGTTTTAAGTTCTGAAAGATGCATGAAAAAAGAAAAAAAAGAAAATGCCGAGCAGACGTTCGTGCGCGTCTGACCGCTCAAAAGAAGTTTTTAAAGATATTGGTCGATAAAAGCGGTTAATTGGGATTTGGCCATCATGCCCGTGTGCTGTCCGACTAAATCTCCGTTTTTAAAGACCAGCAACGTCGGCACACCGCGCACACCGTATCGGGCGGCAACCTCACCGCCCTCGTCGACGTTGTACTTGGCAAAAAGGACGCGTCCTTCGTACTCTTCGGCTGCTGCGTCAACAAGGGGCGAGAGCATACGGCACGGTCCGCACCACGGTGCCCAGAAATCAACGATAACTGGCTTGTCCGTGACGGAGATGATTTCGGACTGAAAATCGCTGTCGGAAACAGAGAGGATTAAATCACTCATCAGAGAGTTCCTTTATTCAACGGTTGTGGAAAGAGTCTTTATTCGGTTGTCGGGATTATTTCGGTTTTCAAACACAAACAAGCCAAGCGGGCACACGGTGCGAAACTGGAAAGGGAAAAAATCGCGACAGCTCCGGAACTGGGGCGCGATGCAGGAACATCACGGGCAGACAGGCAGACTATATCAAAAATCAGCGTTTGTGTGCGCCTTCTTTTCGGGTATTTTTCGAAAATACGAAGCGACAATCGATCCGGAGATGATGTTCCAAAAACTGAAAATCGCTGACGGGACGGCGATCATCGGCATCGCAGCAAAGTGAAGCGAGGCCAGGGCAGCCCCGAGGCCGGCGTTTTGGGTGCCGACTTCGATGGAAATACATTTACGTTTAGGTAAGTCCGAACCGCAGGCAAGCGCCAAAAGATACCCTAAAAGCAGCCCGAGACCGTTATGAAGGAATACCGCTAAGAAGGCAAGCGGAACGGCTTGCGAGAGCGAGTCGCTGGCTCCGGCAACGACAACAGCCACGATGACGATAATGACGGCAATACTCAGAAGCGGCAGGACGTCGGATGCTTGACGGATTCTCTCTCCGACAAGTGCATGAACGGCAACGCCGGCTGCAACGGGAATCAGAATAATCCAGCAGATGGATTCAAACATCGCATAGGGGTCAACGGCAACCCACTCCTGAGACAACCATGCCACGATGGTCGGGGTGACAAAGGGGGCTAGAAGCGTTGTGCAACTTGTGAGGGTCACCGATAGCGCCACGTCGCCGCGTGCCAAATACGTCAGAACGTTACTTGATGTTCCGCCGGGGCAGGCCCCGACTAAAATCACGCCGATGGCAAGTTCCCCGGGTAGGTCCAAGAAGACACAAAGGCCGTAGGCAATGGCCGGCATCAGACTGTATTGCGCAAAGATTCCGAGAAGCACTTCCCTCGGATGCGAGAGGACGGCTTTAAAGTCTGAAATCGAAAGCGTCAATCCCATGCCGAACATCACAAGTCCGAGCATCGGCGAGACCCAGGGTGTCAGATTGACGAAAAGTTCGGGCTTTATATACGCCGCGCCTGCAAACACGAGCATCCAAAGAGGGAAGGTTTTATTGGCGAACCGACTGAAGTGCTCAAGTCTCTGCATGGAAGGTTGTCCGAAATGAAGCCTTTCGTTTGTTCGAGATTTGCTTGTCGGATTGCCGATCGGCAAATCCGACAACAAGAAAAAAAAGGCCACCGAAAGGTGGACCGTTCTTTTAAGTCTGGCTCCCCGAGTTGGGCTCGAACCAACGACCCACGGATTAACAGTCCGTTGCTCTACCGACTGAGCTATCGGGGAATGCAGAAGCGGAACTATATACACAATCGGAAAAATTGGCAAGACGCAATTCGGAGTTTTTTCGGTTCCGCAAAACGTGTGTTTCCGTTGTGTCGGTTTTCCGAAAAAAGAATCGGTTCGCCTCTTGCCGAAACTTCCTTAGAGTACGGCGGCAAAGGCCCTGGCGACGTACGCAATGTTCGTATCGTTTAATCCGCACAGGCAAATCCGTCCGTTTTGGACGGCATAAATGCCGAATTCACCGGCGAGGCGTTCAATCTGCTCGGATGTAAAGCCTGTGTAGGAGAACATGCCTTTTTGCCGTGCGATAAAACTGAAATCGCGTTTGGCTCCGATTTCTTTCATGGCGCGCGCGAGTGTGACACGCATTGTGCGGATGCGCTGACGCATACCGGTCACTTCATTCTCCCAAGCAGCTTTTTTCACCGGGTCCGTTAAGATATTGCGCACGATTCGAGCGCCGTGAAGCGGGGGATTGGAGTAACTGCAGCGCACGAGGTTTTCGGCCTGAGTTAAAACGGCGTGCGATTCTTTTTCGTTTTGCGTGACAACCGTAAGGGCTCCGATGCGTTCTCCGTACAGGCCGAAGTTTTTGGAAAACGAACTGGAAACGAAAAAGTTGAGACCCGATCGGGCAAAAAGACGCACGGCGTAGGTGTCTTCTGCAAGGCCGTCCCCGAAGCCCTGGTAGGCGATATCCAAAAGAGCAATCAGGTGCTTTTTCCGGCAAACCTCAAGCACCTCGTTCCACTGGTCGCAACTTAAGTCATACCCGGTCGGGTTGTGGCAACAGGCATGTAAAAGGGTAACGCTTTTTTCCGGAAGCCTCTGCAAGTCTTCGATAAGTCCCTCGAAATCGATGCCGATTTCGGGCTTGTAGTACCGATACCGCAAAACCTTCAGACCCGAGGCAGCAAAAAGGGCATTGTGGTTATCCCAGGTCGGATTGCTTGTCGCGCCGACCGTGCAGGACAGACGCGAGGCGAGTAGGTCGCCGGCTAAGCGGAGTGCCCCCGTCCCTCCGAGTGTTTGAACGGTGGCAGCGCGCTTGCTACGAATGATTTCGCTTTCCGGACCGAAAAGTAACTCTTGCACGGCGCACCGCAAGGCCGCATCGCCGCTCATGGGGCCGTAATAGTGGCGTGAACCGCCCGGCGTGCCGGCTAAGGCCGTTTCTTCCTGACGGACGACATCTAAGGTTGTCGGATTACCGTTCGCGTCAAGGTAGGCGCCGACACCGAGATTAACTTTTTCGGCTCGGGTGTCTCGGGCAAAGCGCTCGGAAACGCCGAGAATCGGATCGGCCGGAGCCTCCTGAAGCGTATGAAACAAATCGTCGTGCATGGGTAACCCTCCTGCAAATGCTTGTATACGAAAAACTATACAGACAGTAGACTTCCCGAATCACCTAGGAAACTTGACCGAACGCGGATTTCAGTGCTCTTGTCGCTAAAGCAATGTCGCGTTGTCCGCAAATTGCTGAAACAACGGCAATGCCGCGAGCGCCGGCGCAGCGCATTTCCGGAGCCTGCGCAACGCCGATGCCTCCGATTGCAACGACAGGGACGGAAAGATTTTCTATGATTCGGCGTAGCACATCCGGACCCATCGCCGGCGCGGCATCTTTTTTGGTCGACGTGGCGTAAACCGGGCCTACACCGGCGTAGTCGACAACAGTCGGATCTAAAGTTCCGATTTCTTCGTACCGGGTAATCGAAAGACCGATGACGGCACCTTTCCCTAAAAGGGCACGAGCCTTGCGCGGATTCATGTCGCTTTGTCCGACGTGTACCCCGCTTGCTCCGATGATTTCGGCGGCCTTAACGTCGTTATTGACAATCAGCGGTACACCGTAGGGCGATAAAACGCGTTTTAACTTAAGTCCGCAGTCCACAAGAGCCTGTGTGCTCCAATTCGGAGCCCGAAGTTGCACGCAGGTGACACCGGCCTGGGCGGCTTGACGGGCCGTTTGCACCATGCCGTCGGAACCGCCACACAAAACGGGATCTAAGACAAGATAAAGTGTCAAATCCGGAGACGTTCGCATCACAGGGACTGAAGGCTGATGGTTTCAAGGGCGTCTAAATAGGCCGTATGAAAACTTCCGTAAGGCTTGTCGCCGACAGTTTGTGCTGCACTTTTTGCCAGAGCGCAGGCAGAAGCGGCGGCCACGAGCGTATCGTCGGCTCCTGCGATGAGAGCAGCGACCAGGGCCGATAAGGAACACCCGGTGCCGACAATACGACCGACTTTGGCGTTTCCGCCGGAAACCGAAAGCGTGCGCGTTCCGTCCGTGATGTAGTCGATCTGACCCGTGACGGCGACGATGGTTTGGGCCCCGGAGGCAAGGGTCTCGGCCGCCTTTAACGCATCGGCACTTGTCAGGATGCTGTCAACACCTTTGGCCGTTTTTTCTCCGCCGCTTAGTGCCACAATTTCAGACGGGTTGCCGCGGATGACCGTCGGGCTGTTCAGGACGAGTTTGGCAATCACGGAATCGCGCCAGAGTGAGACGCCGGCGGCAACCGGATCGAGAACCCAGGGTTTTTGGGCATACAATGCCGCGCGCGTTGTCAGCAGCATCGCATCGGCATCGGGTGCCGTCAGGGTCCCGACATTGACAAGTAACGCCGCGGCAATGCGCGCAAAGTCCGGCGCTTCTTGTTTGGCCGGAAGCATGGCGGGGCTAGCGCCGGCTGCCGCAAGGACATCGGCCGTAAAGGCACAGGCAACGACATTGGTCATGCAGTGAACCAGAGGATTGGTACGGCGGACGCGTGCCCATTCGCGGCGAGCTACCGATAAGTCAAGGGGTTGGACGGACATGGATTCTCTTTCTTTTAGCCGGCTGAAAAAACGCGCCGTATCGTTTTTTTTCGCATTATAAGAAGAGCGGGCAAAGAGGGCTTTTTGTCGGGCCTGTGTCAAAACGCAACGAATCGGAAACATTGTTTTTTCAGCTCAATTCGTTTGCATTGCGCCATCCATGAGTAAAATCCCCCCGTTGCGTGCGTAGCGAAGGGGTTAGAACAGTCTTTCGTCTGCGTTGTGTTTAATTTTCTTTTTCGGATTTATGGCAAAAGAAGACCTGATTGAAATGGCCGGTGAAGTGCTCGAAGTGCTTCCCGATGCGCGGTACCGCGTGAAATTGGAAAACGGGCATGAGCTCATTGCCTACACAAACGGCAAGATGCGCAAGCACCACATTCGTATTCTGGCGGGAGACAAAGTTTCTTTGGAACTTTCTCCGTACGATTTGACGAAGGGTCGTATCACGTTCCGTCACATTGACGGTCGCCCGGCTGCGACTCCTGCTCCGGCCCGTCGTCGTTAATCGGTTTTCACTTCGGGACGACTCAGTTTCCGAAGAAGGCGCGCCTTCCTATGTTTGAGGATGACGACTTATTTGCGGTTCCGGGCCAGGTTCGGGAGGCGCCCCTTTTTTCCGTTTCCGATTTGCTCGGGCAACTCAATGCCGTGATGGCAGGAACCTTCGGTCAGGTTCGTGTTATCGGTGAAATTCACGCATTCAAGCCGGCAGCGTCCGGACACTGGTACATCGATCTGAAAGACGAACGCCGGGATGCGGTCTTGCAGTTGTGCTTTTTCCGGCAAAAGCGCTTTGCTCAAACCTATATTCCGAAAGTCGGAGATTTGGTTCAAGTCAGGGGCAATCTCAATATCTACATGCCTCGCGGGCAGCTCTCGCTCAATGTTTCGTCGATAGAGCCGGCAGGGGACGGTGCTCTTTACGCCCAGTTTATGGCCCTGAAAGCTAAACTTGAGGCCGAAGGTCTCTTTAATGCGGCCCGCAAAAAACCGATTCCTCTTTACCCGAAGCGGGTCGGTGTGGTCACAAGTTTAGCAGGAGCTGCTTTGCGCGATGTCGTCAAAACTATCTCCTTACACGCTCCCAATATCGAACTTATCGTGTACCCGACGCCGGTACAGGGACCCGAAGCCGAAAGCCAAGTGATTCGAGCCTTACAGGTAGCCGATGCGCAAGGTATGGTCGACTGCATCCTTTTGGTGCGCGGCGGGGGGGCGCTCACGGACTTATGGACTTTTAACGGCGAGGCTTTGGCACGGGCCGTCGCGGGGATGCATCTACCGGTCGTAAGCGGTATCGGGCATGAGACTGACACGACGATTGCCGACTTTGTCGCCGACCTTCGGGCGGCAACGCCGACGGCCGCGGCCTTGTGTGTCGCATCGGGTTGGGAAAACGGTCGCGAGAAGTTTTTCGGACTGTGTAAGCGCCTTATTGCGGCCAAAGAGGCCGAACTCAGACTTGCCGAGCAGATGCTCAAAGGGCGAGCCAATCCGAGGCGGGCCATGGAAACAATCTTGGATAATCTCGGACGCCGGGCTGATGAGGTGCACCACGCCCTTCAAAGCGCCATGCGTGCCCTTTTTGATGAGAAAAAGAGGCATGCTCAAGAGCTTACAGATCGCCTTTTACGCGCTAAACCCTCGGTGCGCGAATCTTCGGAGCGACTCGTGCATGTTCTGACGCGTTTTGAAAATGCACGAGCCGGCTGTTTGCAGCAGCGCACCAATCGCATGGATCTTTTAAAGGCGCGTCTTAACGGGGTAAGACCGGATGTTGTCCGGGCGAAAAGCTGTCTGGAGGCCGTACACAAGCGTCTGAATTTGGCGTATTCGCATCAGATGCAAACGCGCCTTGCTCGCCTTAAAGCCCTTCAAGATCGCCTGCAAAGCGTTGACGTCAAACGTGTTCTTGAGCGAGGATTTTGTCTTGTTCGAGATGAAAACGGGCGCCTTCATTCGCGCGCCGGCGATCTGACGGTCGGGCAGGGTGTCAATCTTTATTTTTCCGACGGCAACGCTTTTGCACGCGTTGAGAAAAACGCTCTGAAAAAATAGTTTTCGATTTTTCAGGGCTCTTGCCGTTTTCGTCCGTCTTTTTTTCGTTTCTTCCTATATGATATGTCACCAAGGGGAAATTCCGATTGCAAACGGGATTTCGGGTTCGTAACTTACTAGATGATTCAGAGGAGACGCCCATGCCAGAGTTTGTCTTACCGCCTTTGGGTTTTTCGCTTGACAGCCTCGCGCCCGCTATGAGCCGGGAAACGCTTGAGTACCATTACGGAAAGCACCACCAGGGCTATATCAGCAATTTAAATACCTTGGTCAAAGGCAGTATCTTCGAGGGTAAGTCCCTCAAGGAAATCGTTAAAACAGCGCAGGGCGCTGTTTTTGACAATGCTGCACAGGCGTTTAACCATTCGTTCTTTTGGAAAAGCTTAACACCCGACGGCGGCGGTGAACCCGGCGAAAAACTGATGGCAGCTATTGTGGCCCGTTGGGGTAGCTTCGAAGGGTTTAAGAAGGCGTTCCTCGCCGCATCGCTTGCGCGGATCGGAAGCGGTTGGATTTGGCTCGTGCACAAGTCCTCGGGAGCTCTTGAAATCGTGTCGACGTCCAATGCCGGCACACCCTTAACGGAACATATGCGTCCGCTTTTGGTCCTCGACGTTTGGGAGCATGCGTACTATTTGGACTATCGCAATGCACGCGGTAAGTATGTCGAGGCGTTCTTCAATAGTTGCGTCAACTGGAAATTTGCCGACGCTCGCTTTAACGGGCAGCCGAGCGGCTGTGACTGCCGTCCGGAGTAAAGACGACGATTCTTCTCAAAAAGGAAAAGAGGCTTCGCTTGACGGCGAGGCCTTTTTTGAATTTCGCGCGTCAAACTAAGCCATTTCCCCTGTCAGTGGGGTAAAATCCTCGCTTGCTGCAACGTGTCCGTACTTTGAAGGATGCGTTGTGCTTGACTGAAAGAAAAACAAGAACATATCTCATTTCACTTTTTACTCTTTGGAGAGTTGAAAAATGACCATCAAAGTTGGTATTAACGGTTTCGGTCGTATCGGCCGTTTCGTTTTCCGTGCCTCTGTTGCGCGTCCCGAACTCGGAATTGAAGTTGTCGGTATCAACGACCTTCTGCCGCCCGATTACATGGCCTACATGCTCAAGTACGACACGATGCACGGCGCCTTCAACGGCACTGTCGAAGTGGTCGACGGACACCTCGTTGTCAACGGCAAGACCATTCGCATCACAGCCGAACGTGATCCGGCCCTCTTGAAGTGGGGAGACATCGGCGTTGACTACGTTGTTGAGTCTACGGGATTTTTCCTTAAGGACGAACTCGCTCGCAAGCACATCGAAGCCGGTGCTCGCCGCGTTGTGATGTCAGCTCCTTCCAAGGATGCCACTCCGATGTTCGTGGTCGGCGTGAACGACAAGACCTACGCCGGTCAGGATATCGTCTCGAACGCTTCCTGCACGACAAACTGCTTGGCTCCTTTGGCCAAGGTCGTGAACGATGCGTTCGGCATCGAGCAGGGCCTCATGACAACGGTCCACTCCACAACCGCCACACAGCGTACGGTTGACGGCCCGTCCCTGAAGGATTGGCGCGGCGGTCGCAGTGCCTCCCAGAACATTATCCCGTCTTCTACGGGTGCTGCGAAGGCTGTCGGCAAGGTCATTCCGTCCCTGAACGGCAAGTTGACCGGGATGAGTTTCCGTGTTCCGACCGCCGACGTTTCCGTCGTCGATTTGACCTGCACGCTTGTCAAGTCCGCCACGTACGCGGATATCTGCGAAGCGATTAAGGAAGCGGTTGCCGGTCCGATGAAGGGGGTTATGGACTACACGTCTGACGCGGTTGTTTCGTCCGACTTTCTGGGTAACACCCACACGTCCATTTTCGATGAAAAGGCCGGTATTGCTCTGACCGATCACTTCGTCAAGCTCGTGAGCTGGTACGACAACGAAATCGGTTACTCCAATAAGGTTCTCGAGCTCATCTGCTCGATGGAAAAGTCCGGTAAGTAATTTTTGTCCTAGTGACAAATATGTGATGTAATGAAAGGGGTGCCGGCGGGTGCCCCTTTTTCGTCTCGGAGAGTGTTGTGAAACCCACCAGATTCCTTGTTAGTTTTGTTTTACTGTGCGCCTCGTTTTCGGCGCATGCCGAATCAGTTTTCTTTGAATATAGTGGAAAGTTTTATCCGCTTGAGGTTGTGTCCAACCCGTGTGCCGATGCCCTTGTCAAGCGTCTTCCCGTGATGATGAGTTTCGAGGATTTCGGCAAAAGCGAGCGCATTGCGTACCTGAAGTACCCGCTTCCGCTTCTGAAAGAGAAAATCCAATACACGCCGAAAAAAGGTGATATCGCATATTGGCCGCCGAGACGAAATCTAACGGTTTATCTAACCGACCCCGATTACAAAGCCGATGTCATTCCGATCGGGCGCGTCTCGGATGAGGCCCTCGAGATGATCCGTACGTCCAAAAGCTCGGTGATGAATCTGGTGCGCGAAGCCAAGTAGAGCACGGAGGACGCTCCTTGTTTTCCCGATCGAAACCGTTCACATGCGGCATTGCGGGCGGCTCGGAACCGACCCGACTATTCCCGATATCGGACTTTTGGTTTCGACCGATATTCTCGCGATTGACCAGGCTTCCATTGATCCGGTGTTCCGGATGACCCGTGCAGAAAACCCCGATTTAGCCGAGCCTGTTGAGTCACGCCGCGGATTGCGACAGCTTTCTTGATATGCGGGAGCTGAAAATGGGGAATCCCGGCTACGAACGCATTTTTATTGACGATAGACCACGTTTCGTGACTGACCTTTGTTTCGAGATTGAGGGGTTCGAGATACAAAAAACCCGTCTTCCATCCGAAGGCGGGTTTTTCACGATGATGTTTGTCGTCAATCGTTAGACGGCTGCAGCCAAAGCGTCTTTCACGTTGGTAAAGACCTTGTCCTTGCCGACCTTCTCGCGCAGGTCAATGAGGTTTTGTTTGGGGTCGGCCACCAAATAGACCGTACTGCCGGCATCGCGCTTGGTGTTGATTTCATCTTCGAAAGCATAGACGCCAGAAATATCCGCAAAGTCGCAGTGCGTAAGGTCAAGGATATAGGTCTTGCCCTTCACGGCCGCAAAGTGCGCTACCAAGTCGTAGCTCGCGCCGAAATAAAAACCACCGAAAAGCGTGCAAATCCGAACGCCGTTTTCTTCGTCCACTTCCATCCGCGTGCGACGATTCACTTGGGCAATCAGCGACAAGCTCGCCAGAACCACACCGAAGCCGACTGCAAAAATCAGGTCCACAAAAACCGTCAACAGGAAGACGACAACCATGATGGCGATGTCGTTTCTGGGACAAATCTTGATTTCCTTGAGCATTCTGTAGTCCAGAATGTTGATACCGACGGATATCAAAATGCCGGCCAGGACGCTCAGCGGCACATAGCAGACAACGCTATAAAGGCTCACGAGCACGGCCGAAAGGAACAGGGAGCTGATCACGCCGGAAAGACGACCCGTACCTCCGACCTTAATATTGGTCACCGTACGCATCGTGGCACCGGCACCGACGTTACCGCAGATAAAGCCGCACAGAGCATTACCGATACCCTGACCGATTAGTTCCCGGTTGCTGTTGTGCTTGGTCTTTGTCATGGAGTCGGCCACAAGGCTCGTCAAAAGCGAGTCAATGCATCCGAGAATCGCCAGAATGATGCCGTACAGCAGAACTGTTCCGAGGTGCTCCCAGGTCACATGCGGAATGTGAATCGGGGGAAGACCCGACGGGACTTCGCCGATCATCGGGACATTCAGACTTAAGGCGTAACTGATAACAGTGAGCAAAATCAAGGCGAAAAGCTGAGCCGGAATGATGGCATTGAGCTTTTTGGGCATCAGATAAATGATGGCCAGTGCAGCCACGCCCAAGGCGGCGCTCATCCAGTTGATGTCAATCGTTCCCAAAATCAGGAGGCCGTCAACGGGGCCCTTGGGGTTCGGACCGCCCAAAAGGGGCGACAGTTGCAACAGTGTGATAATGACACCGGTGCCGCTCATGAAGCCGGAAATCACCGAATACGGAATGTAGCGGATGAGTTTTCCTAAACGCAGGCAGCCGAAAAGAATCTGAAACAGGCCGGCCACAAAGAAGACACAGGCAATCATCTGCAGGTTTCCGTTCAAGGCCACGACGACGCTTGCCGTGACGATGGTCATAGGGCCTGTCGGACCGGAAATCTGGGTTTTGGTTCCGCCGAAAATCGCGGCGAAGAAACTCAGGCAGATGGCGCCGTACATGCCGGCCGCCGCGCCTAAACCCGAAGCAATACCGAAGGCGAGGCACAACGGCAGGGCGACGACACCGGCAGTGAGACCACCCGCGATGTTGCCCTTGATATTTTGTGTGTACTCGCCGAGCTCACTAGCGATACTCATTTTTTATCAATCCTATGGACAGAAAAGGTCCGAAAATCCAAAAAAAATGAGTTTACTCCGTAATTGCACTTAAAGACAAAATATTTCTTGAGAAATTAGAGAAAATATCTAGACTTATCAATATAAATATCAGGATACCCCTATTGATCTTGTTCGCTCAAGGGTTTGTACCATCCCATGCGTGCTTGCGGGAGCATTTCTTGAGATAAAAGGGAGCGAACGGCCGCGGTGTAGTCGCTTTCGGTCTTGGCCCGACAGATGGCTTTAAAGCATACCTGACTGTCACCGCCAAAAAGATTGGCGAGCAGGAACCAGTACTCTTTCATGCGCATCAGTGCGTTTTTCCGATTGTTCCAAGCGCGGCAGTAACCTTCAAAAAGGTCTTGTGTGAAACGGTCGATTTCCTGAGAGCAGGCGGGTTCCCCGCCGCGCAGTTTCCGAAATAGGGCCGGATCGGCAATCAGTCCTCGCCCGACCATGATGCCCGTCAGATCGGGAAAGCGTTGTGTAACGCACAGGGCATCATCCTTCGTCACGATGTCGCCGTTGTAGATGACCGGGTGGTGTAGGCGTTTTAAAGCCTCCCGGAAGGCCGCAAGCCGCGCATGCCCTCGGTATAAATCTGTTTTAAGTCGCGCATGGATTGTTACGGAGGCAAACGGGAAGTGGTTAAACACATCGGCAAGTCGCTCGAACTCGGCGGTATTTGCCCATCCTAGGCGCGTTTTGACACTGACGGAAATCGGAAGCGGTTTTTCGAAAACCGACGCAAAAAAGCGTTCGAGTTCATCGGGAGAACGTAAAAAGCCGGCCCCTTTTCCCTTGGCCGTGACGGTCCCTGCCGGGCATCCGAGATTGAAGTTGACTTCGCGGTAGCCCAAATCGGCAAGGGCGTGTACTGCCCAGATAAAGTCTTCGGCTCGGCGCGTTAAAAGTTGAGGAACAGCGACAAAACCGACGTTGGCCTCCGGGGCAATTTCCCGAAGTTGACGCGTGGTAAAGGGAGGCTCCCGAGTGGGAGTGATAAAAGCGATAAAGTAACGGTCAACACCGCCGAAAAGGCGCGCATGTGCGCGCCTGAAGACGGCGCTTCCGAGGCTTTCCATCGGCGCAAAATCCAACAACTTCGTCATGACGACCTAAGAAATCTACTCGGGGATGTTGCGCCGACTCACAAAGGATTATCTAGGAGGCAATCAAAAAGTCTTCGAGCTTGGCACCCTTTGCCAAGGCTTCTCGGATATAGACCGGCTGCTTGCCGCGTCCCGACCAGGTTCTTCCGTCGGGTAAGCGGTATTTGGGTTCCACTTTGCCGCGCGGTGATAAGGCACTCAGCGTGATGCTCTTGATGGCGACCGGTGCCGGCGCATCAAAGTTCAAGTCCTCGGCTTTCAGAGCGAACAAAGCAATCAGGTCGTTGACCGTATCAATCGCATCCTGACGAGCTGCGTCTTTTTGGGCATTCAGTCGAGCTTCCTGACGAGCTAACTTCTTTAATGTTTTAGCGAAATTCTGTTCCATATTTTTTATCCCGGTGAAATAAAATAGAAGCAATTAACCTCGTTATTATATTGAAAAAAGAACAAAGTTCAAAAACGTCTTGATTTCAGTGCTGATAAAGCATCGGGAAACTTAAAAGTAGGATATTTCACCTAGAAAAGGCGGATTAACTTTTCCATTGAGAGTAGGGACATTGCATTAATGAAACATTGTAATAGCGCTCGTCCTCGGAAATATCCTCTCCGACCCAATCGGGTTTTTCAAAGGGCTCGTTCACGGATTTAAGTTCGATTTCCGCAACAACAAGTCCCTTGTTCTTGCCGAAAAATTCATCAACTTCCCAGATTTTTCCCTTAAACGGAATCTTCGTTCGATTTTTAATAACCTGACGGTCGGATCCGACCATATCGAGCAGTTCGGCGGCATCCGATAACGGAATCGGATACTCATATTCAGGGCGGACGATTCCGCAGGCGCGACCTTTGACGGTGATGCGCGCTTGTGAGCCCTCGATGCGTACGCGCACAATGCAGTCGGGTCCGGTGGCTAAGTACCCTTGGCAGTAACGGACGGGCGTTCCGAGCGCCCGCCAAGCTTCGCCTGTGACTAAAAATTTGTGTTCGATTTCTTCGGCCATTTTCTTGTTCTTAAGAAAAAGACGGCGGATTACTCCGCCGTCTCGTCACAATACGTTGCCGGAAAAGGAAGCAATTCTTCCTTTCCCGTTAAGGCCGATTAAAGCTTCGGGCCGCTCTTTTCCAAAGCAGCGCAATGCTCGTTGGCCGTGAACTTCTTGAAGTTCTTCTGGAAGGCGGCCGTCAGTGCGCGAGCCTTCTCGTCCCACTGAGCAACATCGGCGTAGGTGTTGCGCGGATCGAGAATCTTGGTTTCGCAGCCGGGCAATTCTGTCGGAACCTTCAGGTTAAAGTACGGAATTGTCGTGGTCGGAGCCGTGTTGATCGAGCCGTCGAGAATGGCGTCGATAATCGCGCGGGTATCCTTAATGGAAATACGCTTGCCTGTTCCGTTCCAGCCCGTGTTCACGAGGTAAACCTTCGCGCCGACCATGTTGATTTTGCGAACGAGTTCTTCGGCGTACTTGACGGGGTGCAACGACAGGAAGGCCGCACCGAAGCAGGCCGAGAATGTCGGGGTCGGTTCGGTAATACCGCGTTCCGTGCCGGCAACCTTGGCGGTAAAGCCGGAAAGGAAGTAGTACTGAGCCTGTTCGTTATCGAGGATTGAAACCGGGGGCAACACACCGTAGGCATCGGCTGTCAGGAAGATGACCTGCTTGGCGTGCGGGCCCTTGCTAATCGGTTTGACAATGTTATTGATGTGGTAAATCGGGTAGGAAACGCGGGTGTTTTCCGTGGCGCTACGATCGTGAAAATCGGGCGTTCCGTCTTCCTTGACGATGACGTTCTCAAGGAGAGCATCGCGGCGAATGGCGTTGTAAATGTCGGCTTCCGCATCCTTGTTAAGGTCAATGACCTTCGCATAGCAGCCGCCTTCGTAGTTAAAGACGCCTTCGTCATCCCAGCCGTGTTCGTCGTCACCGATCAAAAGACGCTTCGGATCGGCCGAAAGCGTGGTCTTGCCGGTGCCGGACAGACCGAAGAAGATGGCCGTATTCTGGCCGTTCTTGTCGGTGTTGGCCGAGCAGTGCATGGAGGCGATGCCGCGCAACGGATTGAAGTAGTTCATAATCGAGAACATGCCCTTCTTCATTTCGCCGCCATACCAGGTGTTCAAAATGACTTGTTCGTTCGTCGCGAGGTTAAAGACAACAGCGGTTTCGCTATTGAGTCCGAGCTCCTTGTAGTTTTCGACCTTGGCCTTGGAGGCGTTATACACGACGAAGTCGGGCTTGCCGAAGTTAGCGAGTTCTTCTTCCGTCGGACGGATGAACATGTTGCGCACGAAGTGAGCCTGCCAGGCCACTTCCATGATAAAACGAACCTTCAGACGTGTCGCTTCGTTGGCGCCGCAGAACGCATCGACAACGAAAAGACGCTTGCCGGACAACTCCTTAACGGCCAAATCCTTGACGGCATTCCATGTTGCTTCGCTCACGGGCTTGTTGTCGTTCTTGTATGCATCGCTCGTCCACCAAATGGTGTCCTTGGAGGCGTCGTTCTTGACGAAGAACTTATCTTTCGGGGAGCGACCCGTGTAAACGCCCGTCATGACGTTGACGGCGCCGAGGTTGGTCACGCGGCCGACTTCATAGCCCTGGAGACCGGGTTTGGTCTCTTCGGCAAAAAGTGTGTCGTAGTCGGGGTTGTAGATAATCTCCGTGTTACCGGTGATTCCATACTGGGACAAGTCAATTTTTGTCATAGTTTTTCTACTGGTTAAAGTAATGATTAAAAACCTGCTCGCACAAAAATCCGGAGATCTTATGCACGCGACAGGTCTCCAAAAGAATCCAACGCATTTTAATGCGAACACATCGGTTTGTCTGCGGTTTTAAAGGAAAAAAATTGTATCCGCATCAAGGAAGAACAAAGTTTTCCTTGCGTATTGATATTTCAAGACTTTTTAGTGGGTTTGTCCGAGACTCGGAAGGGGTTTCCTTCAAAGGCGCAAAGACTGCGTATCGGACAGGTCGAGCAAAGCGGGTTTCTTGCCTTGCAGCAATACCTGCCGTGGAGCAAAAGCCAGTGGTGAATGCCCTTTAAGTATTCGGAGGGAGTGATGGCAATCAGGGCCTTGGACACTTCGGCCGGCGTTTTTCCCTGCGCCAGTCCCGTGCGGTTGGCTACACGAAAAACGTGGGTATCGACGGGAACGGTCGGGCGTCCGAATGCAACGTTTAGGACGACATCGGCTGTTTTGGCACCGACTCCCGGAAGGCTGACGAGGTCTTCGAAACTGTCGGGTACGGAGCTGTTGAAATCGCGTACGAGGACCTGACAGGCGTCAATGATGTGACGGGCCTTGTTGTGAAAAAGGCCGATGGTCCGGATAAAAGGTTCGAGTCCGTCAACGCCCAAGGCAAGCATGGCCGACGGGGTATCGGCCGCCTTGAATAGATCGTTCGTGGCGATGTTGACGCTTTTGTCGGTTGCTTGGGCCGAGAGCATCACGGCAATAAGCAGTTCGAAAGGCGTTTTGAAATTAAGTTCGCTTTTCGGATTCGGGCGCTCGGCGGCCAGAATCTCAATGATTTTGCGCTTTGTTTTAAGATTCATCGAATCACTCACTTTTTCTCGGTGTTGGCACGAGCTCGTGCCAGAGCCTCGGCAATCAGGTCTTTTTTCGTGAGGACGGCTTTTCGGGCGTTTTCCTGTAACTGCGCCTTTTCCCGAGCCTTGCGTTCGACAGCGGCTTTGTGGGCAAGGCGGGCACGCTCGGCATCCTCATCGGTCCAGGGGCGCCCCGGTTCGAATAGTTCGATACAGTCCATCGGACAGGCCGGCACGCACAGCGCGCATCCCGTGCACGCCGATTCGATGACGGCAAAAAGATTTTTCGGCATCCCCGTGACGGCCGAGACCGGACAGATATCGGCGCAAATACGGCATCCGATACACAAATTCGGATCAATTCGCGCAAGAGCCAACGGCATTTCCCGCCCGTATTCCGGGTCAAGGGCAATCGGAATCACACCGAGTGCTTTGGCTAGGCGCGCAATCGTTTTTTTGCCTCCCGGAGCGCAGCGATTAATCGGAGCCTTTTTCCGAGCTATCGCTTCGGCGTACTTGGCGCAACCGTCAAAGCCGCACTGACGGCATTGCGTCTGCGGCAAAAGGTATTCGAGTGTTTCCGAAGTGACGGTCACGGGAAGTCTTCCGATGCGTTAGCGCTTTAAGTACTTGAGTTTTCCCTTGACACCGCGCCAGGAGTCAGCATCGTCGGGAGCGGGCTTTTTTCGGGTAATCGAGGGCCACTGTTCGGCAAGTTCCGCATTAAGGGCAATAAATTCCTTTTGATCTTCCGGGACGTCTTCCTCAGCGTAAATCGCGCCTTCCGGGCATTCGGGAATGCACACGGCGCAGTCAATACACTCGTTCGGGTCAATCACCAAAAAATTCGGTCCCTCGCGGAAACAGTCCACGGGGCACACATCCACGCAATCGGTTCGTTTGCAACCGATGCAGGCTTCACAGACAACATGCGGCATGAATAACAACTCCTTAAAAAGGTCTTTTAAGACAGGCCTGACCTGTCCCTGTCTTTTCTGTCGTATCGGCAAAAGCAAAGAGCGGGTCTGTTTTCGTTCTGAGTGAGGGTCTTCAAAACGTGCTTTTCCCACAAGGCTTCCGGCAAATCCGGGAAGAACGCATCGCCGTCGGGAGCGGCGTCAATCTCGGTCACCCAAGCGGTACGAATCCAATCTTTTTCTAGTACGGTCCGATAAAGGCGCGCTCCGCCGATGATAAAAACCTTCGGGGCATCTTGAACGCAAGCAAGGGCTTCCTCGAGTGTCGTCGCGACATGGGCACCGAGGGCTAAGTAGCTTGAATCACGCGTTAAAACAACATTGGTTCGCCCGGGAAGAGCCCGCCCAATCGATTCCCACGTCTTGCGCCCCATGAGAACAGGGCACCCCATCGTCGTTTCCTTAAAGTGCTTGAGGTCTTCGGGTAGGTGCCAGGGCATCTTTCCTTTAAGTCCGATTACCCCGTTTTTCCCGCGAGCCACAATCAGTTCCATGCGCATCATGGCTTAAACCGCAATCGGAGCCTTGATGGTCGGATACGGATCGTAGCCGACGATTTCAAAGTCCTCGAACTTGTAGTCGAAAATCGAAGCCGGTTTGCGGGCAATCACGAGTTTCGGGTACGGACGCGGCGTGCGCGACAGCTGCAGGGCCACCTGTTCGAAGTGATTCTTGTAGATATGGCAATCGCCGCCCGTCCAAATAAATTCTCCGGGCAAAAGGTTGCATTGCTGCGCGACCATACAGGTCAAAAGTGAGTAACTGGCAATGTTAAACGGCACGCCGAGGAAAATATCGCAGGAGCGTTGATACAGCTGGCAGGAAAGTCGCCCCTCATTGACATAAAACTGAAAGAGGCAGTGGCAAGGCGGCAGGGCCATTTTGTCAATCAGGCCGACGTTCCACGAGCAAACAATCAGGCGACGGCTGTCGGGATTGGTTTTAATCTGCTCGATGACATTGGAAATCTGGTCGATATGTCGACCGTCGGCCGTAGGCCAACTGCGCCACTGAACACCGTAAACCGGACCCAAATTGCCGTTTTCATCGGCCCATTCGTCCCAAATCGTGACCTTATTGTCATGCAGGTACTTGATGTTGCTTGAGCCCGATAAAAACCATAGGAGCTCGTGAATAATCGAGCGCAGATGCAACTTTTTGGTCGTCACAAGCGGGAAGCTCTCTTTTAGATCAAAACGCATCTGATAGCCGAAGAGCGATCGCGTGCCCACGCCGGTGCGGTCGGATTTGTCGACGCCTTTTTCAAAGACGGTGCGCATGAAGGTTTCGTATTGGTCGTACATGGGACATTCCCGAAAGAATTCAAAACGTGTCCGGAATTTTAACGCATCGGCGCCGAAAGCCTTCCGTCGATTCTGCAACGGAAGGCGCACCGATGTCGGGAAAAGACGTCAGCTTGCCGGAAGGTTTTTCAGAAGCCGGAAAAAGAGAATCGTCAGGTGGTAAAAGACCGGCGCCGAGAAAATCAGGGGCGCAAAGCGCTCTAAGCTACCCCGACCGATGTAAAGTTCACCTTCCCAGCTTTTGGACCCGAGACTGCGTTTGACAGCGCTTATGACGATGTCGCCCATGACGCATGACAAAACGATTGCGAGTGAGTAAAGCGCCACCTGATAGATGCGAAACGGCGTCAGCCAGAAAAGCGACAGACCGACTAAAAAGGCCAGGAAGCATCCGACGGAAATCCCTTTGACGGTCTTGTGCGGATTCATCCTCAAGGTCTTGCCGCCCAAGGCCGAACTTGCAAGAACCGAGAACAAATCGGCGCAGAACGTGACCATTAGGTAAAAGAGCAACATCAAGGCTCCCGAGGAGTTGTGGCGTTCGATGCCGGAAAAATCGAGTGTGGTAATCGCAGGTGCGTGGCTGACGCAGAAAACACAAATCATCAAGCCCCACTGAACCTTCGCAACGCGCTCTAAAAAACGGTCGGTGTCGTTGCCGATGGCTGCAATGACCGGTAAGAGTAAGAACACATACACCGGAATAAAGAGCGTAAAGTACGGCATCAGGTTAAAGTACACCAAAGCGTACTGCGCCGGAATAATCAGGTAAAACGCAAGTACGAGGACCCAGTGATCGCGCGGCCGAATCGGCGTGAGCGCAATAAATTCTCGCAAGAGGAAAAACGAGAGGATGGCAAAAATCACCACAAGCGTCGTTTGCCCGAATCCCCAGGCGACCGTGAAAATAATGACAAGCCACCAGCCCATCCGCACGCGAGAGTTGGCAATGGCCAAACGAAACGTCTGCTCGGGAGTCTTGGCGCGTCCTGCGGCCCAAAGACCGTAAATCGTGGCGGCGGCCATCAGGACAATGAGTGCCGTGAGAATAATCAGATAACCTTGTTGTAGGTCAATACCGAGTCGCATCATAGGGCCACCTTTGCCAAGTCAATCACGGCTTGCCGTGCACGCTCGAGGAACTCGGTTTTCGGATCGGAAGCGCTGTGCGCAAGCGGAGCTCCGAAGTGCACAGAGCAAACGGTCGGAACCGGAATGTACGTTCCTTTCGGGAGGGCCCGGTGTAAGTTTTCGATGTACACGGGAATTAATTCGACATCGGGAAAGGCGCGCATCAGACGCCACAGACCGCTTTTAAATTCACTCGGTAATTCCTGGGGGCGACGCGTTCCTTCCGGGAAAATAATCAGGGAGTCGCCCTGAGCCAAGGCGTCTTTGAGCGGCTCAAGCGGATTGGTGTGTTCGGTCCTGCGACGATCGACCAAAACGACATTGAGTTCCTTCATCGCCAGGCGCCGACGAATCAGTCCCTTGGACCAGTAGTCTCTGGCTGCAACGGGGCGTGTTGTCGACCTTAAGGCTCCGGGTAGCGCCGACCAAATCACAATCGTATCGAGGTGGCTGGTGTGGTTGGCAAAATAGATGCGTTGTTTGCGGGTCGGAGCCGATCCGTGCCATTGCGGATAGGCGCCTACAAGCAGGCGCGTAATCCAAACTATCGGCGTCATTAAATGGAATTGAAACAAGGACGTGTCTCCCCCGAAGACTCGCAACGGCAGAATTATATCGACACTAGGGAGCGGTATTAATTTCAGGGCTTTCCGTTTGTGTTTCCGGATTCTTCACGGCCTTTTGAATCACCGGATCCGAAAGAGTTCCCGTAATCGTGTAATCGGTTGTCAAAAGGTAGTTGAGCGGTTGGCTGATAAGCCACTGTCCGACATAGGCTCCGAGACCGATCACAGGATTAATGATGGCAAGCGGCAAGGATGCGGCTCCGGCGTTAATCTTCGGGACGACCGTGGCGCGAGCATTGACAGCCTGGGTGTTGATGTCAACCAATCCCGAAAGATCGATTGTTGCCTTGGTTCCGGACAGATTCATGTTGTCGCTCGTGAGAATACCGTCGGCGATGAGTATGTCGCCCGTTAGGGAATCGAACGTGAAATTGGTGTGCGAAAGGTCGAAAAAGTCAAGCGAAATCTGCTTAATCAGCGACTGAATGGAAACAAGTGATAAAAGAGCTCCGCCGACCCCTAAGTCGGTTTGCTCCAAAACGCCGCGGATTAAATTGACCTTGGCTGCCCCTTGAAGGGTTGTCCAATCAGGGTTCCAAGGAGACCCCTTCCACAGTAACGACGTTGTGATTTTGCCCGAACCCTTACCGAGAATTCCTTCGTGCCCGAGGCGCTTCAAGAACGCTCCGCCGTTAATCAGTTCCAAGTCGGCCGTCAGCGATGTCGTACCGTCTGCGGCCCATTCGCCCGAGGCTGAAAGGTCGGCATCGGAGTTAAGAAGCTGAAGCGAATCGATTTTCCAAGACGTTCCTTTTTTGTTGACCGGCGTCGATGTCACGAACTTAAGTGACCCCAAGGCGGCATCCTTGTACGTCAAGTCCGCGATGTTTAAATCCAAAGAGGGAAGACTTTTGCGGGACTGATTGGTTTGTGCCGAATCGATAAAGCCTTCTTCCAAGGTCTCGGAGACGCTGTAGTGTGAAAAATCGGCTTTGATGTGACCGCCGGCCCCCCGTGCAAAGTCCCAGGTTAAAAGGCCTTCGGTTTCGCGACTTTCAATGGAAAAGTTCCAAACGGCATCGCCGAGACGTCGGGCACGGCCCTTAAGCTTTGTCAGACGAATGGCGTCAAACGAGAATGCGTCGGTCTCGTATCGAACGGTGTTAAAAACCGGAGTGTTCAAGCCGCTTGCTGCAGCGCTATCTTTTTGGGTGGCCTCGATGATGCCTTCAAGCACCTTTTCCCAAGCGCGGTACGAAAGGCTCGGTGTACGGATATCCAAAGTCAGCCCGCGATTCGGAAGCCCGACTTTCTTGCCGATGCCGAGAGAGCCGAGAGGCGTGACGGAGGGAGCTTTGCCCGCAAGTTGCAGGACTAAATCAATTTTGTTCGCACTTTCAAGCTTTAAAAGATGTCCGTTTTTGCCGGCCAGTTTTAAAGGTTCGAAACGAAATGTCGTCGGTTGTGCTTGATCGGCTTTCTTAGTAAGCGGTGCAGGAAGCGTCAGTTCGATGCCCTTTAAATCCGTTGCGGCACTCACTGTCACGCCTTTGCCGGAAACGATATCGATACCGACCGAAATATCGGTCTGTCCCTTGGCGTACGCTGTCAGAGCTTTCGTCAGTTCCGTATTCACGAAAAAGTGTACGGAATCAGGCGCAACGCGGCTTTTCGCCTCAATGCGGATACGTCCAGTTTCATCGGTTGTCACGGAAGCCGTCACCGGGGTATTTAAGGCCGTTGCCGTAAGATTCTCGCTTGTTGCGCTCGATTCGGTAAAGTGCAGCTTTCCGGTAAGTTTTGTGAGCGGCGGAACCGGCCAGTGCATGTCAAAGGCATTGTTCCCGAACGTCAATAGCCCGTCGACGCGTGTTTTTTTGTTACCGGTGAGCGGAATCGCAAGTTTTAGGTTCAAAGACGCATCTCCGGCGGCGTTTGCTCCGTTAAAGGCGCCGCCGAGCATGGCTCCCACGGGGCTCGCCGTCAGGTATCGGCTCATCGTTGCAAGAGGCGCCGTCGCATCGGCCGAAATCGTCAGAAGCGTGTCCTTGACGCCCATGTGCGCAATCTGGGCGCGGATGTTTTTCCCGGTCGCACCGAGCGTTTTAGCCGACCGAGCCTCGATGAGCATGCCCGCACCTTCAAAGGTCAAATCGGCATCGATTTCGGAAACTACGGGCCAGAGCTTGCCGACGGACCAAAGTCCGTCTTGCAGACGCGTTTGAGGCGGCACGAAATCCAAAAGTCCACCCGTTAAGCGAGCAGTCGCCAAAAAGTGACTTTCGGATTTATCGGCTCCGTGCCAGGGATAGTCTTTAAGGTCGCCGCGCAAAACAAATCGGCCGTTTCGAGCCGCGCCGCCGCGCAGTGCTCCCTCGAGCCAATGGCGGGTTCGCTGCGAGATGACAAGAGGCAGATAGCGCCAAGCGCTTTCAGCTTTAAGGTGGTCGATTCGTCCTTCAACATCGATATAACCGGCTTTACTGCCGACAGCCTTCCACGTACCCGAACCCGAAAGACCGACATCGGTGTTGGCAACGGTAAGGTTATCGATTTTGACCGTCAGCGGTGCTTTTTCTTCGGCGTTTGTCCATGAAACCTTTCCGGTTAAGCGCTCCAGGGTAATGCGTTCGTTTTCAAAGACACCGGGGAACGTTATTTCCGAAGCCCCTTTCAGTGTCACATGACCGGCCTGAGGCGTCACGTTGACCGAGCCGATTAGGTTCACAAATCCCGGTTGTCCGATGCCGCTTGAGGCCGGTTGCGCCAGAAGGGTCAACTGCATAAAGTCTGAGGTAAAGTGCCAATCGTGCGGGTCTTTGTAGGAGCCTTTCCACGAAAATTCGACGCGACTGACGGTGCCGCTCGGATCGTACTGCACAATCGGGTCGCGAACGGCGGCCGGCACGACCTCGTTTTCAAGCAGGATTTGTCCGAACGCGCGCAAATCCAATGTTGAAAGCGTCACGGAGCCTTCTTGCGTATCGGACCACGTCGAATCGGTCGTCACGGAGAAAGATCCCGTCAACGGGCCGAATGCGCGTCCGGTTCGTGTCATAAAGGCCAGATGTCCGACCCTCAACTCGATGTGCTGACCGTCGCGTACGGCGTTAGCCTGTAGTTGCAGATGCCGAGTGACGAGGGGACGGGGCATATTCGGTAGTGAGGCGCTCACGTCGTTTAGGATGACGTCGGTTGTCACGCTTTTGATTGTGCCGTCGTCAAACGAGAGCCACAGTTCGCCGTCGGCTCTTCCCGAGGTAAAGGGATTAATCTCCGAGAGTCCCGGAATGCCTTTTTTTAGGTCGAAGGCATCGAATTTGGTATAAAAGTCCCAGGCCCAATCGGTCCAGTCGGTCGAGCGGGAAACGACGGGCTTTCTGACACGGGCGCGGACATCGAGGGACTGACCGTCGGCCTTTGCTTGCAATCCGAAGTTCCAGTGCGTCAGATGCGGATAAAACGTGGCATTTAAATCATTAACGGCGATGGTTCGGGCGTCCTTAAGACGCTTGTCGGTGTAGCGAATCGTTGCCCCCGTGATATCCAGACGCCCCTGTTCGGTAATAAACGTCAGGAGCTTGGAGTCGGCCGGATCGGATACGGATTTTTCTAAATCAACGCAAAAGCCTGCGATCTCAAATTGAGTGTCCGTCAGACGCTCGACATCGACGCTGGCTCCGACGATTTGCAGTGACTTGAATGCCGGAACTCCGAAGATACTGGACCAATATAAGGAGGCATCCACGCGCGGTAGCAGAATCGTATGTTCCATTCCCGGTTTTTTGAGCACAACTTCTTTCAGCGAAAGCCGCGGCCACAGACGCTCCCAACTCGGCTCGATTCGCCCGATTTTGATGTCAACTTTCAGAGCCGAGGAGACGGCCTGCGCAATGCGTGTGTTATACGAATCGATGTTCGGAAAGACGATATAGCGTGTGACCAGAATGAGGCACGACAAGACAAGAAGGCAACCTGTGAGAGCCCAGAAGGCTGCCAGGAGCGACAGACGCACCCCCCGCCTGTCTCGCACAAAACAGGTGGCCGAGTCGACAAGCGAGGAAAAGTATTCCAAAGCGTGCTTCAAAATCGTTCCATTGTCCGGAAACCGGGTTTGCGACACAAAACCCCGAAACGTCACGGAGAAGTTTCGGGTACTATTGACGTACACTTTAGCACAGGAAAGAAACGGCGTTTTATGCAAAAAAGGCTCGGCACTTATTCTCTTGCAGCGTACTTACCGTTTGTCGAGCGGTCGATTGCGGCTGTTTCTGCGGCAACCGGTCTGTCGCAGCGAGACCTTCTTGACAGATATTCCCGAGAACGCCTCACGCGTGAGCGTATGAGCGAGTGCCTTTTGAAAGCAAGGTCGTGTGAGGAGCTTGCTCGGGCCATGCGGCTTTTGCGACGTGATACCCTTATTTCGCTGGCCATTCAAGACACCACCGGACAAATCGGGTATGAGACCGTTGTGCGAACAATGACCGACTTGGCCCAGGAGTGTGTGAGCCGAGCCGTTGCCATGGCTTCCCGGGAGATGGCCGCGCGTTTCGGAGAACCGGTCGGACAGGACGGAGCCAAGCAGGACCTTCTCGTTGTGGCGATGGGAAAGCTCGGCGGAAGTGAACTTAACGTCAGTTCCGATATCGACCTGGTCTTTGTGTACGACGAGGACGGTCGTACGCAGTCGGAAGCAGGGAGACGTACCGTTTCCAATCACGAATTTTTCGAACGTCTGGCGCGACGGGTTATCGCACTCATCAATTGTCCGGACGAAATCGGTTTTGTTTTCCGGGTCGATTGTCGGTTGCGTCCTTTCGGCGATGACGGACCGATTGTCGTCAGTAGCGAAATGCTCGAGGAGTATTTATCGACGCAAGGACGAGATTGGGAGCGCTTTGCGTGGCTTAAGGCCCGCGTGGTGAGCACCCCGGTTTTTTCCGAGCCGGCTGCTTTTTGCCACACGGTTGACGCGCTTTACCGGATGATTCGACCTTTCGTGTACCGTCGTTATGTGGATTTCGGAGCGCTCAATGCTTTAAGTCGCGTGCACGCGATGATCCGCTCCGAGACGGTACGCCGTGAACTCGGACGCGAGACCGGTATCAATGTCAAGCTCGGACGCGGCGGTATTCGGGAAATCGAATTTATCGTTCAGACATTTCAGGTGATGCGCGGAGGGCGCGAGCGCAAGTTGCAGGGACGTCAAACGCTACCGATGCTTGAGATTGTCTCGGAGGTCGGGTGTTTGGATGCACACACGGTTCGTCAATTGGCTGAAGATTACGTTTTCTTAAGAAACTTGGAGCATGCGCTACAGTACGTGGACGATAAGCAAACACATTTTCTTTCCGATGACTCGGTTACCTATGAACGTATCGGGGCGATGCTCGGGTTGACGGCTCTTGAGCTTCGAAATCGCCTTGAGAGTGTCCGAGCGTTTGTTTCCAGGGTCTTCGATTCGATTTTCCAAACGCAGGAAACACCTTTGGAGCGCCGCGGTTGGCCGGTCGGCTGGCGCTTCGGCGACAAGGCCTCTTGCGAAAAACTTACGGAAAAATTGCGAGAACTCGGGTTTAAGGATGCCGAAACCTTTTCACGGCGTATCGTTCGCAATCTTTCCGGTCGTGTCCTTACGACAAGCGATAAGGCCCGCGATTGTTTTACGCTTTTTGTGATGACCTTGGCGGAAAATGCGCATTCTTGGGCCGAATCCTTCGGTCTTTCGCAGGATGCCGAGACGCTTTTCGAGCGCTATCTCGGGCTACTGGAGGTGATTGCCGGGCGACCTACCTACGTGATGCTTCTCAATCAATTTCCGGTCGTAGCCAAACGCGTGTCCCGGATTTTGATATCCAGTCGTTGGGCGGCGAACTTTTTGTACGAACATCCGCTTCTATTGGATGAACTTGTCGGGGCGCACGAGGAAATCGGCGCGAACACGGACCTTTCGATTTGGGACACCTGGCAGCGAGATGTTTCGGAGCGACTTGCCGATTTTTCGGGAGATACCGAGGCGCTTTTGAACGTGCTTCGAGATGCCGCGCACAGCGCCGTCTTTCGGATTCTTGTGTCGGACTTACAAGGAATTTTGACAGTGGAGCGTACGGCCGATCACTTGTCGGCGCTTGCCGATGCCGTTTTGCGCCTTGTGATGCAGCAGGCTTGGAAGGCAACGCCGGCACGGCACCGAGAGAATCCCAAGGTTGCGGCCGTTGGCTACGGGAAACTCGGCGGAAAAGAGCTCGGCTATGCCAGTGATTTGGATTTGGTGTTTCTCTTTGAGGACGATGCACCCGAGGCCGCCTCGGTGTATGCCCGTTTTGTTCGACGGGTCATCAGTTGGCTCACGGTCCAAACAAGTTCCGGCAAACTGTATTCCGTTGATACCCGGTTGCGGCCCGAAGGACAAGACGGTCTTTTGGTGTGTAGTTTCGAGCACTTTAAGCACTATCAGGAATCGACCGAAGGCGCATGGGTTTGGGAGCATCAGGCCCTGACGCGTGCTCGGTTTTGTGCCGGAGATGCCGAGCTCGGTAAGGCTTTTGAGACCGAAAGAACGCGGTTTTTATGTCGCCCGCGCGACGCTTGCGCAGTACAACGCGCCGTTGTTGATATGCGGCGCAAGATTTTAGAAAGTCGCAAGAATACATCCGGCCTATTTGATTTAAAGCGTGACCGAGGCGGCATGCTCGATGTGGAATTTGCCGTTCAAACGCTGGTATTAACGCAGGCACATCGCTCCCCGCAGTTAACACGGAACCTCGGCAATTTATCCCTGCTTGCCATGAGTGCTGAGTTAGGCTTAATTCCGGACGCGATTGCCGAGGGGTCGATTCGGGCGTATCGCACCTATCGAGATATCCAGCGAATGACGCGTCTGAATCTCGGCGAAAACACACCGGTGCGTGTGGCGCCTGAAAAACTTCGTGCCGAAAAGGAGGCGGTCACGGCCCTGTGGCGCACGGTGCTTGAAACAGACGAGCCGTGCGCCTGACAGGCCTTGCCGTCAGATCGGATCCGCCAGACCGCTGTGGCGCATCAGGGCATCGATTTTCGGAGCCCTGCCGCGGAAGGCCTTAAAGCTTTCGATGGCATCACGACTGCCGCCCGTTGCCAGGACTTCATCGCGCCAGCGCCGAGCCGTTTCGGCGTTAAATAGACCGGTTTCTTCAAAGGCGGAAAACGCATCGGCCGAAAGAACCTCAGCCCACTTGTAGCTGTAGTAACCGGCCGCATAACCGCCGGCAAAGATATGGGCAAACGATTGCGCAAAGCGGTCGTACTCTTCGTAGGGCGTTACGGAAACAAGGTTTCGAACGTCGTGCAGGATTTGAGCATAGTTCGGGTTCTTTTCCGTGTGAATGCGCATGTCAAAGAGCGCAAATTCCAGTTGTCTTAAGCAAAAGAGGCCGGACTGAAAGTTCTTGGCCGCCAGCATCTTGTCAAAAAGCTCGCGCGAAAGAGGCTCTTTCGTGTCTTTTTGTTCGGAAAGAGAGGCGAGGGTTTCGTAGTTCCAAGTCCAGTTTTCCATGAACTGGCTGGGCATTTCCACCGCATCCCATTCCACGCCGTTAATGCCGGATAAATCGGCCACATCCACGCGGGTGAGCATGTGCTGCAGGCCGTGCCCGAACTCATGGAAAATGGTTTCGACTTCTCGGTGCGTCAGGAACGAGGGATTATCGTCCACTGGCGGTGTGAAATTGCAGACCAGGTACGCAACCGGTGTTCGAATCGAGCCGTCTTCGAGCTTTTCCCGATCGCGGGCACTATCCATCCAAGCGCCGGAGCGCTTGCCGGCGCGTGCATACAAGTCGGCATAAAAGCGCGCAATGACGTGACCGTCTTTGTCTGTGACGTGGAAAAACCGAACATCGGGGTGCCAAACCGAGGCTTTAGCCGGCGTGATGCGGATTCCGAAGAGCTTTTCCGCAAGACCGAACAGACCGGATAAAACCTTCGGAAGCGGAAAGTACGAACGCACTTGCTCTTCGTTAAAGCAGTACCGAGCTTCACGCAGTTTTTCGGACGCATAGGCTCTGTCCCACGATAAGAGCGGATCGATGCCGAGGGTATCCCGAGCGTAGTCCTCAAGCTCTTTGACATCACGACAGCCGTACGGACGGGCACGTTTTGCCATGTCGGTTAAAAAGGCAATGACAGCTTCGGGGCTTTCGGCCATCTTGGTTGCCAGAGATAGCTCGGCGTAGTTTTTAAATCCGAGTAGCTCGGCCTCTTTGGCGCGCAAGACAAGGAGGCGCTCGATAATCGGACCGTTGTCGCGTTCGGCAGGCCCTAAATCCGAAGCGCGTGTTGCGTAGGCTTTGTGTAGGGTGTGACGCAGTTCGCGGTTTTGAGCGTACTGCATGACAGGCAAATAATCGGGGGCCGTCAGTCCGATTCGATACCCGTTTTTGCCTGCCGCTTTAGCTCGTGCTCGATATAGGTCAAGCGCACTTTGCGGAATGCCGGCCAAGGGAGCGGCATTCTCAAAGTCAAGCGTAAAAGCATCGGTGGCATCGAGTATGTTTTGACTAAAATGCTGCGAAAGTTCGGCGGTTTCTTGTGCAATGGCCTTCAGGGCCGCCTTTTCTTCTTCGGGAAGCTCCGCGCCGCTTAGCCTGAAATCGCGGAGCGTATGATCGATGACACGCTTTTGTTCGGCTGTGAGTGTGGCAAACGCTCCGCTTTCTCGAATGGCTTTGTATTTGGCAAAGAGCTTTTCGTTTTGCGCCAAATTCACCGAAAGCAACGTGACGTCCTGCAAGTTGGCTTCGTATACCTCACGCCAGTCCTTGGAATCGACGACACTCATTAAGTGCCCGACGGCTCCCCAAGCACGAAAAAGGCGCTCCTCGGCCTTGTGAAGCGGAAGTACCACATCCTGCCAGGTTGCCGGCGTTGCCTTGTCGGTGACGCGACTAAGGGCCTCGTTCACCTCAGCGATTAAAACACGCACGGCCGGTGTGACACACGAGGGAGCTAAGTTATCAAAGGCCAGTAAATCGCCCTGTTCAATCAGCGGGTTTGTCATGGAAAACCTCAAAAAAATAAAACGGTTAAGATCGGCGGTTTTCGGCGGCTCTCACGGTGTTTTCCAGGAGCATGGCGATGGTCATGGGACCGACGCCGCCCGGAACGGGACTTATGGCCCCGGCGACCTCGCGGACATTTTGTGTGTCCACATCGCCGCACAGTTTGTTGTTTTCATCGCGATTGATTCCGACATCGATGACGACGGCTCCGGGTTTGATCATGTCGCGAGTAATCATGCGCGGGCGTCCGACGGCGGCAACGAGAATGTCGGCCTGACGCGTAAGGTCCTTAAGGTTCTTTGTTCGGCTGTGGGCAATAGTGACCGTGGCATTGCGCTCCAAAAGCAAGAGGGCGGCAGGTTTTCCGACGATGTTGCTGCGTCCGATGACCAGGGCGTTTTTCCCTTCCGGGTCGATGCCCGCCTCATCGATCATGCGTATGATGCCGGCAGGTGTGCAGGGGACGAACCCTTCGCGCTCGTGTTTGCCGACAAGAAGGCGTCCGGCGTTGAGGGCGTGAAATCCGTCGACGTCTTTATCCGGTCGAATTGCCGCAATGACTTTTTCGGCGCGAATATGTCGAGGAACAGGAAGCTGCACGAGGATGCCGTCGACGGTTTCGTCTTGATTGAGCTTTTCAATTAATTCGAGCAGTGAAGCTTCCGTCGTTTGGCTTGTCAGGCGATGTTCGAAACTGGTAATCCCGACTTCTTCGCAGGCACGAATTTTGTTGCGAACGTAAACCTGACTGGCCGAATCCTCTCCGACCAAAATCACGGCAAGCCCGGGCTTGTGTCCGTGTTGCTCAAGCGCCTTAACGCGATAGGTAAGTTCCTGGCGAATCTCTTGAGCCAGTTTCTTGCCGTCGATGAGTTTAGAGACCATACGGTGTTGTTTCCTTCTGTAGTGTTTTTTCAGCTTTTTGGGATTGTGCGGCATCGACGAGGGCATCTCGAACGGCATCGGCTGCAATGCCGTTAAATTTAATGCGAAAGTCCGTAATCGGTTCGTTGTTTTTGAGGATACGGACCGGAATGACTTGCCTGACGTAGCCTGTTGTGGCTTTCGGAGTTAAAACCTCGGCAAATCCGATGCCGATGGATTTGGCATTGACGGGTTGAATCCCGAGGTCCGATTCGGCAACCGTGTCCGGTCGATTCAGTTCCAGAACACGTGTCCCGTGAATGATTTGAATCGTCCAGTTGCCCGAAACAGTGGTTGCGTCAGCACTTTTTTGGCAGAAAAGAGCTTCCGGATCAGCGTTATATAGGACATAGCGGCCTTTCTCGGACACTTGTACCGAACGGACGGCACGCTTCTTGTTGCGCAAAACCGCCGAGCGCTTTGCCGTCGCTCCGTCTTTCTCAAAAGCAACGGCGTACGGATGGGCCCGCGTGTGGTCGATGTACGACAAGCAGTACGGTTGCTTGTCCGTGAAATTTTTCAGGAGCTTTTCTAAGGTCGAGGCTCCCGTAAAGGCGTTGCCGAACGGTTGAATCACTTCATTGTCGCCGAGCCAGTAGGTAAAGCGATAGGCAACCGAGCCGCTCGGAAAGACCCGATCTTCGCGCATGTACCAAGCCAAGGTGTCGGGCTGATTGTTTGCATCCCGAAGAATTTGGCGTATCGGTTTTCCGGCAATGTTGTAGGCCGTAAGTTTCACAGCGTAGTTGACATCGGCTTTACCGCGGACTTTGACAAGAAGTCGTCCGTCGGGAAGAAGGCGGGCATCGGCTTTTCCCCAGTCGGTTACCGCCAGCCCGTTACGGTATAGCACGGAGGCACCCGTTCCCCAACTTAAGGCTTTTTCTCCAGCTCCCTGTCGCGTCTCGGTCACGATGTACGTTTCATCTCCGTCGCCTTCCAAGCGAAACACGCTTTCATCGGTTCCGTCAAAGGCGTGGGCGCCGTCGGTAAGGGCCTGGGTAATCGGAAGAGCAATTTCAGCCGCTCCGTACGGGGCTCTGACGTGTGACTCGGGTTGCCACGTCGAATCGGTAAATTCCGAATAGTGTGCTCGTGCTGTCGGCGGGGTTTGCTCGGAGGGCATAGAGGAACAGGCTACAAGAACGGCCGGTACCATTGCGAGTAAAACACATCGGTAGGATTTGATCATCGGAAGAGTCGCTACATGGTTGAAATGCTCAGATTGTAGAGGAAAGTCTATCGGCTGGGCTCATAAAAAAGGCGGCGCCTTTTTCAAGACGCCGCCTGATTGAGAGCCTACATCTTAATCAGAGAATCGGGACAATCAACAGAGCCACGATGTTAATAATCTTGATAAGCGGATTCACAGCGGGACCGGCCGTATCCTTGTAGGGATCGCCGACCGTGTCGCCCGTAACCGCAGCCTTGTGTGCTTCGCTGCCCTTGCCGCCGAAGTTGCCGTCTTCGATGTACTTCTTGGCGTTATCCCAGGCACCGCCGCCGGTTGTCATGGAGATGGCCACGAAGATACCTGTGACAATCGTCCCCATCAGGACGCCGCCCAAAGCTTGCGGACCTAAGCAAAGACCGACGAGAATCGGAACGACAACGGGCAGGACGGACGGAACAATCATTTCCTTAATAGCCGCCACAGTCAGCATGCCGACTGCTTTGGAGTAGTCCGGACGAGCCTTGCCTTCCATGATGCCCTTGATTTCCTTGAACTGACGACGCACTTCAATCACAACCGAGCCGGCAGCACGACCGACGGCTTCCATGGCCATAGCACCGAAGAGGTACGGAATCAAACCGCCGATAATCAAGCCGACAATTACGTGCGGGTTCGAAAGATCGAAGGTAAAGTCGATGTTAAAGGCCTGCTTTAAGGCGTGTGTGTAGTCCGAGAACAGGACCAAAGCAGCCAGACCGGCAGAACCGATGGCGTAGCCCTTGGTGACGGCCTTGGTGGTGTTGCCGACCGCATCCAAGGGGTCGGTGACGTTACGAACCTTTTCATCGAGTTCGCTCATTTCGGCAATACCGCCGGCGTTGTCGGTAATCGGACCGTAGGCATCAAGTGCCACGACGATACCGGCCATCGTCAGCATCGAGGTTGCCGCAACGGCAACACCGTAAAGACCTGCAAGCGTGTAGCTGACCATAATGGCTGCCACGACGGAGAGAACGGGAAGCGCCGTGGCCTTCATGGAAACGGCCAAACCTTCGATGATGTTCGTGCCGTGACCGGTCGTTGAGGCCTTAGCCACATCACGCACCGGGGCGTACTCGGTACCGGTGTAGTACTCGGTAATGACAACCATCAAACCCGTCAGAATCAGACCGACGATAGCCGAGCCGAAGAGGGCACCGGTCGAAACGCCTTCCGGAAGCATCGAGGCATCGGAGAAGACAAAGTCACCGACAAACCAGAACGCAACGGCAGCAATCACACCGGCGGAAATCAGACCGTAGTAAAGAGCAGTCATAATCTTCTTACCGGGGATGTACTTAACAAAGAACGTACCGATGATGGAAGCGATGATGGAAACCGCGCCCAAAAGGAGCGGGTATTCAACCATGCGCATCGCGTCGCCTGTGGTCGACAGGGCGCCGATCATCATCGTGGCAACGAGCGTGACGGCATAGGTTTCGAACAAGTCAGCGGCCATACCGGCGCAGTCACCGACGTTATCACCGACGTTATCGGCAATGACGGCCGGATTGCGGGGATCGTCTTCCGGAATTCCGGCTTCGACCTTACCGACAAGGTCGGCACCGACGTCGGCACCCTTTGTGAAGATGCCGCCGCCTAAACGGGCGAAGATAGAAATCAGAGAAGAACCGAAAGCAAGACCAATCAAAGGTTTGATTGTGTCATACAAACCGGCATTTTCCGGGGCCAGGAGCATCAGCACGGCCATGTAGCCGGCCACGCCCAACAGGCCGAGACCGACAACGAGCATGCCCGTAATCGAGCCGCCCTTGAAGGCAACGTCCAAGGCTTCTTTCATACCGATGGACGCAGCCTGAGCCGTACGAACGTTTGCCTTAACGGAAACGTTCATACCGATAAAGCCGCAGGCACCGGAAAGAACGGCACCGAGAGCGAAACCGACGGCAGTCTTCCAACCGAGCGCCGGAACACAAAGAATCACGACAAAGAGGACGGCACCCACAACCGCAATTGTGGTGTACTGCTTAGCCAAGTAAGCCTGAGCACCCTGCTGAATGGCAAGAGAAATCTCCTGCATGCGGGCGTTACCGGCGTCTTTGGCAAGCACCCAGCTGCGTGTAACAAGACCGAAAATCACGGCCACGATACCGGCAGCAATGGCGAGCCAGATAGCTGTAGTCATAACATAACTCCGAAACGTCTCTTTGACCGACGGACAATTACCGAGGATCTCAAAGACATGTTTATAAAACAAACAACAATAGAAATACGGGGCAAGAAGCCTGACGGCGTCTTACCTCGCAGTCAATCCAATTACTTCAGCGCGTCGAAAATTCGATTACGAATTTGTTCAATTGCGCCGATTCCGGAGACGGACCGATAGGCAGGAGCATCTGCCGATCCGCTCTTGGCCAGGTTGCTGTAAAACTTGACCAAAGCTTCGGTCTGCGCATGATATACGGCTAAGCGCTTTAAGACAACTTCTTCCCGGTCGTCATCACGTTGCACGAGGGGCTCTCCCGTCACATCATCAAAACCGGCGCGCTTGGGCGGGTTGTACTTGACGTGATAGGTTCTGCCCGAGGCCGTATGAACGCGACGCCCCGACATGCGCTCGACGATTTCTTCGTCCGGAACGGAAATTTCCAGGACGAAATCAACGGGAATCTTGGCATCGAGCAGGGCCTGGGCTTGCGGAATCGTGCGCGGGAAACCGTCAAACAGGAAGCCGTTCTTGCAATCGTCAGCCGTCAGGCGTTCTTTCACAAGGCCGATGATGATGTCGTCACTCACGAGTTTGCCTTGGTCCATGATAATCTTGGCGGCTTTGCCGAGCTCGGTTCCGGCTTTCACGGCAGCGCGCAACATGTCGCCGGTGGAAATCTGAGGAATACCGAACTTCTCTTTAATAAAAGCCGCTTGGGTTCCTTTTCCCGCTCCGGGTGGTCCAATGAGGATTAAACGCATGGTGTACTCCAAAAATGACGAAAAACTCAAAATTCGAACAAAGGCCGAGCCTCGTCTGTCCGAAAGGGATTTCATTTTAGGCTTATCAGACGGATTTTAAAAGAAAAGCCGCAATTTTCGAGTCTGAAAGATTTTGGCGATGTGTGAGTGTCATTGACATCGTCCGTAAAGCCGAAGGGCCAGTAGCGCGGTTTAGGACGGGTGGTCCGTCATCGAATCACCAGGCATGCCGCATCGGCATGCCCGGGAAAATGACTCGCCCCGAGGCACGCCAAATTGTGTGAGACAAACGTCCGGGAACTCGGTTCCTGACTCTTGTCGGCAGATTGGCGTGCGGCAAAAGATTATCGATTCGGAAAAACGGAACGCACGCGCTCAAGATCTTCTTGCGTATCAACGCCTGCCGGGAGATTTTCCGGCAAGACGGCCACGGCAATTTTGTAACCGTGCCACATGGCGCGAAGTTGCTCGAGCGACTCAAAGCGCTCAATCGGGGAGCGCTTGAGGGTACTAAAGCGCTTTAAAAAGAGGGCTCGGTAGGCATACAGACCGATATGGTGGTAGGCCGTAAACCCCTCAGGAAGGCAACTTTTATCTTCGGCAAACGCATCGCGCGGCCAGGGAATCGGAGCACGGGAAAATGTCATGGCGTGACCGGTTCCGTCTAGCTCCACCTTAACGACATTGGGATTGAAAAAGGTTTGAACATCGGCAATCGGATGCGCAGCCGTTGCGATGGTGCTTTGAGGATCGGAGGCAAGCAATTCGGCTACTTGCCGAATTACGGGCGGCGGAATCAAAGGTTCGTCGCCTTGAACGTTGACAACAATGGTTTCATCGGAAAGCCGAAGTTTGTCGGCCGCCTCGGCTAAGCGATCTGTTCCGGTCGGGAGATCGGGGTCGGTCAAAACGGCTTCGACACCGTATTCGGAACAGGTCTTGGCAATAACCTCGGAATCGGCAGCCACGACAACGCGTTCAGCGCCGGATGCGGCGGCCTGTTCGGCAACGCGCACGACCATCGGTTTGCCGGCAATATCTTTTAGGGGTTTGCCCGGCAGACGGGTTGATGTCATGCGGGACGGAATAATGGCGATAAAACTCATGAGCGAACATCCTTGACGCGAGCTTGGGCAACTTCCTCGGGCGAAAGACCTCGCGCTTCCGAGGCCAGCATAACCGGAATGTCGTTAACGATTTTGAATCCGAGCGCACATTTGGCGCAATGCAGTTCTGTCTTATCCGGGTTCATACGAAGCGGCCCCTTGCAGACAGGGCAGACCAGAATTTCAGTAAGACGCGAGTCCATGGACATGAGTTTCCTTTACTGACCGTGTGTTTTGATTTTTTCCAGAATACGGTCGATAAGAAATTGATCGAGCACCATCTCTAAATCAGCAACCCAGATGCGGGTATCTTGAGCGATTTGAGGAATCTGACGGCATTTGACAGCATCCTTTCCGGTAATCAAGATGATATCCGCATCAACGGCCGAGAAGGGATTGTCCGAAAAATCGAAATGATCGGGCAGGCGTATACCCCGACACGCAATGTCATGGGCATGGAGCATGCAAAAGAATCGATCCGGAAGAGCAATGCCGGCAGCCGCTTCCGTGCGCCAATGATTTTGAGCAATACGCTCGGAGAGGTGATTAATTGAGTCGACCTGTCCGGTTGCCAACTGTATAACATGCCCGAGCTGGGATGACGCAACAAAGCGCGGCGTACGTGTTGTTAAGGTTTCATGCGTTGCATTTAAAACAAGCGCATCGACGGAATCAAGTCGGCTCGGCGGTTCACGTAAGGGGCCGGCCGGAAGCACCCAGCCGTTCCCGAGGCCCCTGGCGCCGACAACGGCCAATTCCACGTCGCGTGCCAAGCGCAAATGTTGAAGACCGTCATCACTGACAATCACGTCAACCTCCGGATGCGTTTTCAGTAAGGTTTGAGCGGCAGCGACTCGGTCGCGGTTGACGGCAACCGGGCAACGGGTGGCTTGGAAAATCAGGAGCGGTTCGTCACCGACTTCTGAGGCACGCGATGTATCGGAAACAAGGCGCGTTTGTTGACCGGAACTGGTATACCCGCGACTGATGATTCCCGGGTGATGTCCTGCTTCCGTGAGTTTGTGCGCAAGAGCAATCGTAATGGGTGTTTTTCCGGTCCCGCCGACGTAGATGTTCCCGACGACAACAACGGGAACGGGAACTTTTACTGGGGTAATCCGCCCTTTCCGAATCCGCGTAATCAGTAGGAAGACGAGCGAAAACGGAGAAAGCAACCAGGCAAAGAGTCCGCGTTTTGCCCATTGGCGGTGAATCCATGCTTCAAAACATGCACGCATGGATGAATCTCCGAATCAGTCTACAAGGAGGTTTGTCTTCTGACATGTGCTTCAAATTGTTGAAGGAAGTAGGCCTTCTTTGAAATTATGGATATGTGAATCATAGAGGAATTTTTGCGGCTTAGGCTTTCCGGACTCTCTCTTAAAATCATCGGGCGGTAAGAGTCAAAACGCACGAGGGCGACAGGGCTTGAGCTCTAGGCAATCGACTCGTTGTCAAGTTCGATAGGATTACCGTCAGCCTGGACATGCGTCGTCTTTCGATGCAAACACTACGGAAATTCCATCGGCTGATGGAAAAAGAGTGCGAAGCCATCGGACGGGAACGGGGCGTGCGTTTGAGTTTGACGACGTTCTCGTTTGCGAAGCTTCCGGTGCTGATTCGCGTGTTCGTTCACGCTTGGAGCGGGCAACCGAGCGGCACGGCCTCCAGGCAATTAATCTACCTTTCGGGGCAGGGCACGATGCGGCGGTGCTCTCGAATGCCGGCGTTCCCGTCGGAATGATTCTTGTGGCGAATTAAAACGGTTCCCACAATCGGTGCGAGGCTATAAAGATCGAGGACTTCCTTCAGGGAACGGAACTTCTTCGGCACACGGTCTGCGATTACGATAAGCCCGAGTCCGAAAGATAAGGTAAGCGGAAAACTTTCCCTGAAAGATTAACTGCCCCAATCGGGGAAGGCTTCCTGAGACTCAAATCGCAGGAGTTCGGATTTGCTCGGATGGGGTAGCGTCAACTCTGAAGCATGTAGACACAGGCGCTTGCTTTTAACTTGATCGGCAAGAGCGCCGATACCATAGAAGGGGTCGCCGTCAATTGGAGTATTAAGGCCCATTGTGTGGGCACAGTGCACCCGCAACTGATGCGTGCGTCCTGTTGTCGGATAAAGAGAAACGAGGGCTTTCGGACCTTGTGCCGTCTGGACGACATCCGTCACTTCGTACAAGGTTTCCGAAGGTTTCCCGCCGGCGCTTTTCGGGATAACGCATTGTCGCGGAGTGTCCGTCCGGTTCGGGAAAAGCGCAAGATCGACGGTTCCGGATTGCTTTCGGGGAACTCCCGCAAGGCGTGCACGGTAACACTTCATGGCTCCGCCTGTGCGAAATGTTTCGCTTAAGGTCGCCAAGGCACTTGGAGTTCTGGCAAAAAGAAGAATACCGGATGTGTCCGTATCGAGCCTATGAACGACATAAAGGGGACCTTTGGTGCGCTCAAGCCGTGTTTTAGCATCAATCAGCTCTTTAATTCCCGGGACGGAGGCAAGTTTTGCCGGCTTGTCAATGACGAGAATATCTTTATCTTCGTAAAGGATAGGGATGACGGGAATGTCGTCTTTTTCTCGCACGGGTTGCACAGTGCGGTGCGCAATGCCGGTTAAAAGCCAGTCAATGAGCGGCTTGGCACTTGTGCGCGACGGATAAAACGTTCCGTTACGGCGCATTTCGTGTGTCGGAGAGGGGCCGCACCAAAATTCGTTCATGGCCACGGGGATCGACCCGTCTTGTGCTTTGATAAATTCACGGAGTAGTTGAACCGAGGGACTTTTCAGGGCATCTACAAGAGCGTATCGCCAGAAGGCCTTGCGTCGTTCGATGACCTCATCCCCCTGTTTGTCGGGGCGTACCGGATATGGGGCAAAGAGCTTTTCCAGTAACTGCGTTAAAAGCAGTGTTTCGCCTTCTTTGTTTCGAAGCCGTATGAAGGGAACGTCTTTTTCTTGCATCAGAGGCCAGAGCCCCGTTTGTGTAATTGTTTCAAACGGACAAAGCCATGACGTCGGAATCGGCTCGGTGGCTAGATAAACGGTCTTGATTCCGTTTTTTCGTGTGATTAATGCACCGACGCGTCCGCAAAAGCCTGCCTCAGGTTTGAATGCTCGGGCAACTTCCAGCATGCTTCGGCTCGGTGCTTGCGAAAAGGGGCAGGGAAGAACGGTGGTTGCCATAAAAAGGGCGGCAAAACGTGTGCTTTGCCGCCTAATCCTTAATCTTCGTGGAAGGCGATTTCGCGTTTTCTACGCACGGACGGAGCGGCTACGACAATAAGGAGGGTTGCTGCCGCAATCAACAAACCGCAGGAAATCGGACTTGTGAAAAATGTCAACGGATCCCCGCGACTTAAAAGCAAGGCGCGCCGCATGTTTTCTTCCATCATCGGTCCGAGAATAAAGCCGAGAATTAACGGTGCCGTTTCGCAATCGAGTTTGATGAAAAGGTATCCGACAGCTCCGAAGAAAATCGTCACCCACACATCCCAAATGGTGTTGTTAATTGAGTAAACCCCGATGCAACAAAAGACTAAAATGGCCGGATAGAGCCACCGGTACGGAACCTTAAGAAGTTGAATCCAGACACCGATCATCGGAAGGTTGAGGACAATCAAAAAGAGGTTCCCGATCCACATTGAAACAATCAGTCCCCAGAAAAGCGACGGATTCGAACTCATCACCTGCGGGCCCGGAACGATGTCATGAATCATCATGGCGCCGATTAAAAGCGCCATGACGGCATTGGACGGGATGCCCAGGGTGAGCATCGGAATAAAGGATGTTTGGGCTCCGGCATTGTTCGCCGACTCGGGGCCGGCAACGCCGCGAATGTTTCCCTGTCCGAACGGGGGATCGGCCCGGCTTCCGGCAATCTTCTTTTCAATGGTGTAACTCGCAAAGGAACTTAAAAGGGCACCGCCTCCGGGCAGTACACCCAAAAGCGATCCGACGAGGGTCCCGCGAGCAATCGGAGCAGCCGACGCTTTCAGTTCCTCTTGGTTCGGAAGCACTGAGCCGACTCGGTTCGGAACAAGCGAGCGCTTTTCTCCGAGTTCAAGGTTTTTCATAATCTCGGCAAAGCCGTAAATGCCCATCGAGAGGGCCACGAAATCAATACCTTCCTGCAACTCTCCGATTCCGAATGTAAAGCGCAAAGCGCCGGAATTGACATCCGTTCCGATAATTCCGAGAAGTAGCCCGAGAATAATCATGCAAATAGCTTTGAGAATGGATCCCGTTGCCAGAACAATGGCGCCGACTAAGCCCAAAACCATCAGACTGAAGTATTCGGCCGGTCCGAATTGAAAGGCAACGGCAATTAGAGGCGGCGCAAAGGCGGCAATTAAAAGCGTGGCAAAGCAACCGGCAATAAACGAGCCGATGGCGCAAATGCCGAGGGCCGCTCCGGCGCGTCCTCGTTTAGCCATCCTGTGCCCGTCGATACAGGTCACGACGGCCGCTGCCTCCCCCGGAATGTTCACGAGAATGGCTGTTGTCGATCCGCCGTACTGAGCTCCGTAATAGATGCCGGCGAGCATAATCAGGGCGGCCGAGGGATCTAAGGCGTAGGTGGCCGGAAGAAGCATGGCGACGGCAGCCACGGGGCCCATGCCCGGTAAAACGCCGATTAGGGTTCCGATGGTGACGCCGACCAAACAGTAAAAAAGATTTTGAAGCGAAACGGCGGCTTCAAGACCGATCATGAGGTTACCGATTAAATCCATGAATCAGTCCTCCGTCAGTGCAAAAAAGACGGCCAAACCGGCACAATCATGCCGATGCCGTAAACGAAGGCAGCCCAGGCAATAAAGTCCAGAACCACAATCAAGGCCACGGTTTCTTTCAAATAGAGCTTTCGTTCGGCTAAAAGCGAAAGAACAATCATGACAGCGAGCGATACCATCAGACCGAGAGGCTTTAAAAGGAGCGTGAAAACGAAAACGGAACCGAGAATCCAGCCGAGGATGTCCCAATGAAAAGCTTCGATCTTGCCGTCACTGAGTGTCGGTCGAAACAGCAGGCCGAGAAGGGCAATGTAAAGACCGATGGCAGATAGCAGTCCGCCGAGCAAGGTCGGGAAAAAAGCCGGTCCCATATGGGCGGCCGAGCCCATCTCGTTTTCTTGTGCGAAAACGATGAAAAAGACTCCGAGTACGGCAAACATTATGCCGGCCCAAAAATCTTTGGCGTTTTTGACTTTCATGACAAATAGGGAACACGAGGGCATTCAGGGGCTTTTGCGCCTGAATGCCCGGCATCGTAACAACAATTAATCCACACGAGCGCCCGAGACTTCGACAACGTGCTTGTATTTCTTAAGTTCGCTCTTGATGAGCGCGGAGAATTCTTCCGGTGAGCACGGAGAGGCTTCGCCGCCGAGCTTAGAAATACGACTCTTTAACGTGTCGCTCTTTAAGGCCTTCGTAATCGCCGTATTCAAACGGGCAAGGACCGCATCCGGGGTCTTGGCCGGGACAAAGAGACCGTACCATGTCGAAATATTAAAGTCTTTGACGCCGCATTCAATCATCGTCGGGACATTCGGCAAAGCCTTGGTCCGAGTCGGTGTCGTCACTGCAAGCGGAATGAGTTTTCCGGCCAAAATGTTAGCGTTGGCACTGGCTAGGTTGTCAAAGATTAAGTCCGTTTGACCGGCCAGAACGGAAAGCTGCGCCGCAGCGGCACCCTTAAACGGAATGTGGACCATGTCGATGTGTTCGATGGCTTTTAAAAGCTCACCGGACATGTGGCCTCCCGAGCCGTTTCCGCCCGAAGCGTAATTGAGTTTGCCCGGGTTCTTCTTGCAGTAAGCAATCAGGTCGGCAACGCTCTTAATGCCGGTTTTGTCTCGGAAAGCCGGTGTAATGACCAAAACGTTCGGGACATGCGCAATAAGCGTTACGGGTCGGAAGTCCTTAATCGGGTCATAAGGAAGTTTTTTAAACAAATTCGGGTTTATGGCGTGCGTGGCAACGGCGCCGACGCAAAGCGTCATACCGTCGGGCTTTTGATGCGCCAGATACGAAACACCGATATTGCCACCGGCACCGGGTTTGTTTTCCACGATGACGTTGCCCAAATCGTCTTTAACGGATTCGGCAATGGCACGCGCCGAGACATCCAAAGGGCCGCCCGGAGAATACGGAACAATGATTCGAATGGGTTTGTTGCCGGTTCCGACCTGAGCGAAACTCACGGACGGCAAACTAATTGTTGCACAAAGGCTTAATGCGCCCGCAATCAGGGCGCGACGACGAATGAGAGTAGCCACTTCATCTTCCTTTAAGTAACTGCATCTTTCCCCTCGCAGTGGACGCGATTGGACCGATGTTTTCTTGTTTATTGGAAAAACTGTCGCTCATTGTATTACGGAAGGTGATGAAATAACAAGAGAAATTTCTCGCCCTGTTGCTTTGGGGATGTACGCAAGAAAAGGAAGAGAAATACCCAGGAATAGGTCCGAGCTTTTTATTCGCTAACATAAGGAGGTGTTAAAAGCTGTTCGGTCCCTCGGAGAATTCTAATGCCTGTTCATTCCGTATCTTTAAGCGATTATGTCTACGAGGAATTGTTACATCAATTCCAGACAGGTAAGTACAGCCCGGGATCGAGGCTCCCCGGAGAACTCAAACTGGCTCAGGAGTTTCGTGTTTCACGACCGATTGTTCGGGGAGCTTTGTCGCATCTACGTGATGATGGGTATGTCGTATCTAAAAAAGGATCAGGTAGTTATCTGGTCCGAGTCGATTCGGCAAGCGTTTCTACACTTGTTCATGTCCGTGAGCTTTCGGACTTGCTATTGGCCTTTGATTATCGTGCGGGACTGGAGGCAGCTATTGCGGCGAAAGCTGCGATGGCAGCAACGGAGTTGGATAAAAGAACGATTGAAAATACGTATCGAGCGAACTGTAAACGGACGGCGTCTCGTTATTTGGATCATTTGACAAATGACTTTGAATTCCACTGTGCCATTGCCGAAGCAACACACAATCCGTTTTACTGCCAGGCATTCAAAGAAATGCAGAAAACCATTTTGCAGGGAATTGATTGTTGCAGTGGATTACTGCAGAAGTCGCGTATGACATATCGTCCGAAGGACAACGAACATGCCGTCATTCTCCAAGCAATTAGTCGAAAAGATGCAATTCTTGCTTCCGCCGCAATGATGAACCATGTGCATGCGTCGAGTGCCCGCATGAAACAACTGCTTATCGGCGCGAGAACGGAAGATGCGCTCGGGGAATAAGAGTCGCTAGGCACAGTCCGACCCAGACAAGAAGGACAAGTGCTGTAGTAATTAGGTGAGATTTTCGAGCATTCGAGAATGCGAGATCCAGATTGTCTTGACCGATATACGTAGCGACGTGGTACTTGTCCGAGAGTCGCTTAATGTTCAGAATATGGATGACGGGGATTCCTTTTTCTGCCATGCGAAAAATAGTGCCGCGAGCCGAACTGGTAACGGAAGGGATTCGGTCAAGATTGAGAGGGCCGTTGGCAAGCAATGCCGCCTCCGGAACCCAGCCGAGACTTGTGATATTGCCGCCGACATTCACGAAAGCTTTCGGCGTTCCCTCTGAAAAATACAGTTGCATCCGCCTTCTGGTATCGCGTACGACTGACTTCGGGGTTCCTTCTCGAATATAGTGAGCGCCGTTTTCTGATATTGATTTTTCAGCGATTGTAATTCCTGTTCCGTCAATGCCTCCCTCCGTGTCAGCAATACCGCCGAGTGAGGCAAATCGAGTGTGATTGGAAATTAGACCTTTGTCTTTCAGATGCTTTTCCATGTCAAGCCAGGAAAAACCGGGAATATTCGCTCCGTATACGGAAGCTCCGACAGAAGAAAAAATAGCACCGTTGGCTCCGAGGGCATCGAGTGCACAAAGCGTTGCAATGTTAAGAGCCGGAAAAGAGCCTGAAAAAGAAACAGCAACACTGTCGCCCTGACGGACACCGGCTTCGTAAAGCCACGTGGTAATCAGGGCCGAGAACGCCGGATTTACAGAGAGTTGTTTTGCTTTCAAATCACCGACGGTTGATGTGATGTCAGAATATTCGCATCCGATTAGCCCCGTTCCGTTCGGATCAAGTGACGAATCAATGGGGATTCCTTTTTCCAGGCGCCATTTGAGAATCTCAGCGTAAGCCCTTTGTGTTGCGTGAGTAGCCTGCCTTGCTATCGGTGATGTTTCAAATCCCGGAGTGTTGACCTGGACGAAGAAAACAACCAGAGCCAGCACGACACTCAGAATGCCGAGAAGAAAACGCTTGTGAGAGGAAAGAGGAACATAAGACATTGCGGCTCCTGCTTATAGTAACGAGAGAAAGCGCAATGAGAGCCAAACGAAACACGTTAAAACTAACAAGGCAGCAAGCGTCACAGCAACGCCTTGTCTTTGCATTTCATTGGCAAGGAGTCCGGGAATAATAAAGCCGATTAAATCAAGTTTCCCATGAGCAAAATCCATCCCCATCAGACTGCCAACCACTGTCCACTGAAGAAAAAAGGCAATGAGAACACAGACCATGAAGCGACGCCTTCCGTAAAGAAGGGTGTAGCCAGCTAGCACCTGAACAAGTCCCATCGTAACTAAGGCAGTTGCCAGGCAAGCCGCTATGGAAATCGGGTCGTTTATATAAAGCGCCATGTAACCCGGGGCAATGAGTCCGCCTGCCACAATGCCGGACCATTCGAAAAGAAAGAACCCGTATACAAGTCCCAAAGCAATAGATTCAATGAGCATAGTCAGAGGTCCGGAATGTTTCGAGATAAGATCGCCAACGTTCGCCTGCACCGTGTGCATTCCCTAAACCCGTCAGCGAAATGCGTCGGATGTTTTTTTCGTTAGCCTTGTTGCTTAACCAGTCCAAAATATCTCTCGGAGAATCGGAAAAAAGGACGGATTTTCCATCAAATCCCTTTTTATGAAAGAGTAGATAGAGCCGAGATACTCCCTTATGGTTTCCGGCAAACACCAGTACGTCAAACAAATCAGAATGATTAAGAAACCGCAGGAATGCTATCGTTCTTAAAGGTCTGTCCGAACGAGTCGAAAGAATGGCGATCCGCAGGGAAGGTTCTTTGATGTCATCACGAGCTTGAAGTAAAAGATTCGTTGATGTCACGTCATTGGAGGAAAAACAATCGAAAAAATCAAAGGCAAGACTGTTTTGAATCCAAGAGAAGTGGGAAGGTTTGGTTTTCTCGAACGTCGAATCCTTCAGAGTAAGACCCTGTTTTTCCAAAATGTCCCGACACAGATTTGTCGCTAAGACAGGCGATTGCGAAAGCGAATCACAGGGAATGACTCGGACGGGAATATTCTTACTTAGCGCCTTCTGGATTAAAGACTCTGTGTTCTCGTTGCTTGTGTAGAGAATCCCTTTTTGGGGAAGGGCATGCGAGAGAGTACAGCAAACGCCATCGTATCCGTTTCCCATGGTTTCGGCATGGTCAGGGCGAACATTGACGACAACGTAATGCGTAGCTTGAAGAATGTGTTCAGAAAAGGAAATCGTCTCATTTTGAAGGGCCATCCCTTCTACTACGAGAGCGTCAGCGTTGCAGTTTGCGGCTTTTAGCAAAACTTTGACATGTTCGGTTATACGAGCAGGACCTCGGCGGACATAACGGTGGGTTTCGCCGTCTGGCGTAATGAGTTCCGGAGCGTCTCCCGTTGTTTTCGCAAGGACTGTCAGCCCCGAGCACCTTAGCAGTCGTGCAATGAGTCTTACACAGGAAGTTTTTCCTCGTGTTCCGTGTACATGAATGCGAATCGGAATGCGTCGGCGGGCTCGAATTATCTGATGCCACTCAAAGGCGAGTGGAATAAGGATGAAAAGCAGACAAATCGAGTAGAGCATCGAATTGGTCCTCGGTACCTGAATTGATTCTACCAAAGCAGGGTTTTGAAAAAAAAGGAGAAGCTCTCACCTTCTCCTTCATACCCAACGCTTTGGAGAAAAGCGATTACCAGAAGTTTTCACTGATTAAGCGCCAGACACCCGGAAGAGCGCGGAACCCAGGATACTGTGGGTTCTTGGGAAGCGGATGTAAGTAGTAGCCGACTCCATTTTTCATCATATCCTCGTACGAGGGAATGCGCTCAAATTCAATTTCAACCCCGACGACATCGGCAAGCGCATGAGTCATAGCTTGCAGTTCTTGGACGTTACGTCCAACACGCAATTTAAGCGGGGCACCGACGCCCTTTACCCACGGAGTGAAAAGATACCCGAGTTCCGAAGCCTTATCATAGAAGGCATCGACTCCGTCGACCGGAAGATTTTCATCGGTGATACCACGAATCTTTCCTTGGTTTGCATTGACCGTTTCCGAAGTCATGGCATACAGATTCGGAAACATATCGCCCATTTCTAGGTTACTTAATCCGCGGAACGAGTCCGGAGAGACTTCCGCTCCGATGGCCAGGTCATATTCCTGCATTTCCAACTGAACCATCGAAACCACATCCTGCGCACGTTTGTGCGCGCTGATGGCGTTAATGAAGGGATACTCCGGTTGTCCTTCGTGCAAGTCAATTTGCATATCAACGTTTTCTTTGCGGATTAATTGTTGAACTCCGAAGGAGACGCGTTCAGCAAAAGTTCCGTTCAGACGCCCCGGATATGATCTGTTCGGGTTGCGGCATTCTTCGCCGGAATACTTTTGTTTATGCGGATATTGAATGAACACTTCCGGATCGGGCCAGTGCTCTGCAGAGTTGCCGGTACGAGATCCGTGACGGAATTTTCGTTTGCTGCCGTCTTGGGTGGTCAAGTAAATGTACTGGGCGTGAGCTTCCTGCGGATAATTCGACGTAAAGCCCGTATTTGAATAGTGTGTCAAAACGATAACCCGCCCTTTTTTGACTTTGCAGTGCTCAACCAGGACAAGTGCCGTGCTCCATCCGGCGGGTTCGTCCGCGTGTGTACCGCCGATGACGAGGAACGTTCCTCCCGGCTCTTCACCCTCCATAATGTAGACGCGTGTATCCCCTAAAGACCCCTTCAGTTGCGGTAGGTAGTCGCTTAGCCACTTGACTTCGGTGACGCCTTCGCCCGGGATAATCAAGTCGTCCTTCCACATTTGCGCATAGTTGTAGGTCAGAGCGGCACTGATTAAAACACTAGCCGCCAGAACTCCGATTGCTGTTTTCTTCAAATTCATTGCCATACGATCACCTACTTGATGAACAGGAAGCGCATAAACAGCGGCACGATAATCAGAAGTGCCATCAGTTGCTCCCAAATGTTCTTTGCCTTAAAAAGATTGGAGCAGAGCAGGTACAGAATGAATCCTGTCAGTACGGTATACATGCCCATGACGGTTATATAAAGAGGAGGCATTGTTCAATCTCCTTAGAAGGGAACAAACCAGGCGGCAAACTGATTTGCAAACGCCAGTTCAATCATGCTTAAGACAACACAGACCAAGAACGGAACCATGCACATCCGAAGAATGGGACCGTAATTCGGTTCCTTGGTTAATTCTTGAGCGAAATAGCCGCCTAGAGCCGACGGAGGAACGACTTGTGCCAGTACACAGAGCATAGAACAGCCGGCTACGACAGCAATTTGATTGGAACTGACCATCGCAAGCGTAAAGGGGATGCCGAGGATAACGGCCGCACCTAGGTGTGTTAACACGCCGCCCAAGAGCGGAAGGCTTACGCCGATAGCCAGATACATTAAAATCGGGGCGATCGATCCGAAGACCATGGCTCCGAGAACAAGCAGCCCCTTAGCACCGGTAAGCGTTGTGACTTGAACAACGGCACCGACAACGAAAATCAGAGCAACGGTCGAGAAGACACCTCCGCGGACTCCTTCTTTGCATGCATCTACGTAGTTAAATTTCTTACCACAGAAAATCGCAACAACAGAACCGACCATAAAAACCATCGGGGTCACGATGTCGGGGAATTGCCCTGGGAAGATGCGAATAAGCGACATAATCGTGATGACCACAAGCAATGGGATATAGGGAGCAATAAAGTTCTTGCGGTACGGTTTGGGCAGGGCCTGTTCGACTTCTTCGAGTGTCGGCACTTTGTAATCTTTGTAGCCGAGAAAAAAGATTGTGAAAAGACCGGTCGGAACAGTCAGGGCCAAAAGGATATTCGTAAACCCCTCGTAGGGCATATTGATACCGCTCGCGATGATAATGGCCGGAAGGTTTACGGGAGGGGCCGCCGCTCCGATGGAAGTGACCATCGCAACGATGGCAGCAATCTTCAGATTCGGGATCTTGCAGACGCGCAGAATGACAATCGACACGAGTCCCGTGCTTAATACAGCGGCTGTGCCGACACCGGTGACCATGCCAGGGAAGAAAAGCAGTAGCGTGACAAGGCAGAACAGAATTGTCGGACGAGTACGGAAGTTGACCAAAATGTCGTAGGCGATGCAGTCCAGATTCCCGGCCTGTTTCATACAGGTTAGAAAAATCATTCCGCAGAAGATTACTAAGTTGATATAAATGTACCAGACCGGTCCTTCGAACAAATGCCGAAACGGAATGCCGAAACCTGTAACGACTGCGCTGACACCAACGGATACAAAGAGGTTTATGGCGATGGGAATGTTTTGTTTGTACCTTTTCCCAAGGTACATAATCAGCAGATAGCAAAGCGCCATTGAAAGAAGGGCTATGCTCGCCGTGATGTACATTGCATCACCGTGAGAATGAGTCATCATATTTCTTCCTTCCAGGAAAGACGTGGATACTGCTTTGTTGCCGTCCCCGGCAATCGTCTTTTCGAAGAAAATTTCAGAGGACGGCAAGCGGAGGAATTACGTTTCTAGATTACTTCAGTTCCTTCAGGAGATTGATCATTTTCATCGTCTTGGGAAGAAGGACTAAAGGCTTGCTCCCGGCGCTCTTGGTGAAGTAGCCGTCAGCGTTTGCCTGGTCGTAGACGATATAGGCATCAGCGTGGGGCATCGCAATCTCAAGCATCTTGTTAGACATCTGGTCGCGCCGTTCCGATCCGCCGATGTGGACCAGAATTGTGTAAATCCCGGAAGCCTTGGCGCTCTTGAATATGTCGTTAGCGCGAGCGGTTTCTGTGTCAAGATTCACGCCGGCAGAGCCGAAGCCCTTCAGACTGACGCCGACGCAGACAAACATCGTCTTGTACTTAGAGACATCCGTACCGTTAGCAAAGGTCTTGAAATCCATGGGGACTTTGGCGCGTTTAGCGAGGACGCTCATGGTGTGAGCATCAGCTGCTTGTCCGAGACTCGTTAAGAGAATCGGGGTTTTAAGTTGAGGAATTCCTGCTGCTTGAGCAATGCCGATGCAAAACATCAGGGCTGTGGCTGTTATTGTCGCGAAGAACTTTTTCATATCTAATCACTCCAAGTTTCTTTGTTTCCCGCTCCGCTAAAAACGAAGCGGGAAAACTACTAAGTTGCTATACACGATCCCTTACTTGCGCGGAATAATCGGAAGAATGACGTGAGAGGGATGTTTTGCATCGATGTAGATTGTGTTGTCGGCTACAACATGTTCCTTGGCAAATTCCGGAACCTCGGCCACGTTCATGTTTCGAGACCAACGCGGGAAAGAACTGGAATTGACCGTCACGCGAATCCGATGTCCGGGTTTGAAGACGTAACTTGTCGCCCAGAGATCAACTTCGAACTCGTAAATCTTTCCGGGTTCCAAAAGCGACGGGCGTGTTCCGGAGGTGCGGAAACGTGCACGTTGAATGCCGTCAACAACGGTGATGGACTTGCCGTCAGGACTGACGTCGGTGACGCGGACCACCCAGTCGGTATCGACTGCAGAGGAGGAGGCGTACAGAACAGCCTTAACCGGTCCCGTAACCTCCGTAGCCTTGGTCAGTTTTTCCGTTGTAAACGTCAGCATCGTTTTGTCAATCGGACTCTGGTCAAGAGGTCCGGCTCCCGGGGCACCGTCCGGTCCGTATGGGAACGAGTACAACGTCGCTCCGCCACGAGTCGGGGTCGGTTTCATCGGATCGTACTTGTACGTCAACGGCTTGTTCATCTGCTTCGGAGCGTAAGTTACGAGACGACCGTCATTGAGCGATTCGATTGTTCCGCTCTTTAACGGATTTAAGTAGTACTTGGTGTACTTCGTTCTCGCAAGCGGCCATTCGTTTTCACTACGCCACTTGTTCTCGCCCATAACAAAGATGCGGACGGGTTTTTGAGCGTCGTACCCGGCGTGTTGAATATCTTTCATCCAGTAGTCGAAGAACTCCAGACGCGCTGTGTGATAAAAGTCTTTCTTCAGGCCCGGTGCATATTCGACTTCGCCTTGCTTTGTACTAAGCGGAGCTAAGTGTGTCCACGGACCGATGACAAGAGATTGATTGTCACGAGCCAGCGATGACGGCGCTAGTTGACGCACGTTGTTGTATGCGTGGTAGGAACCGGGCTGGAAGACATCGTACCAGCCGCCGATATGCATCATCGGAACGTTCATTTCTTGGTAGTAAGTCTTCGGGTCGCGTAGCCACCAGTACGGACCGTCCTTGTAGTGGCTTGCCCACTCTTTCAGGAGATTATTCTTATCTCCGATTTGAGCTAATTCCAAATCGGCAGCCGGGATTACGGAGAAGAAAGATTCTTTGTCCGCTTCGACAAGAGCTTTGGTTTCATCCCATGCCTGGGCTTGTTCCTTTGTCAGGTTGCGTTTGGCTAAATCCCCTCCGAATGTCAGGGATGCCCAGGAGGCTGCAAACGCATATTCCATTGCACCACCGCGGAAATACCATTCACGCCACAAGTCATTGGCCGTAAGACCGGGAAGCGCACAGGTTAGATGCGGCGGTTGCGCAATCACGGTATTAAACTGAACTTGGCCCATGTAGGAAACGCCGATCGGGGCAACTTTCCCATTGCTCCAGGGCTGTTTGGCAATCCATTCGACGACGTCATAGCAGTCATTTTGCTCTTGGACATGCAAATTTCTTTCGCCTTCCGATCCTTTGCAACCACGAGATTCCCACGAAACGACAACGTAGCCTCTCGGAACAAAGTAGGCATGAGTTCCCTTGCTCATTTCCGAGGAGCCGTTCTTGCCGTAGGGGGTGCCTTCCATCAGCGTGGGGTATTTGCCCGGAGTTTTGGGACGATGCACATCGGCAACGACCGTTGTTCCGTCGCGGAGCTTGATTTTGACATCGTAATCAACGACAACGTCATAGACAGGTTGTGAGGGTTGTCCGACTTTGGCATTGGGGTTTCCTCGCGCAGCCAAGGCGTCCGGAGTAGCGCAGGAGAGCGCAAATGCCAGAGGCAAAGCAATCATGACGGCCTGCGTGAGTTTCGACAGCTTCATAAGTCCTCCTGTTGGTTAATGGAAACATCCTCGGACAAGAATCCCGAAGATGTAATCTATTGTAGGGTTTTGTATGAATCTGTCAATGTGTAAAATACAAGAGAAATCGGAGTTTCCTGTTGTTTTTAAAGAATATTGACGATTGTCAAGTTATGTAAACCTGTATTAAGTTGTAATTTTTTTATTACAGGTTCGGAGTAAAGAAAAAGAGGGATTCAAAGAGAATTGCTAGGAGTTTGTGCTTGGTTCGGAGGGGATCGACGGGAACTGCTTTGTGCATTACAAGGCCGTCAGACAGAAACTGTATCTTTGTTTCAGAACATATTTCTTTTTAAAATAGGGCACTAAGTACCTTTGCCTAGATTGGGGTAGGATACATGGAAAAAAAATACACCGGTTCCGGTAGCGAAGGGGACATATTTATCTGAGCGCAAAAGCGGTGCGCGACTTAATTTCTACGCAGTTACTAACTCTTGGGACCGAGTGGAAAAAAAGCAAAGCAAGACGCAAATATTCCTTGGGTCTTTATCGGGAGAGAAGTACCGTTTTAACGAACGGGCCCAGGATTACTTCTTCCTATTTGTTCAAACACCGCACGAATTAGCGTATTTGCGCTGGCGTGAGCACAAACTCCTTCAGGAGAACTTCTTTCCTCCCGACGCTTCCATTCGTTCGGTTAAGCGTGCCGGTGTCTCCCTTATCCTGAACCATGCAGCACGGGAAATGCCTCTTTGGGACATGCTCAAGCATGTTTTCGGAGAGAAAAATGCTCGCGCTCTTCTCTCGTTAGCGTATTTCGCCCTGATGATGAGCCCGTTTCCGCTTGCCAAGATTTGTGTTTGGTCGGAGAGCCGAGAACTCCCGAGTGATAGTCCGGTGACAATTGAGGAAATTCGGCGCCTTTTCCGAGAGGTCAGTTCAAAAGCAATCGCACAATTTCTTTCTCTTTGGCTGGCTACGAGTCCGAGGGAAAATCGATTGCCGTTTACCATGATGCCGAAAGCTCGAATCGGCAAGGGCGTGTCTGATGTCATGCACGGACTTCGTCGGGATTCGCTTCGATTACCCGAGATTCGAATTTTGCTCATTATGGATGATAAAACTCTGTTGCCACTGTGGTTCGGCATGTTGCCGTGGGTTGAGACCGAGAAGGCAAGTGTTGCTCAAACGCTTGCGGTACTTGCTCGGTTGGACGGGACCCCACAGCGTTTGGTTTTCGACCGGAGTTTTGCCATGGAGGAAAACTTCCGACAGTTTTTCAGCAGAGGAGTGAAGTTTACGGTTGACGTCCCGTTTTGGAAGTTCCCGAAGCTTCAGGAAACTCTTGATAAGGCGAAAAAATTGTTGGCAGATGAGAATGAATGGAAAAGTCTCCCGCCACTTTTACGCTACGACGTGTGGATTCAATTGTGCGCTTTTTCTTATTTCGAATCATTTAGTAAGCATCGTGCGCATATTCACTTATACCATGTCGGCTATAGCGATGAGTGCAAGGACCGCCTTATTCAGGAGATTCGACACAGAATCCGGCAAGCAAAAAAGAGCGGTCTTCCCCCGGACGATGAAGATTTACTATTGTCAGAGCTTTTCCGACAAGTGAGTCGCACTTTTGAATCTAGTACTTGCCCCAGCCAGGTGACTCCCGGTAGCCTTCTTGATGAAGACAACGGATATTTTGCAATCTTGAGTTCTCAATTTAAAGATCCTACCGAAGCAATGATTGCCTGCGAGTTGCGGTACACAACCGAGAACTTCTTCAGTGATTTGCAAAATGATGAGGACTGTTATCGCCTCGACGTTTATACACCGCATAATCTCTATGTTCGCGTGTTTGTTCAGTTTGTCGCCCAGATTTTGCGAAGTTATCTGCGTTGGGTAATTAACCAGAATCAGGAAAAACTATCCTGGGGACAACCTGCACATGCTGTACTTTGGGAAATTGATTCGCTTCAGCAAGTAGAAACAGTAGACGGACGTCGCTTTTATCGAGATGCGACACCCATGCAGGAGCAAATTTTGGATATGTTTGGAATCAATATCCGTAAAAGTCGGTAAATAGGGACATCATCGGAGGTTTTGCGCCGTAAAATTTTCGTAGGACAGCTCGGTGGCTGTTGCAAGACTCTTTGCGGAGGATTTTATGGAATGTAAACCTATTGTCTCAAGTCTTATTTTGGCTGTCGGTATTGCGGCCGGTGCGGCATTGCTCGGCAATCAAATCGGTTCGGGAATCGAAGATCTCGTAAGCCGTGATCGTGTTGTGACGGTCAAGGGATTGGCGGAACAAGTTGTGAAAGCCGACCGAGTGACGTGGCCCATTGGGTATCGGGAACTCGGAAATGACCTGCAGGCGGTTTACGCCAAAATTCGTATCCGGCAAAACCAGGTTGTGGCCTTTTTAAAGAAAGCCGGGCTTTCGGATGCCGAAATTTCCGTGGCGGCTCCGACCGTCACGGATGCGCAGGCTGATAACTACAGCAATCAACCCAAGGCGTTTCGCTACAACATGGTCCAAACCGTGACGGTTTCGACCGACAAGGTCGACTTGGTTCTCGACCTGATGAAGCGGCAAAGCGAGCTACTGCAAGAAGGCGTGGCCCTTGCCAATGACTACAGTTGGCAGACGACATTCGAGTTTACGGGTCTTAATTCCGTCAAGCCTGCGATGATTGAACAGGCCACGAAAAATGCTCGGGCCTCGGCGCTTAAATTTGCCGAAGATTCCGGTAGCACGCTCGGAAAGATTCGCCGGGCCAATCAAGGACAGTTCTCAATTTCTAACCGCGATAACTTTACGCCCGAGGTGAAAAACATCCGTGTTGTCACGACGGTAGAGTACTACCTTAAAGACTGATTTAAAACGGTTTTCCTTGAATTCTGTTTTTTCCTTCTCGGTGAAAACGGCATTTTGCATGCCGTTTTTCACTGAATGTAACTATCTTGAAATCTCCTAAAAAAACCCCATATAAGGAACGTGGAAAGTTGCAAATTCCGAGGAGTTATCCCGGTTCCTTGTAGCTTTCAAGGAGATTCGCATGAGACAAGACAAATTAACGACAAAGTTTCAGCAGGCACTTGCCGAAGCACAATCGCTTGCTTTGTCCAATGACAACCAATTTATCGAACCGGAACACATCCTTGCGGCCGTTATGGACGATGAGGAAGGGGTGGCTAATGGTCTTTTCGAACGGGCCGGGGCCAATGCCAAGCAAATTCGTGAGGCCGTGACCGATGCGATTGCCAAATTCCCGAAAGTGACGGGAACGGGCGGGGACGTTCAAGTCAGTCGCGACACGGTTCGTGCCTTTAACTTGGCGGAAAAGGAAGCGACAAAACGCTCCGATTCGTTTATCTCGTCGGAAGTCTTTTTGCTGGCGTTAACGGATAGTTCGCTCGAAGTTTCTAAGCTTTTGAGTCGTTTCGGTGTGACACGTGGTGCTCTTTCGGCCGCAATCGATGCGATTCGCGGCGGCGAAAAGGTCGAAGATGCCGAAGGGGAGTCCGGTCGTGATGCCATCAAGCGTTACACGGTGGATTTGACCGAGCGAGCTCGCCTCGGAAAGATTGACCCTGTAATCGGTCGTGATGATGAAATTCGTCGCACGATGCAGATTTTGCAGCGCCGCACGAAAAATAACCCGGTTCTGATCGGTGAACCCGGTGTCGGTAAGACAGCTGTGGTCGAGGGACTTGCCCAGCGTATCATCAACGGTGAAGTTCCCGATAGCCTCAAGCACAAGGTGATTTTGTCCTTGGACATGGCAGGTCTTATCGCAGGCGCCAAGTACCGCGGCGAATTTGAGGAACGCCTGAAGAAGCTACTTAAGGAAGTGACGGCGGCCGAAGGCAAAATCATTCTCTTTATCGATGAGTTGCACACGGTTGTGGGCGCCGGGAAGACCGAAGGGTCGATGGATGCCGGTAACATGTTAAAGCCCGCGCTTTCGCGCGGTGAGTTGCATGTAATCGGAGCGACGACCTTAGATGAGTATCGTAAGTACATCGAAAAGGATGCGGCCTTAGAGCGTCGTTTCCAGAAGGTTCTTGTGGACGAACCGAGTTTGGAGGATACGATTGCCATTTTGCGCGGACTGCAGGAAAAGTACGAAGCGCATCACGGCGTTGAAATTACCGACCCGGCAATCGTGGCGGCGGCCGAACTTTCGCAGCGCTATATCACCGACCGCTTCCTTCCTGATAAGGCTATTGACCTTATCGATGAGGCTGCAAGCCGCGTTAAGATGGAAATTGACTCCAAGCCCGAGGCTCTTGATAAGCTCGATCGTCGTTTGATTCAACTGAAAATCGAACGCGAAGCGATGAAAAAGGAGACCGATGACGCAAGCCACAAGCGCTTAGCGGCCATTGAAGAGGAAATCGCGAAACTGTCGCGCGAGTACTCGGATTTGGAGGAGGTTTGGAAGGCGGAAAAGGCGCAAGCCGTCGGTTCGAAGTCTGTGCGCGATGAAATCGAGCGCACGAAAATCGAGATGGAAGCTTGCCGTCGTGAAGGTAAGTTCGAACGCTTAGCCGAATTGCAATACGGAGTTCTTCCGAAGTTGGAAGAAAAACTTAAGAAAGCGGAAAAAGGCGAAAAGCAAGCGGTAACGCATCCGAAGCTCCTGCGTACGAGCGTGGGTGCCGAGGAAATTGCCGAGGTCGTGAGCCGTGCGACGGGGATTCCTGTTTCTAAGATGATGCAGGGCGAAAAGGCCAAGCTTTTGGGTATGGCCGATGCTCTGAAAAAACGTGTTATCGGACAGGATGCGGCCGTTGAAGCCGTAGCGCAGACGGTGCTTCGTAGCCGTGCGGGACTTTCCGATCCGAATCGCCCGTATGGGTCGTTCCTCTTTTTAGGTCCGACCGGTGTCGGTAAGACGGAGTTGACGAAGGCTTTGTGTGAATTCCTCTTTGATACGGAATCGGCTCTGATTCGTATCGATATGAGTGAATTTATGGAAAAGCACTCTGTGGCTCGTTTAATCGGTGCTCCTCCGGGATATGTCGGCTATGAAGAAGGCGGCTACCTGACGGAAGCCGTGCGTCGTAAGCCTTATAGCGTCATCTTGCTCGATGAGGTGGAAAAAGCGCATCCCGATGTCTTTAACGTCCTTTTGCAGGTTTTGGACGACGGTCGTATGACCGACGGACAAGGTCGGACGGTGGACTTTAAGAACACGGTCATTATCATGACGAGTAACCTCGGCAGCGATGAAATTCAGCGCTTGGCGAATGCTCCGCATGAGCAGGTGAAGGAAGCGGCGATGGCACAAGTCAAAGCGCACTTCCGTCCGGAGTTCATCAACCGTATTGATGAAATCGTCGTATTCAATAATTTGGATAAGACCTCGATTCGCAAGATTGCTTCTTTGCAGATTGCGTCTCTCGGCAAGCGCTTGGCCGCTCAGGGTGTCGGCTTGAAGTTAAGTGACGCGGCTTTGGACTTTGTCGCAGCAGCCGGATTCGATCCCGTGTACGGTGCTCGTCCGTTAAAGCGTGCCGTTCAGGATTTGCTCGAAAACCCGATGGCAAGAGCGCTTCTTGAAGGTAAGTATGCGCCGGGCGATACGGTTCAGATCGAATTAAAGGACGGCAAGTTGGTGTTCCTGGATAAGAAAGACTGACTCGATTCCTCACTGAAAAAATCCCGCAAAGGACAAATCCGATGCGGGATTTTTGTGCCGTCAGCGGCTTTCTTGCGTCGGCTTGAAGAAGAAATCGAACTGTGCTCCTTCGATCAAGTAAGGAAACGTCTTTTGTCCGTCAGCAAGAACAACACTCTTGTGATACACAAAACTTAAAGCCGGGAGCGTCTTGGTTAAGTCTTCAAACGCTTTTTCTGCCAGTCTGTCAAATTCATCGGTTTTTATCCAAGCACTTCCGTTCCAGCGGAAAAACGGCATGCCGCTTGCATTCTGGCTCGGGGCATACGGGTGTGCGCCGATTCGATAGCCGAGTCGGTCTTCACGATCTAAAAAACTTGTGAGCACTTCTTCGGACCGTTTAGGCTCGACCTTTTCTTTTAGACCTCCGATCGCAAAGGGAATTACGGCCGGTTTTGTATCATCCGGGGACCTTGCAATCACAATCATCCCGCACGTTCCGATCGGGGCACGGCCGACAGCCTCCGGGCTATAACGGCATCCGAGCGATTCGTTTTCCAGAAAGACAGCCATGGAATGCACCGTAGCATCTTGGGTTACGGTTCTGCGGATTAAATCGAGGTGATAGACCGATTGGGTGTCGGTTTTTCGTAGGCTGTTAAAAAAAGAGCGCGTTAAAAGAGAAACGATTTTCTTTTGCGCTTGTCCGTTGGTGTCGGCCTGCGCTTCGTCGACAAAGCCGAAGAATTGGTTCTCCGCCGAAGAAGTCGTCAAATTTGCCGTCATGGCCTCAATGAGTCCCTCGGATGAATACGTGCCCTTGCAATTAGGTGTCTTGTCCGGCTGAGCACGATCGATCGGAGTACCCCCTTCAATCCAACGTCGCTGCAAAACGGTGCTTGTGCCTGCTTTCCCGGAAAAATCGGAAGGAGTTGACGTGTCGGACGGCACGCCTTGTAAACCGAAGTAATGCACGAGGTTGCCGGCACGTGAAATCGTCGCATCGTAGTCCATACCGTATTGCCGCGTGACGGTATTTTGGCAGGCACAAAGAAGTGCGCAACAGCAAAGAACGGAACTTAGTAAGAATCGATCGGACACAAAATCACCTGAAGAAAAGGAAATCCGGAGACAGGATTGACCCTGTCGCCGGCTAAAACGTTAGGCTCTCTTGGCAAGCTCAACGGCTTTGCCGATATAACTTGCCGGTGTCATCACGAGAAGACGGGCCTTGGCTTCTTCGGGGATTTGCAGCGTTTGGATAAAGTCACGCAGCACTTCAGGTGACATATGACCCTTGCCGCGCGTTAAGGCCTTAAGTTTCTCGTAGGGCTTTTCTACCGCATAGCGACGCATGACGGTTTGAATCGCTTCGGCCAGCACTTCCCAAGCCGCGTCCAAGTCTTCGGCCACTTTAGCTTCATTGAGTTCGAGCTTTCCGAGACCCTTGACTAAAGAGGCGTATCCGGTAAAGCTGTATCCGAATGCCACACCGAGGTTGCGTTGTACGGTCGAATCACTTAAATCCCGTTGCCAACGGGAAATCGGAAGCTTTTCGGAAAAGTGTCGGAAAAGCGCATCGGCAATGCCGAAATTACCCTCGGCATTTTCAAAGTCGATGGGATTGACTTTATGGGGCATTGTCGAGGAACCAACCTCACCGGCCTTAAGTTTTTGTTTGAAGTACCCCAAAGAGATGTACGCCCAGATATCGCGCGCCAAATCCAGTAGGACCGTGTTGGCGAGGCGGATTTCGTTGAAAAGCTCGGCCATGTAGTCATGCGATTCAATTTGCGTTGTGTGGGTGTTAAAGGTCGCCCCGAGCCTGTCTTGAACGACGGTTTTGGCAAACGCTTCCCAATCAAAATCCGGATAAGCGGCTAAGTGAGCATTGAAATTGCCGACGGCGCCGTTCATCTTAGCCAGGAGCCGAACATTTTCAATCGATTCGATGATGCGATTGAGGCGCACGGCAAAGACGGCAAATTCCTTTCCGATTGTGGTCGGAGAGGCGGGCTGTCCGTGGGTGCGAGAGAGCATGGGAACGTCGGCCCAGCGATGGGCATAGTCTTGCAAAATCGCGTGAATCGCACGGAGTTTTTCAACAAGAGCCTTGCGACCGTCGGCCAACATCATCGCGTAACTGGTGTTATTGATGTCTTCGCTTGTGCAGGCAAAGTGCACGAATTCGCTTTCAGCTGTCAGCGCCGTATCGTGCGCAACCTGTCCCTTGATCCAGTATTCGACGGCTTTGACATCGTGATTGGTGGTCGCTTCAATCTCTTTGATTTGCTTGCAGTTTTGCAAGGTGAAATTCGAGTAAAGCGAGCGCAGGAATTGCGCATGTTCACCGCTAATGGGAAGGATTCCCGGAAGGCCGGTTTGAGAAAGGGCGATAAGCCACTCGACTTCGACCTTGACGCGGGCTCGCATAAATGCGTATTCGGAGAAAATTTCCCTCAGTTCGTCGCACTGTTTGGCATAGCGACCGTCCAAGGGGCTGATGGCGCGTAGCGTAGATAGTTCAGGCATGGCAGACTCGAAAAAAGATAAAAATCAGACGGTAAGTATTGTAAACGAGCATGGTACGCTTGCCGAGCAAGAATCCAGTCAGGGGGGCAGAAAAATAAAGCCTCCGAAACCCGAGGGCTTCGAAGGCTTTAAGAGAGACCCTGCTTTTTAGGGCATTTGGATGGGAGAACTGCCGGTATCCGGCGGAACACCGAATCCCGGGGTGCCCGGCGTGACAATTTTCGTTGCGGCTTCGCGGCGCATTTCCTGAATCTTGTCGATGGTCTTTTGAACACCGGCTTTCGCCGCTTCTCCGTACTTTTTGACAGCTTCTTGAACCGTGTCGGCTTCGATATCGAAGTTAATCGGCAACGGTCCCATCTGGGTCATGATTTGAATCTCGCCCGAGAAAATGAGCTTACGGGAAGGATCTGCACTGCCGTCGGCAAGAACGGGAGTGAGAATACGGATGTTTCCCATCTTACGGTCAGTGAGAATCTCTTCCGAATACAGATTCGCCGCGTCCATCTCGGCATTGATCGAGTCAAGCTCAGACATTGTTTCTCCTAAAAAGACAATCAGCCCGTTACCGGGCCGAAAAACGTATTAACGGTAAACGATAACCGGCAATTTGGAATAGGCCAGAACCCGTTGCGTTTCACTGCCGAGAATCAGGGCTGCCAGACCTTTGCGCCCGTGGCTCGCCATAAAGATGCAATCGCACCCTTTGGACTCGGCTGTGGAAATAATCGCCTCGGCCGGCGAGAAATTCTTAATCGCCAGCGTTTGAACGGGAACTCCGGCATCCTCAACGATGGCCTGCGCTTCCGCAAGTCTTCCTTCGGCAAGCGCGAGCATGCGCTCGTCGTAGTCATCGATGGATTCCGGACGGTATTCATTGACGGCGGTGTAGTTGTACGGCTCAATGACGGTCAGAAGCGTGATTTTTGCTCCGAGTTGTTTGGCAAAGGATGCCGCTCCCTTGACTGCCGCTAAAGAGAGGTTGGAACCGTCAGTTGGTACCAGAAAGCTTTTGTACATTACGCGCCCTCCGATTAAATCGATGTAACGCTCCTATTTTAGGGCAAGGAAGGCTGAGTGGGGTGTCGCAAGAGGGGAAAATTTCCGAAGGCCGCTCGGGCCCTCGGAAATCCGTATCGACTACTCAGATTTCGATGTTTTTTTCGTGCGGGCAAAGCACGTGAAAAAGACCGGTACGAAGAACGTGGCAACGAAGGTTGCCGCAAGCATGCCGCCGCACACGCCCGTTCCCATCGAACGGCGTGCCATGGCACCGGCACCGGTACTGAACACCAGGGGTAAAACCCCGAGAATAAAGGCCATCGATGTCATGAGAATCGGTCGCATACGAAGACGCGCTCCGGCAAGCGCCGCCTCACGCGCCGATAGTCCTTCGTGCATTTTTTCACTGGCAAATTCGACAATTAAAATCGCATTTTTCGCCGAGAGTCCGATTAAAACGAGTAGGCCGATTTGAAAATAAATGTCGTTGGGCGTTGCTCGGATTTGCAGAGCCGTGAGAGCCCCTAAAACGGCAAACGGCACCGACATGATGACGGCAATCGGAAGCGACCAGCGTTCATAGAGCGCTGCTAAGAGCAAAAAGACAATCACCAAGCCGAAACTAAACGCCTGCATCGAAGAGCTTCCGATGCGTTTTTCATGCCAGGCTTGTCCGACCCAAGAGATACCGTACCCATCGGGAAGAAGTTTTTCGGCCATATCTTCGACAAGACGCACGGCATCGCCTGAACTCACGCCCTCGACAGCCGAACCCGAGAACATGGCCGCCAAATACCCGTCATTACGCGTCAGACTTTCGGCTCCCGAGACACGCTCGGTCGTAATCAGAGAGGCCAGCGGAATCATGTTTCCGTCGCTACTACGAACCCAGCATCGCGTCAGGTCTTCCGGACTCATACGAAAACGCGGTTCGGCTTGCATGATGACGCGTCGAATCTTGCCGTTTCGCGTAAAGTCGTTGACGTAGTTTCCGGAGAAAAAACTCTGGAGCGTCGAGAAAATCGAAGCGGTCGTCACGTTAAGACGCATGGCTTTTTCTTCATCGACATTGACTTTGATTACCGGGGCCCCCGCACGCATCATATGGCGGAGACCTGTTAGTTCCGGGCGCTTTTTCAGCGCGGCGATAAAATCATCGGCGACGGCATGTAGCAAAACGGGATCGTCGGTCCCTCGAGCCTGAATGTAACCCGAAAAACCGCTTGAACGACCGAGTCCCCGAATCGGATTGGGCTGAGAGGCAACGGCAACAGCCTCAGTGGATGTATCGCCGAGTTTTTGCAGTTCACGGCGTAGCTCGAAGGCCGTTTTCTCACGCTGGCTCCAGTCCTTGAGTTTTAAAATAAAGGTCGCGGCCGAGGCACGTATGTCGTTACTTTGTTGGTCGTTTCCGACCATCGCCAAAACGCTTTCCACGCCCTCGAGATTTTGCTCGATCAGAAGACGCATCTTCTCGACTTCTTTTTCCGTTCGGTTAAACGAGGCGCTCGAGGGAAGCGTAAAGGACATGCGCAAAATGCCTTGATCTTCGACAGGCACAAAAGTCGTCGGTGTGGAAATAAATAGAAGATAAACCGAAGCGCAGACGCCGAAAAAGACAAGGACCGCCGTCTTTGTGTGATCTAAAAAGAAGGCAATCCCGCGAAGGTACAGGGCCCCAGCTTTTTTCAGGAGGCAATTGACCGTATCAAAAAGGCGATTGCGTGTAGTTTTTTCCTTTTTGAGGAGAATCGCACACAGGGCCGGTGTGAGCGTCAAGGCAACAAAACCCGACAGACACACGGCAACGGCCACGGTGGCCGAGAACTGACGGTAAAGCTCGCCGGCCATACCGCCCAAAAAGGCCACGGGCACAAAGACGGCCGAGAGCACGAGGATGATGGCTACAAGAGCACTTGAGACTTCCTTCATGGCTTTTTTCGCAGCCTCGTGCGGACTAAGACCTTCGCTCATCAGACGGGAAACGTTTTCCAAAACGACAATCGCATCGTCAACGACAATACCGATGACAAGCGTCATGGCAAAAAGCGTGAGCGTATTTAAAGAAAAGTTAAAGAACCAAAGACCGGCCATCGTACCGATGAGCGAGACAGGGACCGAGAGCATCGGGATGAGTGTTGCGCGCCAGTTTTGCAAGAATAGATAAATGACGAGCAACACCAGTAGACCGGCTTCTAAAAGCGTGATGAACACTTCGTGGAGCGAGGCATTGACAAAGACTGTTGTATCGTCGGTGATTGTGTGGGTGATTTTGTTTTTCGGATACAAGTGAGCAAGACGGGCTAGTTCTTCTTTCGCGACTTTGGCTGCAGCAACGGCATTGGCGCCGGTTTGCAAAAAGACAGCGAGCGTAATCGAAGGTTTTCCGTTAAAGATGTTGACCATCTCGTAGCTGCGGTTTCCGAGCTCAACGGTGGCAACGTCACGCAAGCGGACAATGCGGTTTTCCGAATCCGCGCGCAGAATTACCGCGCCGAATTCCTCAGGCGTTAAAAGCTGTCCTTTGGTACGTGTGGTGTAAAAAAGTTGTTGCTCGTCCGTAGTCGGTGCGACACCGATACGCCCGGCACCGCGTTCGTAGTTTTTATCGTTAACAGCCGCATCGATATCCTCAGGCGTAATCCCGAATTTGGCCATGCGTTGCGGGTCAAGCCAGATGCGCATGGCGCCTTGTGCGTTACCGAAGACGCTGACATCACCGATTCCGGGAAGTCTCCGCAACTGATCGACGACATTTAAAAGGGCGTAATCGGCCATGTCGATGCGACTCATCGAGCCGTCCGGCGACGTGTACGCTACGATTAAAAGCGTTTCTTCATCGTGCTTACGAACGCTGATGCCGTCTTGCTGAATCTTTTTGGGAAGGCGCTTTTCAACGGTTCGAACCCGATTGTTGATTTCCAAAACGGCATCGTTTGGATTGGTGCCGACATCAAAAATGCACGAGATACGGACGTTGCCGTTTGAACGAATACTCGTGTTGTAGTAAAGAAGTCCCTGAATGCCCGAGAGTTGATCTTCGATGGGGGCTGCGACCGTACGAGCTAAAACTGAGGCACTGGCGCCTTCCCAGGATGTCGAGATCGTCACCGCGGGCGGCGCGATGTTCGGATACTGAGAGACAGGCAAAACCAGGTAACAAAGGATGCCGCCGAGCACGATGAGAATCGACAGAACCGAAGCGAAGATGGGACGACGGATGCAAAACTGACTGAGCATGGGGTCCCTTCTTACGGCGTGCCGTCACGGGACACGATGTTGACGGAAACCGGCAGTCCGTCCCGCAGACGTTGGATTTGGTCAATCAGGATTTTATCGCCTGTTTTAAGGCCGGAAAGAATAATCCAATCGGTATCTTTCCAAGTGCCGACCGTAACCGGTACGGACCGAACGCGTCCGTCTTGCTCTGTAAAGACACGGTATGTTCCGTCAGACATCTGTTGGACACATTTTTGCGGAATGCGGTACACCCTCGCCAGTTTCTTAAGACCGAGTTGAACGGAAACAAGCTCGCCGGGCACGAGTCCCGAGCCCGGGGCCACAACGCTGCGTAGCGTTCGCGTTGAGGTGGTCGTGTCTATTTGCCGGGAAACATAGTCGAGTTTGGCGGCAATCTCGCGCCGTGAGGAATCAAAGAGGCGAACGGGGTTATCGGTCGTAACGGGGTTTCCCGCTAGGTCACGCTCGGAAAGCTGAAACTTGACGCGCAGATTATCCGGTTGCGTCAATGTTGTCAGTCGTGTGGAATTGGCGCTAATGAGAGCCCCGATATTGAGTTCACACCGACCGGCAACGCCGTTGCTCGGTGCCTTTACACGGGTGCGGTCGAAAACGACCTGAGCATCGTCTTGTTTTGCTCGTGCTTGTTTGAGTTGTGCCCGAGCGACTTTCAGAGCGCTTTTAGCGTCGTCAAAAAGCTTGCGACTTGTGGCATTGGCTTTTAAAAGCGCTTCATAACGTTTGTAGTCGGTAAGCGCGATTTGTTCCGAGGCAACAGCCTGTTCGACCGAGGCTTTTGCCGCATTTAAGGCCGCTTCATACACGGCATCGTCAATGACAAACAGTGTTTGACCGTCTCGGACCGTGTCGCCTTCTTTGTAGGTAATTGCTGTCAAAGTGCCCGAAACTTGAGCACGAATTTCGGCTTGGCGGGCTCCCTCGGTTTCTCCGAGGGTTTCGATCCACAGTATTTCATCGGTCGGGGTCGCACTGACGGCCCGAACGGCTAGCGGCGTTTCGGATGCAATGGCTTGTTTGGGTCCCCCTTTGTCGCATCCCGTGAAGGAGACGAGCATCGCGGAACTGAAAAAAAGAAGCGCAGTCAGCGTGACTGCGGATGTCGGAATTCGCATGATGGTCCTGCCGCATATGTTAACAACCCTTTGAGTAACGTTACCGCGAAGTCAAAAGGCAGTCGATTCGATGCAAGAAAAAACTATTTCAACAAATGTAACGAATTGTACATTCGCCCGAGAGCCGTAACTTAAAGCGGGGCAATCGCTTTTTCAAGCCAACGCATAGAAACTTCCCCGAGATAAGGAGCAAGCCGCTCGTACACGAGGGCGTGATACGTGTCGACCCAAAGCTTTTCGTCTTTCGTTAAAAGTTCGGTCAGAATCAGGGTTCGATCAAACGGGCATAGGCTCAACGTTTCAAATTCTGAAAAGCCCTCAAAGGCGGACCGAACCGGCGTGACTAGGTTCTCAAGACGCACGCCCCAAAGACCGGCCCTGTATAGCCCCGGTTCATTGGAAACGACAACGCCCTCGACAAGGCGCGTTGCGTCCGTTGCCGGAGTTCGCGGAGAAATCGAAAGCGGAGCCTCGTGGACGTTCAAAACAAATCCGACGCCGTGTCCGGTTCCGTGCCCGTAATCGGCTCCGGCTTGCCAGAGCGGACTGCGCGCCAGAGAATCAAGGCGCCCGGCATGTAGACCTGTCGGAAAGCGCGCTTTGGCCAAAGCAATGTGCGCGCGTAACACGGTCGTGTAGTCTTTTTTCATCGCCTCGGACACAGGGCCGATTCCGATGGTTCGCGTGATGTCCGTTGTTCCGGTTAAGTATTGTCCGCCCGAATCGAGTAGGAGCATGGTCCCCGGCGTAAGCGGGTCGGACTTTTTCGGACTCGGGGCGTAATGCGGTTGCGAGGCATTGGCGCCGACGGCGGCAATTGTCGTAAAACTTGTTTCGATAAATCTCGGAGACTGTTTTCGTAGTTCCAGGAGCTTTTCGGAAACATCCCATTCGGAAAGCACAACTCCCCGAGTTGTTTGATTTTCAATCCAAGAAAAGAGCGACACCAGTGCAAGGCCCTCGTCGACCATGCTTTCTTGAATCAAGGCCAGTTCTTCGGGGTTTTTCCGAGTTTTCAGAACGGTCACCGGATTGGTTTCCGTGACGATTCTGACGCCGTTTGCGACCGACTGATACAAGTGGGCATTCATTTGTGCCGGGTCGACAAAAAAGACGGTATCGGGCGACAGTTCCCGCAGCGCTTCGCTAATAGCCTCATACGGGTGGCACCGTACGGAATCTTTTCGAAGCGAGGCAACGGTTGCCGGACCGAGTTTTCTCAGATTGATAAAAAGATCGGCGACTTCAGCCCGAATCAGAAGGTAGGCTAAAAAGACCGGTGTATTCGGAAGATCCGACCCGCGTAAGTTGCAAAGCCACGCAACGTCGTCTAAAGCGCTGACCAAAAGTGTGCCAGCTCCGGCCTTTTTCATGGCTGCACGAGTGAGAGCGAACTTTTCCGAACGCGGACGCTGACCGCTCTCAAAAGGAAGAACCGGAACGGCTTGAAGTTCGGGGCGATTGTCCCAAAGCGCATAAAGGGCTTCGGACACGTCGCCGAGTGTCATGCCGCGAGTTTTTAAAGCGGTTTGCAACTTGGAAAACGGCTTTAACGCGTACGAGCCGGCATCGATGCCGATGCGACTGCTGACGGGGAGATTTTCGCAGAGCCACGGCGTTAATCTCGGAGTTGCCGGATCTCCGTCACGCATTAACGTAAACAGAGTTCCCTCAAGCTCGATTCGAGCTTGCTCCCAGTAACGCGAGTCTGTCCACAGTAGGGCCTTGTCGCTTGTAATGACCACGCACCCGGCCGACCCGGTAAACGGGCATAGGGCTTTTCTCAATTCCCAGTGAGGGCAGGGATATTCGCTTGAATGCGGATCGCCGGTCGGAATGATGACGGCACTTAAACCGTGCTCCCCGAGCAAATCCCGCACACTCTGGATTGAAAGCGACATGGTCGTTCCTAAAAGATTTTCCGCATCGTCAGTTTAAGCGACATGCCGGCAACGCCGTTGGTATTTTCCGGCTTGCCGATATCGACGCACTCGGCTCTCCAGCCTGCATCACGCATTTCGTCAATGGTTGCCTGAACGTTGATTTCTGCACAATTGAAGAGAATGGATTTAAACGGAAGTTGCACGGACATCGGTTGCGTCGAGGTGCAGACCGCAACCGATTTAGTGGGCGCATTCATCAGGGCGGGAATGTTTCTGGCCTCTCGGGTTGCCTTTAAGGTATCGGCAAAGGACGCTTTTTCATCCTTGGGGGCATCGCTCGTCGCGCAGCCGGCAACGAAAAGAGCCGCCGAGCACAGTAGGCTCGCAAAAAGTATCTTCTTGAACATAGTGCGTAGCATTGTACCGAAACAGTCCTGTGAGTTTTCCTACGACCGGCGGCGCTTTAAACGCAAAATCGGCATTCCGGGCGGCAGATTCGAACGTACGGTTTCAAAGCGTAAGTCCTTTTGCAGCGTGCTTTTTGTTTGACGCGCGACAAATCCGAGCGTGTCTTTTTTTCGAGCCTTCGGTTTACCGGTTTCGCTTTGCGCCTTTTTCCCTGTTAAGGACGCCCTTTCCCAGCGAACGGAAGCGGGTTTTTCCCCGAAAGTCTTCGCAGGGGTATTTTGCGGTTTCTTATCCAAAAAGGCCTTCTCAGGGCGTTGCGTCGCCTTTTGAGTCCCGGCTTGAACAGAGCGCTTTCGACCTTGTCGACTTTTTCTTTGTGTCGGTTTTCCCGTCGATTCAGTTTCCTCGAGATCCGACCGGCCCGCATTCTCGTAGCTCGGAGCATTTTTCACAGTCAGTTTCTTTTTCAGCAGGCGCTCGACGGCTTTAAGTTCCGAAGTTTCTTCCGGGCTGACAAGACTGATTGCCAGGCCCGCTTGCCCGGCTCTTCCCGTGCGGCCGATACGGTGCACATAGTCTTCGGGCACATTCGGAAGCTCATAGTTCACCACTTGCGGCAGGCCCTTAATATCCAAGCCGCGCGCCGCAATGTCGGTTGCTACCAGCACGCGGATAGTTTTGTTTTTAAAGCCGCTTAAGGCTTTGGTTCGAGCCGATTGGCTCTTGTTGCCGTGAATGGCAGCGCTTGTCAGACCGTCTTTTGCCAGTTGCTCGGCAAGGCGATTGGCGGCGTGTTTCATGCGGGTAAATACGAGAACCTGCTCCCAATTGTTGTCGACAATGAGGTCTCGCAGTAAATCGCGTTTGCCTTTTTTTGCCGCAAAGTACACCTCCTGACGCACCAGAGCACAGTCTTGATTCTTGGCAATTTCGATATCGACGGGATGATTTAGGATACTTTGCGCGAGTGCATGGATATCGTCATTAAACGTTGCCGAGAATAAAAGGGTTTGGCGCCTTTTCGGGACCACGGCCAGAATCTTGCGAATATCCCGGATAAAGCCCATATCGAGCATGCGATCGGCCTCATCGAGCACGAGAAAATGCACGTTACTTAAAGAGACGTTTCCTTGTCCAATATGATCTAAAAGTCGTCCCGGCGTTGCAACCAGAATGTCAACGCCGCTACTGAGCGCTGCCGTTTGCGGGCGGATGTTGACGCCGCCGAAGACAAGGGCCGTTTTAAGTCCCGTTCCTAAGGCATAGCCGCGAATGTCTTCTTCAATTTGAGCGGCCAACTCTCGAGTCGGAGCGAGAATCAGGGCGTGTGCGGAACGCGCCTTTCTCGGAGCTTTTCCTTGCAGAAGTTTTTCGACAAGGGGTAGCCCGAATGCGGCGGTTTTCCCGGTCCCTGTTTGAGCGGCTGCAAGAACGTCGCGTCCCTGAAGAATTGGGTCGATAGCTTGAAGTTGAATCGGGGTGGGCTCTCGGTAGCCGAGGGCTTTCACGTTTTTTAAAAGAAGAGGGGAAAGTCCGAAGTTAGAAAACGAAGGGGTCACAAAAGGCATCCAAATACAAAAAGAGTCACACGGGGTAAGAAAAAACTCATTATCCGCCGGGTTCAATGCCGAGGGCCTTAAGAAGGGCGGCCGTTTGAAAGGCCGGCAGTCCCATGATGCCGCTAAAGCTCCCGTCGATGTGGTCGATATAGACGGCGGCAAGTCCTTGAACGGCGTAGCCGCCGGCCTTGTCATAGGGTTCTTCGGTGGCGCTGTACCAAGCGATTTCTTCCTCTGTCAGGGGCCGGAAATGCACGTGTGAAACACTGACGGCCTCCAGAAGGTGAGTCGGAGAAGCAGCGATAACGAGCGCTGTGCGGACGGTGTGCGTCGTGCCGGAAAGCGTTTCTAAAAACCGGATTTCTTCCTCTCGGTTTTTCGGTTTCCCGAGGATGCGTGTTCCGAGGATGACGGCGGTGTCGGCAGCCAGAATGGGACGAGCGGCAAGGCCCTCTTTTTCGATTCGATCGAAAGCGCGTAGGGCTTTTTCACGCGCCGTTCGACACACGTAGTCTTCGGGGCTTTCGTCGGCAAGACGCACTTCATCACCGGCAAAGGCCGTCGGGACGGTTTTGTCCGAAAGAACGGTAAAGTCGTGAAAGCCGATGTCGCGCAGAATCTGCGCACGCCGAGGGCTCTTGCTCGCTAAGTAAAACAACGTCATGCACGGTGATAGGGGTGGTTATTGAGAATCGACCACGCGCGATACAGCTGCTCGCACAGCAGGATACGAGCAACGGCATGCGGTAGCGTCATGGACGAAAGTCGCATGGAAAAATCGGCTTTCTTTTTAAAATCGGCATCGAGACCGTCCGGCCCTCCGATGACGAACGTGACATTTCGCGAATCGTCCTTCCATTTGGCGATGCGGTTAGCAAACTCAACGGTTGTCAAGTCCTTCCCTCGTTCGTCTAAAACCACAAGCACGTCATCGGGGTCGACGGATTTTTCGATGCGACGCGCTTCCGCTTGCATGAGCTTTTGAGGGGTTTGTCCGGCTCTGGGCTCGGTTTTTAACTCCCGGAGCTCGACGGTAAAACCCTTGGGAAAGCGCGCAAGATAATCCTTGACGGCTGTATTTACCCAAGGGTCTTCACGCTGTCCGACGGCAAGGACGATTATGCGCATCTATGAGGCCTTTGCGCTCTTTTTTGCCGTCGAAGCGGTTGCTTTCGTCGTCCGTTTTTTGGCAGTGCTCACAGGTTTTTTTGCTGAGGATGCAACGGCTTTTTTAACCGTGGTTTTCTTGGCCGCAGTCTCTTTTTTCGCGGCCGTTTTTTTTGCGGCAGTCTTTTTCGCCGTCACTTTCTTCTCGACGGTTTCGGCCGTCTTTGTGCTCGTCTTTGCCGTCTTGGTCGCGGTGGTTTTCTTTGCCGTACTGCGAGGTGCACGCTTGCGAGCGGGCTTTGATTGCTGCTCGTTTTGTTCGGCCTTTGCAAAAAGTGCCTTCACATCAAGCGCATCCGGACCCCAGAGTTCTTCTAAGTCGTAATACTGGCGAATCGCCGGTTGCATGCAGTGGCACACAACTGAGCCGCAGTCTACGAGAACCCATTCGCCGGTATCCGTTCCTTCGATGCCGCTCACTTTGCCGCCGGTGGCTTTCACAGCCTTGGAAACGGCACTAGCCAAAGCACGTGTTTGGCGATTGCTCGTTCCCGAGGCAATGACAACATGATCGAACGCGCTCGTTTTTTTCGTTGTGTCATAAACACGGATATTTTGGCCTTTGACGTCTTCTAAGGCGTCAACGACGGTTTTCAGTAATGTTTTCTTATCCATTGTTCGACTGTTCCCTGTAAAGATGATGATTCCGAATGTAGGCTTTCACATCGGGGCAGAGCCACGTATCTAGGACCGACTCAGTTTCCTTAACGGCTTCGCCTTTAAGGATAGTACGAATTTTAGAGGAACTTGCCGACGTGGGCGGCATGGAAAAAAAGGCAACGGATCCGTACGGGGTAGCGCAAAGCACGTGAGCGGGCTTTATGTGATCGGCAGCCCAAGAGGCAACGAGCGGGCAGGGCTTCGGCACTTTTCCGTCGCGAGTGCTCACGGCGATGTCGACGTAGTCGAGAAACGAGGTCCACTCTTTCCACGTATGAAGGTTTTCCCATTGATCGGCCCCGAGAATGAGAACAAGCGGCGTATCCGGTCCGACTTCCCGTCGCATCTGATGCAGCGTATCGATGGTGTATGTCGGACCCGGGCGATTGACTTCACACAGATTGACGGCAAGACCGGGCTTCCCGGCTACGGCAAGTTCGAGCATGCGAACACGGTCGAGTGCCGGAGTCAGAGGATGCTTTTGCCAGGGGTTCCCTGCCGGTAAAAAATCTACACGCACGAGGTTTAAAACCTTCAGTGCCTGCTCGGCAAGGGCAATGTGTCCGACGTGCACCGGGTCGAAGGTACCGCCGAGTAGCCCGATGCCGAGGGCAAACTTGTCGGACAAACCCTCGGGGGCGCGCATCAATGCTTGGTTTCCTCGCGCGATAGGGCACGATAGCCGATATCTCGGCGCCACTGTGCTCCGGCAAAGTGCACTTGATTGACCGCTTCATAGGCCGTTTCCCGAGCCGTTCTAAAGGTTTCACCGAGGCCGACCACACAAAGGACGCGACCGCCTGAAACCGTCATATGCCCGGTCGAATCGATTTTGGTCCCTGCATGAAAGACTTGATGCGTGGCATCGTTTTTCGGAAGCGATTCGATACGGGCGCCTTTTTCAGGCTTTTCCGGATAGCCCTTAGCGGCTACGACGACGCCGAGCGCAATGCGAGGATCCCACGAGAGTTCGGCCTTATCCAGGTTGCCCTCTAGGGCAAGCATCAACGCCCTAGCAAAGTTTCCCCGGAGGCGAGACATAATCGGTTGGGTCTCCGGGTCTCCGAAGCGGCAGTTAAATTCCAGCGTTTTCACGCCGCCTGCCTTGTTAATCATCAGGCCCGCATAAAGAAAGCCCGTGTAAGGATGCCCTTCTTCTTTCATGCCGCGCACCGTCGGATAAATAATCTCGCGCAGGACTTTTTCGTGGACGGTCTCGGTCACTACCGGAGCCGGCGAATAGGCACCCATGCCGCCCGTGTTCGGTCCTTTGTCTCCGTCCAAAAGCCGCTTGTGATCTTGACTCGAGGCCATCGCAAGTACGTGCTCGCCGTCGACCATGACGATAAAACTCGCTTCTTCTCCGTCAAGGAAATCTTCGAGGACGACACGTGCGCCGGCCTTCCCGAAGCGGTGGTCTCCGAGCATGGCATCGACTGCCTCGTGCGCTTCTTGCTCTGTCATGGCGACGACAACGCCTTTGCCGGCGGCAAGCCCGTCGGCTTTGACAACAATCGGAGCGCCGTGTTCGGTGATGTACGCGTGTGCCTTCGTCGCATCCTCAAAGGTGGCGTACTCGGCTGTCGGAATCTTGTGGCGCTTCATGAAGGCTTTGGCAAAGGCCTTGGAGCTTTCAAGCTGCGCCGCTTCTTTGGTCGGTCCGAAAATCGGAAGGTTTTTCGCGCGAAAAACATTGACGATGCCCTCGGAAAGCGGAGCTTCGGGGCCGACAACCGTTAAGGCGATGTGCTCTTTGACGGCAAAGTCCGCCAAGGCCCCGATATCGGTAATCGGGAGATTTTCAAGGGACGAATCGGCATCTGTACCGGCATTGCCCGGAGCTACGTAAACTTGGGTAACGTCTTGGCATTGAGCAAGACGCCAGGCTAAGGCGTGTTCTCTTCCGCCGCTACCGATGACAAGAATCTTCATAACAAACCTCCCGTTTTTCGTCCGTTGCGTTCAGGCGTGCGCTTCTAACTATTCTTCGTCACAAAAGACTGCGCTCGTGTAGACGTGGCTGACGTCATCTAAGTCTTCGAGGGCATCGATGAGCTTGTGCATCTTGGCGGCATCTTCCCCTTTAAGTTCCACTTCGTTTAAGGGTTTCATCGTGACATCGGCTGAAACCGGCGTGAGCCCGGCCGTCTCGAAAGCCTTCTGAACAGCATCGAATGTCTCGGGGGCGCAGACCACTTCAATGGAGCCGTCCTCGTCGGTCACGACGTCATCGGCGCCGGCATCCAAGGCCGTTTCCATCACGCGATCTTCATCGATTCCCGGCGCAAAAAGGAATTCTCCGCAGTGCTTAAACTGGAAGGAAACCGAGCCTTCGGTCCCGAGATTTCCGCCGTGTTTGGTAAGTTCATGACGCACATCGGCCACAGTACGCGTGCGGTTATCGGTCGTGCAATCGATAATGAGCGAGGCTCCGCCTACGCCGTACGCCTCGTAACGCACTTCTTCGTAGTTCACGCCTTCGAGCTGACCGGTGCCCTTCAAAATGGCATTTTGAATCGTATCCTTCGGAACGTTACCTTCACGTGCCTTGGCGATGGCAAGACGCAATCGGGAATTCATGTCCGGATCTCCGCCGCCTCCGACGCGGGCGGCAACGATGATTTCACGGACAAGCTTTGTCCACAGATTGGAACGCTTGGCATCCTGGCGTCCCTTGCGATGCTGAATATTGGCCCATTTCGAGTGACCGGACATAACAGAACCTTTCAAAAAACAAAAATAAATGTCAACGAATCAACCGGCTTCGTGCCGAAAGTGCAGAGCAAAGGGACGCGGGAGCCGGAGAAAATCGAAGATGCGCAAGTTTATCATTGTGTCTGTAAGATTGCCTTTTTCTTTGCCAACCGAACACCATGTTTGTCCATCCGCAATTTGATCCTGTGGCCTTTAGCGCCGGTCCCTTAAGCATCCGTTGGTACGGACTGGCGTATCTGCTCGGCTTTGCCTTGTTTTGGCTTTTGGGACGGTATCGGGCTCGTCAAGCGTGGCGCGGGATAAGCATCGAGAGCGTCGAGGACTTACTTTTTTACGGTATGCTCGGTGTGATTGTCGGCGGGCGGCTCGGTTTTTGTTTTTTTTATCAGCCGCAATGGTTCTTAACGCATCCGTCCGACATCCTGAAAGTTTGGCAAGGCGGCATGAGCGCTCACGGCGGTATGCTCGGTGTGATTGCGGCGATGGCCTTTTATGAGGTCAAGACACGGACGGGTTTTTTACGGGTAGCTGATTTTGCGGTTCCCTTGGTGCCGCTCGGCCTATTTTTCGGACGCATCGGAAACTTTATCAACGGTGAACTTTGGGGCCGTGCCTGTGATTCGTCCCTTCCTTGGGCGATGATTTTTCCGCAATCGGGCACGCTCATTGCTCGGCACCCTTCGCAACTTTATGAGGCGCTCGGGGAAGGGCTCCTTTTATTTATTTTGCTGTGGGTGTATTCGGCCAAGCCGCGTAAAACCGGTTCCGTTGCGGCGCTTTTTTGCGTCGGTTATGCAACAGCTCGATTTATCGTCGAATTTTTCCGAGAGCCCGATGCGTACCTCGGGCTCGGCTTGTTTGGGTTAAGCCGCGGGCAGTGGCTCACGCTCCCGATCTTGGTCGTCGGGCTCGGTCTTTTTTGGATTTCCCGTCAAAAGAGGCCTTCTTAGAGTGCCCATCGCGCCGTTCCGAAACGTTGGGCGATTGTCTCTAAGTGTTTGCCGGTTGCATCAAAAAGGGAATTCCACCATAAGCTCCCGGTGAGCCCTCCCGGCACCAGAGAATGGGCAACTTGGTAACGAAAAAGATTCGGGGCCGTATCGGCTAAGTACCGCCAATTGTCCGTGATTTCGTCTTTTCGACTGTAAAAGAACTCAAAGCCCGGGAGCTTATCGGACTTGGTGCGATTGACGGACGGACTTGCCGGCATCAGATTCCAAAGCGCATTGTTGTGCGTAAAGGACCACGGGAGGATGTGGTCGACATCGAACCGGTTTTTCAAAAGAGTCTTCCCGGACCAAACGCACGTCAAGTTGTCTTTTTGTGCGTACAAGAGGCGCGCCTGACCGGTATCGCGTTCACATCCGTTACAGGCAAGAAGTTTCGGGAGGATGTCTGCCAAATCGGTTTCTCCCCGGGAAAACCGTGCGGTCAGATCGGCCCACTGCAGGAGAATCGAATCGATAAATAAGAGTCCGGTTTGTCGCATCTCGCTCCATAAGTCGGCATCAAGGCAAACAAATCCGAACCCCGAGTCGTCGGCGAATCGGTGCGGACTGTTTTGGGCGGAAAGATGCATAAAAACCGGCTCTCCCAAGGCTGTTCCCGAGTAGACAATCGGTCCTTTCCTGACGGCAAGAGCCATTTTCGAGCGAACGAACTTAAGGGCCGATGATGCTCCGTTCGAGAGGCTCTCGGACTCCAAAGCACGTCGAAAGGCAAAGTAATCCCCGGCAAAACACTGCGTTAAGACCTTCAAGGACGTTTCGAATCCGGTTTTCCGCGTACCGCCGATTTGTTGTGTCCCGAGAAGCGGCCAGTAATACCCGATCCATTTTTCGACCACTCGGGAAAGCGGAACGGCAACGGTGTTTTCTTGGCAGACACGGGCGCAATCTTCATCGCCTGCGGCAATCTCGCAGAGCGCCCGAAGTAGGGCCAATTTGTAGGTGCTTGTCTTCCTATCTTCGAAAAGAACGGACTGCAACTTTTGTCTTCGCCGCGAGATTTGTCGGCTTTTGCGTAAGACCAAAGTGACCCAGGAAAAGGTGCGCTTTGCGGCATCGTCGTTTTTTTCTGCGGTTAGGAGTTGAAACCCGAAGTCTTCGAGCGCAAAGCGCATCGCTTCGACGGGCCTTGCGGCGTAAAAGCGGGCATCGTCCGTCGGATGACCGAGGGGAACGGAAAGGATTAACAGGCCGTCGTCTTCGGTCAGTTCGGCAATGTTTCGAGCCGTTCGGAAAAATGCCTCGTCGTTAAGGTGCATAAGGACGGCACTTGCCACGACAACGTCAAACGCTCGGCCGGAATTGTCGGCGCGTAGGCCGGTGACGTCCGAAGCCGAGGCCGGCAAGGAGAAAAGCCGATATACGGGTTTCCCTTTTCGTTCGCGTGCCTCGGATAGCATACCCGCCGAGCCGTCTGTGGCCGTAACGCGAGCACCGAGCTCGGCCATAAAACGCGCGTCACGTCCGGAACCGCAACCGAGTTCGAGAACGGATGTGTTCGGGGCAATCCAACGCGTTAAAAGCCGATGGAACGCTTCCGGAATCGTTTTGTCGTATCGGGAGCAAAGCGCTTTGGCGTGTGCATTGTAGTAGTCGAGGGTCTCGGACATCGGTCCTGATATTCCGAAAAGGGTCCCTGAAAAGCTCGGGCGATTCAGGGGTTTGTCGGATTAATAGAACTTCATGTCGCCGCTTGCAGCATTGGCAAGCGTAGCAGCAACAAGACCGGCTGTTTCCGTACGAAGTACGCGCGGTCCGATCAGAACCGATTCCCATCCGAACTTAGCGGCAATGGCAATTTCGTTTGCGGAAAAGCCCCCTTCTGGACCGACGGCAAAGGCCACGGAACTGATGCGTGTCAGGCGCGGTGCCACAGTACTTGAAAGCGCAAGCATGTAGCGGCGGTCGGCCTTAACGTTTGCCATGGCTTTTTCAAACTGCATGAATTCAAGCGTCGGGATTGAATTGCGCCCGCATTGCTCACAGGCGGCGTGCATGATGTCGGCCCAACGAGTCAGACGGCGGTCGCGTCGATCCTCCGGCAACTTGGCCGTCGAACGAATGGACGGGACAATCACAAGATGACTGACACCGAGTTCCACGGCTTTTTCCACAACATAGTCGAGCTTTTCGGCACTGATGAGGCCCTGAACCAGGGTAATGGAAAGGGGAGACTCGGTTTTGGGACGCTCTAAGGTCTCGATGGTAATGTAGGCATCATCGCCTTCAAAGGCAATCGGACCAGTCGCAATATCGCCTAAGCCGTTAAAAACACTGGCTTTTTCACCGGCAGCCATGCGAAGAACACGACCGGCGTGATGCCGAGCGGCGGGCGGAAGATACGTACGAACTCCGATTTGGAAGGTGACATTCGGGATATAGAAACGAGGAATTGCCATGGTAAGCGGCTCCGTTCGGAAATAAGGGATAGGCTCCTTTCGCGGAGTCTACGCTATCTGTCGGGGAAAAATCCGAGCGCGACGAATCGATTTTAGTCGGAAGAAGACAACAGTTTTTTCAATATCTTACTGATTTATCAAGAATAATAAGAGCAATTCTAGGCTTTTTCGGACGTTCTCACGCGTCGTTTACAAGCTCCTTTGTGTCGGATGACGGCCCGATTCAGGCGTTTTTCTTAATAAGGAGCTCTTTTAACTCTTCGTTAGGGTATCGAGCGACCTGATAGAATCGGAACGAACTTTTCAGGGCATCCGCCCTTCTTTTTATATAAGTTTCACGCCCACTACCTATATGTCAGAAAAAGTATGTGCTTATTGCATGGCCAACGCCGTGCGCGCTTTGAGCATTGATGCAATCGAAAAAGCCAAGAGTGGCCATCCCGGTATGCCGATGGGAATGGCCGATATTGCCGTAGCCCTTTGGCTCAATCACCTGCGGCACAATCCGAACAATCCCAAGTGGATCGGGCGTGACCGTTTTATTCTCTCGAACGGTCACGGGTCGATGTTGCAGTACGCACTGCTCCATTTAACCGGTTACGACCTTTCGATCGAGGACATTAAGGTGTTCCGACAATTTAAAAGCCGTACGCCCGGACACCCGGAGTACCGCGTCGTTCCCGGGGTCGAAACAACCACAGGTCCTCTCGGACAGGGAATCGCCAATGCCGTGGGCATGGCGCTTGCCGAAAAGATGCTTGCTGCCGAATTTAACCGAGAGGGTTTCCCGGTTGTCGACAATCGAACCTATGTGTTCTTAGGCGACGGGTGCATGATGGAAGGCATCAGCCACGAGGCTTGCTCGCTTGCCGGTGTCTGGAAACTCAATAAGCTCATTGCCGTCTACGACGATAACGGAATTTCGATTGACGGCGATGTGAAAAACTGGTTTGCCGACGATAACCGTAAGCGCTTCGAAGCCTACGGGTGGAACGTCATCGGACCGATTGACGGACACAATATCGAGGCCGTCGATAAGGCGCTTTCCGAGGCTGAAGCGAGCACGGACAAGCCCACGCTCATTATTGCCAAAACCGTCATCGGGAAAGGCAGTCCGCATCTTGCCGGTACGGCCAAATGTCACGGTGCAGCTCTCGGGGCCGAAGAAGTGGCGGCTACGCGTGCCAACATCGGTTGGACGTATCCGCCCTTTGAAGTTCCCAAGGCGATTTACGAGGCGATGGATGCGCGCGAAAGTGGCAGAAAACGCCAAGAGGCGTATGACGCCATGTTTGCCGAGTACGAAAAGACGTATCCGCAACTGGCATCCGAATTCAAGCGTCGTCTGTCCGGTAAGCTTCCCGAGAACTTCGATCAGACGGTTTTCGAAGCGCTCTGTCGAGCCCAACAAGACAGTGAATCTCTTGCCACGCGCAAAGCCAGTCAGAAGGCTTTAAATGTTTTGGCCCCGGCACTTCCCGAGCTTTTCGGAGGATCGGCCGATTTAACCGGTTCGAATCTGACGGCTTGGAAGGGAGTCGTTCCGTTGATGCCCGACAACCCCTTGGGGCGTCACGCCAGTTTCGGCGTGCGTGAATTTGCCATGGCAGCCATCGGAAACGGGATTGCGCTTTACGGCGGCTTTATTCCGTTCTCGGGAACGTTCCTGACGTTCTCCGACTACGAGAGAAATGCGGTGCGCATGGCCGCACTCATGGCTATTCGCAACATCTTCGTATTTACGCACGATTCGCTCGGCGTCGGCGAAGACGGTCCGACGCACCAGCCGATTGAGCAAACATCGGGCCTACGCCTGATCCCGAATTTAAGAGTTTGGAGACCGGCCGATACGGTGGAAACGACGGTTGCTTGGGCCGAGGCTCTGGAAAGAGACGACGGGCCGAGTGCGCTGATTCTATCCCGCCAGACCGTTGCGTTTACCGACCGCGAAGAGGTCGACGCAGACCTGATTGCACGCGGCGGGTATGTTGCAGCCGAAGCACCTGCCGGGGAAGGTAAAGCACAGGTCATTTTGGCAGCAACCGGTTCGGAATTGCCGCTTGTGATGAAGGCGCGAGCCCTTTTAGCCGCGCAAGCCGTTCAGGCACGTGTCGTTTCCTTGCCGTGTATGGAAGAGTTCGATTGCCAGGATGCCACGTACCGAGATTTTGTCTTTACGCCCGGAGTTCCCGTCTTAGGGGTCGAGGCCGGTGTGACCGCTCTTTGGTATAAGTACCTGCGCGGCAACGGGGATGTTCTCGGAATCGATACGTTCGGAATGTCGGCTCCGGCCGGCGATTTGTGGAAGCATTTCGGCTTTACGGTGGATAATGTCGTTGACAAAGCCTTGCGACTTGTCGCAAAGGTCGGGTAGTTTGTTGTGTCGGATGGGTAAAACGTGTGTTTTACCCTGCCGACGTCGTTCTTAAGGAAGAAAATTAAAATGAAAGTTAAAACCTTGGAATCCTTGGCAAAAGAAGGTTTGTTGGACGGAAAACGTGTTTTGATCCGTTCCGATTTGAATGCCCCGCGTGATGATGAAGGGCGTATTACCAACGAGAAGCGTCTCGTGGCAAGCGTCCCGGCGATTAGTCTGGCACTCGATGCAGGCGCAGCCGTGATGATCATGAGCCATTTGGGCCGTCCGACCGAAGGTGAATTTAACGAACGTACCGACAGCCTGGCCGGTATTGCCGTTCGCATGAGTGAACTCGTCGGCAAGCCCATCCGCCTCGTGCGTGACTATCTGAACGGCGTGGATGTCAAGCCCGGCGAAGTGGTGATGCTTGAAAATTGTCGTTGTAACAAGGGCGAGAAGAAAAACAACGAAGAGTTAGCGAAAAAGTACGCTGCGCTTTGCGACGTGTATGTGAACGATGCATTCGGCACATCGCACCGCGCTCAGGCCTCGACCGAAGGCGTGGCACGCTTTGCGCCTATTGCCTGTGCCGGTCCCTTGATGGCCGCGGAAATCGAAGCGTTAACTAAGGCTGTTACCGAAGCCAAGCATCCGCTCGTGGCGATTGTCGGCGGTTCGAAGGTTTCCACCAAGTTGACGATTCTGAGTAACTTAGCGGAGAAAGTCGACCACTTGGTTGTGGGCGGCGGCATTGCCAATACTTTCCTGTTGGCCACGGGACACAAGATCGGAAAATCGCTTGCCGAACCGGAACTTGTTGATGAGTGCAAGAAGGTTCTTGCGAAGTTAAGCGCTAAGGGTGCGGCACTTCCTTTGCCGACGGACGTTGTCGTTGCCAAGGAATTTAGCGAAACAGCCGAACACCGCACGTGCAAGATTGAAGACGTGGCCGATGATGAAATGATTCTGGATGTGGGCCCGGAATCGGCCAAGGTTCTGGCCGATGTGGTTTCTCAGTCTCAGACCGTGGTTTGGAACGGACCGGTCGGTGTTTTTGAGATGAAGCCGTATGCGGACGGCACGCGCGTTCTGGGTGAGGCTATCGCCAAGCGTACGGCCGAAGGCGCATTCTCGATTGTCGGCGGCGGCGATACGATTAACGCGCTCAGCGTTTTCGGATTGACCGATAAGGTCAGCTACATTTCCACAGGCGGCGGTGCCTTCCTGGAATTCCTCGAAGGAAAGACGCTTCCTGCGATTGCAGCTCTTGAGGCCCGTGCTGACAAGTAAGACAAACTTGCCTTAAACACAAACACCCGTCAGAGAAATCCGGCGGGTGTTTGTTTCGAAGAATCCGGCGGATCAACGGCTGGATTTTTTTTGCGCGCGTTCGGCCAAAAACCGATGCGCCCATTTCCAACACAGGGCGACGATAATCGGACCTGATGCGGCGGCGACAACGCCGAGAATTAAAATCATCGACAGATGATTTTTCACGATCGGTAGATTGCCGAACAGGTACCCTGCGCCGATGATGCTCACGGCCCAGATGACGGCCCCGAGGCCGCTGAAAAGTTCAAAACGTAGCATGCCCATGCCGGCCGCTCCGCCCACAAGAGGCGCAAAGGCGCGAACAATCGGTACGAAGCGAGCCAAAATGATGGTCTTACCGCCGTGCTTTTCATAAAAAAGATTGGTTTTCTCGAGCTTTTGGGCATCGATCCAATGAATCGATCCGTCGTAGATACGCTTGCCGAACCAGCGACCGGTATGAAATCCCAGAGTGTTGCCCGCACAGGCTCCGAGGATTACGGAAAGCATCAGGACCCACGGGTTCATCGTGCCGGCTGCCGCGACGGTTCCCGCGACAAACAGAAGGGAGTCTCCCGGCAAAAAGGCCATGATGACAATGCCTGTTTCCAAAAAGAAAATCATGAACATTGCCGCATAAACGAACATACCGTATTCGGTGGCGATGGTGACAAGAAAGTGATCGGCCTTCGTGAAAAGTTCAATAACGAGATCGACAAAAGACATAAAGTTCCCCGACTAGCGTTTTAAGCGCCGAAGAATTCTAGCCGATGCCGTTGCTAATGTCGGAAAATGCATCGGAGTTCCGAGACGAAAAAAGCGCGACGGTTGTCGCGCTTTCGTAGAAGGTGCCGAAGCAACCTACTTAAAGAAAGGAATGATGCCGAGTACAAACACCGAAAGGATAATCAACGGCAGAATCCACGTGCAGTAAAAACGCATGATATTGGGCATCCTAAGACCTCTACCGGAGTTGACTTCCTTCATGTAGTTGCTCCAGCCCCAGCCGCTCTTACGGGTGCAAAAGAGCACAAAACACAAAGACCCGAGGGGCAGCAAAATGTTGCTGACGATAAAGTCTTCCAGGTCGAGCACAACCGTTCCCGGTCCCAAGGGGTGGAAATCCGAGAGGATATTAAAGCCCAAGGCGCACGGCAGCGACAGCACGGCCACGGTCACGCAGCAAATGAAACTGGCTTTCGGGCGAGACCAGTTTGTTAAATCTCGCACGCACGACAAAATGGCTTCGCACACAGCCAGAACAGTCGAAAATGTGGCAAACGTCATAAATAGGAAGAAGAACGTACCCCAGACGCGTCCGAAGGCCATCTCATGGAAGATGGTCGGAAGAGCTTCGAAAATCAGGCTCGGACCGGCCGTCGGTTTCACACCGTACGTAAAGCAAGCCGGGAAGATAATCAAACCGGCTAAGACGGCTACGACCGTATCCAAAGCGATGACGCTGGCTGATTCTTTCACAAGGGATTGGTCCTTGTTAATGTAGCTTGCGAAAATCGCCATACTACCGATGCCGATACTCAAGGAGAAGAAGGCCTGATTCATCGCAGCGACCACCGTGGCACTCGTAAACTTCGAGAAGTCCGGGAGCAGATAAAAGGTCAGTCCCTCTCGCGCCCCGTCAAGAAAGAGGCTATGTAGGGCCAGGAAAACCATCAGGACGAACAACAACCCCATCATCCACTTAGAGACCGTTTCCAAGCCGGTTCGAAGCGGGAAGGACAGAATGATGAATGCACCGATGACCGTGATGACGGTATAAAACGTAACGGTCGGGGCACTCGAAAGCATGGCGCCGAAAAAACCGCCGACTGCTTTGGCATCGAGGGACGCCAAGGCTCCCGAGGCACTTGAGACCAAGTAGTAGAGCATCCAGCCCGAAACAACCGAATAAAACATCATCAGAACGACATTGCCGATAAGAGCGGCGTAGCCGTGCCAATGCCATTTGGAGCCGGGAGGCTCGATTTGCTGGTACATACAAACCGGGCTTTTCTGTGCGGCACGGCCAACGGAAAATTCCATCGTCATCACCGGAAGACCGAGCAAAATTAAAAAGCAAAGATAGACAAGCACAAAAATGCCGCCGCCGTTTTGTCCCGTGAGCCAGGGAAATTTCCAGACATTACCCACGCCGATGGCACAACCGGCACTGAGCATCAAAAAACCGAGACGGCTTGAAAGTTGTTCGCGTTGCATATTCGTAAAGAATCCGAAGTTTGGGCACCGGCCCTTAGAAAGTTACCGATTGTAACGGTTCGGTTGGAGTAACTAAAAGAAAGTCGGTGTTTTTTTTGCTTGAGAGCGCACTGGGCTCCCGATAAAATGCACGAATCGAAAAAACGTGTTCTGCTTTTGTGCGCGAGAAAAAAGGCTATGAGTGAAAACCTAACGCAGCGACATATTGCACCGCTTCCCGATCAACTAATCAGCCAGATTGCCGCCGGCGAAGTCATCGAGCGCCCGGCCTCGGTCGTCAAAGAGTTAATTGAGAACTCGGTCGATGCCGGAGCCAAGGCCATTGAGGTTCGTTTGGAGGCCGGCGGCATCAAGCGCATCATGGTGACCGATGACGGATGCGGCATCGCTCGCGAAGAGCTTGTCTTAGCGTTGCGGCGTCATGCAACAAGCAAGATTCACAGCCTGTCGGATTTGGAACGCGTCGCGAGTTTCGGATTTCGCGGCGAGGCGTTAGCCTCGATTGCCGCCGTGGCCGACGTTGAATTGACAAGCCGTACGAAAGATTCCGATCACGCTTGGTGTATCGGGAAAGACGGCGTTCAGCCGGCTTCGGGCTCTTACGGAACGCGCATCGTCGTTTCAGACCTTTTTTACAAAACACCGGCCCGGCGCAAGTTTTTAAAAAGCGAGTCAACGGAAGCTTCTCACGTGCGCGAACAAATCGAGCGCGTGGCACTTGCGCATCCGGCTATTGCTTTTCATTTTTTCGTTGACTCGAAAAATGTACTCGCCCTGACCGCCACAACGCGCGAAAAGCGTATCGACGCCGTGATGCCGCGAACATTTCGCGAAGCATCACGAGCGGTCTTATCGCAAGCCCCCGGCATTACGGTCAGAGGGGCAATCGGGTTGCCGTCTGCGGCACGAACGCGTGCCGATGCTCAGTTTTTTTTCGTCAACGGGCGCTTTGTCCGTGATCGGGTTTTGCAACACGCCGTTCGAGCGGCCTACTCGGATGTGCTTCACGTTGCCATGCAGCCGATGTTTTGCTTGGAATTGATTGTTGACCCGGCGCGCGTCGATGTGAACGTACATCCGCAGAAAACCGAGGTGCGATTTCGGGATGCCTCGTTCGTACACCGGGTTGTCGCGAAGGCTTTAACCGAGACTTTGGCGCGCATTGAAATCGATGCGGAAACAGGAGAAATTAAGTCCTCGAAAGTTCCCGAAAGTGAGGAAAAAAAGCCCGGTCCGATTCAAAACACTTTTGCGTTTCGGCGGGAAAACCCATTAAGTCAGGCACAATGGACGGCGCTTTTTTCTTCGGCCGAAGGGACTAAGACATCCGGTGTCGTACCGAGCGATTATCTGGCTCAAGAACCCTCGGACGGCCCCTTAGGGCATGCCTTGGCTCAGCTTGCCGGCATTTATATTCTTGCCGAGAATTCTCAGGGGCTTATTATTGTCGATATGCATGCGGCGCACGAGCGCGTGACATACGAGCGCCTGAAGCGCGAGGCCGATAGGAGCCTTTCCGTGCAGCCGCTTTTAGTCCCTGTCAGTATTTCGGTGAATGCCGAGCAGTCTGAAGCCTTCGAACGGCATCAGGACGATTTACGGGCCTTGGGATTGGATTTGAGCCGCCTCGGCGAGTCTGTTCTTTTGCTTCGGTCTCTTCCGGCCTTGTTACGCATGGGAGATGTGGATGCTCAAGAGCTTGTTTGTCGCGTCCTCGATGACTTTTCCGGATACGGAACATCGAAATTAACGGTTGAATTGAGAAATCAGTGCCTGGCTTCCATGGCTTGTCACGGGTCGGTTCGTGCTCACAGGACTCTGACAGTCCCGGAAATGAATGCGCTCTTACGCAGTATGGAAAGAACGGAGCGGTCCGGGGAATGCAACCACGGTCGTCCGACCTGGCAGCAGATTGCTTTGTCCGATTTGGATAAGTTTTTCATGCGGGGTCGGTAGATGACGCAACCCCGTGCTCTTTTGCTTCTCGGTCCGACGGCAAGCGGCAAAACGGCTTTGTCGTTTTTGCTCGCTAAGCACTATCCGATTGAAGTCATTTCCGTAGACTCGGCATTGGTTTACCGAGGAATGGATATCGGAACGGCCAAGCCCACGCCGCAAGAGCAAAGTGTGTGTCCGCATCACTTGATTGACATTCGCGATATTTCGCAGACCTATAGCGCGGCAGAATTTGCCGACCAAGCCGAGCGATTAATCCCTCAGATTTCCTCACGCGGACATATTCCGCTGATTGTCGGCGGAACGATGCTTTACGCCAAGGCCCTCCGAGAGGGAATTGACGACCTCCCATCCACGGACCCGGCCGTGCGCACGCAGGTGTTGCAAGAAATCCGAGATAAGGGTTTGGCGGCAGTGCGTCAAGAGCTTGTCCGTATTGATCCGGTGTGTGCCGCGCGCTTAACGGACGGCGATACGCAACGAATCGCACGGGCGCTTGAGGTCTACCGTATGACCGGAAAGCCGATGACAAGTTTTCAGTCCGGGGTTCGCAGCCCCGATGGCTCGCTCCCGGTAATCGGACTGATGCCCTCGGATCGAGCGCGCCTCCATCGGGACATTGCCCGGCGCTTTGACGCGATGCTTCAGACCGGATTTGTTTCGGAAGTGAAGGCTCTGATGGCGCGGGACAACTTTTCCCCCGAGTTGCCTTCGATGCGTTCCGTCGGATATCGACAAGCCATTGAGTTTGCGGCCGGGAAGACCGATTTGGCAACCTTCGTTGAAAAGACTCTGGCCGCAACACGTCAGCTCGCTAAGCGTCAACTTACGTGGTTACGTTCCATGCCGGAGACAACACTTGTCGATCCGCACACACAAAGCCGGGACAATCTTTTTTCGTGCATTGCGCCCGTTTTGGAGTCAATTCTCTCCGGGATACAAAAAAACGTCCCTTCCGATTCGGGTAGGGACGTTCGTTAGCCGGTGCGGTTTTACAGAACCACGCAGCCGGGAGCCCCTTCGGGACGTTTGACAATCGTGCCGATTCGGTAAACGGTTTCACCTTGCGCTTGGAAAGCCGCCTCAGCCTTGTCGGCATCTTCTCGGCTCACGATAACGGCCATGCCGATTCCGTTGTTAAAGACGCGGTGCATTTCATGATGATCGATGTTGCCGGTCTTTTCCAACCAGTCGAAAATCGCCGGACGCTTCCAAGAGTTCGCCTCAATGACGCATTGCGTGTCCTCGGGTAAAACACGCGGAATGTTTTCCAAAAGACCGCCGCCCGTAATGTGGGCCATGCCCTTGATTTTGACTTGTTTCATAACGGCAAGTGTCTGCTTGACGTAAATACGTGTCGGTTCTAGGGCGCGGTCTGCCAGGGTCGCTCCGTCAAAAGGCATGTCCCAAGAGGTACCGGAGACTTCGACGACCTTGCGAATGAGAGAAAACCCGTTGGAGTGGGGCCCGGAACTTGCCAGCCCCAAGACAACGTCACCGGCCGTGATGCTCTTGCCGTCGATGATTTCATCTTTTTCGACAATACCGACGGCAAAGCCGGCAAGGTCGTATTCGCCTTCGGGGTACATGCCGGGCATCTCGGCCGTTTCGCCGCCGATTAAAGCACACCCGGCAAGTTCGCATCCTTTGGCAATGCCGGTCACAACGCGGGTTGCCGTCGGAACATCTAATTTCCCGCATCCGTAGTAGTCTAGGAAAAAGAGCGATTTGGCGCCTTGAACGAGGATGTCATTGACACTCATAGCCACGAGGTCTTGTCCGACCGTATCGTGGCGATTTAAGGCAAAGGCCAGCATCAGTTTCGTACCGACACCGTCCGTTCCCGAAACTAAAACAGGATTTTTGTAGTCTTTACCAATCTCAAACAGCGCTCCGAATCCGCCGATGGACCCGAGCACGCCGGGAATCAGGGTTCGTTTGGCAGCCGGTTTGATTTTTTCAACGAGTTCGTCACCGGCATCGATGGATACGCCGGCAGCAGCATAAGACAGTTGCGTCATGGGGCTAATGAGTTAAAAATTAAGAAAAAAACCGATGGTTCGCGGTAAAATCCGCGCTTATTCCCGAAGGTCGGCGTCATTGTAGCGTAAGCCAATCTGTTCGAGAAACGATTGTAAGACAAGAAAAAACCGATTCATTCTAGATGGATACACCGCAGCAGCTTTCCTTGGCGTTATCGCCGGCTCAGGAGCCGACGCTTGAAAATTTTGTCGTCGGGAACAATGCCGAGGCAATGGCGTCCGTACGCGCATTTTGTCAGGGAACGGGGCCGCAGTTTTTGTATCTGTGGGGCGAGCCGGGGTGCGGATGCTCACATCTCATGCGCGCTGTTGCACCGCACCAGAGACAAAGAATTCCTGGCTTTGACGAAACCGTACCGCTTTATGCCGTCGATGATGCGCAGGCACTCCTTGTCTTTGAGCAAGAAGAGCTTTTTAATCTGATGAACGAAGTGCGCTCCCATCCCGGATGCCGTATTGTCGTCGCCGGTCACGCTCCGATTCACCAATTGCCGCTTCGGGAAGATATCAAGAGTCGCTTAAGTTGGGGCCTTGTATTTGAATTACACTATCTAGATTCGGAAAGCGCCTTAGGCGAGTTCAGACACCTTGCTTCGGAACGGGGCATTGATTTGGATGAAGGTGTTTGTCGCTGGATTGCCGTGCATTGCCCGCGGGACATGCGTAGCCTCAGGCAATTTCTCGATGACATTGATGCTTACGCAATGGAAAAGAAACGGCGCGTAACGTTACCGCTTCTATTGCAGTGGGCATCGGAGAGGAAAGATGAATCTGGCTGTTTTTGATTTGGACCATACGCTTTTGCCGTTCGATTGCGAATGGGTCTGGATTAACTATGTGGCTTCGTGCGAAGGAATCGATCCGAAAAAGGCGTTTGCTCCGTTAAAGCCCATGTATGAGGACTACTACACGCGTCACCACTTGGATGCGGATGCTTTTTGCCGGTTCCAACTGGCGTTTATCAGCCGGTTTCCGCGCGCTAGGCTCGATTGCTTACTTGCGGATTTTGTCCGAAAGACCGTCTCTCCTGCGATTTCCAAAGCAGCGCGCGACCTCGTGACCTCGTACGTTAAAAGAGGGGATGTGACGGCAATTTGTTCCGGGTCGTATTCGTACATTGTCGTGCCGATTGCCCGCCTTTTCGGAATTCCGGAGATTTTGTGCGGAGAGCCGGAAACCGATGCGGCCGGAAATTTCACCGGACGGCTTGTCGGTATCAACAGTTTCGGGGCCAATAAGGTTGTGTTCGTTCAGAATTATTTAAAGAGACATCCGTACATTCAGTCCGTCAGTTTCTTTTCCGACTCGCTCAACGATAAGCCGCTTTTTGACTATACGGAAAGCTTGGGCGGCCAGTGCTATGCCGTCAATGCGGGAGAAGATTTGACGGCCACTGCGAAAAGCCGGCATTGGAAAGAGCTCACGCTTTATACGCAAGAGGAAAGGGACAAGACCGTCTCCATTGCGGATGTTTTGGGTATTTAAGGCATGTTTGATTATGTAAAAAATGTAGTTCGTCGCCTGTGTGGTCAAACGAGCAGAACGTTTAATAAGACGCCTCGTATCATTGAAAAGTCCGAGCACGGCATCAATCCGAAACTGGTGAGTTGGCAGGCCAAGAAAACGTGTGAAGCCTTGCAAAAGCGCGGGTTTAAAGCGTTCATCGTCGGAGGCGCCGTTCGCGATCTTTTGCTCGGAGCGTCTCCAAAAGACTTTGATGTTGTGACGGACGCAACGCCCGAACAGGTCAAGCACTCGCAGCGGCGCGCCATCATCATCGGACGTCGCTTCCAAATTGTTCACGTTTTGTTCGGCCCGGAGATTATCGAGTGCTCGACGTTTCGGGCCCTCGATGCGCTCGGAGTTCGGAAGGATGCCGAAGGACGTGTCGTGAGCGACAATGTTTTCGGTCCGATGTGGCAGGATGCAGCGCGACGCGACTTTACAATCAACGCGCTTTACTACGACCCGGTGACCGAGCAAGTTTACGATTACCACAACGGACTGAAAGATCTCGCGCAACGGCGCTTACGGATTATCGGATTTGCACCGGAGCGGTATCGGGAAGATCCCGTGCGCATGATGCGCGCCATTCGGATTGCCGGAAAACTCGGGCTGAGCATTGAGGCGGCTACGAAAAAGCCGATTATCCAAATGGCCGACTTGTTGCGTAATGTTCCGGCCGCGCGTCTTTTCGATGAGATGATGAAGCTTTTTACTTGCGGGAAGGCTGAGATTTGTCTGAAAGAGATGCGCAAAAACCACTTGCTTTATCCGCTCATGCCGGTTTTGGACGTGATTTTGAGCGAGCCGCAGGGCGAAGAGTTTTTGATGCTCGCCATGCACAGAACCGACGAGCGTATTGCCGTCGGAAAGAAGATTTCGCCGTCCTTTTTGTTTGCAACGCTTTTGTGGCCGCAGGTCAAAAAACGGTGGGATGCCTATCAGAGTCGTCCGAGAACAACACGCGTTAGCGCGCTTTTTCAGGCCTGCGAAGATGTGGTTGCAACACAATGCAACGGCCTATTGATTCAAAATCGTTTCATTATCGATATGAAAATCATTTGGATGCTTCAAGTGCGTTTTGAGCGTCGGACGGGGAAAAACCCGTATACGCTGATTGCGCACCCGAAGTATCGTGCCGGGTACGACTTTATGCTTCTACGGAGTCAACTCGGCCACGTTCCCGAGGAACAGGTGCATTGGTGGGAAGCTTTTGTTGCCGCCGATGAGACAACACGCGAGGCGATGGTCCTTGCGGAAGAAAAGGCCGCTGGAAAAATACCGGCCAAATCGCGTCGCCGTATAAAGGCCTCTAAGGGAGCAGTTTCGGAATCCGAGGTTGCTGAGGCGCTGCAAACACTCGAGTCGGAAAGAAAGGTCAGAAGGTCTCGGAAAAGACAGACTTCCCGCAAGAGAGCCGACAAGGGTAAGGTGGTTGCCGAGGTGTCCGAATCGACGGAACAGACATCCCGATCCGATTCGCGCAAATCAGTCCGGGAGAAGTGCGTTGATTCCGAAACTTAAGAAAGCCCCTGACGATTTTGTCTCGGCTTACGTGGGGCTCGGCGCGAATTTGGGTGATGCGCAAGCCACGCTGCGCGCGGCACTTTCGCAAATGGACCGTCTGGAGCACACACGTCTTTTGTCATCCTCCTCGTTATATCGGACCGAACCGATTGACTCGTTCGGGGACGACTATATCAATGCCGTTGCCTGCCTTGTTACAAAGCTCAGTCCCGCGGACCTTCTTTCTTCCTTGCAGGAGATTGAGACACGTTACGGTCGCGTGCGTCCTGCCGGCATTCATAATGCGCCTCGAACGCTTGATTTGGATTTACTCTTGTATGCCGATTTAAAAAGCGAAGACCCGGACTTAACACTTCCGCATCCGCGGATGAAAAAACGGGCTTTCGTTCTCGTGCCGCTGTTTGAAATTGCTCCGGGCGGGTTTCCTTCTCAAGACCTGCTACCCGATGTCTTGCTCCCCGGCGTCTCCGGGCAACGCATCACTCCGGTGACAAAGGCCTTGTTCTTGTCGTCTTCGGAAAGAGGCGGATTTTAGGAGTTTCTATGCATTTTCTTTCATCGGTGCCGGTTGTTGTACAAACGGCATTTCTTTTGGTACTTTCCAATTGCTTTATGACGTTTGCCTGGTACGGGCATCTTAAAAATCTCGCCGGCTCCCCTTGGTATGTTGCCGCCGTCGTCAGTTGGTCGATTGCGCTTTTTGAGTATCTACTTCAGGTCCCGGCAAACCGAATCGGGTTTACGGAGCTTTCGCTCGCGCAACTTAAAATTCTGCAGGAAGTCATCACGCTCAGTGTCTTCGTACCCTTTGCCGTGCTTTACATGAAGCAACCGCTTAAACTTGACTACTTGTGGGCGGCTTTGTGCCTTTTCGGCGCGGTCTATTTTATTTTTCGTTCCGCCTAAGATCCTTGCAGAAAAAATCAGTATAATTCCGCTCTCACGTGAAAGCCCGGGTGGCGGAATGGTAGACGCAGAGGACTCAAAATCCTCCGCCCTTAAAAGCGTGAGAGTTCGAGTCTCTCCCCGGGCACCATGAATTTCTCCTATGTGGAAGACGAAAAAAGGGAACGCTCGCGTTCCCTTTTTCTTCGTCATCTGCGTGCTTTTTATTCGTCAACACGCATACCCTTGACGGTCCATTGACCGGTACTTTCCAAAACGGTCCGCCACAGTTCGCTCTTGGGATCCATCTTGCGGCGCTTTGCCGTGACAAGTTCCAACGGAACGTACACGAACTCGTCCATGATTCGAGAGACGACAACACCGGTTCTGCCGGCCATTGCCGCATGGACGGCGTGCTGACCGAGCTGTCCGCAGTAGGCAGCATCGGATGTGTTGGCATGCACCGAGCGAATAATGTAGCTCGGATCGATGTACTTGATGGTCAAATCTTGATTGCGTTCGGCAAAGAATTTCTTTAAGCGTTCTTTGAGGAACGTTCCGATATCGCTTAAAACAATGTTGCCTGACGGGTCGTACTGTCCGGTTCCTTGCATCAGGTGCTGCCCGGCGCCTTCGGCTGTCACAATCACGGCGTGACCTCGGGCACGGATGCGCTTGAAGACCGCCTCAAGAAGTCCCTGCGGACCGTCAATCTCAAAGGGTAGCTCCGGTACGAGCACGAAGTTGACATCGCGCATGGAAAGTGCGGCTTGAGCGGCAATAAATCCAGACTCGCGTCCCATGAGTTTGACCAGACCGATCGTGTTATGACATCCCATAGCCTCGGCGTGCGCACATTCGATGGCCTCGGTGGCTTTCTCGACGGCCGTGTCAAAGCCGAACGACTTGGGCACATAGTTAATGTCGTTATCAATCGTCTTCGGGATACCGATGACGGAAATGTGCAACCCGCGCTTGGCGATTTCGTTTTTAATGGCGATTGCTGCCTTCATCGACCCGTCGCCTCCGATGAAGTAAAGAATGTCAATCCGTTCTTTTAAAAGACGGTCGACAACGCGTTCAATCGGTTGCGAGCCGCGGGATGTTCCGAGAATCGTGCCGCCGAAGTGATGAATGTTGCTGATATCGTACGAACGAAGGACAACGGGAGTGAAGCCTTTTTCTTCGATAAATCCGGCGAGCCCGTACCGGAAGCCGAGAATGTCATCGGCACCGTACGCGTAATGGGACTCCAAAACAATGGAGCGAATCACATCGTTCAACCCCGGGCACAAGCCGCCGCAGGTCACGATAGCGCTACGTGTGCGCTTCGGGTCGAAAAACAGGCGTTCATGGGGACCGGCGGCCTCAAACAGACAGTCGGTATGTCCGCCGACATCTCGCGAAAAATCAGTAGGTAGGTGCAAAAGCACCGTATGCGAGGACGGGAAAACGCCGCTTGCTAAATTCGAGTCAAACCGCGCTTGTCCCAGGATTTCCGTATTGATTTTAAAAATTTTCTCGTCAGTCATAGGTAGGAGAAATATTCTTGAAAAACGAACGCACTCTATCAAATCCGAAGAGCCTTGGCGAAGCCTTTACAAAAAAATTCAAGTAGGGCGACCTGCCCGGACGCGTTGCCGAGCGCAAAAGGCGTCCGGTGCTTCTTCAGTCGTTTGACAAAGTGTTTCGGGGAAAGAGGATGTTTTTTCGCGCCCTTTTCTTAGTGCACCTTGAACCCGAATCGTCCAATGTAAAAGCCGGCACCGATTAGGATCCAGACTACAAGGAGTATGTACGAGGGAGTGCCGAAATGCACGAAATCGAGTCCGGGAATCGGAATCAATTGCAATGCGATAAAAAACACGGAAAAAGCGGCGCCGAGTATGGAAACAATCGAAAGGAAACAATCTGATTCTCCGTTTCGCTTCATCGTGACACGCGTAGCAAGGCACGTGAAAAGAAAGCCGATTGAGGCACCGATAGCGCACATATCGACAAACCAACCGAGGGCCTCTCGACCGAGAATCGGGCCCGAAAGCGAAATGCCGATGCAAAACAAGAGCGCATTTTTCGGCGTTCTGTGTTTGGGATCGATGACGGCAAAGGATTTGGGGAGATATCCGTCTCTGGCCATCGAATACATCAGGCGCGAGGAGGCCATGTAAAAGCCCATAATGCCCGTTAAAACCGCACTGAATACGGCAATTCCGACAATCACTTTCCCGAAATTACCTAAGAGGCGCTCGGAAGCCGCTAACAAAAGCCAAGGCGTATGCGAACTATTGATGATTAAGTCCGGCCAATTAGCGAGTGCTGCGGCCGTGATTGTGTTGTTTGCGATGTAGACAAAGCAGCCGAAGGAGATGGCCACAATCATGATCAGGCTGACCTTTGTCGGAGAGAATTGATATTCTTCCGCTACCTGCGGAATCGTGTCAAAGCCGACGTATGCCCATGGAGCAATTGCTAATGTTGCGAGGACGGCGGCGCAGATCGAAACTGTGCCTGTATGGACAAAAGGATCGATACCGCCATAACTTCCGTCTCGAAGGGCGCTGACGGCGGCCTCCTTGTCGAATCCCCAGAGCGGCTCCATGTTGGCAAATGTTGCGGCGTCGCTTGTCAGGGCGATTGCTGTGAGCATCAGAACGGAAGAGCCGAGCAGGAACGCTAAAAGAGTTTGAATGGAGCCCGCGACTTTAACCCCTTGGATGTTGAAAAGGCCGAATAGCACGAGGACGGCCATTGCAAAGGCCATTTCTCCGGCGTAGATGTCAAAACCGGCAACCGTGTAGTGAAAGCCGAATTTAAGAATCGGGCCGAACAGACCGTCGATAATCAATCCGATGGCCGTCGAATTCATCGGGACGTTTGTCAAATAGGCGGCAACGAGAAACCATCCGCAAAGGAAAGCAGGAAGCCGACCGAAACAAATCTTGGCGAAGGTAAATTGACCGCCGGCTTTCGGATATTTGGGAACCATGTAGGCATAGTTAAAGGCAATCACCACCATGATGACGGCTCCGATGAGCATGGCAATCGCTGTCCCGGCTACTCCCGAGTTAAAGAGAAACTTCTTTCCGGGATTAATAAACGAACCCCATCCGATGATGCACCCGAAGGCCAAAGCCCAAACATGCATCGGATTGAGCGCACGTTTTAGCCGTGCTTCTTGCTTTATGTTCTCTTGCATGGTTTAAGCGCAGTACGCCTTGTCGATTTGTTTGAGTTCTCGGAATGTGTCGATTTCAACGATGTCTTCTTGGGTGCAGGGGAGAATTCCGACCTGGTACTTGTCTTTGAAAACACAGAGCGGAACCTGTTCCCAGTAGCGCTCTTTGCCTCCCGGTTGCTCATAGGCTTCTTTTAAGTCAGCAGAAAGCTTGGCTCCGTCTTGCGCATTCCAGTAGGAAATTCCGACCATTTGGTAGCAATTCAGTCCTCCGAATTTTTCTTCGGCAATAAAGCCGTTTTTGAGCATAAAGCACCAATCGTCACTACGCGCTTTGGGAATGCCCAAAAAGTCCGATTCATAGTGGTATTTGCGAAGAATATTCGGGTTTTTAATCAACAGGTCGGACTCTAAGACATAGGCATTGGCCAGGCCGAATCGAGCGACAAGGGCCGAAGAAATATTGTTTGATTCGTTGTAAATCGGGTTTTCCAGGAAGCGAATCATCGGATACTTATACAAAAGCTGATCGAATTGTTCGCCTAAATAGCCCCGAACGATTGTGATATCGGTAATCCCGAGAGCAAGAACGGCATCGATGAGTCCGTCGATTAAGCGCTTACCGTTAACTCGTACCAGCGGTTGGGGGGTGTTGAGTGTGACGGGTACGAGGCGGCTGCCGAAGCCGGCAGCAAGGAAAACGGCTTTTTTGACGCGAAAGGGCTCGAGCGTCGACAAGCCGCTTTCGGTAATCCGATTGTCTGCAACAAGGCCACTTTGCGTCAGCGCCGAAAGAAGTTTATTGGCTGTGCCCAAAGAAAATCCCGAACGGCGAGCCAATTCGCGTTGTGAGAGCGACTCATCGCAGGAAGCGAGTGTCGTCAGAAGATTGAACTCTTTGCGTGTCAACGGCTTTGTCATAAAAAGGCCCTGAGGTTGTAACGCAAGCTTTTGTGGCAAAAAAATGGCTTTTCGCAAGTATACCGATGGGAGGGCAGGTGTTTATTTTTTAGGCGCCCTGCTACCGAATTGAACGCTTCCAGAGTTTGCTAGTCTTTCCGAGGAAGGTTATCCCTCTCAAATCGTCAGGTTTCGCGTCTCTTTCCTCGGTAAAATACCGTACGATTTTTTCCTTTAAGGGGAATGTATGTCGGTTTTTCAGCCGTTTGGCGTGCTTTTGCCAAGCCACGGGGTCTCTGTCTCCTGGCCGGTCATTGCATGCGATCAGTTTACGAGCGAGCCGGAGTACTGGGAAAATGTTCGTCGCGTTGTCGGAACAGATGTCAGTACACTTGCTTTGATTTTTCCCGAGGTTTGGCTCGGGAAGGACGATGCTTCGCGCATCGGAGCGATTGAAAACACGATGTGCTCGTATCTAAAAAACGCTGTTTTAACGTCGTACCCGGCGAGCTTTGTTTACGTGGAAAGAACGCTTTGCACGGGAGCGATTCGCCGCGGCGTTGTCGGGACGGTTGATTTAGAGGCCTACGACTTTTCCGAAAAAACAGATAAGCCGATTCGTGCGACCGAAAAAACCGTCCGTTCGCGTATTCCGCCGCGTGTGGCCATTCGTAAGGGTGCAAGCTTGGAGCTTTCCCATGTGCTCCTTCTTGCCGATGACCCAACCGATCGACTACTTTCCGGGTTGGAGCAAAAAAAGACAAGGTTCCCGAAACTCTATGATTTAGATTTGATGCTCGGAGGCGGGCACCTTGTCGGGTATCTCGTTTCAGGGGACGAGGCGGCGGAGTTTTCCCTAGCCGTGGCCGACTACGAAAAAGAGCGAGCAACCCTCGGAACTCTTTTGTACTGTGTCGGAGACGGAAACCACTCCCTGGCAACGGCTAAGACCTGCTATGAGGATTTGAAAACAAGACTCACGCCGAATTCAGCCAAAGACCATCCGGCACGGTACGCGATGGTCGAACTCGGAAACATTCGGGATGACTCGCTAGTCTTTGAGCCGATTCATCGTTTGGTTGTCGGGGAAAACCCCGAAACGGTTTTATCGCAGCTAAAAAAGACGGCAGGAGCATCCGATGGGCACCGCATCACGTGGATTGCCGGGTCGAAGACGGGGGAAATTATTTTAGATCGTAAGTTCGGAGTTCTTCCCGTTGCGGCATTGCAAAGTGCCTTGGATGCCTGCTTGCCGGAAATCGGAGCCGAGCTCGACTACATTCACGGAGAGGCATCCTTGAGAAAATTGGCGCAGGAAGAAAACCGTCTGGGTTTTTTACTGACGGCCATTGCGAAGGAGGACTTTTTTACCGGCGTGGCCTTAGGCGGCGTCTTTCCGCGCAAAACCTTTTCCATGGGAGAGGCGACCGATAAGCGTTACTATACGGAAGTGCGCCGCATCGTCCGATAACGGGAAGGTGTTATTCTTTGCCTGACTGAAAAGCAATTTTGAGAAAAAGCCATGAAATTAGTCATTGCTGTCGTCAAACCTTTTAAACTCGATGAAGTGCGCGAGGCACTTGCCGAAATCGGCGTTAACGGTCTTACGGTCACGGAAGTGAAGGGATTCGGTCGTCAAAAAGGGCACACGGAACTATACCGCGGTGCCGAATACGTGGTGGACTTTCTTCCGAAGGTCAAGATTGAGGCCGTCGTGACCGATGACATCCTCGATCGCGTTTTGGAAGCGATTCAAAAAAGTGCTCGAACAGGAAAAATCGGGGATGGCAAGATTTTTGTTGTCGACCTAGAGCAGGTCATCCGAATTCGGACCGGCGAAGAGGGCGAAGCTGCTGTCTGAAAAGCCTGAGAGCAATAAAAAACCCGGCCGTCAGGCCGGGTTTCTCGTTAGGTGCTCACGCGAAAATTACTTCGCAGCACGCGAACCGAACACTTCGACTTCCGTACGACGGTTCGGGGCGAGGCACTTGATGAGCTCGTCTTTGCTCAGGTTCTTGGCGCATTCGACAACGGGGTTGTCAGAGCCCAAGCCGAGCGGTTGGATGCGATCTTCCGCAACGCCGTTGGCAGCCAAGTATGCCTTGACGGCTTCAGCACGAGCTTCGGAAAGCTTCTGGTTGGCGGCATCCGAACCGATTCTGTCGGTGTAGCCGGTGGCGAGGACGACGTCAACGTTGATACCGGCCAAGCGGGAAATCAAACCGTTCAGAACTGCTTGTCCCTCATCGGAAAGCTTGGCGCTACCGAACGCAAAGACCGCATCGGCGTTAACCGTAACTTTGGCGGGCTTCTTCTTGGCGGGAGCAGCCTTCTGGCACGGCACGATGTCCTGATCGCACTGGCATCCGGTTGCATTGCCGGCTTTCTGAGCCAAAGCGGGTGTCCAGAAACCGGTGCGGATGCACAGGCCCGAGCCACTCTTGACAACCTGGTTGGCGCTATCCATGAGGTAGGGGACAGCATCCGCAGCCATCGCAGAACCGGCGGTAGCAACCAAGGCAACTACCGCGAGACTCAATTTGAGAGACTTCATATTATTTTCCTTTGTTAAAGCACCGCTGTTGTACTTGCTGACTCACACACGAAAACTCGACGTGTAAATTAAAGAACAACGCTTCAATGCCTGCGGTGCAACTCAACACTGAAGCCGGTCTTGCTCCAAGGTGACATGTCCGATAAAAGGCACAACACTTCACGTAGGCATGATAAACGATTTTCTCGGAAACAGGTCCTTACGGAGCAAAGGAAATACCCTCATACGGTCAAAGAACGCGATTTGTGCGTTTTTTACGACAAAAGCCCGAAGCGAGGCTTTTCATCGCACGCGCGTACGCGCTCGCGCCTGCACGTGCGCACGCAAGGAGGCGTACAATTAAACCTCTTTAATCCCCGAAAAATTCGAGGGTTTGCGATTTTTGTTGAGTATTGAAAAAAGACAATTTCTATTGAGCCATGAGTACCCAAGATAATACGACGACGGAAAATAACGGCGAAAAGAACGGCATGCCGATTTCTTATTCTTATGAGACACTTCCGGTTGCCCTGGAAAGCGAGATGCGGCAATGTTACCTTGATTACGCGATGAGCGTGATTGTCGGGCGAGCGTTGCCTGACGTGCGTGACGGGTTTAAACCCGTGCATCGGCGCGTTCTTTTCTCCATGCATGAATTGGGAAACGACTTTTCCCGTCCGACGAAAAAGTGCGCTCGTGTTGTCGGGGATGTCATCGGTAAGTACCATCCGCACGGCGATCAGGCGGCCTATCAGACCTTGGTGCGCCTTGCTCAGGACTTTTCCATGCGTTATCCGCTCGTCTGGGGTCAAGGGAACTTCGGTTCGATTGACGGAGACGGAGCGGCGGCCATGCGTTACACGGAATGCCGCCTCGCGCAGATTGCCGATGCGATGCTCGATGACTTAGATGAGGATACGGTTGATTTCATTCCGAATTTTGATAACTCGGAAAAAGAGCCCGTTGTGTTGCCGGCCAAGTTGCCGAATCTTTTAGTCAACGGTTCGGCCGGTATTGCCGTCGGTATGGCCACGAATATTCCGCCACACAATTTGTGTGAAGTCGTTGAGGCTTGTCGCTTCCTGTTAAAGAATCCGCAAGCCACGATTGATGATTTGATGGCTCTCATTCCGGCTCCGGACTTTCCGACCGGAGCGGTCATTTACGGCTTGGAAGGAGTGCGCGAAGGCTACAGAACCGGACGCGGTCGCGTCATCATGCGCTCACACACGCATTTTGAGGAGCTTCGTAACGGGCGTCAGGCGCTTGTGGTCGACGATATTCCGTACCAAGTTAACAAGAAGATTCTTGTCGAGTCCATCGCCAGGCTCATGCACGAGAAAAAAATCGAAGGGATTGCAGAGTTGCGCGATGAGTCCAGTAAGACCGTCCGCATCGTCATGGAACTCAAGCAGGGGGCCTTCGGCGAGGTTATTCTCAATCAACTCTTTAAGATGACGGCCTTGCAGTCTTCCTTCGGTATCAACATGGTCGCCCTTGTGGACGGTCAGCCGCGCCTTTTGAATCTGCGTCAGATTATCGAGGCCTTCTTGCGTCATCGCCGTGAGGTCGTTAACCGTCGAACCATTTTCCGCTTAAATAAGAACCGTACGCGCGGACACATTTTAGAAGGTCAGGCCGTTGCGCTTTCCAATATCGACGAATTCTTAAGAATCATTCGTGCAGCACCGACTCCGCCTGTTGCCAAAGCCCAACTGATGGCGCGCGCCTGGCGGTCCGATTTTGTCGTCGGACTGCTCAAAGGGGCGGCCTCGGCCGAAGATTACCGTCCGATTGAAATCGGAGCCGAATTCGGTTTGGACAAGGACGGTCTGTACCATTTAAGTTCCGTTCAGACCGACAAGATTTTGCAGATGGCGTTGCAAAAACTCACAGGTCTTGAACAAGACAAGATTAACGACGAGTACCGTCAGGTTCACGATGCTATCACCGATTTGCTCGATATCTTGTCGCGCCCGGAACGCGTTGTCCAGATTATGGATAGCGAACTTGAGGAATTAAAGACCAAGTACGGTGATGCCCGCCGTAGTGAAATCGATTACTCGGGTGATCCGAATTTCGATCCGCTCGATTTCGTGGTGAACGAATCGGTCGTTGTCACGCTCTCGCGCGAAGGCTACATCAAGCGCTTGGCTCTGGATCAGTATCGAGAACAAAAGCGCGGCGGTCAGGGTAAGAGAGCTTCTCAGACACGCGAAGGCGATGCCGTCGAGCGTCTTTTTGTGGCCAATTCCCACGACAAGATGCTGTGCTTTAGCGACAAGGGTCGCGTTTTCGAATTGGCTGTGTACTTGGTGCCCGAGGCCGCGAGAACCAGTAAGGGCAAAGCCATCGTTAACCTCTTGCAGCTTCAAGATGATGAAAAGATTCGTATCGTGTTGCCGGTTCATAGTTTTGATGAAAATCGCTTTGTCTTTATGGCAACGCGAAACGGCTATGTGAAAAAGACACCGCTTTGCGAACTCAAAAACTCGTTACGCAAGGGCAAAAAAGCAATTGAGCTTATGCCCGGCGACGCCCTCATCGGTGTGGAAATTACCGACGGCCGTCACGACGTGATGCTCTTTTCCGATGCCGGTAAGGCCGTACGCTTTGATGAAGCCGGAGTTCGTCCGATGGGGCGCGGGGCGCGCGGTGTCATCGGCATGAAGCTTGAGGACGGCTCGAAGGTAATCAGTATGCTTGTGGCCGGTGATGAGTCGCAGTACGTGCTCACGGCGTGCGAAAACGGCTACGGTAAATGCACGCCGATTGCCGAATACACGCGTCACGGTCGCGCCACGCAAGGCATGATTGCGATTGCCACCAGCGAGCGCAACGGTAAAGTGGTTGCCGCCGTTTTGGTTCGCCGTGAAGACAGTGTCATGCTGTTAACCGGGAACGGAAAACTGGTTCGCACTCCGGTAGCCGACATTCGCATTTGCGGAAGAAGCACCCAAGGTGTGACACTCATTGACATCAAAAACGATAAGCTCGTGCGCCTGTCTCGTGTTGCCGAGGACGATGCCGAATCCGAACAACAGGGTTCGCAAGAGACTTCGGAAGGCGCGGACATGGGCCCGAAGGAGTAATGCTTATGCAGCGCGTTTATAACTTTGCCGCAGGCCCCGGCGTTTTGCCCGTTCCTGTTTTGCAAGAGGTTGCCGAGAACCTGGTTAACTACAAGGGTCAGGGCATGAGTGTCCTCGAGATGAGCCATCGAGGCGCAACGATCAGTGCCATTTGCGAAGAGACGAAATCGTCCATTCGCACGTTGCTACAGGTTCCGGAAGAGTTCGACATTCTCTTTTTGCAGGGCGGCGGGCACATGCAGTTTGCAATGGTAGCCCTCAATTTGCTCGGTCAAAAGGGGAAAGCGGCCTATATCGTCGACGGTGTCTGGTCTAAAAAAGCCGCTGCCGAAGCCGCTCGGTTCGGTGAGGTGTCGGTTATCGGACAAACGACACCGTTTAGCGTGCCCGATGAGGGGACGCTTACCGTCCCCGAGGACATTTCGTATTTGTATTACTGCCAGAACGAGACCGTTCACGGGTTGGAATTTAACTATGTGCCCAAGACCCCGGCCCTCTCAGCCCTTGTCTCGGACATCAGTTCCAATTTCATGACGCGCTACGTGGACTTTACAAAGCACGATTTGGTGTTTGCCGGAGCTCAAAAGAACTTCGGACCGGCCGGCCTTACTGTGGTCATCATACGCAAGAGCCTACTCGGTAAAGCCCTTAGCACTTGCCCGACGATGCTCGATTACGCCGTTCACGCCAAGGCCGAATCCATGTACAACACACCGCCCGTGTTCCCCATCTATGTGGCCAGTCTGGTTTGTCGCTGGATTGCCTCCGAAGGAGGAATCGCCGAAATGAATCGACGTGCCATCGAGCGTAGTTCCCTTGTGTACGGCGCCATTGATGCGAGTGACGGGTTTTACATCAATCGGTATCGCGCGTGCGAGAGAAGTCGCATGAACGTGGTTTTCACAATCAAAGATCCGAGTCTGAACGAGGCGTTCTTACGGCAAGCTGCTGAGCGTGATTTAACGAACCTTAAAGGTCATCGCATTTTGGGGGGATTTCGTGCGTCGCTTTATAACGCGATGCCGGTTGCCGGAGCGAGGGCTTTGGCTGAATTTATGCGGGACTTTGCCCGCGAGCACGGATAAAGCGTCATGACGGAAAATACCGAACAGATTGCTCGGCTGCGTGAAAGAATCGATGCCGTTGACGACCGACTCATCGCGCTTCTTGTTGAGAGGGCCTCTCTTGCGCACGCCGTCGGTGTTGCTAAGGGAACGGCGGCGGTCTATCGCCCCGAGCGCGAACGCGCGATTATCGAACGCGTGATTGAAAAGTCTCGCTTGCTGGGCGCAAGATTGGACGGCGCTTCCCTGGCGCGGATTTACCGAGAAATCATGTCGGCATGCCGGTCGCTTGAAAAGCCGATGCGCGTGGCTTATCTCGGTCCGCAGGGAACCTTTTGCGAGATGGCAGCTATCGGCGCCTTCGGGCACGGCGTTCAAATGCAGCCCGGCCCGAATATTGACGAAGTGTTTCGTGCCGCTGAGACAGGTCAGGTCGACTATGCGGTCGTTCCGATTGAAAACTCGGCGCAGGGGACGGTTACGCGTACGTTAGATCTTTTGATTCGCACATCGCTTTGTATTGTCGGCGAAGTCAATGTTCCCGTGGTTCACAACTTGATGTCGCGCGCATCGTCTTTGAGCGATATCAAGCGCGTTTCGGCGCATCCGCAGGCACTCGCGCAATGCTATAACTGGCTCACCGCGCATTTGCCGGGGATCGAACTGGTTCCGGAGGCCAGTAACGCCAAGGCGGCTCAAGCCGCGCAAACGGACGAGTCGATGGCAGCGATTGCCGCTGCACGTGCGGCCGAGCTTTATGACCTGAGAATTCTTGCGTCGGCCATTCAAGACGATGCGCGCAACCGCACGCGATTTTTCGTCTTGGGGAAAACGCCGGTTCAAGATGTTCCGACCCACTTGGCAAAGACGTCTGTTTGGTTTGTCTGCGCCAACGTTTCCGGCGGGCTTTGCCAGGTTCTGGAGCCCTTTAAGGAACACGGTGTTTCCATGGTCAAACTCGAAAGCCGCCCGGCACGTACGGGCGGTTGGGACTACACCTTCTATGTGGATATCGAGGGCTTTGAAAAAGATGCCAACGTGCGTGAGGCCCTTGACCAAATGAAGCAGTGTACGTCGGTCCTAAAAGTCCTCGGGTCGTATCCGAAGGCCGTCGATGTTGTTTAAGTTATTCGTGTGTTTTTGCGGGCATACAGGCGTTCGCCCGTCTGTCAAAAGGAAATCGCTATGCGTTTGGCACTGATCGGATGCGGCTTAATCGGAACATCGGCAGCTTGGGCTATGAAAAAGGCCGGTGTCGTCGATACGGTTATTGCCTACAACCGGCACATTGAGTCGGCCAGGCGAGCTGTGGACATCGGAGCGGCCGATTCCGTCGCCGAAACGATGCGTGAGGCCGTCATCGACGCCGATGCGGTTTTGATTGCCGTTCCGGTCCTGGCGATTCGTTCCGTTTTTGAGGACATCGCGCCGGTTCTTGCGGATTCGACCGTCGTAAGCGACGTCGGTTCCGTGCGCGGGACCCTGGTGGCCGATGCTCGTCAGGTGTTCGGGAAATCTTCCTGCAACTATTGCCCGGTTCACCCGATTGCAGGCGGCGAGAAAACAGGTGTCGATGCGGCTGTTCCCTCTCTTTTTGTCGGTGCCAATGCAATCGTGACGCCTTTGGAGGAGACAACCGAGGTCTCTCGAAGTGTCTGGCGCAAACTTTGGGCCGCAACGGGGGCCAATCTGCTGGAAATGACCGTGGACGAACACGATTCGATTTTTGCCAGCGTCAGTCACTTACCGCACGTGGTGGCCTTTGCTCTTGTCAACGCGGTTTTATCGATGGGTAGTCCCGAGCGACGCCTTCACTTGGCTGGTCCGGGTTTCCGGGATACAACGCGCATTGCCGCTTCCTCGCCGACGATGTGGCGGGATATTTGCCTTTCTAATCAAAAGGCTTTGCTCGAAAGTCTTTTATCCTACAAGGCAAACTTAGAGTTCATCTGTCAGGCAATTGAAAAGGGTGACGGTCAGAAAATCGAAGAGTTTTTCGAGCGCTCTGCGAAGGCAAGACGAGGGCTTTAACGATGACGCAAACCCGATGTGATGACGATGTTCTGACCGTTCCGGCCGTGACGCAGGCACGGGGAACGGTAAAGCTTCCCGGTTCCAAATCGATTTCCAATCGCGCACTCCTTTTAGCGGCGCTTTGCACGCAAAGAACGCGTCTTACCGGACTGTTGCAGGCCGAAGACACCGGACGCATGCTCGATTCGTTGCATCTACTCGGGGCATCTATCGAACAAAATGCCCAAGAGTGCACGATTGCACCCGGTAACGACTTCCCGTTACACGAAGCCGAGCTTTTTGTCGGCAATGCCGGAACGGTCTCTCGTATGCTCACGGCCTTTTTGGCGTTTGCCGGAGGCGCGTACCGACTTGACGGCGTCAAGCGGATGCGCGAAAGACCGATTGCCGATCTTGTGGATGCACTGCGAGATATCGGTGCCCGAATCGAATACACGGGGCAGGTCGGATGCTTGCCGCTTCGCATTTTGCCGGGACGTCTTGTTTCGGATACGGCACGTGTGCGCGGTAATGTTTCAAGTCAGTTTTTGACGGCATTACTTTTAGCATCGGTCGGCTGGGCAAGAACTCTGAATCGTCCGTTTCATATTCAAATCCTCGGCAATCTTATCAGTCGGCCCTACGTCGAGATGACCGTATCGATGATGCGCTATTTCGGCGCCGATGTCTCAAAGGTCTCGGACGGATACGTCGTCGGCACACGACAGATGACTTCGCCCGGAACCTATGCCATCGAAGGCGACGCCTCGGGAGCAAGTTATTTTCTGGCTCTCGGGGCTTTAACGGGCGGTCCCGTCCGGGTCGTCGGAATCGGTCGAAATTCCCTTCAGGGGGACGTTCACTTCGCCGATGTGCTTGCTCAAATGGGCGCCGATGTGATCTACGCCGATAACGCCGTCGAGGTTTCCCGAAAGCCGGGTACGACGCTTCGCGGCATTTCAATCGATTGCTTGGCAATTCCCGATGCTGCGATGACATTCGTTCCGCTGGCACTTTGTACACAGGGGGCCGTGGAGTTAACGGGGATTGCTTCTTGGCGTGTAAAAGAAACCGACCGACTTGAGGCCATGGTGTGCGAGATGCGCAAATTCGGTGCCCGTGTTTCGTCGGGTCCGGACTGGATTCGCGTCGAACGGGGAAGCGAAGTTACTGCAGCTCGCGTTGCAACGTATTCCGACCACAGAATGGCCATGAGTTTTGCACTGGCGGCCTGTGCCGGCATCCCGGTACAAATCGAGAACCCGGCCTGTACGGCCAAGACGTTCCCGGATTTTTTCAAAACATTCTTTGCGTTGATTGGACCGAATCGGTCTTTGGCGTAAAGGTTAGGAGAAGGAAAATGGACGACAAGCCCCCGGTTCGCATTATTACGATTGACGGTCCGACGGCAAGCGGCAAGGGAACAATTGCCTCGGAAGTGGCCCGTAAGCTCGGATTCCACTACTTGGATTCGGGAGCACTGTTTCGACTCGCGGCTCTTTCGTGTCTGACACAAAAAGTTGCCCTTTCCGATGAAGTAGCGTGCTCGGCGGTTACGCGTCAAATGCGCCCGTGCTTTAGAGACGGGAAGGTGTTTTTAGATGACAAAGACGTCACCGATACCATCCGCGAGGAAGCCGTCGGACTTGCAGCAAGTCGTGTGGCGACGATGGCAACGGTTCGGAGCGCGATTTTGGATTTGGAACGAGACTTTTGCCGAGCACCGGGTCTGGTGGCCGACGGACGTGATATGGGGACGGTTGTATTCCCGAATGCGTGCCTGAAGGTGTTTTTGACAGCCGGGGCGCAAGTTCGCGCTCAAAGACGCTATAAGCAGTTGATACAACGAGGAATTTCTGCTAACCTAGCGGACCTCTTGCGTGATTTACAGGAGCGGGACAAACGTGATCGGGAACGTGCCGTATCGCCGACGCGTCCGGCTCCCGATGCTCGTCTTTTAGATAGCTCCGATCAGACAATCGAACAGACCGTTCGGTGTGTTCTCGATTGGTATTGCGCGCTGAAAAAATGATTTTTAACCCCGAACGTGACCGGAGACTTTCGGGTTTTTACTCAAACTCCACCCGATGAATTCCGGAAGGGTGAGCAATTTTTTATTAACGAACATACATGTCCAACAACACTAATAACGAATCGTTTGCGCAACTCTTTGAAGAAAGCCTTGCTAAACAGGAGATGCGCCAAGGCGAAGTCATCACCGCTGAAATCGTGCGTGTCGACGGCAATTTTGTCGTGGTCAATGCCGGTTTGAAGAGCGAGTCCTACATCCCGGTTGAAGAATTCAAAGATGATCGCGGAGAAGTGACGGTCAAACCTGGGGATTTCGTCTCTGTTGCCATTGAATCCGTGGAAAACGGCTTTGGCGATACGATTCTCTCGCGCGATAAGGCCAAGCGCCTTGCCGCTTGGATGAACCTGGAAAAGGCTCTGGAAAGCGGCGAATTGGTTACGGGTACCATCACAGGCAAGGTCAAGGGCGGCCTGACTGTCATGACCAACGGAATCCGTGCCTTCCTACCTGGTTCTCTCGTCGATACGCGTCCTGTGAAGGATACGACGCCTTACGAAGGCAAGACGATGGAATTTAAGGTCATCAAGCTTGACCGCAAGCGTAACAACGTTGTTGTTTCCCGCCGTGCCGTCGTTGAAGCGAGCATGGGCGAAGAACGCGCTAAGTTACTTGAAACGCTCAAAGAAGGCGCTGTTGTCAAGGGTGTCGTCAAGAACATCACCGATTACGGTGCATTCGTGGATTTGGGCGGAATCGACGGACTGCTCCACATCACCGATTTGGCCTGGAGACGCGTGCGTCATCCGAGCGAGGTTGTGAGTGTCGGTCAGGAAATCGAAGCCAAGGTTCTCAAGTTCGATCAGGAAAAGAACCGTGTTTCTTTGGGCTTAAAGCAACTCGGCGAAGATCCGTGGCTCGGAATTGCCCGTCGCTATCCGAAGGGAATGCGTCTTTTCGGCAAGGTCACGAACATTACCGACTACGGTGCGTTTGTCGAAATCGAACCGGGCATCGAAGGCCTGGTGCATGTCTCCGAAATGGATTGGACTAATAAGAACATCGACCCGAAGAAGGTTGTCACGCTCGGCCAGGAAGTCGAAGTGCAGGTCCTTGATATCGACGAAGAACGTCGTCGTATTTCTTTGGGTATGAAGCAGTGCAAGGCCAATCCTTGGGAAGAGTTCAGCCAGACTCACCACAAGGACGATCACGTCAAGGGACAGATTAAATCGATTACGGACTTCGGTGTCTTTATCGGTCTGTCCGGCGGAATCGACGGTCTGGTGCACTTGTCGGATCTTTCTTGGACGGAACCCGGTGAACAGGTTGTTCACAATTACAAGAAGGGTGAAGAAGTCGAAGCGGTTGTTTTGGCCATCGATACCGATCGCGAACGCGTCAGCCTCGGTGTCAAGCAGCTCTCGGGCGATCCGTTCGGTACCTTCACGAGCACCCATGAAAAAGGCTCGATTGTTAAGGGAACGGTCAAATCCGTCGACAGCAAGGGTGCCGTGATTGATTTAGGTAACGAAGCAGAAGGTTACTTGCGCGCTTCAGAAATCAGCAGCGAACGCATCGAAGATGCGACGACCAAGCTTAACGTCGGTGATGCAGTTGAAGCGGTGATTACAAGCATCGATCGCAAGAACCGTAACATTCAGCTTTCGATTAAGGCTAAGGATGCCGCCGAAACACGTGAAGCGCTCAATCGCGTCAACAGCGATGCGGCAACCGGAACGACCAATCTCGGTGCCCTCTTGAAGGCTAAACTCGAGGAAAAGTAACCAAACCTAGGGAGCTTTTATATGCGAGCTCTGACTAAATCAGAACTGATTGATCGGATTTTTACACGTCTGCCGAATCTGACGAGTCGCGAAGCGGAGTTTGCCGTTAACGAAGTTTTGCGTACGACCGTCAGCGCCTTGAGCCGCGGTGTGCGTGTGGAAATCCGAGGGTTCGGCAGTTTTTCCGTCAAGCATCGTGAAGCACGCAAGGGACGTAATCCGCGTACCGGAGAGGCCGTTCAGGTGCCTGCCAAGTACGTGCCGTATTTCCGTGCGGGCAAGGAAATTCGCGATGCCTTGAACGAAAGAATGAAGGTCGAGTCCGAGTCGTAAATCGTCTCTGCAATCGAACCGTCCCGCGGTAAGCGGGAAAAACGGGGTTTTCGGGATCACTCGAAAGCCCTGTTTTTTTTCAACAAGCGGATTCTGGGAAAAGAGGGAAGGTTTTAGCGCCGGCACTGATAGAATCCGTTTGTTAAAAAAGACCCATGGGGTCGGGGAAGTTGGACGATGCGTTTATCTGTTTTGACCGCGATGTTAGCGGCGGTTTCTTCAATGGCCGGTGCGGCTGAGCTCGGCTCTTTATCACTGGTTTCTCGGTTGGGTGAGCCTTTTGATGCACGTTTGGATGTGCGCGATGTCAATCCCGGGGAGATCATCGAAGTGACGCTCGGCGATTCGTCACTTTACGAAAAAATCGGACGGAAATTAGCACCCGAAGTAACGACTTTTCGGATTGCTAACCACAAGGATGCCAAGGGGCGTTTTCGTATTCAGAGTCAAGAGGCCCTGAATACGGACTCTTTTCCGCTTATCCTCGTGATGAAGGCCGATTCCAAAGTAAAGGCCAAGGTCTACAACATCAAGTTGGCGCCGCCGCGCTCGGTTTCGCGCAACACACCGAGCAAAGCGCCCGTGGTCGTGGAGCATCGGGAAAACACGGCGGCAGTACGTGTCCCGAAAGGCGTGAAAAAGACGAACGTAGCGCCTGCCGAACCTGTTGCGGCGAAAAAAGCGTCTCTTGTTGCAAAAGCGCCGATGAGGGCTAAGGCGAAAAAACCGGCCCCGAGTCAAAAGACGACTCAGGGTATAAAAAAACCCCTGCAAACGACCTTGTCTGAAAAGATCCACGCTCCGATTGATGTCACGCCGGGGATGACGCTTTGGTCGATTGCCGGAAAAGTGCAGGCTCTGTACCCACAGGCCAGTATCGATCGCATTGAGGTCGCGCTGGTTCGAGCCAATCCTCGAGCTTTCAAAAACGGTCGGGTGACGGGACTTAAACTCGGCAGTCGCCTTCGTATCCCGAGCGCCGAACTCGTCAATAGTATTACGGAGCAAGAGGCTTGGGCCATCGTTCGTGTTAAGCCGTCTGTCAGTGCCCTTAAAAAGCCGACCGAGGGTCGAATGGTTGCGGCGATAAAGAAAATGCCGGCCTCTCGGTTAAAGACGCAAGAGGTTTTCCCGCCTAAGGCACAAGCTCTCGTCGCAAGCCCGGTCAAAGCCGCCGAACCGAAGGCCGTGACTTCCGAAAGCGCTTTCCCGAGTCAAGAGATACGGCCGCAAAGCGATAAGGCCGCAAAGTTACAGGGAACCGAGTCGATGCCCAAGAGCGATGACCAAGAGGTCGGCACGCCGAGTCGCCCTGTGACATCGGAAAGCCCGATGCCGGAGGCTTCCGGGGACAATAAAGACCAAGCGGCTTCGGCACTGATTACAGAAGCGCCTCAGAGTAAAACCGAAGCGGCAACACAAAAAACGGCTACGACAAAGCCCGAGAAGTCGGCAATGCCTTGGGGCACGATTTTCGGAACTTTGTTTGTTTTGGTCGCCTTGCTCGGAGGGGGTGTTTACTGGCGCCGCCGTAAGGCCGAGGACGACACGGAATCGGAAAAGCTGCAAGAAAGACCCGTTCGCTTTTGCCGGGAGCAGCCTGAAACCTCGCCCGAACAACTCCGCGAGATTGACAATACCGTGAGTCGCCGTATCGAATCGGACGAATGCGCCGCTCAGGGTTTCGAGTTAAAAAGCGAAGATGCCGCCAAGGCGCGTGTCGCAAGCGAGCCTGAGGCGGTTCGTCAAGAAGAGCTTCTTGTTCCTCAGACTCAGACTGAGCAACCGGGAGCCGTAGCGCCTGAAGTTCCGGCCGATCAGCTCGGGACTTCGGAAATCGGTACTTCCGAGGCTTCTTTTGCGGCAACGAGTGAGCCGAGTGAGGAGGAAAAGGACCGACCGGTACAAAATGAGCCGGAACCCTTGAGCGGACGGATTGAGCCGACGCTCGGAATCGATTTGGGATACAAAGCACTGCAGGGCAATGGAACGACCGAGAAGGAAGGTGCCACGGAACCTTCTTTTAAGATGACTTCCGATGAAACGCTGGACCAGAAATTGGTTCAGGCAAGGTCGCTTTTGCAGTCCTCACTTTCCAATCACGCCGTCGAACTACTCGAAGAAATTGCGCTGAAAGGCAATGACGAGCAACGCGCCGCTGCCTTAAAGCTTTTAACGGAAAAGCAACCGTGAAGGATGTCTCTGTGACAGAGACTCTGACGCACCGGATTGCTCTCGGGGTTGAGTACACCGGAACACGGTTTTACGGGTGGCAAAAGCAACCTGATCAAAGGACCGTGCAAACGGAACTTGAAAAGGCGCTTTCGCGCTTTGTGGCCGAGCCGGTTTCAACGATTTGCGCCGGACGGACGGACACAGGGGTTCACGCGGTCTCTCAGGTCGTGCATATGGATGTGGCTTGCCGCCGAGGCGAAGCGAACTGGATTCGCGGTGTCAATACGTTTTTACCGTCGGATGTGGCCGTGCGTTGGGCTCGCGAGGTTGATGACGATTTCTCGGCGCGCTTTTCGGCCGTGTGTCGAACCTATGAGTATTGGATTTACAACAATCCGATTCGCTCACCGGTTTTCGATGCCCTCACCGGGTGGGTTTGGCGTCCGCTTGATGCCGAGCGTATGAGCAAAGCCGGGCTCGCGCTTCTCGGCAAACACGACTTTACGAGTTTTCGCGCGGCCGACTGCCAAGCGGCAACGCCGGTTCGGACCGTGACGGACGTCTCAGTGGAGCGTTTCGGTCCCTTAGTGTGTATTCGCATCAGTGCCGATGCCTTTTTGCAGCACATGGTCCGCAACATCGTCGGATCTCTCGTTTATGTCGGAACGGGGCGAGAGCCCGTCAGTTGGATTCACGACGTTCTCCAGGCCCGAAGTCGCGCTGTTGCCGCTCCGACGTTTGCATCCTGCGGATTGTATTTGACGGGTGTACAGTATCCGGAAAAATACCGCCTGCCGTCTGTCGGCCAGTCGCCGTTGCGGGTAGCGGTGTCGGCGATTTAACGCGATTTGTTGAATCATTTATTTATTTCCAAGGAGACTCTTATGGCACAAATACAGCACGCTCCTGTTCTTATTATCGGTTCGGGACCTGCCGGCTATACGGCAGCCCTTTATGCAGCACGCGCTAACTTGCACCCGGTTCTGATTACCGGCATGGAGCAGGGCGGGCAGCTTATGACCACGACAACGATTGATAACTGGCCGGGCGATGTCGACGGAGTCGGCGGCCCGGAACTGATGAATCGTATGCTTTCCCATGCAGAAAAATTCGGGGCTCGGATTCTTTTCGATGTCATTCAAGAGGCGGCTTTAAACGAAAAACCGATGCGCCTTGTCGGTGATATGGGCCAGTACACGTGCGATGCCCTGATTATTGCAACGGGAGCCAGTGCTCGGTATTTGGGACTGGAAAGCGAGACGGCCTTTCGCGGTAAGGGCGTCTCGGCGTGTGCAACCTGTGACGGGTTCTTTTATCGGAAAAAGCCCGTTGCTGTTGTCGGCGGCGGCAATGCCGCTCTTGAAGAAGCGCTTTATTTGAGCCAGATTGCATCGGTCGTGCACCTTGTGCATCGGAGAAATGCCTTCCGAGCCGAACCGATTATGGTCGACAAGCTCATGCAAGCCGTCAAGGACGGAAAGATTGTTCTTCATACGCCGCGCGTCGTTTCCGAAGTTCTCGGCGATGACCGGGGCGTTACGGGTCTTGCCATCGAAGGCGAAGGTCTGAAAGAAACACTTAGTGTGGACGGTGTTTTTATCGCCATCGGGCATTCGCCGAATACGTCTGTTTTCGAAGGGCAGATCACGCTCGATCACGGCTATATCGTCACACGCTATCCGGGCAATCGCGCTTTGACGGCAACGAATGTTCCCGGGGTGTTTGCGGCCGGAGACTGCGCCGATTCGGTTTACCGCCAGGCCATTACGAGTGCAGCAACGGGCTGCCAGGCTGCTCTGGATGCGCAGTGCTATTTGGAAGAGCAGACCTCCTAAAGACGGCTATGGGTAACAATTTTGATGTGCTCAGGGACATGGCCGCAACCTTGAAAGAGCAAGCACGTGAGCGGCAGGAGCAAAATGAAAAAAACGAGCGGGTGCAAAAGCGGATTGCGCGCGAGACGCTCGAATTTTTGCAGGCCATGAAAAAGGGCGGAGTCAAAAGTGCTCCGGATATTCGCCTGAAGGCGATGTGCCGCGATGCTTCGATTAGTTTTACCGAAGCAATGCACGAAGCAGGCGTTGTCCCGCTCGGGACGGCGCCGCGCGCCACGCACTCCAAGAGCGTTTCGTCCGAACCTAAACAGACGATGGCCGATAACAAGGCAGTTCTTGACGAATCCTTAAGCGACGAGGCCGATTCCATTGAATTTCTCGAAAGCGAAGACGGATTGTCGTTTCGTCGCCCGAGCGTAGGGCCGGATGTTCCCCGCGATTTGCGCCGGGGACGTTGGGTCGTGATGGCGCAACTGGATTTACACGGGATGTTTGTCGAGGAGGCTCGAGAGGCCGTCTCATCGTTTCTTAAGAAGTGTTTGGTGCACGAGTTTTACTGTGTGCGCATCATTCACGGGAAGGGAAACGGCTCGCCGCAAGGGATTTCGGTTTTGCGCGAGAAAGTGCGGCGCTGGCTCAAGCAACGCGATGAGGTTGTTGCGTTTGCTCAACCGCCGGAACGAGACGGCGGTGCCGGAGCGACGATTGTTCGCTTGCGTCCGACTGTTAAAAAATAAGAAGGGAAAAGAAAACCGCTTCCGTTCTCGAAAGGAACCGAAGCGGTTTTGGTCTTTGACGACGGTAATTACTCGGCCATCGCCAGACCCGACTCAATGCGCGCCAGGACTTCCTTTTTTCCGAAAAGCGCGAGCGTACGGTCAATTTGCGGCGTCTTGTCGGCGTTGCAAACCAAAACGCGAAGCGGTGTTGCAATCGGTCCCATCTTGATGTTCTTTTCTTGCATCACGGCTTTAAGAGCTCCGTAAACGGCTTCCGGTGTAAAGTCCTCAATGGGCTCAATGGCTTGAACAAAGGCCGTCAAGGCTTCGCGGTTGCCGTCAGCCAGGGCAAGTTTGACAGCCTGAGGATTGCGCTCCAAGGGCTTGTAAAAGAGCATGGCGGCATCGGCCAGCGTTTCGAGTGTTGCGGCTCGGCTCTTAAGGAGGTTGCAGACACCGACTAGGTCGGCACCGGTCTCCGGGTGACCGCCGCGTTTTTCGATACGCGGCTTTACTAAGTCAGCTAGGCGTGTGTCGTCGGCTTCTTTCATGTATTGGGCATTAAGCCACTCGAATTTCTTAAAGTCGATGCGAGCGGCTGCGCGCGAGCAGTCTTTGAGTTCGAAAACCTTTGCAAGTTCCTCCCGGGTAAATTTTTCCATATTGCCGTGGCCCCAGCCCAAGCGAGCCAGGTAATTCACGACAGCCTCGGGCAAGAACCCTTGATCTCGGTATTCAAGAATCGAGACGGTTCCGTGGCGCTTGGATAGCTTTTGTCCGTCCGGTCCGTTAATGAGCGGAAGGTGTCCGAAAACCGGAACCTCGGCGCCGAGGGCGTGGTACAGGTTAATCTGACGCGGGGTGTTATTAATGTGATCGGCGCCGCGAATGACGTGACTGACTTTCATATCCCAATCATCGACCACAACGGCAAAGTTATAGGTCGGAATGCCGTCGCGCATGATGATTAAGTCATCAAGTTCCTTGTTGGCTACGGTAATCGTGCCGTACACGGCATCGTCCCAAGTGACTTCGCCGTCATCGGGATTGCGGAAACGAATGACGGGCTTCACTCCCTCGGGAATCGGTTTGCCGACACAGTTTTCCGGACGCCAGCGACCGTCGTAACGGGGTTTAAGTCCGGCAGCTTTTTGCTCGGCACGCATCTGATCGAGTTCCTCGGGTGTGGCGTAGCACCGATAGGCACGTCCGTCGGCGAGCATCTGATCGACGATTTCACGATAGCGGTCCAAACGATCCATCTGGTAAATCGGGCCTTCGTCGTAGTCCAAATCGAGCCACTTCATCGAGTCGAGAATGACCTGGGTGGCCTGTGCCGTGGAGCGTTTCTGATCGGTATCTTCGATGCGAAGCAGGAACTTTCCTCCGAAGTGGCGGGCAACGGCCCAGCAGTAAATTGCCGTTCTGGCCGTCCCTAAATGCATCATTCCGGTCGGAGACGGAGCAATGCGAGTACGAATTTCTTTCATGACAATCCTTAAAAAAGCGTTGTTGTCTTCAGGGGATTTCATGTTGACCGACGAAGACACAATAGACGTGATTTTAGCGCAAGGTCCCGACGTGTTCCTCAGAAGACTCGAGAGGAGCAGCCCCTGATTTCCGATTGGTGTAGGTCGAAGGTGTTACGCAAAAATGCAACAAAATAGGTTTTTTTCGACCGCTGAGTGAGGCTGATTCAGTTACAATCCGTTACGGAGGTGAGGGAAGAACAATTTCCTTAGGAAGGAGGAAAGTATGCGTTTTTCACGCACGCTTGCCGTTTTGGCAGGCTTGTCTCCCCTTGTGGCTTGCGCCTCGTCGTTAAACGGCGCTGAGTTATCCGGCTATTGGGCAATCCCCTTTGCCGGAATTTTGTTGAGTCTGGCGCTTTGCCCGATGGTTGTTCCGAATTTTTGGCACCATCACTACGGCAAGGTCGCTGTCTGCTGGGCACTCGCCTGTGCCGTCCCGCTTTTTTGTGTATTCGGCTCTGACGTAGCCGTCCCGGGAATCGCCCATACGCTTTTAGCCGATTACATCCCGTTCCTTTTGTTTGTCGGCGCTTTATTTGTTATTGCCGGCGGTATTCATATTCGGAGTACGTTTGCCGGGCGTCCGGTGTTTAACACTTGTTTTCTTGCCGTCGGTGCCGTGTTAGCGAATCTGATGGGAACAACGGGAGCTGCGATGCTTTTAATCCGTCCGCTGATTCATGCCAATATGGGACGGCGGCACGCAACACATACGTTTATCTTTTTTATATTCATTGTGGCGAATATCGGCGGCTGTCTCACGCCGCTCGGCGACCCCCCGCTGTTTCTCGGTTTTTTGCGCGGAGTGGGTTTCTTTTGGACGGCCACATATTTGTTTTTGCCATGGCTGACAACGGTTTCCATCCTTTTGGTGATTTATTTTGTAATCGATGAGTGCTGCTACCGTCGGGAAAAAGCCGAACATACGTTTGTGGCGCATCCGGAAAAGCAGGTGCCCTTCCAAATCGAAGGGAGTATCAATTTTCTGTACCTTGCCGGCATGGTCGGCGCCACGCTCATGAGCGGTGTTTGGCGGCCGGGTATTGAATTTACCGTCCTTGACGTGCATCTGCCGCTACAGGGTCTAGTTCGTGACGCCTGCTATGTGGCGTTGGCTCTTTTAAGTTATTTCACGACGCAGGAAAAAGTTCACGCAGTCAATCACTTTAATTTTGAGCCGATTAAGGAAATTGCCAAACTCTTTTTCGGAATCTTCGTGTGTATCGTCCCGGTGCTCGAAATGCTCAAGGCCGGAACAAACGGCGTCTTTGCTCCGCTCGTTTCTTTGGTCTCGACCGCCGAAGGGGCGCACCACAACGGCATGTATTTCTGGATGACCGGGGCGCTTTCGGCTTTCTTGGATAATGCGCCGACGTATCTGGCGTTCTTTAACCTTGCAGGCGGCGATCCGGTAATTCTGATGACCACCTATGCCAAGACCTTAATGGCGATTTCGATGGGTGCGGTCTTCATGGGGGCTCTTTCTTACATCGGAAATGCCCCCAACCTGATGACAGTTTCGATTGTCCGTCAGCGAGGTATCAAGATGCCGAGTTTCTTCGGTTACATGGTTTGGTCCGTGGGTATTCTCTGCCCGACGTTCGCATTGGTAGTTTGGTTCTTCGTATAAGATAGTTTTTTCAAATGCCGACCGTCGGGCGCTCGGGCGCTCGGCGGTCTTTTTGTCTGCGTACTGTACTCGAAAAAAAAAGGGGGAGAGCTATGAAAGACGCAGCAGCAAATCGGGGAGCGCCGCCTCCCCGAAAGTATTTTCCAGTTAAGGTGTTCGGTTTAACGTGTGTTGTTGGTGCGTTTATCAGCGCTTCGGGGGGAGTGAGTGCCGAGTCGGTCTTTCCCATTGAACTGAGTGTCGAAAAAGATTCCGTGACCTATGAGACGATAGATGCGTCTATCCAAAAAGTGATGGACGAAGAGGACGAAGACTATGACCTCTATGGCATTCGTATCCTTGATAAGCGAAAGGGAGGCGTCGCTTACAGTGTTGACAGTGAGAAACAGACGGAATCGATTTTCAACTCATATGACCTGTCGGTTTTTTCAATCGAAGCAGAAGGCAACAGCGGCGTCGGGATACTTTTTACCGGGGAAATGCCGAGGGAATCTCCCAATTGTGACGTTTCTATCAACGCAGGAACGGTCGTGCGAGATCAGTCGGAGTTAGGAGCACGATGGGAATTCGTTGCAAGGGAAGACGCAGAAAGAACGACGGTTAACCTTACGGGCGATTTTGACATCAAAAAGGGATTCTTGGATTTTTCCGGCGTTGATGCGACATTAATCGGGCAGGGAACAATCGGTACAGTGACCCTGTGGGAGCCCTCGTCGGAGGAAACGTCAACGAACGTGGTCATTCGGGACGACTCGTCTTCCTCTCGTCGGTCTTTTCTTAACATCGGAAGGCTTGATGTAACAAGCGGAACATTCGAGATTAACGGTCGGCACGCCGGAACTATTGTGTCTGCGGGATCCCTTGAGCCGGAAGGCTATGCCGGCCTAAACACGCGAGGCATCGGCGGGACGATTCATGTGACGGGAAAGGCCGCTTTGTCGCTTATTCCGGCGGAGTCACAAGAGGATTTGAATTCACTTCAAACGAAAATTGTCGGTCTTGTTAACGATGCCGCGGTGGCTTGCGGGTCGGAACGGCCGAGCATTGTTCTCGATAGTCTTCAATCGATTCAGTTTCCAAACGAGCAAGACCGAACGCTCTTAATTCGCGTCGGGGAAAATTTCGAGAACACTGACGTCTCCTCGGGAATCGCCGTCGGACAGGACGGTCGCATCATTTGGAAGTACACAAAGCCCGAGACGTCCGATCAAACACCGACTAACGCTCGTCGAATACGACGCGCACCGGCACAAACGTCGGGGCCGACGATAACAGTATCTGGGAGTTCGGAACTTGTTATTCATGGCTGGGACGGAAACAATACGGAAATCAACTTGTCCGGCCTAGCGAGCATTATTGAGAACGGTAATGTTCATTTGATCGGGACAACGGTCGGGCGCGGTACGGTTATTTTGACTGAAAACGGGTTTCGCATTGAGCGTCATTTGATGCAAAACGTTCCGGGGCTTAAGGCCTTCCATTGCGTTCAGGAAACGGAGAGAAGATGGTACTCGGGGAACTTTTCTGCCCCGGGCGAAGAATTTATTCGCACGGCCATCCAAGATACCTAAGTCGGTGAGAACGCTTTTGTGCAACTTGTGGACACGGCGGTTTTCCTCCCGTTCTCGTCTCGAACGCTGGTTTATGCCGAGCGCGCTTTTGACAGTACACACGACAGACTCCTTCAAAGAGTCATTCCCCGTACGGAACAAGATAATCACTGGTGGGTGACTTGGGAAAGCGAAAAACTGCGGCTCTCGGATGCGACGAATCGCGCCACGCTCACAACCGTTCGTCTCGGGGTCGATACGGATCTGACGGACACGTGGAGTGCGAGTGCCGTTTTTTCCGGCACGAAGTTCGATGCAGACGACACAAGGGGCGATGCCATCAATACGGATGGGTCGGTTGCCTCGCTGGGCATGAGCCTTGAAAAACGTCTTAATGAGAAAAGCACTTTGCGTTTGGGGGCTACGGTTGCCAAAGCCCAACTGACAGCCAAGCAACTTGCCGCAGGACACCGGTTTAAAACCGAGCCCGAACTCCTTTTGGCCGGTTTAGGGGCACGCGTCGATACGACATTCGGAGGATCGGTTCTTGTCAAGCCTTTTGTCGGAGCGAACCTTTTTTACGCAAAGATGTCCGAAGGGGATATTCGGCACCACGATCAGAACGCAGGACATGACGGCATCGGGTTTAAAACCGGGGCTAAAAAACGCATGTGGGGTAGCGTTTCAACCGGAGCCCGCGTTATCGGTCGGTGGGATATCTCCGATTATTCGATTCAGCCTTTGCTCGGCTTGATCGGCAAGGCTTATTTAGGTGAGCGCAAGTGGAAGGCGCATGCAGCGCTTGCAACCGGGCAGAGGGAACCGGATTACGCCGACTTTATCTCGACAAGCTCTTGGTCGGTTCGGGCCGAAGCGGCGATTAATCTGGCGTCCTCGTGCGAGGTTCCCGTTACGCAAGGCGGCATATTCGGATTCGGAGCCAAGCCCACGGGGAAGGTGACGACCGAAGATTGGCACGTGGATTTGATGGCCGGCATCGCTCGTTCGGAACGCTCGGAAAAAACCGGTTATGTGCGCATCGAATACAGGCAAAACTGGTAAAAGAAAACACCGAGCGACCGCAAGAGGGGCTCGGTGTTTAAGACGGGCGGTGAACGGCGGTTATTTAGCCACGACGTTCACAAGTTTGCCGGTGACGTAAATGACCTTGCGAACCGTCAAGGTTCCGACGAAACGTTGAATGTCGGGATTGGCAAGAGCCGTTTTCTCGATGGTCTCTCTGTCGGCATCGGCATTGACGAGAATCTGACCGCGCAGCTTGCCGTTCACCTGGACGACAAGCTTGATTTCATCGGCGACAAGCGCCTTTTCATCAACAGTCGGCCAGGGGGCATCGAGTAGGTCGCAACCGAAAGCGGCGTCAAATCCGAGCTCGTTCCAGATTGTGGTCGTAATGTGCGGCGCAATCGGATACAGCGTGCGAATCAGAATGCCGAATGCTTCGGAAAGGGCTTTTTTCGACGTCTCGTCATCGGCAGTAAATCCGTCAATCAGATTCATCATCTTCATTGTGGCGGACACAACGGTGTTGTACTGCATACGGTCAAAGTCTGCCTCGGCCTGCTTTAAGTTCACATACATGTCGCGGCGGAATTCTTTGACCTTGTGAGAGGCATGCGTAAAGTCAGGGGCTTCTTTCGTCGGCTTGAGAACCCTTTGATGCGCATATGCCCAAGCCCACAGACGGCGCAGGAACCGGTACGTGCCTTCGGCACCCGAGTTAGACCACGCTGCAGACTGATCGGGGGGACCTGCGAACATCACGAACGTCCGGGCCGTATCGGCACCGAACTTTTTGATGATGTCACCCGGTTCGACGACGTTGTTTTTACTCTTACTCATCTTTTCGATGCCGCCGGACGTGACGGGTTGCCCGTCGTCGTTGGCAATCACGCGCGAGGGACGACCTTTTTCGTCGTACTCGACCGTGATTTCGTTCGGGTAATACCAGCGCTTATGACCGTCCGGAAGGTCACGGTAGAAACACTCGGCCGTGAGCATTCCTTGTGTAAAGAGCCGTGTAAACGGTTCATCGAACTTCACAAGTCCTAAGTCGCGCATGACCTTGGTCCAGAATCGCGCATAGAGCAGGTGCAACACAGCGTGTTCAATACCGCCGATGTACTGATCCATCGGGCTCCAGTAGTCGTTGCGCTCATCGACCATGGCCGTTTGACAATCGGGCGAGCAGTAGCGCATGTAGTACCAGGAGCTATCGACGAAGGTATCCATTGTGTCGGTTTCGCGCCGAGCCGGAGCTCCGCACTTCGGGCACGTGCAATTGAGGAATTCTTCGCACTTGGTCAGCGGATTGCCCGAGCCGTCCGGAACCAGGTTTTCCGGAAGGAGCACAGGAAGGTCCTTTTCCGGAACCGGAACGGGACCGCACTTGGGGCAGTGAATAATCGGAATCGGAGTTCCCCAATAACGCTGACGAGAAATACCCCAATCGCGCAGGCGGAATTGCGTTTGCTTGTGGCCGAGCCCTTTGGAAGAAAGCTCGGCGGCAATCGCATCGATGGCCTCATGTAAGTTCAGACCGTTGAACTTACCGGAATTCACAAGTGTTAAGGGCAAGGTCTTATCGCCGTACCAATCCTGCCAAGCCTCTTGACTAAAGGTCTTTCCCGGCACTTGGCATGTTTGGACAATCTTGATACCGAACTTCTTGGCAAAGGCAAAGTCGCGTTCGTCGTGCGCAGGCACGCCCATGACGGCGCCTTCGCCGTAACTCATTAACACGTAGTTGCCGACCCAGACCTCAACGGGCTCGCCCGTCAAGGGGTGCGTCACGTAAAAGCCCGTGCGAATACCCTTCTTTTCCATGGTCGCCATGTCGGCTTCGGACACGGAACCTTTGGCGCATTCGTCACAGAAGGCACGGATTTGCTCGTTGTCACGAGCAATGCGCTTGGCAATCGGATGCTCGGATGCGACGGCAACGAACGTGACGCCCATGAGCGTATCGGCACGCGTCGTGTACACATTCAAAAGCTTCTTTTCCCCGTCGAGTTCATAGGGGAAGGAAATGTTCACGCCCGTACTCTTTCCGATCCAGTGGTGCTGCATGCGACGCACCTGATCGGGCCAACCCGTCAGTTTATCTAAGTCCGCCAGCAGTTCGTCGGCGTACTGCGTAATACCGAGGTAGTAGCCCGGAATCTCACGCTTTTCGACCTTGGCACCGGACCGCCAGCCCTTACCGTCGATAACTTGTTCGTTCGCAAGAACGGTCTTATCGACCGGATCCCAGTTGACAATCTGCGTCTTACGGTATGCAATGCCGCGCTCGAGCATCTTTAAGAAAATCCACTGATTCCAGCGGTAGTACTCGGGTTTGCACGTCGTGACTTCGCGCGACCAGTCAAAAGCTAGACCCAACGGGCGCATCTGCTCTTTCATGTCGGCGATGTTCTTGTAGGTCCACTCCGAAGGAAGAACCTTTTTACTTAAGGCAGCGTTTTCGGCCGGTAGCCCGAACGAGTCCCAACCCATCGGGGTCATGACGTTGTATCCGATCATGCGACGGTATCGGTACAAGACATCGTTCAAGGTGTAGTTACGTACGTGTCCCATGTGGAGCTTACCCGACGGGTAAGGCAACATCGAACAGACGTAGTATTTGGGCTTTTCCTTGCCCTGTCCGTCTAGCGCATGCTCGACGGCGCGGTAAACGTCCCTTTTGAGCCAGTCCGATTGAACGGCGGCTTCGATTTCTTGAGGTGAATATGTTTCGCGCATGATGCGTATATGTATGTTTAGAAACGAAGAAAAATAAAAGTTAAGTATATTCCGCTCTCTATGTTTCTTCCTAGGGTGTATGCCGTAGTTTCCCAAACAACGGTGAAACTATCCGACCGAAACTTTCCGTGAGGCTCTCTGTAGAATCTGTCCGACTTTTTCCTTTTTGTTGTTATGAATCTTCTTGAATCCCTCAATCCCAAGCAGCGCGAGGCCGTAGAGCTTCCTGCCGAACACGCCCTGATTCTTGCCGGTGCCGGCTCCGGTAAAACCCGAGTTTTAACAACGCGTATCGCCTGGCTTTTATCCAACTCAAAAGCCTATCCGAGTCAGATTTTGGCCGTCACTTTTACCAACAAGGCGGCCCGAGAAATGAAGACACGTCTTGAGGCGATGCTCGGAACCGATATCAGCAGTATGTGGGTCGGGACGTTTCACGCCATTGCGCATCGCCTGCTACGAGCACATGCCGCGGAGGCGGGCTTGCCCAAGACCTTTCAAATCATCGACCAGTCCGATCAGCTTTCTCTCATTAAACGCGTGATGAAAGAGGCCGGAATCAATCCCGATGAAAACGAGCCTAAGAGTGTTCAGGCGGCAATCAATCACGCCAAGGAGCGGGGATTACGGGCCTCGGACATTTCCGCCGGGTTCGGAAAAAACGAAGTGCTCAGAGGAATTTATGCGGCCTATGAGGGTCGGTGTCGGCGCGAAGGCTTGGTGGACTTTGCCGAACTGCTTTTGGCGTGCGTGGAACTACTGGAGAAAAATCCGCTGCTTCGCGAGCACTATGCCAAGCGCTTTAAGTTCATTCTCGTCGATGAGTTTCAGGATACCAATGCCTTGCAGTACCGCTGGATTCAGGTTTTGTCGCACCCGAGTGAACACACAAGTGCCGTCTTTTGTGTCGGCGATGACGACCAGTCCATTTATGCCTTCCGAGGAGCTCGGGTCGGAAATATGGCTGATTTTGTGCGCGAGTACCAGGTCAAACACATCGTCAAGCTCGAGCAAAACTACCGCTCGACCTCGCACATTCTCAATGCCGCCAATGCCGTTATTTCCCACAATAAGGACCGCATGGGAAAAAACTTATGGACCAGTGCGGGAAAGGGCGACCCCGTGGCCTTGTATCACGCCGGCGATGATCGCGAGGAAGCACTCAGTGTGGTTCAGGAAATCATGAGCCGCCATAGGTCGGGGGCTCGGTATTCGGATTGCGCCGTTTTGTATCGCAACAATGCTCAGTCGCGCATCATAGAACAGTATCTGACGGTCAATGCCGTTCCGTATCGCATCTACGGCGGACTGCGCTTTTTCGATCGCCAGGAAGTCAAGGACGTGATGGCGTATTTGCGCCTTTTAGTCAATCCCGATGACGTGAGTTTCCAGCGCGTCATCAATCAGCCGCCGCGCGGCATCGGACAAACGACGATTGCCCGAATCGCCGACCGTGCGAAAGCGACCGATACCGGGTTGTGGCAGGCATTGGTTTCGGGCCTGGCCGAATCGACCGATGCCGGGTTGAGGCGCGCTGCCGGGTTCGTGCACTTAATCGAAGACATCAAACGTAAGTGCGCGATACTGCCTTTGGAAAAGGTCGTTGCTACGGTCATCCAAGATTCCGGTTTGAAGGATTATTACAGCCGGGCGCAGGATAAAGATATCCGCCTGGAAAACCTTTCGGAACTGGTCAGTGCCGCCTCTTCTTTTTGCCAGGAAAACGATATCGCACCGGAGGAAAGCGCTGTGCGTGTAATGCCCGGATCGGAAATGTCCCCCTTAGACGGATTTATCGCGCAGGCGGTTTTGGAAAGCGATGCACAAGGCGATGCCAAAGTCGGCGATGCCGTGCAATTGATGACGGTCCATTCGAGCAAAGGTCTTGAATTTAATACGGTGTTTTTAACGGGCTTAGAAGACGGCCTCTTTCCGCATCCGGCTAAAGACCATGAGGACGCCGAGCGAGCTAATGATGAGGAGCGTCGTCTGCTTTACGTTGCCATGACTCGAGCGCGCAAATACCTTCGCATCAGTTGGTGCGAACAACGTCGTCTTTACGGAGATTTGCGTTTGACGGGCGCATCGTCCTTTCTGAAGGAAATTCCCGAGACTGAGACGCAACGTATTCGAAGTCGATATGATGCCTTGTGTTGCGTGACAAGCAGGGAATCTTCTCGGCATGGCTCGGATGCCTCGTGGCGTAATGCGCCGCGACAGCCCATCTGCGATAGCGCGTTTATCTCAGGCAGTCGCGCGCCCGAGTTCAATCCGTGGAATTTTTTCCCGGGCGACAAGGTCAGGCACCGCAAATTCGGCGTCGGAACCGTCTTAAAGTTAGTCAATGCACAAAGCAAAACCGCCGCCAGTGCTTGGGTACAGTTCTCGTGCGGACGCAAGGAATTGCTTCTGATGGTCGCTAAACTTGAAAAAGTGAGCTAAGCGGCTCCATTGATTCGTTCACCTTTATCATGGCAATAGTCCAAATCAATTGGGTTTTTGTTTACAATAGCAAAAAACAAATAAGGAGTCACTATGAACGAAAAAAAGACGGATACGGTTGTCTTAGACAATTCCGAGCGTCAACCCTGTGAGGTTTGGACGCGTGTGATGGGGTATCATCGCCCTGTTCAGTCATTCAATGTCGGGAAGAAAGGCGAATTTGCCGAACGCAAGTATTTCCAAGAAAGCAAATGCGGTCTGAATTCCTGCAAGTAAAACTATTTCTGAGGAGTCCGAAATGAAATCATTGAAGGGAACACAAACTGAGAAGAATCTGCAAACGGCTTTTGCCGGAGAGTCTCAGGCGCGTAACAAGTACACATACTTTGCCGGCGTGGCCAGAAAAGAGGGCTATCAGCAGATTGCGGCGCTTTTTGAAGAAACCGCCGCTAATGAAAAAGAACACGCAGCGATTTGGTTTAAGGCTTTGGGCGGAATCGGGTCGACCGAAGAAAACCTCAAGGCGGCTGCAAGCGGCGAAAACTACGAATGGACCGACATGTACGACGGCTTTGCCAAGACGGCCGACGAGGAAGGTTTCCCGGAACTTGCGGCGCGTTTCCGTGCCGTGGCTGCCATTGAAAAGGCCCATGAAGAGCGGTATCTGAAACTTCTGAATAATGTTCAGATGAAGCGTGTTTTCGAAAAGAGCGAAGAAGTGATGTGGCAATGCCGCGAATGCGGTCACCTCGTGATGGGTAAGAAAGCCCCGCTCGTTTGCCCGGTTTGCAGTCATGCCCAAGCTTGGCAGCAGGTTCGCGCGGAAAACTACTAATTGAGTTTTCGGAGTGCTTGTAGCAACTCCGACGCGACGCACCCGGTGTTGTTTTGCCGGGAACGCGTCGCGTTTTTTTTGAAAAAAAGAGGTCGGATTATTCCGACCTCTCACGCACGTTAGTTTTATTTTTTTTCGTGCGTTAAGTGCAAGGCTTGCAGTAAGTTCTCGACGGTATGTTCGAGGGCTGAAAACTTATGGCACTGTTTTTCTGTGGGTTCTTTGATCTTGTTGTCCTGAATTTCGGACTCCTCGACCAAACTCATAATGACACACATATGGTTCACTCCCCTTGCTTTTCTTTTTTATTATCAAAACGAATGGTCGCGCATCATACACGCTTTCGGTCTGGAAAACCAGAGCTTTTCCGTCCAGTCGTCTCTGCTTCGTTGCTATCATTCGTTTTCGGGCCGGTGCACCGTTTCGGGCTGAGCTTTTCTCCCGCTGTGCTCGCCCTTTTCTTACGCTTTAAGGACAGTTGCCGTGAAGGGAATAATTTTGGCCGGCGGGGCGGGAACACGCCTTTATCCGCTAACGCTCGTGACGAGTAAGCAACTATTGCCCGTGTACGATAAGCCGATGATTTTTTATCCGCTCAGCACGTTGATGCTTTCCGGAATTCGGGAAATTCTGGTGATTTCCACGCCCTCGGATTTGCCGAATTTCGAGCGACTGCTCGGAGGCGGTTCTCAGTTCGGATTAAAACTGTCTTATAAGGTTCAGCCGCATCCGGACGGCCTGGCACAGGCCTTTATCCTCGGCCGGGAATTTATCGGAGACGATGCGTGCGCCATGGTTTTGGGTGACAACATCTTTTACGGACACGGGTTTGTTAAGGCGTTGCGGCATGCTGCCGACAATGCAGCGGCGGAGAATCGTGCCACGGTTTTCGGCTATTACGTCAAAGATCCGGAACGCTTCGGTGTCGTGGAGTTCAATGAGAACTGGAAGGCTCTTTCCATTGAGGAAAAACCCGCTAAGCCTCGGAGTAACTATGCCGTAACGGGGCTTTATTTTTATCCGAAGGGTGTCTCGGAGATGGCCGATGCCGTCACGCCTTCAGAGCGAGGCGAGCTTGAGATTACTACATTAAATGCGTTTTACCTTAAGCAAGGGCGGCTTGACGTGCAGCTTCTCGGACGAGGATTTGCTTGGCTTGATACGGGTACGATGGAAAGTTTAGCGGCAGCCTCCGAATACATCCGCATTGTCCAAGATCGTCAGGGTGTGGAAATTTCCGCTCCCGAGGAAATTGCGTTCAAAAACGGTTGGATTGATAAGAACGAGTTATTGGCGGCGGCCGACCGGTACGGAAAATCTCCCTATGGAGCTCATTTAAGAAACGTAGCACAGGGAAAGTTAAGTTATTAATTTAGAGGGCATCGGTCAGTACTATGGGTCATTTTCATGTTACGAAAACGCCGATTGAAGGCGTTCTTATCCTGGAAGCGAAAAAGTTCGGTGACGCGCGCGGGTACTTTATGGAAACGTATAACGAAGCCGATTTCAAACAACTCGGCATCACCAATATCTTCGTGCAGGACAATCAGTCTTCATCCGTTCGAGGTGTTTTGCGCGGACTTCACTTTCAAAAAGAGCACCCGCAGGCCAAACTCGTCCGTGTTTTATCCGGCGAAGTGTTCGACGTGGCCGTGGACTTAAGAAAGGAATCGGCGACGTACGGTCGTTATGTTGCCGTGACACTGTCGGCGGACAATAATCGGCAGCTTTATATCCCCCGTGGATTTGCACACGGGTTTTTGGTCTTAAGCGAGACGGCTGAATTCGCCTACAAATGTGATGACTTTTATCACCCGGAAGACGAGGGCGGAATTTGCTGGAACGATCCGACGATTGCCGTTCGGTGGCCCGATGTTCAAAGCCTTGTTTTAAGCGAGAAGGACAAAAAGCATCCGACACTCAAGGAATGCCGCATGGAGTTTGATCTATGAACGTATTTGTGACGGGAGGAGCCGGTTTTATCGGCTCGAACTTTATTTATCACTGGCTTGACAAGTACCCCGAGGATCGTGTCGTCTGTATAGATAAGCTCACGTATGCGGGCAATCTATCGACGCTGGAGCGGGCTCTAAAGAATCCGAACTTTCGCTTTTGTAAGATGGATATTTGCGATCGCAAAGCCGTTTACGAACTCTTTGAGCAAGAGCACCCCGATGCGGTCGTGAACTTTGCCGCCGAAAGTCACGTCGACCGCTCTATTGAAAATCCGGAAGTGTTTTTGCAAACCAACATTCTCGGCACGGCTTGCCTGATGGATGCCTGTCGCAAATACGGTATCGGACGCTATCACCAGGTGTCGACCGATGAGGTCTACGGAGATCTTCCGCTTAATCGCCCAGACTTGCTTTTTACGGAAACAACACCGCTTCATACGAGTTCGCCTTACAGTAGCTCGAAGGCAGGAGCCGACCTTTTAGTTCTTGCATACCACCGCACCTATGATTTGCCGGTCACGATTACACGGTGCTCGAACAACTACGGTCCGTATCACTTCCCGGAAAAACTCATTCCGCTCATGATTATCAACGCATTGGCCGATAAACCCCTTCCGGTGTACGGCGAAGGTCTGAATGTGCGCGATTGGCTGTATGTCGAGGATCATTGCAAAGCGATTGATGCCGTAGTCCATAACGGACGAGTCGGGGAGATTTACAACGTCGGCGGGCATAACGAAATGCGCAACATCGATATCGTCCGTCTGATTTGTCGAGAACTCGGAAAGCCTGAATCGCTGATTCGTCATGTTCAGGACCGCAAAGGACACGACAGGCGCTATGCCATCGATCCGACGAAAATTCACAGCGAACTCGGTTGGATGCCGAAAACACGGTTTGCCGACGGCATCAAAAAAACCATTCAGTGGTATCTTGACAATCGTCCGTGGTGGGAGAAAATCGTCTCGGGTGAGTACCGCTCATATTACGAGAAAATGTACGGCCATCGCGCCGTTTTGTAAGGAGCAGGTCATGAAAGTGTTTGTCACGGGGGTGAACGGTCAGCTCGGGCATGACGTTGTCAATGAACTTTATGCGCGCGGTCATACGGCAATCGGCTCGGATCTAAAGCCGGTTTATTCAGGCATTGCCGACGGTACGTTTGTGACGCACGCTCCGTATGTTTCGTTAGAGATTACGCAACAAGACGCCGTCCTTAAGACTGTCGATCAAGTCAGACCCGATGCCGTCATTCACTGTGCGGCATGGACGGCCGTCGATGCGGCCGAAGAGCCGGAAAACCGAAAGACCGTTTTTGCCGTCAACGAAGACGGAACACGCAACATCGCCCGGGCGTCTCGAGCCGTCAATGCCAAGATGGCCTACATCAGTACCGATTACGTGTTTGACGGAACGGGGACCGAGCCCTGGCAGGCCGATAGCACTGAATTTGCGCCGCAAAACGTGTACGGGGCTTCCAAACTTGCCGGTGAAAAGGCGGTTCGTGAAACGCTCGAAAGCTACTTTATCGTGCGCACAGCATGGGTCTTCGGTCTTAACGGCAAGAATTTTGTTCGAACGATGGTCTCGTTAGGCAAAACTCATCGACAATTGCGCGTTGTGAACGATCAAATCGGAACGCCGACCTATACGCCCGATTTGGCTCGCTTACTTGTGGATATGGTGCAGACCGACCGATTCGGCACCTATCACGCGACCAATGAGGGGGGCTTTATCAGCTGGGCCGATTTTGCAACCGAGATCTTCCGACAGACAGGACAAGGCGTTGCGGTGCTTCCCGTGACAACGGCCGAGTACGGGCTATCTAGGGCTAAGCGCCCCTTTAACAGTCGCTTGTCCAAGGAAAAACTCTCAAAGGCCGGATTTGAAAGACTTCCGACTTGGCAAGATGCTCTGGCTCGGTATCTGAAAGACGCCGCGTTTTTGTAGCAAATGCAACTGAGCCCTGACGTATCGGGGCTTAACACTCAGAATAGATACCTCGAACCGATGCCGGCTTTAACATCCTTCGTGTACCCGTGGCCTTGCTCACGCTCCAGATATCCGTAGCAACGCTGGCGTTCCGTCAGATTCGCGTTGTCGTTAAGACCGTAATAAAAGCGGTGCTTCTCAGGGGGTATGTTGCTCGGCTTGCATGGAGCAAAAAAGGAGAAAAACGCCGATAGCGCGGTAAAATCTAACGAGACGCTGTGATTTTGCAAAAAAGGGATGTTTGGTGAGGTCGCCGAAAAAAGAAAATCCCCGGAAAACACATCCCGAGGATTCAAATCGGTGGTGCCCAAGACTGGACTCGAACCAGCATGCCTTGCGGCGCTGCGACCTGAACACAGTGCGTCTACCAATTTCGCCACTTGGGCAGCGAGGTTGCGCAGTATAACACGGGATTATTAATTTGGACGGAATGCGCATGGCATCGAGAAAGAAAAAACTACAGGATATCGCGTCTGTTTTTCCTAAGCCGGATGTTCCCGTAAAACAAGGACAAGTCAAGAAACTGTGCCGTCGGGTTTTGGCTCTGCTCAATGAAAGCCATAAGACCGGGACACCGGTGCAATTGGTGGAATTTCTCAAACAATCGGCGTGTATGTCGCAGGCCGAGGCGGCTGCCGCCCTTCGTTCGATGGTCGCCGACTCCATGCTCGAGGAGACGGAAACAAGTTCCGGAATTTGGGGAGTCTCGACGCGCTGTGCGTGGTTTGAAGGGACGGTGCAGGGGCGTCGCTCCGGGGAGTACGTGGTGGAAAATCCGGCAACCGGCGAGCTCTATGAGCTATACGGAACACGCAGTTGCCCTGTTTTACCCGGCGATTGCATTGCCGTTTCTCCCATGCCGACCTCCTACGAGTATCCCAATGCCACGGCTCAGGTCGAGAAGATTTTGGAACGAGGTCGTAAAGAGTGGGTGTGCCGGACCGTTTCTCGAATGTCCTCCTCTCGGCTTGAGGGGGAATACTTCTGGGTGCAACCTGTCGATCCGTTTGCTCCGACAAAAATCCTTGTTGCCGGGCAGGCCGGAAGTTATCGGGAAAAAGCCCTTGTCGTGGAATTGTCCGATACCCCGGTGCGCGTTTCCGACGGGGTTTATGCCCTTACCGGCGAGATCCGAGACGTTTTAGGGGACATGGATGACCCGTCCGTTGAAATTGCTATTGCCGCACGGCGTTTTGACCTTCCGCATACGTTTGCTTCCGATGTTTTGGCCCAGGCCGAGGTGCTTCCCGATGTTGTCGAAAAAAAGGATTACAGGGGAAGAGTCGATTTAACCGATATCGGTTTTGTAACCATCGACGGTGAGGACGCGCGAGACTTTGACGACGCTGTCTGGGCTATGCCCGTCAAGGACGGCTGGCGCCTTTTGGTCGCCATTGCCGACGTCAGTCACTACGTGATTCCGGAGAGCCCCTTAGACCGCTCGGCGCAGGAAAGGGCTACGAGCGTGTATTTCCCGAGGCGTGTCATCCCAATGCTTCCGGAAAAACTCTCAAACGGGCTTTGTTCCTTAAACCCGGGCGTCGATCGTCTGACGGTTGTCTGTGACATGGTCATCAGTGCGCAAGGGACTGTGTCGGCATACCAGTTTTACCGCGCCGTGATTCATTCCCATGCTCGGTTAACCTACACGGCCGTGTACGAAGCCCTGTGCGGTAATCCGTCCGACGCGCTCAAACGCGGAGCGAATTTGCAAGATATTCAAGCGCTTTATGAGCTCTTTAAAGCCTTCCGCACGGCGCGCGAAAAACGCGGAGCAATTGATTTTGAAACAGCCGAAACGCAGATTGTGTGCGAGGAGGACGGCAAAATTCAGACCATCCGAAAGCGCGATCACAACGACGCACACCGAATCATCGAAGAGTGCATGCTTGCGGCCAATACGTGCGCCGCGGACTTTATCTCTCGAAAGGCGCTCTCGGGGCTATTTCGTGTACACGGCGCCCCAAGCCCGGATCGGCTCGAGACACTGCGGGCGGAACTGTCGTTTTTCGGAGTGACGCTCGAGGGTGGCGCCAAGCCGAGCTCTAAGGATTTTGATCGGGCGCTTTCTGCTGTTCCCGAAGGCCCGCGTCGCGAGGTCGTACAACTCGCGATGCTCCGAACGATGCAGCAGGCCGTCTATAGCCCGGTCAATATCGGGCACTACGGATTAAATTACACGGCTTACACGCACTTTACGTCGCCGATTCGTCGTTACCCGGACTTACTGGTTCACAGGACCATCTGTGCGGGATTGGCTAAACAAAAGTACACTCCGAAACTTGTGGCAGGAACCGGGTGGCTGCGCTTGTCACGTTCGGCTCGGAATGCGGAAAAAACACTCGAAGAAATTCGAGCTCATTCCCTGACGCCGGAAAAGAGTGATTTTCCCATTTGGAATAAGCTCGGTCTAGTTTGTTCGGCAGCCGAGCGCCGCGCTGATGATGCCAGTCGCGATGTCACCAATTGGCTCAAGTGCGTGTACGTGAAGTCGTTACCGGCTATAACCTATCAAGGTATTGTTACGGGAGTAAATCGTGCCGGATTGTATGTGACGCTCAAAGATATGTTCGTCGAGGGATTTGTACACGTTTCCAATATCGGGTACGACTACTACTACTTTAACGAGCAAACGCAGTCGTTCGAGGGGCAGGACTCCGGCATGGTCTACGGCCTCGGGGATTCGGTTTCTGTTCGCATCGATGCGGTCGATGTCGATACGCGTAGCATTGACTTTGTACTTGTGCATGAAACGCAGCGCCGTCGCAAGAAATCCGGAAAGAAATCATCAGTTTGAGAGTGAATATGGAAAAAGAAGTATTGCTTGCCGGCTTTCATGCCGTCAATGCGCGAGTCAAGCTTGCGCCCGAGACCGTTCGTATCGTCTACGTGGATTCTCATCGTCACGATAAACGCATGACCGAGTGCCGTGCCCGACTACAAGAAAAGGGCGTTCGAGTTGCCGCTGTGGCATCCGACAGGCTCGATGCCATGGCTCGGGGCGTGATGCACCAAGGAATCGTGGCTTTTGCCGAGCCCCAGAAGTCGACCCTGACATTCGATGATCTACTTGATCAAATTTCGCCCAAGACTCTTTTACTGATTTTGGACGGTGTGACCGATCCGCGCAATTTCGGAGCTTGTCTTCGTACGGCCGATGCGGCCGGCGTTCAAGCCGTCATTGTTCCCAAAGATCGCTCCGCCGCCTTCAGTCCTGTCGCTGCCAAGGCAGCGGCCGGAGCTTGGGAGACCGTTCCTGTGATTGCCGTGACCAATTTAGCCGGTGCTATTACGGACTTGCGCGATGCCGGTGTAACGGTCATCGGGGCAGCAGGCCAAAGCGAGGTGACGCTCTATGAGGTCAACCAGAACAAGGCCTTTGCTTGGGTTCTCGGAGCCGAGGGCGAAGGGTTGCGTCAACTTACGCGTCGTCGTTGTGACGGACTGGCGAGAATCCCCATGGCAGGTGCCGTCGACAGTTTGAATGTCTCCGTAGCAACAGGTATTTGCCTATTCGAAGCGGTTCGTCAGCGCAAGATGGCGTAAAGCCTTCTTCCTGTGCTAAAAAGTGCGTTTCGGTAGCGACGCTGTTGCATTTACGTGAAAGATTCACTTATGGAAAAACGACTTAACTGGAAAAGCAGAATCGGGTTTATTTTGGCCGGAGCAGGGGCTGCCATCGGATTGGGTGCGATTTGGAAATTTCCCTTTATGGCCGGAAGCAACGGGGGTGCCGCATTTTTGTTTCCGTATGTTGTCATGAGTCTGACGGTCGGTCTGGCGCTTCTTTTGGCCGAGGTGACGCTCGGTCGCATGGGACGCGGATCGGTTGTGACAACATTCCGTTGCATCGGAGGCAAGGGGTGGTCCGTCTGGGGGTATCTGGGCGTTCTCACCGGTTTTTGTGTGCTTTCGTTTTATTCGGCCATCGGCGGCTGGACGATTGCATACCTTGTCGATGCACTGCTTTCCCCGGAGTTTTTGTCTGATAAAACACAGCTGGCGCAACACTTCGGCGCCTTTGTATCTTCGCCCGTTGCGTGCATTGCCTCTCAGACCTCGTTTATCGTGCTCACGGCCGTGGCCGTTGCCTTCGGTATCAACAAGGGTATCGAGCGCATGGGAAAGATTCTGATGCCGCTTCTTCTTGTGATGGTTCTGGCCATCATCATTTGGTCGCTGACTCTGCCCAATTCCGAGGGCGGACTCAAGTACCTATTTAGTTGGAATCCGTCGGCGTTTAATTTCCAGAGCCTTTTGATGGCGATGGGTTTTACGTTCTTTAGCTTGTGCGTCGGCTGCGGCTGCATGATGACCTACGGCAGTTACCTCGGGAAAACCGAGGATTTGCCGGCCTCTTGCGCCAGTATTGTCTTTTTAACGACGTTAAGTTCGATTTTGGGGGGGCTGCTTGTCATGCCGGCTGTGTTTGCTTTCGGGCTTGACCCGGCAAGCGGTCCGAATCTGACATTTATTACGATGCCCTACGTGTTTGCCCAGTTTTCGTTCGGGCAAGTACTGGCCGTGTCCTTTTTCTTGTGTTTGCTGTTTGCCGCCATCACCAGTGCCGTCTCCTTGCTCGAATTGGTCGTGGCCTTCCTTGTCGATGAGCTCAAGTTCGGTCGTCGGAGTGCGTGCCTTGTCAGTACGGTGGCTCTCATTGCGGTCGGAAGCCTTTGCGGTCTTTCGTTTGGTCCTCTCGCGGACTTTAAGATTTTTAACCGTACGATTTTCGATACATTCGATTACTTTACGAGCAATCTGAGCCTGCCGATCGGCGGTCTGGTTGTTTGTGCACTCGCAGGCTACAAGGTTTGGCCGGCTTTCACGGAAGAATTAGCAAGCGGCGCCACCTTAAAGCCCATGACGCTCAAGCTCCTGCGTTTTTTCATCCTGATTGTGTCACCCGCTTTAGTGCTGACCGTTCTTGTCACGGGGCTCTGAAAAAAGATTGCGTGCCTGACGGATTACCGTCAGGCCGCCGCGGAATCTTTTTCAAAGGCTTCAATCAGGCGCCACTTAAATCCGGTCTTGCGTTGGCTCAGACTGATAAGTGCAGTTTTAAGGCTCTCGCTGCTTGAAAAGACGGCAAGCTTTCCGTACGCCGTAATTCGGTACTCGGAATCTTTGGTGTCTTTCACGCGCGTAATGCCGGTATAAAAAAGCTCATTGGTCACAAGGGATTCGGTCCCGGCGGTTTTTTGGGCTTGTGTCGGCAAAACCAGTGCGACGTCTTCGTATTCCGAGCCCTGAGACTGGTGAATCGTGATGGCAAAAGCTGTCTCGTATTCAGGCAAAAGACTTAAAGCCATGCAACGGACTCCGTCGGCGCCCCCGGGGAAAATCACTTGTGTGACCGACCCTTCTTTTGCGGGAAGAACAACGCCCATATCACCGTTATAGAGCCCTGAGTCATCGTCATTTTTTCGAATGATGATTATGCGACCGGCATCGGTTGTGTCCGCAAACCCTCGGCGTGATAGCTCTTTGCGAAGAACGGTGACCGCATAGTCATTGACGGCATTGACACTGTCCGGCCCTTCGCGCATGGCGCAAAGAATGCGAAAACGCTGTGATTGATTTAAAAGGGCAGTTGCATCACCCCGTGCGACAAGTGCGGCATAGGGGCGGATACGGGCATCAATCCACTGCTTTAACGAAGACGGGAGTGCTTGGTCGGTGTCACTTGACTCGGATGAAAGAGAGTAAAGGCGGTTATCGGGATCGCCCAAAAGACCGAGCATGGGAAAAAGCGCTGCATCAATCGGCCCCGTTAAATAAAAACGCACGGGCTCCGGGGTTGTACCCGGGAGAACACGTGCCGGTTCGGAAGCCTTCGGTAAAGCTTCTTCGTGTGCTCTTTGGCGAGCAAGACGATTGACAGCGTGCGCAATGATTCCGACGCCGCTTGCCGGATTGAAGCGAAAACTGCGTTTGAGTTCCCCGGCAAAGCCCTGTGCGCGACCTAGAGCGCATAAGTCGGCAAAGACCGACCCCGGACCGACGGAGCGAAGTTGGAAGGGGTCCCCGAGAAAAATCACTCGAGTTCTTTTCGGATCGATGACGCGTAGGAGCTTTTCCGCGAGCCGTGCGTCAAGCATCGAGGCTTCATCAAGAACAAATAGGTCACAATTTAAAGGCGATGTCGGGCTCGGTTTTTCGCCTGAGTCTTGCTGGGCATAAAGCCAGCGATGAAGGGTCCTGGCCGGTAGCGCAAGCGAGTCATTTCGCTTCAGACGCTCGGCAAGATGCGGGAAGACTGCCGAGCCGTTTTTGGCTGAGGCCTCCAAGGCTTCGCGCATCCGTGCGGCGGCCTTTCCGGTCGGGGCCGCCAGGAACACGACAAGCCTCCCGTTTTCTTCAAAAAGCGTCTCGAGAATTCCTGCCAGGCACGTTGTTTTTCCGGTTCCCGGTCCGCCGAACACCACACAAAACGGCCGAGTCAGTGCCAGACGTCGGACGGCGGCAAGGTCGGGTGACAAAGTCTTCTCGTCGCAGGAGTCCTTCGTTTTAGCCCGAACAGGCCCCTGCTCGGAAAGGAAGGCTATTTTTCGGGCTAAGGTGCTTTCGACGGCAAAATCGCGCGCTAGATACAGGTGGTTCTTGTCGGCAACGACAAGGGCCGTGGCCCGGGCTGTATGACCCGTTTGGAGCGAGTGCTCAGCAGCGAGTTGCGCCTTGATAAGAGAGGCGGCATCGTCTGGCAAAATATCCGCACATAAGCCCCCTTGTCGTAGGGTTTTTTCGAGCGAAGAAAACGCTCGATGCAAAGTCGAGAGAAGCGGTTCTTCTTCAGGCATTCCCTTGGAGGCCAAGAGAAACTCGGTCATCGTTCGGGCAAAGTCAGACAATTCTTCGCATTGGGGCATGATTACCTCTCCTTGGCCGTCAGGAGCCCGTCTAAGGTGTTGACGGCATCCCTAAGAGTCTGATTCATCGGCATACGGTAGATTCCGGTTGTCCTGCCGTTTGCTGTCCCGATACCGCGTAAAAAGACATACAAAGCGCCCCCCATGTGGTCAAGAGCCGTCTTTTCATCGTGGTAGCAACGGCATAAAAAGCGCTTTAACGCCGTCATGTAACAAAGAGCCTGTAACTTGTAATTGGCACCGCGCATCACCGATTCCATTGCCTCGGTTGTGTAGTTTCCGAAATAGTCGCGTGAATGCTTTTGTTCGGGGTCTTCGATCTTGTTGCTTTTCCAGTCCACAATCCAAAAGCGCTCGTCCTTGTCTTTGAAAATCAAATCGATTTGACCGGTTAAAAAGCCGTATAGCGATTGCTTTGCCGCGCGACTTCCTTCCGAGGCCTCTTCGCGGTTGACGACAAAAGCAAAATCGGGATTGCCGGCAAAAGCCATTTCGACGGACTCGGGGTTAAAGGCGCGATTGCCGACAAGTCCGAGGAAGCTGATTTCCGGGGTAAGAGCGTCATTTGCGATTAAATCGCAGAGCGATTCACCTGAGGCAAGCGGTGTGTGAAAAAGTCGAGTAAAGGTTCGGCAAAGCCACGTACGGCAATACGTTTCGTAATCGACTGCATCGGAAATGCCGACGGCCGGATCGGGCGCAAGGGAACTATCCGAGACCTGAAGCGTTCCTTTCAGGTTCCAATCAAAGGAGCGATTTAAATGCTCGATCAGCCACGCATCGTTATTAAGAGCGTCTTTGGGTAAATTCCCGGCTCGGACAATGGCCGTTTCCATGACCCTGTGTAGGAAGGTTCCGGCGCCGGTACCGGCCGGAAACGAGAGAAAAGCCGGAGTCGGCCCCGTGTCATGGGAACTGACGAGAGATTTAGAAAGTGTTGTAAAGCTCGATTGCGTCCAAGTGCGCTCCAAGGACTGAGGCAGATCGCTCGCCAGGGAAGCGAGGAAGGCGTTATTTTTCGGTCGGAATATTCTCTTGGTGTACGAGGTCAGTCGGCAAATCTTGAAGTGCTCTGAATCGCCTTGTAGGAACTCAATAATCTCGCCGACAGCCTCTTGTCCTTTATTTTTGCGTCCGCGCTCAGCTTCCGGATGAAACGCACATAGGTAGGCATTTGAGTCACAATCCCGATAGTTTCCTTTAGGGGTCAAAGTAAAGGCAAGCGGAAGAACCAGGCGCTCCGAGGCGCGTGTCATGGCGACGTAAGCCAGGCGTTGTGTTTCCTGTATTTCTCGATTGACCGTGTCTTTGTGCAAAGCGATGGGTTGTTCTTCGGGATACACAATGAGTTGTCGTTGGGTGACGTCGTCGTTTTTTCCTCGGAAGACAAATCGCGTATATTTTTTGTCTATGTTCGGCCTCAGACTCTTGGCACCTGCCAGATACACCACGGGAAATTCCAATCCCTTACTCGCGTGAATGGTTATGACGTTGACAAGGGATTTACCGGTATCCGGGCGGAGCTTTTCGGTGTCCTCCGCACCGCAGGATTGTGTGATTTTCTGTGTCAGCCAAGCAATTAATCCGGAAAGAGAGCGTGTGCGTCGCTGTTCAAGCTCGATGAGTTCGAGTAGGTGTTGATAATTAATCAGGGCGCGAGAGTTCTTTTCCTTAAGTAAGCGGGCAATCGTTCCGAAGCCGCGATTCGGATCGGTTTCCCTCATCAGGCGCAAAAGCACGGCGTAGGCGCCGTACGTTTCAAGATGAATTGCGGTTTGCTTGAGAATCTCCTGCAATTGGGCTGCCCGTGTTTCATCCCGACGCTCGGCAAGCGAGTAGCCGACAAACACGGTTGCGGCGGCACTGTTGAAATCACATCGAATCTTCGGCGTGAGAACGGCTTGCAAAAAGAGCAGTAGCTCAACGGCTTCCGTTTGACGGAAGATACTCTCTTTCGAAAGAATGGTTGCCCGCAATCCGTGATCTCGAAGCGTATCGACAACGGTCTGAGCCTCAACGTTTTTACGAACGAGGACGGCAATATCTTCCGGTTTGATGGGCCTTTCTTTGTCGCTTCCGGGGTAAACGTAGATAGTGCCTTTCTTGCCGTTGATAGTTCCGCTTAAAAGCGAGACGATGTCGTTGGCAATGGCATTAAGTTCAATGTCTTTGGGCAAGACATTGAGGGTTTTAAGCCTTTGCACCATGTCGTCTCCGACCGGAATCGTCCAGAATTCAAAGGAGGGCAAATTTACGGTTCGGTCGCTTCCGATTTCCTTAAACGCCAAGGGTAAAGTGCCGCCGTGCGATGCAACTTGTGTCGGGAAAGAGGCTTCGGGCATTTGAAAGGAAGCCTCGGAAAGGAAAAAGCGATTAAATACATCAATCAGAGCAGGAGTTGAGCGGTAATTGGTCGACAGGCTTTTCACAACTCGGATGTTTTCTTTGGCCTGTAGATAGGTTTCCAACTCGGCCGCGCGAAACGAATAGATGGCCTGTTTCGGGTCGCCGACGAAAAAAATCTTGTCGGAGGGACTCGTGCGGCACGAGTCGGAATCAAGAAAAAGGAGTTTGAAAATCTCGTACTGCACCGGATCGGTGTCTTGAAATTCGTCGATTAAAACGGCTCTGTATCGGGAGCGAATCGTATCGATAAAAGTGCCTTCATCGCTAGTAGCTTTTTTAGCTTCTTTTCGTAAGTAGCCGAGTAACTCCAGAAGCATTCCGTCATGTGTAGCATAGCCGAGACGCTCTAAGCGCTCGTTTAAAAGCCCGGGAAACGTTGTAAAAAACCGCGTAAACCAAGCCGTGGCTTCTTGACTTAAGGGTAGCGTGACTTCCGAGGATTTGTTTTTAGGGTCCTTCACCTCAAATTTTTGAACAACCAGAGTTTTCAGATACTCGGGCTTTTCTCGTCCTAATTCTTTGAAGGTACCGCCGTAGTCTTTGTACCGAAGAATCTCCTTTAAAAGAGAAGGATTCTCTGTCGGAAGATTCTTTCTTAAATAGTCATCGAGTAGGGCATTCTTGACGGCCTCAAAGTCAGCGTCCTGAATAATCTGTCGGTCGTTAAAGCCGTTACAGGAAAGAGAAAACTCTTTCAGGAGTTTTTGCGTGAAGGCGTGAATCGTATAAATCGCCGCAACGTCAATGGTATGACAGGCTTTTTGAAGGCGGGTTCGGACGCGCTCGTGCCAGGCACTGACGGCTTCTTTCCTTCGGACGGGATCTGAGGTGCAATCTGCGATTTCCGAGGCTTCGAACCATTTTTTGATTAAGGCGTCGGTTTTGTTGTCCGGCGTTTTCGTTTGCAGCAAGGTGTTCCAGGTTCGCAAGACATCAAGGAGCGTTTTGCGAACTCGCATACGCAACTCCGAGGTTGCGGCATTGGTGAACGTGACAAGCAAAAGATGATCGAGTCCGACGGCCGAGTTGTTTTCGCCGTCTTCGACGATTAAGCGCAAAACGATTTTCTCAAGAGAAAACGTTTTCCCGGTTCCGGCGCTGGCTTCAATGAGCATCGGTCCGTAAAGCGGTGTTTTCTCATACTGAAAGACATTTTCTCCGGAAGAGTCGGATGTCATACGGCCCTCTTATGGATGATGCTTGTGATGGTTTCGCAAAGGTCTGCGACCTCGCTGCTCGCTGTTACCTTCTTGGAAGGTTCCTCCTGCGGATTGAAAATGCAGAGTCTGTCCAATCGGCCTTTTTCTTTGACGACGTCGTCTTGCCAGTCCTTAAATCCGCGCCAAACCGGGTTGAACGGGGGCAAAGCATTTCCCCAATTTTGATTGGTTGTCTTCTTTTGAAGAACACGGATGTTTGTGTTCATAGATTCGGTCAGTCGAACAAGCGAGGTCATGACCGAGAAGGCCTCAGAGGGCAAAAGATTTCGCACGTCGTACTGATCGATGATTTCACTGATCGGTCCGGGAAGTTCTTGCGCGCCGTTTGTCTCCTTGGCTATGCCGAGAAGACGCAGGCGGTAGTTCTTCTTGTCGTTTTTTCCGTTGTCGACGGCTCTCAGCGCGATTTGCAAAAGTGCGGCGCGAACATAATCGCTTTTACTTAATGCCGTGAAGAGGAAATCGGTTGTCTTTTGGGACGAATCTTTCGGGATGACGTCAAGGTTCGGCAGTTGAATCTGCGTATTGTCAATCGTCAGGTACCCCGGATCTTCTCGCACCAGCCCCGACGGCGCAAGAGTTTGTTGTGCACGCAGAATCGAAACCGCCTCTCGGGCAAGAGCCTCAAGGACTAGGGGGCGTAACGCAGCAAATCCATAGGAAGGATTGAGTCGAAAACACTCGGCTTGACAAAGATAGGTCACCAACTGATCGTCGGTTTTTCCTTCGCAGTCACCGGATTGAAGTTTTTCCAAAAAACGCTTTGTCAGCAATTTTTTTTGCAGAGGATCGGCGGCAAGATCCGGATACAGTCCGACCGGTTCCGTCAGTTCCGGAATATCGCTAAAGAATGTGAGCTTGAGTTTTCCGTGAATGTACCTGGTCGGACTTATCCAAGCTTGGACAATATCTTTCCAATAAAGAACTTCCGGCGCGCTTTCTTGTTCGGGCGAAAAGCCCCGTAGATAGTCTTCCGGGTGGTCCGGGGAATCGGCAGTGCTTGCGGAATCTTTCCATGCGGCAAAATCATTCGGATTTCGATTCGTAAAGAAACGAACACCGTCAACGTTTCCGCTCTTATCGCGACTCATGGTAAAGCTATCTTCCGACAGACGCGAGACCGGCAGTGTTCCCGAAATCTTCGAGACAATTCCAGGAGCTTGCTCTTCGAGCCATTGGCAGAAGTCTTCTACGACGGCACAGGCGTTTTTGTGTTTTTCTCCGGCACTCTGGCCGGCATCGTAGGTAATGAGCAGATGGCGTTTGGCCGAGCAAATCAATTCGAGAAATAAGCTTCGGTTGTCAATGCGCGAATCCTGGTCGCCGCGCCTAGGGCAGGGGGCATCATCGCGATTACGGTAAGCACAGGTCAGATCGAATTCTTCGCTCGTTGTGTTCCCGGGAAAGTCGGAATTTTCTCCGAGCCCGATCATGGCAACGGCCTTAAATGGGATGTTGCGCAGGGCATCCATGTTGGCAAAGGTGACGGAACCTTCCTGTCGGCTTTGCATGACGGATACGCCGACGGCACGCTTTAATGAGGCCTGGTAGACAGCCGGAGCAATCCGCTCATCGGGATCTTGCGTAGTACGGAGAATCGTTTCGTGAAGTGTTTCGACAGCCTGCGTAAAACTTTCACGTGCCTCCGTTACGAAGGTCTCGGGTTTGTTCGGATAAAGACCGTCTACAAGAGCCTCGGAAAAGGTTTTCCATTCGGCCGCCGTCAGTCCCGTGTACGGGTCCTCTTCAAAGTGAGCCAGTTGTGCCAGGGCTTTAAGACTCTGCCACAGGCTCATTAGGCGGCCGAATAAGTCCTGTTGCTCGGAAACGGTTTCGTTTTCGAATCCTTGAACTTCATTGCCGAAGATGGCAAGCGAGCGTCCGTGAACGGCTTCGGTTCCCTGAGGATAGGCAAATCCTAATGCAAGGCGTTCGACGGCTCGCTCCAGTGTCGTGTCATCGTCTTCGACGGATTCTTTCCCGAATAGCGCTCGAATGTGCGCTTGGCAGATTCCGTTGCGAAAACCTGCTGCAACGAGCCAATTTCTGAGTGTTCTCAAGTCCGTGTAGTCGATATCCCAACACTGCATAAAAAGCGGCGAAGAAATCAGTTCGAAGAAGGTATCGAAATCGGGCGTTGTAAAGAAGAAAGTGCTCGATTGCAGTACGGCGCTTTCCTGGCTGTTGACCTCACCGAGAATTTTGTATGCGATACGGTTTTCCGGAGCTCGCGCATTGATGATGCCCCGAACAAGACCGGCAATGTTCGAAACGTTCGGCGTAACGACAAGAAAGTCCTCGGCACTGTAGCCGTGTGCTTGCTTTAAGGCTTCGATCCAATCGACCACCGCTTCGATCTCGCCGATTTGCCCCTGAGAATTAAAAATGCGCAAACTTGTGTCCCGTGTTGCCGAGAAATTCACTGTGTCAAACGAAAAGTCCGATTCGTCTCCCGACAAGGGACAATCAAAAAGAAGGCTGTTGACGACGGCATCTAAAAGAGTCAGGGACTTACCGTCTTGCGGCTGGCGTTTTTGCCAAATAAACGATTGGTCGGTGTCCACAACTTTCGTGTAGATGCTTGCTGTGGCTTGTTCCCATAACCGCTTCATGCCTTTAAGGTCTCTTTTGCCGCGCGAGAAGTTGTCTTCAATGAGTTTGGTCGCGGACATACCTTCGTCCGGAGCGTATTGCCATAGCCTGTCAATAAAGGCGCGAACACTACGGGCATTTTCTCTAAGGAATCGGTTTTGCTCGGCCATGCGGGCATTTTCCGTCCAACGAAATAGTTCCCTGGGAACGGCGTCACTCGGGTCGAACCAGTAGCGGCAGCAGGGATTAAAGACATAGAGCCACACATCGCGTTCTTGAGCCTGCTTGGCAAGAACCGGCATGGCAAGGGGCGGCAACGTATGCGGTAAGAAAATATGAACGGGAGTGGCCTGGTTTTCCGTGGTTCTTCCTTCGGCGCAGTCTCCGAGCAGTTGCTCTTGCAGTTCCAGAATTTTTCCTGTGTACGAGGCCGTGGTGTAGGAGCTACCTGTCTGCTCTTGAGCCCGATCACGGCCTCGAAGTTCTTGCCAAAGTCTTTTTTGCCAGAGTAAGTCCGGTTGCTTGTCAAGCTCCCTTGTGTCGCGCGTCGCTTCCGAATCGCCGAGCCACGAACACACCCAGTCGTAACGGTAATTGACGTATTTTGTGAAAACGTGGGCGATGTGCTCGGCCAGTGAAAAAAGTTCGCCCGGCGTCATGCCTTTGAGGTGTTCGACCAGACGACCGTAATCGGAATGGACGTCGTTTTCCCTTTGAATGCGTGTGAGTATCGGATACAGACTCCACGGGAGCGTGAAATTATCAATGCTCGATGTGTGCCAAAACGAACCGTACGGTTTTAACCAACCGGCAAGGTTGGAAAACGAAAGCCCGATGCAGATACCGTCAGCTCGACACAGGCGTCGGGCAATGTCATTTTCAATTTCTCGTGACGGAACAACGATTTGAATCGGAGAAAAAAGAAGATTGGTCCCGGATTTGCTGTCCGTTCTCAGGTTAACGGTCAATTGGGCTTTCAGAACGTCATAACTGTTGGAATAGGCGATGTGTAGTGCCATGGTTTCCGTGTGTCGTTAAGAGTAAAAAGAGCCGCTTGCCGGTGTGTTTGCGGTTTGCCCAAAGCGGATTTTTGAGTTTAGCAGTTTTGGAAAAGGCCACGGAGGTTTATTGGACTGACACGCGTCGTTGCGTGAAAAACAATGGGTTTTCAGTCGGTTGCAAAGATTTTGTACAAAGGGGCAAGGCAAAAAAACCCCACCGGTTAGGGTGGGATGAGCAGATAGCGGTATTGCCTGTGGCTCTACCGGAGAGAAACCATGTGAAAATGAGTTAACTTGCTTTCCACGCAACAAAAACAAGGGCGACACAGGCCGCTGCCGCAATGACTAAAGCAACAATGTCCATGGTGTTATTAATCGGGAACATAGGGCACTCCTTCGGACGAATAAAACTGGTTCATACGTTGCAATCGTAGGGGGAAAGCCCGGAGCTCGAAAGTGTGAAAAGCAACTAGTCAAAAGGCGACACGTCGAAAGTAACTAAGCAAAGTACGCATTTTGAACCTCTCTCGGAGGCCTCTAAAAACGGGGTTCTGTTTCGCATCTTGCATTGGGCTGACGGTTTTTAGGAGCGGCGCAGACAACAAAAAACCCGAGCACCGAAATCGGTCCTCGGGTCTTCAAAACCTGGTGGAGATGAGGAGGATCGAACTCCTGACCTCTGCATTGCGAACGCAGCGCTCTCCCAGCTGAGCTACACCCCCGAAAAATGACGTCAAGCAGACGAATCTGCCAGAAGAATGCGAATTGTGCAGAATCTTGATAAAAAATGCAAGGGAAAAACACGGTGTTTAATCCGACTTAAAAAGAAGTGTTCTGAGCTAAACACGAGGGAGGGGTAAAGGCGATTGCGCTCTTTTTTGTACCTCGGAAAACAGCAGATGAAATCGGGAACGAGTACGGAATCACTAAAGGTCGGATTCGTAATTTTGAGGCTTTATAATCCTTCGTTTATGAGCATACGCAAAGCAAAGAAACCGGCTATTACCAGTGAGTGGCGTGAAAACAAAATCGCGCAGGAGAAGGCCCAGCAAGAGGCCGGTCACATGGCGCGTCAGTTTGCACGCGAAAAGGTCATGACGACGGTCGCGCGCGGAGCGCGTTCGGCCATGACATTTGTCGGTGCGGCTGCCGGTGCTCTTATGGCTGTTTTGCTGGCCATTTCCCTATTTACGTATACCCCGACCGATCCGGGGTTTTCCGTCACGGGTGCCTCCGGCGTCGAGAATGCGTGCGGAATTACCGGAGCTTGGACTGCCGATGTTCTCTATTGGCTTTTCGGATACTCGGCTTGGTGGATTGTCTTTGCTTTTTTTGCGCTCTTCGTCTCAAGCATTCTTGTGATTACGGCACGCCGTGAATCGAGTACGTGGCTCCGTGCCGGCGGATCGTTTTTGTGTTTCCTTCTTGTCATGGCGAGCTCCGTTTGCATCGAGGCGTTGCAATTGGGGTATCTCGGAGGGCATTTGCCGAGTGGTGCCGGAGGGCTTTTCGGATACGAAGTAGCCTCATGTGTTGCCCCGTACTTGGGTGTCTGGGGGAGCACGGTTCTCGGACTTTTCCTTTTAGCCTTAGGTAGCTCGCTTGCGTTCGGGTTTTCTTGGGGAATGCTTTTTGACGTTCTGGGAATCTGCTGTGAGGCTGTCGTTAAAGTGGCCTTGCGTTGTGTCTCGAAGTCAAAGTCTCAAGAAAAACCACATTCTCCGTTGGACGGCATGACGGTTCAAGATAGCCCTGTGACCGTCAAATCCGTGGCGACTCCCTCCTTACCGAGCACACCCCGAATACCGGTTAAAACGATTCGGGAACGTCCGCCGCGCGCGAGTGCTCCCAAGGAGCAACGCGAACTATTCGGGCAAGACGGACGCGTCGTCGCAAGTTTCGAGCTCTTGCAGCGACCGCCCGAACATCGGGATGGTGTTAATAAGGACGCCATCGGCATCACAAGTCGTCTTATCGAAAGTAAATTAAAAACCTACCACGTCGATGCGCGCGTTGTCGATGCGCGGGTCGGCCCCGTGATTACGCAGTACTGGCTCGAACTGTCCGAAGGCGTCAAGGGTAGCCAGGTCGAAAAGATTCGTAAGGACTTGGCCCGAGCTCTTTCTGCCGATAACTCCATCCGAATCGTGCCGGTGATTTCGGGCACTCCCTACATGGGTCTTGAGATTCCGAATAACAACCAGCAACGGCTGACTGTGTACTTAAGTGAAATCATCGGAAGTGCCGAATTTGAAAACTCACGCTCTCTTTTAACGCTTGCACTCGGTAAGGATATCGGCGGCAATTCGGTTGTGGCCGATTTAGCGAGGTTGCCGCATTTGCTGATCGGAGGAACGACGGGTTCGGGTAAATCCGTTGCCGTCAATTCGATGATTCTTTCCTTACTCTTCAAATGCGACCCGTCGCAGTTGCGACTGGTGCTTATCGATCCAAAGTTGGTGGAGTTTTCTTTGTATCAGGGAATTCCTCACTTACTTTGCCCGGTTGTCACGGACATGAATAAGGCGGCCAATGCCCTTAACTGGCTTGTCCAAGAGATGGATCATCGCTATGCACTGATGAGCCACTTGGGGGTTAGAAGCTTTGATGCATATAACGAAAAGGTCCGTGCCGCCATCGCGGCGGGAACACTCTTGGCAGACCCCTTTGATGTCACTCCGGAAAATCCGGAGCCGCATAAAGTGTTAGCTCCGTTCCCATACATCGTGTGTTTTATCGACGAGTTTGCCGATTTAATTCTGGTTCAGCGTCGTCAGGTCGAAACCCTGATTATGCGGCTAGCACAGAAAGCGCGTGCAGCCGGCATCCATATGGTGCTGGCTACGCAACGCCCGAGTGTGGATATCGTGACGCCGCTTATTAAAACCAATATTGTGGCGCGCATCTGTTTTCAGGTTTCCAGTCGCTTTGACAGTCAGGTCGTCTTGGATGAGCCCGGGGCCCAGGATTTACTCGGTCACGGAGACATGCTCATGAAGGTCCCGGGCTCTAATTCGCCGCTTCGTGTCCAAAGTTGCATGGTCACGGACCGCGAAGTAGAGAATATCGCCAACCAATTAAAGAGCATGGCGGCTCCCGAATACGTCGAGGGGGTCACCGACAGTGCCGAATCGACTGAAGGGGCAGAGGGCTTTACACTTAGCGGCGGGCACACGGGACGCGAAGCCGATCCGCTTTACGATCGAGCCGTCCAGATTGTCTTGGAATCCAAACGCGCCACTACGAGTTTTGTGCAGCGGCGCCTGCAGATCGGATACAACCGTGCGGCGAATTTACTCGAGGCGATGGAAGAGGCCGGCATCATCAGCAAGCCCAATCCGGCAGGAAAACGCGAGATTCTCGTGCGAGACGGGGAGCTTTTCCAGTGAAGCGACAGATTGTATCGGTATTGGCGCTTTTGGCTCTTGCGGCAAACGTCTGTGCGACCGATGCTGTGCGGATGCTCGAAGATTTTTCCGTGAAGATACAAAGTGCAGCCGGACGCTTTACCCAAACGGCGGCCGAGGACGGGCAGGTGCTTGCCACCGGACGCTTTTCCTTTACACGCCCCGGAATGTTTCTGTGGGAAACGCAAAGCCCGTTTTTTCAAACGATTCTTTGTGACGGAAGGACCCTTTGGATTTATGACCCGGATTTGCATCAGGTCACGATTCGCCAATTAAAGCATACGTCCGAATGGGGACCTGCCGCACTGCTTTTCGGCCAAACGTCACCCGAGGAAGTTTTCCGTCTAAGCGACCGAGGAAAAATCGGCGGCCTTCTTTGGGTTCGTGCAATCCCGAAAGCCTCGGATGCGGCTTTTTCCGCGATGGATGTCGGTATGGATGAAAATGGCATTGTCCGAGAGCTCCGTCTGACCGATTCGTTCGGAGAGGTCACCCTGTATAAGTTGTCGGAGGTACTGGTCCCTTCCGAGTTGCACGCGCGAGACTATAAGTTTCGGATTCCTCCGGGAACGGACGTTCTTAAGGATACGTCGCAGCAGTAGCCGCAAAGAGACAATTGACCCTTCAGAGCCGGATTACGCCCTGTATAATCAAGCGCGTCAATGACCTTTTGATTCGATGGCAGGGCTATGCGTTCGAGTTTGGATTTCAAAATGCGGTTGTTCCGTATTGACCAAATGATTCACGACAACGGCTCTGTCTGTTTTGAAAAACTGCAGCAGGCGCTCGGGTGTTCTGCGCCGACGCTCAAACGTGATTTGCGCTATCTGCGCGATGTTCTGCATGCGCCCATTGTGTATTCCAGGGCAACACACGGCTATTCTTATGAAAACGGGGCCTCGCCGAGGTTGCCGAAAGCTTGGTACTCCCCGATGGAATTGTTCACTCTGCTGACGACTTTAGACTTGTTCGAGCGGGTGGAAAGCGAAGAAAACGGACTGCTGTGCGGAGAGATGTCCGCCATGAAATCTCGCCTTCTGTCGCTTGTCCAAGACGACAAATTGCCGGCAAGAGAACTAAGAAAGCGTTTTCGTGTCTTGCGTCCGATGTCCGGGGTGTATGAAAATCCGTTTTTTGAAGTCATCGGTCGGGCTGTCGCACAACACAAACGGTTGCAGATTGTTTACTTTAGTAAATCGCGTGCAACCGAAAACCTGCGCGAAGTCAGTCCGATGCGGCTTGTGAACTATAAGAATCGTTGGTACTTGGATGCTTGGTGTCACGCATCCGATGCGCTCAAAACATTTAATTTGGATAATGTTCGCGTCGCACAAATGCTTCAGAAACGTTGCAAGGCCGTGGCCATGCGCGATGTCGAAAAAACGCTCGACAGCACGTACGGCCTTTTTTCTCGCGGGGTGGCTCAATTAGCGGTAATCGAGATTGATTCTGCAATGGGGGCCTATGTCAAGGATGAAATCTGGCATGTCAATCAAAAACTTGAGCGGCATACGGACGGCTCTTTGACACTGCAAGTTCCGTATGCACAGGAAACCGAATTGATTGGTCAAATTCTTCGATTAGGCGCTCATGCCCGGGTCGTTTCGCCTCCGGGATTGCGCCGAGGCGTTCAGATGGCGTTGCGTGAAATGCTCGCCGTCTATGCCTCAGACCGGTCATAAGGATTCCTGCGTCATGACATCGCACATAGCCAACCCGTCGCGAAAACATCATTCGCATCGCCGGACACGACATACACCGAAAGGTGCTCCGAAAATATTTTTTTGCGGAGATCCGCACGGCAAGTTCGACCACATCAATTGGGCTGTGAAAAAGTACCGTCCTGATGCTGTTGTGATTCTCGGCGATTTGCAACCGCCCGGACCGATTGAGAAGATTTTGGCGCCGGCCCTGTCACTTACTCAGATTTGGTGGATTCCGGGCAATCACGATAGCGATTGCGATGAGTTCTACGACAGACTTTGGAAGGGACCTTTGGCATCCCACAATTTGCATGGAAAGGTTGCCGTTGTCGCCGGCTTGCGGATTGCCGGATTAGGCGGTGTTTTTCGCGGCCAGATTTGGATGCCTGAGGCAGGTATGAACTATCGGTCGGCTTCGGATTTTGTCAAATGTGCGCCTAAAAACAACCTGTGGCGCGGAGGGGTGCCGCGTCGCCATCGGACATCGATCTTTCCGAGTGTTTATGAAGGTCTCATGCGGCAAAGAGCCGATATCCTCGTGACGCATGAAGCAACGGCAAGTCATGCAAAGGGATTTGATGCCATTGATAAGCTCGCCAAGGGCCTACACGTCAGGTGGCATTTTCACGGACATCAGCATGAAGACCATGATTACGGTTTACGAGACGGCATTTACGGTCGGGCTGTCGGTTATCGCGGCATCATCGACTTGAACGGCAACGTGATTGTCCCGAGTGAAATCGACCCGCGCGATCAGATTGCTTTGCAACAGGCCGGGGAAGAGCCGGCGCCCGAAGTTCTCGATAGTGTCGTGTTTTCGTCCGATGACGAGTTTTTCCAGAGAAAACGGCGTCGCGTTCGGCGGCCTCCGGTCAAGTCCGTAACAGCACTCAGAGCGTAGTTTGCTTTGTATTTCAACGAGAAGGGAATCGAGCTGTTGTCCGATAGCAACAAGATGTCGGATTATCGGGAAAACAGGGTTTGACAACGTCGAAAATGCTGATATGATTCGCCCCCTCGTCGC
>UMHM01093718.1_pt1 | contig 169653 bp, 161 predicted proteins | sample 1965501 | NCBI WGS metagenome assembly UMHM01 (sample SAMEA4836095, study PRJEB28245) | human gut metagenome | biome: gut microbiome; material: fecal sample | place: Denmark | collected 2008
TTCCCTTTTAAACCCTCGTTTCCTTCCCGGAAACGGGGGTTTTCGTTTTCGGGAACGGATTTTCTTGGATACAATGCCGTAAAGCTCTAAATTATGAAGCGTTGCAATGGATACTCAAGAAGATTTCGTTCGAGTGAGGCGGCAGTACAACAAGGGCCCTTTGCGTAAGGCTCAGATTATGGACGCTGTCGTCAGTATCCTCGGCGAGCCGATTCAGGTTCGTTTCACTACCAAAGAAATCGCTTCCAAAATCGGTGTGAGTGAGGCGTGCCTTTATCGACATTTTTCCGGCAAGGCCGAAATCCTCGGCGAGGTTTTAAAGCGCACCGCGCAACTTCTTGACGTGACGCTACGAAGCGCAGACTCGTACCCGCAGGTTACGATGGTCAATCGCGTTTACCTGAAATTGCGATATTTACTGCTTTTTGCCGAAAAAAATCCCGGATTGACGCGCGTTCTGACGGGCGAAGCGCTTGTGTACGAAGACGCATCCCTTTCGCGTGGAAAAAACGAAATTCTTCGGAAGATTTGCGAATCGATTAAAAATTCGCTTGTTCTTGCCTCGGTCAATCGAGAAATATCCGGCTCTTTTGATGCCGCAGCTCGTGCGAAGTTGATGCTCGATTTTGTAATGGCCCAATGGCTTCAGTTTTCACAAAGCGGCTTTAAGGAGCAGCCGACGGCTTTTTTAGATCAGGCTTCTCCCGTGCTTTTTTCGTTTGTAGGGTAGCTACGCTAAGTCGTATTCCAGATCCATGAGACTTTGAATGTCGGATTTGGCACGAATGAGTGTCGCCTTATCGCCGTCGACCATTACCTCGGCCGGCAAAGCTCTGGAGTTGTAGGTGCTTGCCATGGAACTGCCGTATGCTCCGGCGTTGGGCATAACAAGAACGTCTCCGGCCCGAACGGCCAAATCCAAGTTTTTTGCAAGCCAGTCGCTCGATTCGCAGACCGGACCGACAACATCCCACGTGCGCGGTGCGTCGTGTCGAGTGACGGTATTAAAAAGCGGCATTGTTGCTTGATAAAGAGCCGGTCGAATCATTTCCGTCATGGAGGCATCCACGATGCAAAAATTCTTCGGACTTGCGGGTTTAAGATACTCAACGCGGGTCAAAAGAAGCCCGGCGGGAGCAACAAGGTGGCGCCCCGGTTCAAAATGAAGCGGGGTTAGCTCGTAGCCGCGCCGTTTCTTTGTTTCCCGTAGCGCCGTGACCAGATCGTTAACACTCGGGGGAGTTTCATCGGTATAGCGAATTCCAAGGCCTCCTCCGACATCAATATGATCGAGCGGAATCGAGGCCTCGGCCAAGGTATCGACGATATCGAGAATCCTTTCAAGCGCATGAACAAAAGGGGCGATATCGGTGAGTTGACTGCCGATATGTGCGTCGATACCGCTTACGCGAATGCCGGGCAACGTAGTTGCCGTCTTATAGATACGCAAGGCTTCGTGATAGGCAATGCCGAATTTGTTATTTTTTAGTCCCGTGGAAATATAGGGGTGCGTTTTTGCATCAACATCGGGGTTCACGCGAAAACTCACGGTGGCGGTCTTGCCGAGTTCGGATGCCGTGTTGCTGATTCGATATAGTTCCGATTCGCTTTCGATGTTAAAACACAGGATTCCGGCTTCAAGTGCGGCGGCAATTTCCCGCGTGCTTTTCCCAACTCCCGAATACACAACAGAGGAACCGGCAAGGCCGACATGAAGTGCGCGTGTCAGTTCCCCGCCGCTAACGATGTCGGCACCGATTCCGGCGTTAAGGAACTCTTTGACAATGGCTTTGGTGGAGTTGGCCTTCATGGCAAAGAAAACACGGTCTTGCGTGCTGCCGACGGCATCGATCCAAACTTTGGCGCGCGCTTTTAGTTCGGCGCGTGAATACACGTAAAGCGGGGTGCCGAATTGACGGGCTAGAGCCACGAGATCACAGGATTCGCAGAAAAGTCGTCCGCCTTTTTCGGAAAGGCAGGATGTAATATAGGCATCGGAGTTCATGGTGGTTGGCGGCTCGGTTTGTTTAACGGGTCACATCACTCGGGGCTGTCGGCGCAGAGTCCTGATTGACGTGATCGGGCAGATAAAGAGCCCCTTTAAGGCCGCAACCGGAAAGGGCGACAATGAGTAAAGCCAAGATAAAAGTCTTTTTCATAGGACTTTTTTCTGCAAAGTAAGTGAGAATGCAATTATATGGAAACGGAGTTTCTTGAAAAAGCACAGGCGCTTTTCGATCGGATTGAGCAAGCAACGGATGGCTTGAGCGTAGATATTGATTCGGAACGAAACGGCAATGTGCTCACGCTTGAAAGCCAGACCGGGGAGCAGGTTGTCTTAAACGTCCATACACCGACATCGGAGGTTTGGCTTGCAAGCCGCGCCGGGGGATATCGCTTTACCTACAAAGACGGCCAGTGGATTGTCTCGAACGGCACGCAAGAGCTACAGGGGGTCTTGGAACAGGCCTTAAACTACATTTGCAACACATCGGTTCGTTTTTGTCAGAAAATCTGATCGCGCAGGATGTCGCGATCTAAATTCTTTTCCCCGACTTTGCCGTTGAGCGGAACATCACGCACGCTCTGATCGATGCTGTCCGCATAGTAGTAGTTGCCGTTAATGAGCACGACACTCGAGGGTTGAATGCGTTTGTAAGGTGGCTCATCCACGAGAACATCCTTCATATATTCAACCCAAATCGGCAGAACAAGTCCGCCGCCGGTTTCGCGGTTCCCCAGAGGTTTCATTTGATCAAAGCCCATCCAGCCGACAGCAGCAAGCCGTCCGGCGTAGCCGGCAAACCAAGCATCGTACGAATTATTCGACGTACCGGTTTTGCCACCCATGTCCGGGCGCTTTAATGCCATGTAGGCTCGACGCCCCGTTCCTTCGCGAATCACACCGTTTAAAAGCGTGTGCATTACAAAAGCATTACGTTCGTCTAAGACGCGAATCTGCTCTTCACCTGCGGCCGGATTGTGAACCTTCATCACGATGTTGCCGTCCTGGTCGGTGACGCGGTCGATTAAGTATGGTTTTACGCGGAAGCCACCGTTTGCAAACACGCAATAACCTGCAAGCATTTCCCAAGGAGTTGCTCCACCCGCGCCGAGCGCCGTCGTCAGTTGAGCCGGAGTGCGCGACGGAGGAAAGCCAAATCGAGCTACGAACTTTTGTGCGTAATGAGCACCGATGGCCTGCATGACGCGAATGGAGACCAAGTTCTTGGATTTTTTCAAAGCGGTCGCGAGCGTCATCGGACCTTCAAAACGGTTATCGTAGTTACGCGGTTCCCAAAGCTCCCCGCCCGTTAAACGCGGATCGATGAAAATCGGAGCATCGTTGATGATTGTTGCCGGGTTAAAGCCTTTATCTAAAGCAGCCGAATAAATAAAGGGCTTGAAAGTCGAACCAGGTTGACGCACGGCCTGCGTCACGTGGTTAAACATATTTAGGTAAAAGTCAAAGCCTCCGACCAAAGCCCGAACGGCGCCCGTGTTAAATTCAGCGCTGACAAAGCCGGCTTGCACTTCCGGAGTTTGTGCCAAAGTCCATGTGCCGGCCGGTGTTTTGGAAATGCGCACGATAGCGCCGACCGTCAGGTCCGTTGCCTGAGCTTTTTTCTTCCAGTGTTTTTTCTTTTGTAATAGGCCGGAAAACTTCAGGCTTTCCTTATCGAGCGTCACTTCCGTATCGCCGTCAAGAGTGGCACGGATTTCTTTGTCGGAAACGGCAGTAATGACAGCTGGGAATAAATTCGGGGACGTCGGGGCTTCGGCAAGTGCAAGCGTGATGTCGGTTTTGCGTGTTTCGGGATTGGAAATATCAATCACCGATGTTGATCCGCGAAAACCGTAACGGCGATCATATTGAGTCAGATTCTTGCGGACGGCCTCCCAGGCGGCTTTCTGGTCGGCGGCTCGAATCGTTGTGTAAACATTTAGACCGAGCGAATACGCTTCCTCCTTGAAGGTATCGTACACGAGCATGCGCGCAAGTTCCGCGGCATACTCGGCATGCAGGCTCTCTTCTCCCTTTGTGGCCGTAAGGCGACGTTCGCTCGGTTTTTTCGCCACAATCGGACGGGCCATTTCCTGATCGTATTCTTCTTGCGAAATAAATCCGAGTGTCCGCATACGGTTTAAGACATAGCCTTTACGCATATTGGCTCTTTGCGGATTGACAATCGGGTTGTAGGCAGAAGGCGCCACAGGCAGCCCCGCGATGGTGGCGGCCTCACCGATGCTCAAATCTTCGATTTCTTTACCGAAATACACCTTCGCGGCTGAGGCAAAGCCATAGGCACGCTGTCCGAGATAAATCTGATTGAGATACACCTCGAAAATTTGGTCCTTGGTCAGAGTGTTCTCAATCTTGTAGGACATCGCCACTTCGTAGAGCTTACGCGTGTAGGTGCGCTCGGAGGATAAAAAGAAGTTGCGAGCCACCTGCATGGTAATCGTCGAGCCGCCTTGACCGCGACGCCCGGTAATCAAGTTGGCAATCGCCGCACGGGCAATGCCGGTAAATTCGATACCTGAATGCGCGTAAAAGCCGTCGTCTTCGGCTGCCAAAACGGCATTGCGTACAAACGGCGGAATCTCATGCAGACGCAGAAAATCGCGATGTTCTTCACCGAATTCGCCGATGAGGATTCCTTCGGCGCTATAAACACGCAGGGGAATCTTCGGTTTGTAATCTGTGAGGGCATCAATCGGCGGCAATTGGGAATACACAATGGAAAAGACAATAAGACCGACACAAATTCCGCTGACAAGACCTGCCAGGCCGATTCCGAAACACCAACAGATAAAACGGCTGAGTTTTCCGGCAAAAGAGTTGTTTTTCTTCACTGAAAGCCTGCCTGCGCCGAGCCGTTATCCGTCGGCCGTCGGCGTTGTAATAATTGAGATTGTCTGCAAAAGAATCCCGCTAGTTTATCGGGCGGGAAAGTAACACGAAATGTTAGCGCATTTCGTGTCCGAATCTTGTTTTGCCGAGGAAGAGTTGGGAAGATTCATAATCTCGTATTGCTGCTGACAAGGAGAAGAGAGTGTGTCAACTGTCGCCTTGGCTGGTGTATTCCTTGACCATTTGAGAAGATTTAAAGAGAAAATGCGTTCTAATCCGAGAGGAGAACCCAGCGGGCGAGTACAATCCCCTGAATTGCTAAAGCGGTCTGACGCCTTTTTGGGTTGAAGACGGACGGGCGTGCTCTCGCCAAGAAACTTTTTCAGTTATGGCAGCAAGAATAGACAGAATATGCCTATTATTTAAAGAGATTCTCACAAGTAGAGCTTGCGAAAATTCCTCGTATTTTGCCCCCTCCCCTCAGGCGCTAGCTTTTCTTCATGCGCAGGAGCCTTCTCGCTTTGCTTGTTGTTCGCGGTCTTGCTACCCAACAGCCGTGCAGGCCGATAAGACTAGGAGAATGTTCTGATGGCGAACATCGCGGTTGTTGTCCCGTGCTACAACGTCAAGGCCCTGATTGGCTCTGTTCTTGAGGCGATGCCTCCTTGCGTTGCAAGGATTTTTGTCGTTGATGATTGTTGTCCCGAGAAAACGGGGGAGTTTGTCCGCGCGAAACTCAAGGATTCCCGGATTCGAATCCTTACTCATGAGAAGAATCAGGGAGTCGGCGGGGCGGTAATGACAGGCTATAAGGCTGCTATCGCGGAGGGAAAGAGGCCCTTCTCGACAAATCCGAGCATTCTCTTCAAAATGAAGAATTACAGTCAGAAAGAAATCAAGAAAGTTGTTTCCATCGATAAAACGCATATGAAGGGTCCGTAAAAAATGACCGTAATCTGCCCGAGTCCGGAGAGCATCCTGTCCCTGACCAAGAAACTGTGTTCCATCCCGAGTGTTTCAGGTCGCGCCGAGGAAGAAAATCGTGTTGCGCAAGTTCTTTATAAGACCCTTGCCGAAATACAACCTACACAGGAAAACACCCTTAACACGGAAATCTTTGACTGTGAGGGAGACCGACTCGGACGGCAGGCTGTATGGGCACTTTTGCGTCCGGTCAAAAAGACCGAACGGACGGTGCTTTTAACGGGGCATTTTGATGTCGTCGATGTTCAGGGGCCGCTTGCCGATTTGGCCTTTTCTCCGGACGCGTATACCGAGGCTCTTGCCGATGTTGATCTTCCCGATGATGTGCGAGAGGACTTAGAAAGCGGCAACTGGCTTTTCGGGCGAGGTGTCATGGACATGAAATCGGGACTGGCGATTTTCATCGAAACTATGCGCGTTTTAGCCCGAAGCCCGGACCTTAGAATCAATATTGCGTTTTTAGCGGTTCCCGATGAAGAAAGCGACAGCGCCGGTATGCGGGGTTCATTGACCAAACTGTGCACGATTCGGGATGAGCAAATGTTGGATTTTGTGGCGGCCTTGACGGGTGAACCGTGTTTTTGGACAGAAGGGCAAGCCCCGGCGCGTCCGTACTACACGGGGACAACCGGCAAAATCATGCCGTATTTCTTGTGCGTAGGGCAGGCCAGTCACGTGAATGACTATGTCGAAGGGGCGAACGCGGCCCTCATTGCCGCCGACGTTGTCCGATTGATGGAAGGGAACAAGTCGTTTATCTGCGGCAAGGGTTCTGATACGCTTCCGCCTCCGACGTGCCTCAATTGTCAAACGCGGGTGGCAACGTACAGTGTGAGCCTTCCGGCCAAGGCAGTTTGTTACTTTAACGTGCTCACCGACCACGCAACACCGGGCGGCATCCTGAATGGCTTAAAAGACATTGCAAACGAAGCATTGCTCGATTCTTGCAAACAAATGCACAAGACGGCGCTTGAGTTAGCTCTTAAAGGAGCCGATGTTGCCATCACAAGAAAAAAAGGGCACGTCTTAACGTACCAGGAACTTATGGAGACGGCCGAGCAAAAACTCGGTGGCAAGCAGGAGTTTGCTCGTCAACAAAAAGCCTTTTTGCAAACGCTCGATCCGAAGACCGATATGCGCGAGGCTGCTATTCGCATCAGCGAATGGGTTTGGGAGATAAGCGGCTTTCAAGGACCTGCGATTGTTCTCGGGTTTCTACCTCCGTACTACCCAAGTCGATTCAACAGAGGGCGGGAAGCTAAAGAAAGAATGCTCAAACGCATCATTCGAGAGCAAGCGGTTCGGGGCGGTGCCCTTGCAGGCGACGGGGCCGTGACGATTCAAAAAGTATTCGGCGGCATTACCGATCTTTCGTATTTGGGATTTCAAGGACTTAAATCCGGACTCAGTGCCCTCAAAGACAACATGCCCGGGTGGGGAGAGCTCTATTCTCTGCCGATGAAAGAACTCTTATCGCTCGATGTTCCGATTGCCAACATGGGACCGGCAGGAAAAGATGCCCACAAAGCAACGGAACGCCTTGAGTTGAATTACTCCCTGAAAATTGCCCCGCAACTTTTGCTTGAGACCATCGAAAAATTGTCGTTCAAATGCGACGCGACTAGGGACAAACACTAGTCTATAGTGCATAGATGCAACGGGATTTGGACAAACAAGGCAAATCCATTGCCCGTAATCGGCAATGATTCTCTCAGAGTGTGCTAGGTTAGCCTCGGTATTTCTTAACTTTCTCCAAGGAGAATGGCATGTCAGAAGATATCGATGTCGCCACACTGACAGCGAAGCCTAAGGCTGGCCCTGTGGCGTTCCTCGCGTTGTTGATTGCAGTCATCATGTTCTCGGGAGTCTTTTACAAAATGGGGCCTGGCTATGAATGGCTCGGTGCTTTTGATTTCTCGACAATTGCCGGAAAATTCGGCTCGGTCGGCGGAACCAATTTCGTCGGCAAGGGCGGTGTCGGCGCCAGACAAGGGTTTCTATTTGCTTTAACACTTTTTGCCCCCGTGACGCTTGCCGTCGGTCTTTTGGCCGTCTTCGAGCACTACGGCGCTTTGGCGGCGGCACAGGTGTTACTGACGCCTTTCCTGCGTCCGGTTTTGGACATTCCAGGCTACACGGGCTTGGCGCTTGTGACCGATCTGCAAAGTACGGATGCAGGAGCGGCCATCTCCAAGAGCTTATATGACCACAAACTCATGAACGATCGGGAATTGGTCATTATGGCCTCTTGGCAGTACTGCGGGGCAGGCGCTGTCGGAAACTATTTTTCGACGGTCTCGGCACTTTTTGCCTTCCTTTTGGTTCCGGTTTGGAAACCGCTCGCAATTATTCTTGTCATGAAGTTTGCGGCCGGGTTCTTCGTCCGGGTTTGCTTGTCGGTTCTTTACAGAAAGGATTTCCGAAATGGCTACTGCAGATAACAAAGTGAGCAGCAATCCTTTTGATATTTTCATTGCCGGTTGCCGTAAGGGATTACTTGTTTGCGCCAACTACCTGTTGCCGAACGTTTTGATGGCTTTCGTTTTAACGTACATCCTGAGCCTGCTCGGCGTGATGGATTTTTTGGGTAAAGTGTGCGGCCCCATGATGGGTGTCTTCGGCCTAAAGGGCGAATGTGTTCTCGTACTCTGCGCTACATGGCTTTCGTGCGGCGCTGGTGTCGGCGTTGCCGCTAGCCTTTTTACCGCCGGAACCATCAGCGCAATCGATGTCACGATTTTGTCGCCCGCCTTGATTTTGATGGCCTCCCAGATTCAGTACATGGGTCGTCTACTCGGCCTGGCGGATGTGCCGAAAAAATATTGGCCTCTTTTGATGTTCACCAGTGTCTTTATGGCGGGTATCGGCATGCTGATTATGCGAGCCGTTATGTAGTTTTCCAAGCGGGGGGACTCTTAGGGGGTTGTTCCGCTGCGACTTCGGGGAGGAGGTGTTGTGAATACGGACGTTGTTTCCTTATGGCGGGATTTGCACGCGATGCCTGAGCTCGGCTTTCACGAAGTGAAGACAAGCGCGTATGCCGCCGATGCGATGCGTCGGCTCGGTTATGAAGTGTATACCGGGTTCGGCGACACAACGGCGGTCGTGGCCTACAAACGAACAGGTGTTCCGGGGCCGACCGTTATGGTTCGGTGCGACATGGATGCGTTGCCGTTTAAAAACCCGGACGGTTCGGTTGTTGCCGTTCATGCGTGCGGGCACGATGCCCATGTGGCGATGCAAATTGCCACAGCCTCTCAGGTGGTAGGCTCGATTAAAAAAGGAACGTTGAAATTTCTTTTTCAGCCGGCAGAGGAAACACTTGACGGCGCGTTAAGCGTCATTAAGGCCGGCGTTCTTGATGACGTGGATATTGCCTTCGGGATGCACATTCGACCGGTGCAGGATATGCCGGCCGGCAATTTTTGTGCTGCTGTCAACTACACGGCAAGTGCATTTATCGGTATTGATATCAAGGGAGAAGCATGCCACGCATCGCGTCCCCATTTGGGCGTTAATGCAGCCGAGGCCGCGTCTCTTGTGACCAATGCGATTTGTGCCATCAAACTCAATCCTTTGGCCGGTTGGAGTTGCAAGGTCACGCAGATTCATGCCGCTTCGGCAGCTGTCAATGTCGTTCCGGACACGGCGCAAATGTGGCTCGATGCTCGAGCCGAGAACAACGCCTTGATGGACGAACTGATTGAAAAAGTACGCCGAGCGGCCGAATTTGCCGCTCAGTCGGTGGGAGCGACGGCAAGCCTTGTGCTCAAACATAAGCCGATTCCGGCGCCTTCGTACACGCCCTCTTTAGTTCGACAAGCGCAAGAAGAAATCATTCGTCTTTTCGGACGCGAGCGCCTATCGGAGCCTTGCGGGGGCGGCGGTGAGGACTTCAATTATTTCGTCCAAGCAAAGCCGGAACTAAAAAATGCGTATTTCGGAATCGGTGTCGGCGCCGAACCGGGATTGCATAACCGAGCGATGCATTTTTCACCCGAGTACCTCAGTGGCGGCGTCGCCCTGATGAGTTCCATGATTTGTCGCCAGTTAGGCTAAGGTCCTTTAAAAGGGCGTTCTCCACGGCACAATGCGCATTAAAAGCGGCTTGATTCCATGCTCGGCATCAAGCTGTAGGCCCTTTTTGGGCACGGGCTTTGCATCCGCTACTTCTCGGGACGATGCTCGATTCGGTTGTCGACAAAAGGCTTTAAAGTCAAAAAGACTTTTGTCGGCAAGCTGTGACGGAGCGACCCGTGTGGTGCTCATAAAGAGGTTATAAATCCTGCCGTCAAAGTGCTTATCCCAGTCAGCCATCACAGCCTTTATTTCCTGACGCTTTTTGTTTTCTGCCGCACCGCAAAGGTGTTTGGGAGATGTCGGAAAATTGCGGATTTTAGCCCACTTGGCCGTTTCATATTCTCGCACATACACCAAAGGCCGAATCACGATGTTGGTCTTGTCGTCACTACGCAGAATCGGCGGCATCGCTTTGATGCGTCCGCCGTAAAATAAATTAAGCAGCAGCGTGGAAACCACATCGTCCATTTGATGGCCGAGTGCAATTTTCGTGCAACCCGTTTCGCGGGCAACACGATACAAAATACCGCGACGCAAGCGAGCGCAGAGCGAGCAGATGTTTTTTTTCGTCGGAATCAGACGCTCGATAATCGCATGTGTATCCTGCGATTCGATGTGATAGGGAACACCGACAGCCTTAAGAAAATTTTCGATTATCTGCGCATCCGATCCCGGAATGTGCTGGTCGACGTGTACGGCAAGAAGGTCGAACTTTATCGGAGCTCTTTTTTGTAATTTCATGAGCGTTTCCAGGAGGACATAACTATCTTTGCCGCCGCTCATGGCAACGAGAATCTTGTCTCCGTCTTCAATCATGTCGTAATCGGAAATCGCTTGTGCCGTCAAGCGCACAATGCGTTTTTCCAATTTGCGAACCGAGACGGACGCGCGTGTGTGAACGCCGGGGGCAATCTCGATGGACTTTTTTTCATCTCGGTCGTTTCTCGGCGTCTTGACAGGAACAATCCGTATGGGCATTTCTGTCATAAAGCTTTCTTTCTGAAAATTTCAATGCCGATACCGGCGGCTTGTTTAACGGCTTCGGTCTTTTGGGTTTGAACGCGAACGGCAAGCACTCGGGTATCGCCTAGGAGCACCGTAGCGATGTGTTCGGCCAAGGTCTCTTGCAATTGAATGTGTCCGGAAGCGAGAACCGTTTCAACGGCCTTCGGAACGGCCCGATAGTCGTAGACCGAGGCGATGTCATCGTCTAAGACAGCGTGGTCTTTGACCCAGACATCAATCGTAAAGAGCATTTCTTGAGATCGAGTTTTTTCCCAGTCCACAACGCCGATGTGCGCTTGGGTTTTGTAATCGGCCAGGTGAATCTTTCGGCACTGTGTTAACAAAAATTCAGTTAAACCGGTCATTTCAGGGCTTCCTTTATGGCACAGAGGCGGGCATTTTGTATGCGCACGGTTGCAGGTATTTCGGATGGGCTCTTTAAAAGTGAGGCAGCGTCAACGGACAAGTAGGCAGCGCGGTGTGCTTTAAGAGGCCTCGGGCTAAAGTCCGAATTCGTGAAACAAAGAGTCTGAAGAAAGTACTCCAGTCGCTCCGGTCGCCTGAGGATATCAAAGGCGTTTAAAAGATTAAGGAAATCTTCGGCACTTTGTGCCGTTCGGGCTGCATCCCGGTACTTGACAAAGAGGGTGACGGCATCGGACACATCGTTCGGAAAACGGTGATGCCGACAAAAATGGGCCGCATGGTCTTGAGATAAGCCGGAAAAAGCGATGCTCGTACGCACAGCTAAGGGGGCGTTTCCTGCCGCGGCGTGATCTAAGGCTCTTAAAAGGGATTCGGTTACGGGGCTTTCGGCAAAGACGCAACTCCAAAAGCCGCAGTCCTTCAGAATTCGAATCATGCGAGACGGAACTGCTTCCATAAGTCCGCGCGATACCTCGGCCCACACGCGTTCAGCCACTAAGTGGTCGGCTTCGCCCGAGGTGACCATGGTTTTTAAAAGAGTCGCCGTTTCCGGGGCTACGGTAAAGTCGGCAAAGCGCGCCGCAAACCGAGCCAGACGCAAAATGCGGACCGGGTCCTCGCAAAAGGCGGGTCCGACATGGCGCAAAACTCGCTCAGTCAAGTCTTTTTTGCCGTTAAAGGGATCGATCAGGACGCCTTCGGGTGTCATGGCCATGGCGTTGATGGTTAAATCGCGGCGCGCCAGGTCTTCGGTTAAGGTTACGGACGGCAAAGCAAAGAATTCAAATCCGTGGTAACCGTGGCCGGATTTACGTTCCGTACGTGCCAGAGCATACTCTTCGTGTGTTTTCGGATGCAGAAAGACAGGGAAATCGTGTCCGACCGGAATAAAGCCGAGAGACAGCATCTCTTTCGGACTTGAACCGACGACAACCCAATCCTTGTCCGAAGAGCGCACATCGCGCCCGGACATCCGCATGAGTGCATCACGCACGGCTCCGCCGACCAAGTAAACCTGCATGGGCTACGCTTCCTTTCTCTGTAAGGATTGTACTGGGTGCTTGGCAAAGAATGTTTTCAGAGCAACACCGGTAGCCGAGGGTACTTCGGAGACGGCAAGCGGCGTGCCTTGTGCAACGATTTGACCACCGCCTTCGCCTCCCTCCGGGCCTAGGTCGATGACGTAATCGGCTTCGGCAATTAAATCCAAATTGTGTTCGATAACGAGGACGGTGTTCCCGGCATCGGTCAATGCTTGCAGTACATGAATGAGCTTTTGCACATCGGCCATGTGTAGTCCCACCGTCGGCTCGTCGAGGATGTAAAGCGTCCGAATCCGCTTATTGGTCCGCCGGGATGTTTTGGCTTTTGCGAGTTCGAAAACCAGTTTAATGCGCTGAGCTTCTCCCCCGGAAAGCGTCGTCGAAGGTTGCCCGAGTTTTAAGTATCCTAAGCCCACGGATTGCATCATGCGTAGGCCCTCGGCCACTTTGGTGTTCTTTTCAAATAGGGGTAAGGCTTCGTCAACACTCATTTGTAAGATGTCGCCGATGGATTTGCCGTGCCACAGGACCGTTAGTGTTTCTTCGTCAAAGCGCTTTCCGCCGCATGTCGGGCAGGTCATGGTCACATCCGGCAGGAAATTCATCTCGACCATGACTTCGCCGCGTCCGCTGCAAGTCGGACACCGTCCGTCCTCGGTGTTAAAGGAAAAGCGTGAGAGCGTCCAGCCGTGTTCTTTGGCGGTGTTCGTGCCTGCAAAAAGCTCGCGAATTTGTGAGAAGAAGCCCACGTAGGTCGCCGGGCACGAACTCGGAGTTTTCCCGATGGGGGTCTGGTCCACTTCCAGAACGCGGTCAACGGCATCCCAACAGGTAATCGCCTTACACCCGAAGTATGAGACAGGATGCTCTCTCGGTGTTTTGCTGAGGCGCATTTTTAGGAGCGGTAATAGGACATCACGAGCCAAGGTGGATTTTCCGGAGCCGGAAACGCCTGTGAGTGCCACGAGTTTTCCGAGCGGAATATTAACGGTGACATTTTTCAGATTGTGCTTTACTGCTCCGCTAATTTGCATAAACACATCGCTCTTTCGAATCGGGTGACGCACTTTTCCCGAATGCGGCATCGGATTTTTCAGGCATTGCCCCGTAATACTTTCCGGGGTGGCCGTGATATCGGCCAGTGTCCCTTCGCAGACAAGAGCCCCGCCCATACTACCTGCTCCCGGACCGATATCGACGATGTGTTCGGCATGTCGAATCATGTCCTCGTCGTGCTCGACGACAATGACGGTATTCCCCTTGTTTTTTAAGGCAATCAGTCCGTCGATTAAGCGGGCGTTGTCGCGAGCGTGGAGCCCGATGGTCGGCTCGTCTAACACGTAACAGACCCCCTGAAGGCTGTTTCCGATTTGGGAGGCCAAGCGGATGCGCTGAGCTTCACCGCCCGATAGTGTCGGGGCTCCGCGATTCAGCGACAGATACCCGAGTCCGACTTCGTGCAGAAAACGAAGGCGCGTGAGGACTTCTTGAACGGCGCCTTGTCCGATGGCTTTTTCGCGGCCGGCAAGACGCATCCGGGAAAAGAACGTTAAGCAATCGTCGACGCTCATCGAGCAGATTTGGCCGATGTTGTGTCCCCGGAAAACAAAGGACAGAGCGGTTTTGTTAAGGCGCAGTCCCTGGCAAGTCGGGCAGGGCTCTTCGTGACCGTTGAACTGTCCGGTTCCCGCACAGGTCGGGCACCAGCCTATGGGGCTGTTGTAGGAAAAAAGTCGCGGATCAGGTTCGGGAATTTCAATCAAACAATCCGGACACATGCGCTTGGTTGTTAAACGCCGGGTTCCGGCACAGGACTCTTCAATCCCGCCGTCGGCGTAGCGCCCCCATCGGACGGACACCAATCCTTTCCCGTAAAGAAAAGCTCGGGAAAGGGAGCGGCGTAGTAGCGATTCGTTTTCTGGGGTGGCAATCAGGGTTTGGATGGCAAGGTCCACTGACGCATTGTCAGAAAAACTGAGCCGGTCAAAATTTTGAATGTCCGCCCATGTCCCGTCGTAGCAGAAACGGGAGCCTCCCGCCTCTCGTATGAGTTTTTTCATCGTCGATGGATAAGCCGGGTTTTCCGGACTCGACAGGGAGATGGTCAGAGAAACGCGATGTCCTTTGTAGGTATTAAGGATTTCCCGACAAATCGCTTCTTCGGTTTCCTTTATGACAGCTTCACCGCATTTCGGGCAATGCGGCGTACCGAGTTTGGTGAAAAGAAGGCGCAGATAGGGATGAATTCCGGTCATCGTGCCGACGGTCGACTTCAGGCCGCCGCGACTCGTGCGCTGTTCGATGGCTACGGTCGGGGCAATCCCGATAATCTGCTCGACATCGGGTTTGGTGGGCGGCTGCACGAGTGAGCGTGCATAGGCGTTTAAGCTTTCCAGGTACCGGCGCTGTCCTTCGGAGAAAATAATGCCGAAGGCCAGAGTGGATTTTCCGGAACCGGAAACGCCCGTGACGACCGTCAGTTTTTTCTTCGGAATAACGACATTTAAATCTTTGAGATTGTGTTCGCGAGCTCCGAAAATGCCCATGTCGCCGGGTTTAGCTTTTCGCCAAACCGATTGCAAGGAGCGCCCCATGGCCGGCGGGGCTACAACACGACTCGTGGTGACGGATAGGTCGGCCATTGAAGCGCTCGGATCTTGAAATGCTTTTCGGTAGGCAGCAAGGGCCTTAGCCGTGTAGGTTGTTTTACGCGTGAGTCCGTCTGGGGTTCCGGCGGCAACGAGTTGTCCGCCCTTATCTCCGCCGTCCGGACCCAAATCGATAACCCAGTCACTGGCGTTGATGACATCCAAATTGTGTTCAATCAGGATGACGGTTGCCCCGCCATCGACAAGACGGCGTAAGGACGAAAGGAGTTTGGTGATGTCATCGAAATGCAGTCCCGTTGTTGGTTCATCGAGAACGAAAACGTGGCCGGCCACCGATCGGAGTGAATTGGCTCCGGCCAAGGTCTCGGCAAGCTTTAGACGCTGCGACTCGCCGCCCGAAAGCGTCGGGAGCGGTTGTCCGAGTCGGATGTAATCCAGACCGACGTCTTTTAGGGCGTTGAGACGGTTACAGATGTCTCGGTGATTCTTAAAGTACTCCAAGGCCTGTGAGACGGTCATATTCAAGACATCGGCAATCGATACGTCGTGTTGACCGTCTAGGTTAATGGTTACCTCTAGAACTTCCGGACGGTAGCGTTTCCCGTTGCAGTTCGGACACTTCAGATAAAGGTCGCTTAAAAACTGCATTTCGACGTGCTCGAATCCCGTGCCCTGACAGGTCGGACATTGTCCGAGTGCGGAGTTAAAACTAAAGTAGCCGGCGCTGTAATTGTTAGCACGCGCTTTCGGGGTGGCTGCAAAAATCTTTCGAATGGTGTCGAAGGCATCGATATAAAGGACCGGAGTCGACCGCTTCGTGGCCGAAACGGCACTCTGATTGATTAAGTGAATGTCTCGGAGGTTTTCGTATCCGAAAACTTTCGCATCGGGAACGGAGGAAACGACCTTCCCGAAATGCCGTTGCAAGAGCGGCACGAGGGTATCGATGATGAGCGAGGATTTTCCCGATCCGGAAACCCCGGTGACGGTCGTCAGGTAGCCGATAGGAAAACGAACCGTGACGTTGCGCAGGTTGTGCTCGCAGGCATCGGCCACTTCAAGCCACCGAGTTTGAGTGGTCGGAGTTTGACGCGTCAGCTCGGCATCGGGACGCCGCCGTCCGCTCAAATATGCTCCCGTGAGCGTGTCGGAATGACAGAGTCCTTCCGGTGTCCCGTCAAAGACGATTTGGCCGCCTTTTTCACCGGACCCCGGTCCCATATCGATGATGCGGTCGGCAGCGAGCATCACTTGCGGATCGTGTTCGACGACAACGAGGGTGTTGCCGGCATCGCGAAGACGTCGCAAGATTCCGTTGACACGGTCCATGTCGCGCGGATGTAAGCCGACTGACGGCTCGTCGAGAACAAAGAGCGTGTCGACAAGGTTCGTTCCGAGGGCTGTGGTTAGGTTGACGCGTTGCACTTCACCGCCTGAGAGCGTGCGGCTTTGTCGATCGAGCGTGAGATATCCGACACCGACATTCGTTAGATAATTGAGGCGAGTTAATGCCTGTTCGAGCACAAGACGCCCCGGTTCATCGAGGACTTCTTCCCGAATAACTTGCAAGAAGGCAATGAGCGACGTAATCGGCAGGAGCATCAAGTCGTGTAGTGTCAGTCCGGGAATCGAATCGATGAGCTTGCGGATTCCCGGAGCATCGTTCGGGATAAATCGTGAGCGACCGGCAAGAGCGATATCGGCTGCGGCTCGGCTTCCGATACGCCACAAGAGGGCATGGGGTTTTAAACGGGCACCTCCGCAGGACGGACACGTGATATAGGTCCGATAGTGCATCAAAAGCATGCGGGCCGTAAAGGTGTACTTAGCTTTATCCGCAATATAAGCAAAAAAACGCCGGATTCCGTACCACAGATGTCGGTTTCCCGAGCGCCAGTTTGCGTCACCGTTCCAAACCCAGTGTTTTTGCTCTTCGGTCAGATGGTAATACGGAATATCCGTCGGAATGCCGGCTCTTTGAGCGCAGTCCATCAGTTCGTCATAGCAATCTGCGTAAGCGCTGCCTTTCCCCCAAGGTTTGATGCAGCGTTCGCTTAGGGTTTTGTTCGCATCGGGAATCACGAGAGCTTCGTCGATATCGATGGTGCGCCCGAATCCGTGGCACACGGGGCAAGCCCCGAGCGGCGAGTTAAAGCTGAAGGTCGAATTCGTTGCATCGGCATAGGCAATGTCGCAGGCAGCGCACTTAAGGCCTTCGGCATACGGCCAAATCGCTTCTTGACCGTCGTCGCTAAGGACGTGGACGAGAAACTTTCCGGCAAACGCGCCTTTGCCGCTTTTAAGGGCTGTCTGCACGGCTTCGAGGCCGCGAGAAAGATCGGTTTTGGAGACACGGAATCGATCGGCTACGACGGAAAGAATCGTCCCGTCGGGTGTTTTGCGCTCGGTGTGGATTCGTGTAAAGCCTCGGGCAGCAAGACCGTTAACGGCAAGCTCGCAATCAAAATCTTTCGGGATCAGAACGTCAAATGTGATGACAAGCCGAGGGTCGGAAGCCGCGGTTGCCCGGGAGCAAATGTCTGCCCACATATCCATCGGCGTCATGCGACGCACGGGTTGTCCGCACTGTTTGCAAAATAGGTGAGCTTCCTTTTCAAACAGAAGCTTGAGGTAATCATTCAGTTCCGTCATCGTCCCGACGGTTGAGCGCGACGTACGGATACTGTTACTTTGATTGATGGCAATCGCAGGCGGAACGCCCTCAATGCTGTCGACATCGGGCTTGTCACACTTGTCGAGGAATTGACGCGCGTAGGAACTAAACGTTTCCACATACAGGCGTTGTCCTTCGCTATAAAGCGTGTCGAAGGCAAGAGAACTCTTGCCCGATCCGGAAGGTCCGGTAATGACGGTCCACGTATTCGTCTTAATGTCCAGATTAATATTTTTTAAATTGTTTTGTCTGGCACCGCGAATGCGGATTTTTTCAGAAACTTTTGTCATGAATCAGCAACCGGGTTTAGCCCAGCACGGGCAGGGTTCTTGAAATAAACGCCTGTCGCTTAGGCGCAAAGCGGAAAGAGCGCCTCCCCACAGACACCCCGTGTCAACGGCAATCGTGCGGGGACGAATCACGAGTCCGAGCATGGACCAGTGCCCGAAACAGATGGTCTTTTGAACAAGCCGAGGAAACTCGAACCAGGGACGGTATCCAGCAGGCATCTTCGCAATGCCTTCGCGAATCGAGTAGTCCGGAGTACCGTCGGACTTTAAAAATCGCATGCGTGTAAGTCCATTCAAAATACCGCGAAGACGTGCGTCTCCCGTGAGGTCGTCACGGAAAACGTCGGCGCCGTACATATTTTCCAGAGCTTGTTTCCAGGTGTCGGAGCGTAATTTTTCTTGCACTTCCGAAGATAATGATCGTGTTTTTTCCAGTGACCATTCCGGCGGAATTCCGGCGTGTACGAAAACCGTGTTTTGTGTTTCGATAAGAAGCGGTCTTGCGCGCAACCAGTCAATGAGTTCGTCACGGTCGGGCGCGGTCAGGATGTCATTTAAGGTATCTTTTTTGGGGCAAGGCTTTCCTGTGGCGACCAAGGCCAAAAGGTGCAAATCGTGGTTTCCGAGAATCGATTGCGCACGTCCGGCATCGCACAGGCTCTTGACGCAGCGTAGCGTCAAGAGCGACTGAGGTCCTCGGTTGACCAAATCGCCTAGGAAAACTAAGGACGCATCTTCGGGAAGTTGTTCCAGAAGACCGGTAAGACTTTCGTAGCAGCCCTGTAGGTCGCCGATAGCAATACACTGGGTTTGAGAAGGCATCGCAAAAAACCAAGGAAAGGCAGGCCATAAGCCTGCCGAGGATTAAGCGGACAATGGTAAACTCAGTCCGATAGGTTCCTGAAAAGCGGCCTCGGAAAAAAGATGTATTCGAAAAAATGCGGTGAGTTTTTCCGAAAGCCAAAGAATCATTTTATCTGAGTTGCATCGATTTGACAGGGGGAAGTTCTTGTGAAAACAGTTCGCAAAGTTGTGTTCCCGGTCGCCGGCCTCGGCACCCGTTTTTTGCCGGCTACAAAAGCCATGCCCAAGGAAATGCTTCCTGTCGTCGACAAGCCTTTGATTCAGTACGCGGTCGAAGAAGCTGTCAGAGCCGGTGTCACGGAGATGATTTTTATCACGGGTAAAACAAAGCGGTCGATTGAAGATCACTTTGATCACAATGCGGAACTTGAGTGGGAGCTCGAGCAAAAGGGTAAGGCCGAACTTCTTGAGATTGTCCGGAGCATTGCGCCCTCGAACGTGCACTTCGTTTATACGCGGCAACCCGACCCGTTAGGCCTTGGTCATGCGGTTTTATGTGCGGAATCTGTGGTCGGGGACGAACCCTTCGGTGTGATTCTGGCCGATGATTTAATTGATGCCGAGTCGCCGGTCATCGGCCAATTGATTGAAGCGCGCGAAAACGTCGGAGGAGGCAACATTTTGGCCGTTCGTAATGTGAAGCGTTCCGATACCAATAAGTACGGTATCGTCGGCGTCGATAACGAGCAGGCAACGACAAGTCGCGTGGGTGTAATGGTTGAAAAGCCGGATCCGGAAAAAACACCGTCGACGTTAGCGGTCATCGGACGCTATGTGCTCGAGCCTGAGATTTTTAAAGTGCTTAAAAGCGTGCAAAAAGGTGCGGGCGGAGAAATCCAACTGACCGATGCCATTGCCGCGATGCTAGGGGGACATAAAACGTATGCCCATCGCTTTGACGGGTTGCGTTTTGACTGCGGTGACAAGCAGGGCTTCTTAGACGCGACGGTGCACTTTGCGCGCCGCGCCGGGTATACGATTCGTTAGATTGTCAGCTGCGGATTTTTTTCAGCAAGGCTGTCGTCGAGTGATTAAATTCAAAGGCGACGGTGACGGTCTTGGCGCCCCAGGTTGCCGCAAGGCGAGCTTCGGGCAAATCTTCAATTCGATAGTCGCCGCCCTTGACGTAGATATCCGGTCGCGCACGGTCGATGACCTTAAGCGGCACTTTCTCATCGAAAATCACCACCAAGTCCACGCTCTGTAACGCAGCTAAGACAGCAGCTCTATCCGCTTGCGTATTAATCGGCCTGTCAGAGCCTTTGCCGAGCAAGCGCACCGAAGCATCGGAATTGACGGCCACGATAAGACTCTTGCCGAGGGCGCGGGCTTGTGCCAGATATGTCACGTGTCCGCGGTGCAAAACATCGAAAACACCGTTTGTCATCACAATCGGGTGCGGCAATGCACCGGCGCGCTCTTTTAAGTCCTCGTAGGAGACGAGTTTGTTTTCAAATAACGGGGCAGGGAGATGTTTTGCCATGGCTAATCCTTTTTTGCGCCATTGTAACGAGACAGCACCGAATCAGCTGTATGGAATCATAAGGGAGCAGGTCATGCTCATGGCGACCGAACTCGGAAAGACAATCCAAGCGCACATAGATGAAACGGGGGATGAGCGTTGCACGAGTCATTGCGCAATCTTTCCGAGACGGGACAGGAGCCTTTGTCACAGGAAAAGTATTTTTTCAGTCGTCGGTCTTGATTTTTTCAAATCGACGCTTTATAGTTCCGATTCCTTTTTGGGGGTTTAGCTCAGCTGGGAGAGCGCTTGCATGGCATGCAAGAGGTCAGCGGTTCGATCCCGCTAACCTCCACCAAATTTAAGGTCCCTATCGTCTAGAGGCCTAGGACACAACCCTTTCACGGTTGGTACAGCGGTTCGAATCCGCTTAGGGACGCCAACGTTGAAGAAACCGGAGCCTGAAAAAGTCTTCGGTTTTTTTTCGACGTTGACAGGCGCGTGCAGCCGAGCCGAACCTGCTTCTTTTTTCTTGACGGCTGTTCCTTCGACGATGCCTGACGGAAAAGGCGCAGGGCTTACCTCGGAGCGTTGTGCCTTTAGAGAGAATAGTTTCTCGTTACCTATGCAAAGGAAACGTCATGGACAATTCGTCTTTTGATCGATTTAATGACAAACCGCCGCGTCGAGACCGTCGTGATCGGGACTTTTCCCGCTCGGACCGTCGAGATGACCGTTTCGGCTCCAAGCCGTACCGTCCCTACGCGGAAGATCGTTTTTCCGACCGCGGTGACCGTTTCGGGGGCTCGCGCGACCGATTTGATGACCGTCGCGGCGGATACCGAGACGCCAATCAGGATGACCGCCGTCACGGGTACAGTGATTCGAAAGGACGTTTTTCCCGTTCGCCGCGTCGCGACTTTTCCGGTCAGTCCGGTCCGCGTGCGCGCGCTTTTGATCGGCGTCGCTATATTGACCACGCTGCTTTCGTGAAGACGGCGACCGTGCGGTTGGATCCCGATGTCGCAGAATTTTTCCATTCGACAAAAGCTGTGAACGAAGCACTTCGCGGCATTCTTGCTTTAACAAAACTTGTAAGTTCCGAAAAGACACCGGGGCCGCAAGAGGACCGCTTCGAAGAAAGGGAACAAGAGGCGCCAACCGAAAGCGCGATGCCTGAGGAAAAAAGCGACGAGACGGTCACTGAGACGCAGGCTCTCGATACGCCGTAACGTCGGTCACAAGCCTTGGTGGGCACGACTCAATCCCAATCAAGGCCTCGTGTCGAAGCGTTAAGTAAAGACGCGATCATTCGTTTTGTGTTGTTTTCGTTTAAGTTTTTAATTGACAACACGTCGGGTGCGTGTCATAATGCGCACCTTTCCACGCAAGTGAGAAACGCGCGGGCGTTATAAAACGACTGCATTTCTTAGAACAAAAAGGCTTCGTCAACCGGGTTTTCCGGGCGCGGGGCGATGCGAGGTATATACATGTACGCAATTATCAAGTCCGGCGGAAAGCAGTATCGCGTCTCTGTCGGAGAAAATTTGAAGGTCGAGACGATTGACGCCGACGTCGGTGCGCAGGTTGTCTTGGGTGAGGTTCTCGCCGTGAGCGATGATTCCGGTCTTAAGGTCGGAACGCCGTTGGTGGCAGGGGCGCAAGTTGTCGCAACGGTCCTTTCTCACGGCCGTGCCGATAAGGTTCGGATTTTCAAGTTCCGTCGTCGTAAGCACTCGATGAAGAGCGCCGGTCATCGTCAGAACTACACCGAGTTGAAGATTGACGAGATCAAGACGGCTTAATTCTTAAACGTCAGCTAAGAGGATAAGACAAAATGGCACATAAGAAAGGTGGCGGTTCTACCCGCAACGGTCGCGATTCCCAGGCTCAGCGTTTGGGTGTCAAGGTTTTCGGCAACGCTATGGTGACTGCCGGTAATATTATTGTTCGTCAGCGCGGCACGCAGTTCCATGCCGGTGACAACGTCGGCATGGGCCGTGATCATACGTTGTTCGCTAAGGTTGACGGAACGGTTGCTTTTGAAGTCAAAGGCAAACGCAATCATCAGTTTGTGAAGGTCGTTCCGGTCGCGGGTTAATTTCCGCGCGACGATTTCTTCACAAATCAAAAGAAGCCCCGCGCGCCTGTCTTGGTATTGCAAGGCAGAGACGACACGGGGCTTTTTCTGTCTTTTTTAAAAAGGGACCGACGTGAAATTCGTTGATGAAGCCAGAATTGAAGTCCAAGGCGGTAACGGGGGTAACGGAGTCGCTAGTTTTCGCCGGGAAAAATTCATTCCGAAGGGAGGCCCGGACGGCGGAGACGGCGGTCGAGGAGGTTCGGTTTACGCCGTAGCGGATCGAAACCTCAATACATTGATTGATTACCGGTACGCTCGCAAGTTCTTTGCCAAAAACGGAGAGAACGGACGCGGAGCCGATTGCTTCGGTGCCGGCGCTCCTGATATCGTTCTGAAGGTGCCTGTCGGAACCCTGATTGTCGACGAGACAACGGGCGAGACGGTTGCAGACTTAATCAAGCACGGCAGTCGAGCGCTTCTTGCGGCCGGCGGCAAAGGGGGGCTCGGAAATCTGCACTTTAAATCGAGTACGAACCGGGCACCGCGCCAGGCTACAAAGGGCGAGGCAGGACAGTATCGTCAATTGCACCTGGAGTTGAAGGTTTTAGCCGATGTGGGTCTGCTCGGGATGCCAAATGCCGGGAAGTCCACCTTTATCAGCGCCGTTTCCAATGCGCGCCCGAAGGTTGCCGATTATCCCTTTACGACCCTTGTTCCGCACCTAGGAGTTGTCCGTATCGGTGCCGAACAAAGTTTCGTGATTGCCGATATCCCGGGATTGGTTGAAGGTGCAAGTGAAGGCGCCGGTCTCGGTCACCTGTTTTTAAGACACCTATCTCGCACGAGTCTTTTGCTCCACATTGTCGATTGCGCACCGTTAGATCCGGAGGTCAATCCTGCGTCTCAGGCTCGGGCTTTAGTCCGGGAGCTTGAAAAGTACAATCTGGAATTGGCGGCAAAACCGCGTTGGGTGGTTTTAAATAAAGTCGATTTGCTCAACGAGGATGAGCGAATCCAGCGCATCAAGACTCTTAAAGAGGCCCTGGCTTCCGACGGACGGCCTTTCTTTGTGATGAGTGCGGCCACGCGCGAGGGGACTCAGGAATTAATTAATGCGATTGCCACGCATCTAGATGGGGCACGCAGGAAGGTTCGGGAGCAAGAAGAAACGCTTCACGAAGACGTCCGATTTTCTCGTAATGAAGAAACCGACGGAGAGGAACATGTCTGAATCCGTACTCAAACAGGCTCGTCGCATTGTCGTTAAAGTCGGCAGTGCTCTTGTGACTAACGACGGTCGAGGACTGGACCGCAAGGCGGTTTCCAACTTGGCTCGCCAAATTGCGGCGTTGCAAAAAAGCGGCAAGGAAGTAATTTTTGTCAGTTCCGGCGCCATTGCCGAGGGCGTTTTGCGCTTAGGTTGGAACAAACGCCCGAGTGCGGTGTCTCAACTGCAAGCCGCAGCGGCGGTCGGACAGATGGGCTTGGCACAGGCCTACGAAGAAAGCTTTTCCGCTTACGGCATTAAAACGGCTCAAATTCTTTTGACACACGCAGACTTGGCAGACCGCGAACGATATTTAAATGCCCGTTCGACCTTGACGGAATTAACCGCGCTCGGCGTAGTTCCGGTCATTAACGAAAATGATACGGTCGTTACCGACGAAATTAAGGTCGGAGACAACGACACGCTCGGCGCGCTGGTCGCGAATTTAATTCTTGCCGACGTTCTTGTGATTTTGACCGATCAGAAAGGACTTTTTTCGGCCGATCCTCGCAAAGATCCGACGGCAACGTTTATTGCCAGCGCGCGTGCCGGCGACCCGGCGTTAGAAAAGATGGCCGGGGGTGCTGCTAGTGCTCTTTCCAAGGGCGGCATGATTACCAAAGTACTTGCCGCTAAACGCGCCGCTCGCTCGGGAGCCGCGACGGTGATTGTCTCCGGTCGTGAATCCGATGTGTTGATTCGCTTGGCTTCGGGAGAGACCATCGGAACGGAGCTTGTCAGTGACGCCGTGCCGATGCACGCTCGGGAAAAGTGGATTGCCGACCACTTAAGAAGCGACGGGGCGGTTTGCATCGATGGGGGCGCCCAAAGAGCGCTGACCGAACGCCATACCAGCTTACTTCCTGTCGGCATCAAAGCTGTTTACGGAGAGTTTTTGCGCGGGGATGTGGTTTCGTGTCTGAACGAGGCCGGAAAAGAAATTGCCCGAGGGATTGTCAACTACTCGTCCGGCGAAGTGCGTCAAATTGCTGGGTTGCAGTCCGAAGAGCTCGGGGCCGTTCTCGGCATCGTGGGTCACCCCGAGGTCATTCACAAAGACAACCTTGTGCTTTTTTCCTAAGAACCGCCTGCGTATCCGTTTTGCCGCCACGCTTCGAAAACCGTGACGGCAACGGCGTTGCTTAAATTTAGGGATCGGTTGCCCGGAATCATCGGCAATCGGATACGTTGCTCGGAGGGAAAGGCATTGCGAATGGCATCAGGCAACCCGTGTCCTTCGCTTCCGAAAATAAGCCAATCGCCCGGATGAAACGTTGCTTTGGAAAAGATTCCCGAGCCTTTGGTCGTCATGGCAAAAATACGACAGCGGTCGGGATCGGCTTTCTCAAGGAAATCTTCCCAACTCTTGTAGACCGTCATGAGCGTCATTTCGTGATAGTCCAGACCGGCACGAATCAGATGTTTGTCGTCGATACTGAATCCCAATGGCTCGACAAGATGCAATTGGCATCCCGTATTGGCACAAAGACGAATGATATTTCCCGTATTCGGTGGGATTTCCGGGTACACAAGAACAACGTGAAACATAGTTATTTTTTCTCATCCCGAGAGGGTTCGCGGAGCATACTCTCGCGCATCTTCGCCAGGGCCTTCTTTTCAATTTGACGGACGCGCTCGGAGGAGATGCCGAATTCATCGGCCAGTTCCTGCAACGTCATCGGTGCCGTATTGCCGTCGGCATCTTCGGCAAGCCAACGCGCTTCGATTACTCGGCGCGAGCGCTGGTCAAGTTCTTTTAAGGCCGCACGCAATTTGGCTTTGGTGTGCGATTCGGTGTCTTTTTGCTCGACGTCTTCAAGCGGAGTCGGTTCCTCGGAGGCTAAGTAATCGATCGGGGCAAAGCTGTTTCCTTCCTCGTCGTCGCTGTCGGACCCTTCCATCGATAAATCCGCACCACCCATGCGCTTTTCCATCTCGAGAACTTCGTCGGGTTTTACGTCAAGGGTCTGAGCGATATGTTCGGCCTCGGGCTTTGTGAGCGACTTGTCGCTTTCTTTCATCTGGCGCAGGTTAAAAAAGAGTTTGCGCTGATTTTTCGTTGTCGCCACTTTCACCAGTCGCCAGTTGCGAATGACGTAATCTTGAATTTCCGAACGAATCCAGTGAACGGCAAACGTCATGAGCCGAACGCCCTTGTCCGGATCAAAATGTTTGACGGCTTTCATCAGACCGATATTGCCTTCCTGAATGAGGTCGGCATGTGGGAGTCCGTACCCTAGATAGCCTCGAGCCACGGAAACAACGAGTCGCAAGTGGCTGAAAATAAGCTTTTGGGCAGCCGTCAGGTCGTTTTTGTCGCGCAGTTGAACGGCTAAGGAATGCTCTTCTTGCGCACTTAAAACCGGAGCGGCATTAGCCGCGCGAATATAGGCATCGATGTCGCCCAAGCTCGGCGGAAGCAGGGCCGGGACGTTGGACTTGTAGGGGACAAGAGCAGCGCCGGATTTGCGCTCGGGACTTTTGGTGTTCTCTCCGGGGGCTTGGGCGGAAATAGGCTCGACTTGACTCATAGTGGAGAAACTGTAACACGCTCTAGGGGAACTGAAAACGACGGGTGACGGAAAATCGTATCAGTTTGTTTTGCATTCCTTGCGTATGGCTGCCGAGGCAGCTAGGTTCCCGATAATTGCCCCGAGACAGGCGGCGGCTAAGACGTAAACGGTGCACCAGTTCGCAGCCGGTAGTACCAGATGTAGGGTAACGGAATAAAGAGCAGCAAAATTGGCAACGGGTTCAGCCAAAAGTGCGATGGCAAGGCGTGTTAAGCCCAAACTGAAAAGGGCCGAGCAACCAAGCGTGATAAATCCGCGCCAGATGTACGGACGCTTGATAAAGCTCGGATACGCACCGAACAGATAGAGGGCTCGAATTTCGGCTACTTGTGCGATTGTCGTTAAGCGGACGGAGGCAGCAATGACCAAAAGAACCAAAATGCAGACGATGGTGCCCAAAATGCCGGCGACGATGGTTACCGCTTTTATAAGAGCGCCCACGTGCAAGGCCCACGTGTCGTCATAAGCGACCGAGTCAACTTCCGAGAGTTTTTCAATATTCCCGGCCAGCGTACGAATCTGATCACGTGTGGCGGTTTTTTTACACGTTGCAACGATTAAATCCGGCAAGGGATTGGTTTTGGATTGTCGGGTTTTAATGCCGAGGCTGGCGTTAACGGAGGCAAGAGCCTCGGCTTTCGGGATAATCCGAATGTGATCGATAATCGGAGAGGATTCGATTTTCTGCGCCAATTGTCGAACGGTTTTCTCACCGGCACTGCGTTGGGCAAAGACCGTGATTTCCGTCACAAGCGGGACGGACACAATCGGTTGCGAGAGCGACCAAGCCAGGGTACCGAGGAAAAACGGGATGGTCAGGGTAAACCCAGCAAGTGACAAAGCGAGGAAAAACTGACCGAAGGCGCCAAAAATGCCGCTCATGGTTCGCGAGAAAGCCCAACGCCAAGCAGAGAAAAGCCTCATCGTACGTCTCCGAGCCCTAATTGAATCGGGCGACAGGGTACGGAACTCGGCGAAAGTTCCAAGTGTGAGGCGACGATGACGGCAACTCCGTATCGAGAAAAGTCGGCCAAAAGGTCCATGAGTTTTTGGGCGTTATCCACGTCCAAATTGGCGGCCGGTTCATCGGCCAGAATCAAAACAGGGTGGTTGACAACGGCCCGGGCCAGACAGGCTTGTTGCTTTTCACCGGCCGAAAGTTTTGCCGGCAGTAAGGGCGCAAGCGAGAGAATGCCGCAACGCTCCAAAGCGGCTAAAGCCCGTTTTTTGGCTTCGTGAAACGATTCGTCGGCAGCAATGGCCGGTAGCATGACGTTTTCGAGCACGGTGCGGTCTTCTAAAAGCAGACCGCCCTGAATCATGATGCCCATCGTGCGGCGTAACCACAGTCGTTGCCTCGGGGTAAAGTCGTTAATGAGTTCTCCGGCCACGAGAACTTTGCCCGAAGTCGGTGTCATTAGTCCGGCAACAAGGCGAAGGGCTAAGGACTTTCCGGATCCCGTCGGTCCGTGCAGGCAAACAAATTCGCCGCGCGTGACGTTAAAGGTAAGCGGCGGAATCGGGCGAACGTCGGGAAATTCACAGACGGCGTTCACAAGTTCCACAAGCGGCGCATTAATCACGGTATTCGCCTCGCTCGATGCCTAACAGGGCATCGGCATAAGAGTGTGCCTGAAACGGCTGTAAGTCATCAATCTGTTCGCCTACACCGATAAAGTAAATCGGAAGGGGCTTTTGACGGTTTTGCTCGGCAATAGCGACAAGAACGCCGCCTTTGGCTGAACCGTCGAGTTTTGTGACAATGAGCCCTGTTAGGTCTGCTGCCTGATTAAAGGCCGTAACCTGAGTTAAGGCATTTTGACCAGTCGTGCCGTCGACAACAAGGATAACTTCGTGTGGGGCTCCGGACAGGGCTTTTCCAGCGGCATGTCGTACACGCGATAGTTCTGCCATCAAGTGAGTCTGTGTCGGTAAGCGCCCTGCCGTATCAACGATGATGACATCGGTACCGCGAGCCCGCGCAGCGGCAATTGCATCAAAAGCCACGGCGGCCGGGTCGCCTCCGGTTTGGGCGATGACATCGATTTTGTTCCGCTCGGCCCAGATATCGAGTTGCTCGCGTGCCGCGGCACGGAACGTGTCGCCTGCCGCTAAAAGAACGGTTTTTCCCTGTGAAGCAAACCACTTGGCGATTTTTCCGATGCTTGTGGTCTTACCGGCACCGTTCACACCCACCATCATAAGAACCAAGGGTTTGTTCGCGTCGGTTCGAAGGGTTTTCTCAACAGTTTCAAGTCGCGCGGCGATTTCGTCGCGAAGGGCGAGACGAACTTGTTCGGGGGTACGCAAACCCTGAAGTTTTACGGTATCCCTCAGACGCTTTAAGATGTCCGTCGTCGTGCGGATGCCGACATCGGCGGCGATGAGTGTTTCTTCGAGATCCTCGAAAAACACCTCGTCAATCACGGCGCCGGAAAAAAGACCGGCCAGTTGAATCCGAGACCGTTCAAGACCTTGTTTCAAGTGTGAAAAAAAACTCATTGGTAAGCCGATGAAAAAAACCGTGAGAAAAAATTCAAACGCTAGTTTAGCAACAGCAAGGGCCGCAGGGGGCGTCGTCCGCATTGTGGGCGGAAGCTACAAGCGAACCCCGATTAAGGTTGCAGATTTTGTCGGCTTGCGCCCGACGCCCGAGCGCGTTCGCGAGACGGTTTTTGACTGGATAGCGCACCTGATCGGGGGATGTGCCGGGCACACGTTTTGCGACATGTTTGCCGGAAGCGGGGCGCTCGGTCTTGAGGCAGCTAGTCGCGGGGGCGATAAAGTCGTCTCAATCGATAAGAACCGAGCCTGCATAAAGGCCATTGCCGGTCTTGTTCAAAAACTCGGGGCTACTTCTTGCGTTCAGGTTGTGTGTGCCGATGCGATACAGTATCTGGAAAAGACCGAGGAACTCTTTGATGTGATTTTCATCGATCCCCCGTTTGCCACGTGCCTGCAGCTGAAGGCTGCCGGCGCGGCTCGGGCACGCTTGCGCAAAGGAGGGCTAATCTACGTCGAAAGCGATAAATCTATTTCGGAGGCTGATTTTCAGGCGCTCGGATTATCCATTTTGCGTCAGGGAAAAGCCGGACAGGTGCATTTTTTTGTCCTCAAGGCGGATTTTCCGTAGAATGCCCCAATACTGACCGGAAACGGGGTTGATATGACCTGTGCGGTATTTCCCGGGACCTTCGATCCGATGACCTTGGGACATATGGATATTGTTCGTCGGGCGGCCGGCATTTTCGATACGGTGATTGTTGCCGTAGCCGAGAGTGCGGCAAAAAACCCGCTCTTGACCCTTAAAGAGCGTATGGATTTGGCCCGAGAGTTGACAGAGGGTATGCCGGGCGTATCGGTCGAAGGCTTTTCCGGCCTTTTGAGTGATTTTGTTGTAAGTCGTGGGGCGTCCGTCGTTGTTCGCGGCATGCGTCCTGTGGGTGATTTTGCTAATGAGTACCAGATGGCGGCGACAAACCGTCTTCTGATGCCCGGAGTGGAGACGGTATTTCTGATGCCCTCTGCTCAATATCAGTTCGTTAAGGGCTCCCTTGTTCGGGAGATAGTCAGAATGGGAGGCAGTGTGTCGGCCTTTGTTGCGCCGGCCGCGACCAAAGCACTCGCGGCCAAACTTCGTACACGGGATTAGTCGGTTTCCGACGTCCCGACCTTTTGACTTACCTATTTAAAGAGAATCAAAAATGCAACCTTATGATGCACAATGGTTATCCATTGTTCCGCCGATTGTCGCTATCGGCTTAGCCTTGATTACAAAGGAAGTTTTTTCCAGCTTGTTCATCGGCATTTTGACCGGCACGCTTATTTACGCGTGCGGCACGGGTGCCAATATTGTGATGGGAACACTCGAGACTGCCTTCAAACTCATGGGCGCCAAGCTCGACTTTGACATCATTATTTTCTGCTCTCTACTCGGAGCGCTGGTTTATATTCTGAACATGTCGGGCGGCACGATGGCCTACGGCAGAGTCGCGGCCCGAGCCATTAAGTCGCGTCGCTCGTCTCTGATGTCGACAAGCGGTCTGGGTCTTGCGATTTTCATCGACGACTATTTCAGCTGTCTGACAGTCGGCACGGTGATGCGCCCGATGACGGATTTATATAGAGTCAGCCGCGAAAAGTTAGCCTACATTATCGATGCCACAGCCGCTCCTCTTTGCATCATTGCTCCGATTTCTTCGTGGGCGGCTGCTGTCGGATCGTCCTTAAAGAGCACGGGCGCCTTTGACAACGAACTCGGTGCCTTCGTTGCGACGATTCCGTGGAACTTTTACGCACTCCTTTCGTTGCTGATGGTTTGGATGATTTGCATCAGTAACCGCGATTACGGTCCTATGCGTAAGGCTGAATTGCGGGCGGCGCGCGGCGAGATTTCGGAAGGAAAGATTCAGGAATCGAATATTAAAGTCAGTCCGAAGGGCACTCCTTGGGACATGATTGTTCCATTGGTCGGTTTGATTGTTTTTGCCGTGCTCGGATTGATGTATTCGGGCGGCTACTGGGGTGCCGAAGCACCGTATCGCGGATCGTTTACGGCGGCTTTGGGAAATAGTTCCGCCTCTCCCTCGCTTGTTTGGGCCAGTTTCGGCGCCTTGGTTGTGGCGTTTGTCATGTATATTCCGCGTAAGCTCGTGACATTCTCCGAATTCATGAATGGTATTGTCGAAGGCATCCGTCTGATGCTTCCGGCGAACCTGATTCTGATTTTGGCCTGGACGCTTTCCGGTGTTTGCCGTGATTTACTCTGCACGCCGCAGTTCGTGCAGTCGGTTGTGTTGCACACGGGTATGAGCGCGATGTTCCTGCCGTTCTTCATCTTCCTGATTGCCGCTTTCTTGTCGTTCTCGACGGGCACGGCTTGGGGTACATTCGGCATCCTCATCCCGATTGTCGTTCCGATTATCGTGGCCTTAGACCCGGGCCTGACGACCGTGGCGCTCTCGGCCACGTTGGCCGGTTCCGTGTTCGGCGATCACTGCTCACCGATTTCGGATACGACAATTTTGGCTTCGGCCGGTGCCGGGTGTAGCCACATAGCTCATGTCACGACGCAATTGCCGTATGCCCTGACGGTTGCGACCTGTGCGGCCATCGGATACCTTGTGGCCGGAATGACGAGCGGATCGCTGATTTTGAGTTTCGGCGCGGCTGCCGGGACACTCGTGGTCGGGTTGCTGATTTTCCACGCACGTTCGGAGCGACTTGAACCCGACGCCAACCTGTAAAGAGTTTTCGGTTGAAAAAATCGCGCTGATGGGGTCAAATCGGCGCGATTTCTCTTTTAACGAAGGCTGAAAATTATTAGAATCGGGAAAACTCTCCACAAGTCGCCAAAAGCATGATTTTTCGCCGCAGTTTCCTTAACGAGCTCGCCAATAGTGCCGGCGGGGTCTTTACCGTGATTTTTTCGATTGTTTTGACAGTCGGATTGGTCGGGGTTTTGCACGAAACGGCAGGCGGCAGTTACGACTCTTCGTCCGTTTTAGAGATTACGCTTTATACGGGGCTTGCCAATTTGGCTCCCCTCATGACGGCTTCTCTGTTTGTTGCCGTTTTAATCACGTTAATCCGCACCTGGCAAGACAACGAGATGATTGTGTGGTTCTCGGCCGGCGGCCGCAGTTTACTGGACTGGATCGGACCGGTTTTAAAGTTTGTTTTCCCTTTTGCCGTTCTCGTGGCGGTCCTGTCGCTTTCGGTCAGCCCCTGGGCCAAGGAGCAGATGGAGCAAAGCGCCCGAGAGTTTCAGCAGCGCGATGATGTCAGTCGTATTGCTCCGGGGCGCTTTATCGAAACGAACGGCGGGCAACGTGTCTTTTTTATCGAAGAAGTTTCCAAGGACGGTACTCGCGTCAAAAACGTTTTTATGAGCATTCGCGAGAATGACAAAGAGACGATTGTTCGCGCTCAGTCCGGCGAAATTAAGCGCAACGCGCTCGGAGATCGTTTTGCGGTTTTATATAACGGGAAGCGCTACGATACGGGGAGCGGCTCGGACGCGGCCTGGCGCGTAATTGAATTTAAAACATACGAATTGCGCTTGGATACAAAGACCGGTCCCATCTCCGGTTCGTCCGATGTCGATCAGGTACCGATTCAGACGCTCATGGGAATGGACACGGCTCGCGCCAAAGGGCAGATGTTTTGGCGTTTTACCTGGCCCTTTGCCGCGCTTATTTTGCCGTTTTTGGCCATTCCGCTTTCTTTGACGAACGTACGGGCCGGAAGAAATCTGAATCTGTTGGCGGCGGCGTTGATTTTTATCTTGTATCTTAATGCCGTTTCCATCGGCGTGGCGCGCGTGAAGACCGAGCGCCTTGATTGGGTGGTCGGTCTTATGTTGATTAACGGGTCGTTCCTTTTCATCACCGTACTTCTTTTCGTGCGACGAGTTTGGATGCAACGTTGGTTGCCGCAATGCCTGACGGATTTGCCGTATCGCATCGGTCGTTGGGTGAGGCGTCGGGAGAGGAAAGCATGAGAATCGTGACCCGACAGCTCACAAAGGAAATTCTCATCGCGACAGCGTTCGTGATGGTTTCGCTTTTGGCGCTTTTCGCCTTCTTCGATGTTGCCGGACAAAGTTCGCGCATCGGAACGCGCTACGGTATCGATATGGCCTTGCAGTTCGCCGTCCTTAATTTGCCGCGTCGGTTTTATCAAGTCATGCCGATTGCCGCGCTTTTGGGCGGCATATATACGCTCTCCCGCTGGGCCGCCGAATCCCAATTCGTGGTTTGGCGCATTTCGGGGTTGTCGGCTTGGCGTTTGGCTCAGATGCTTTTGGCGCCGGCATCGGTCCTGATTGTTCTGACGTATGCGGTCGGAGAATGGGTTGCCCCGGCCACCGATAGGGCATACACGGATTTGCGGCGCATCAATGTGTACAACACGAACTTAAAACGCGTTTACGGCTTTAAGTCCGGCGTGTGGGTTAAAGATATCGTCAAAGCCAAAGACGGAAGCCCCGAGCTGCTTCGCTTTGTCAATGTCGGGAGTTTGTCGGTCGGCGAGCAGATGGAAACAGGTGCTTGGCGTGTTTTTGAGTTTTCTGCCCGCGACAATTCCCTTTTGCGAATCATTCACGCTACGAATGCTACGCATGTTCCTTCGCGTGGATGGCATTTGAAAAACGCCCGCATCGAGACGTTGCCCGCCGTCGGTAGAGACGACGGACCGATGATTGAAAGGGCCGCGATTCAGACGGCCGCGGACCTTGTTCTTCCCAGTGACATGCAACCGGAAATCTTAGAAGTTTTAACCGTCAAGCCCTCGGCGATGGGAATCGGTGAGTTGCACGAGTATATCGGCCACTTAAAGCAGATGCGTCAGGAAACAAAACGCTACGAAATTGAGTTTTGGAACCACATCGTTTACCCGATTCTCATTTTCGTGATGCTCATGGTCGCCATGCCTTTTGCGTATTTAAACGCTCGGGCCGGCGGCATGGCCGTCAAGATTTTCTGCGGTCTTGTGATCGGTGTTGTCTTTTTCGGAATCGACAACGCCTTTACGTTTGCCGGCACGACCAGTGCTTTACCGGCGATGATGATTCCTCTCGTTCCGGTTGTTTTGATGCTTTTTGCCACAAGTGCGGCGCTCTGGTTTGCAGAACGCCGTTAGGGGACGATGAAGTCCGCAAATCAGTGCGACAAAATCTGCGACAGGAACTTTTGGGCGCGCTCCGAGCGCGGGGCGTTGAAAAATTCGACCTTCGGAACGTTTTCCAGAATTTCTCCGTGATCGACGAAAATCACGCGGTCGGCCACTTTCTTGGCAAAGCCCATTTCGTGTGTGACGACCATCATGGTCATGCCGTCACGCGCTAGTTGCACCATCACGTCCAAGACTTCGTTAATCATTTCCGGATCGAGGGCCGACGTCGGTTCGTCAAAGAGCATGCAAATCGGATCCATAGCCAGTGCACGAGCAATGGCCACACGCTGCTGCTGACCGCCCGAGAGTTGGCCGGGGAATTTTTCAGCTTGGCTTAAAAGCCCGACACGCTCCAAAAGCTTTAAACCGCGTTCCGTGGCTTCGTCACGCCCGCGCTTTAAGACTTTCATTTGTGCCAAACGCAAGTTGTCGATAATCGAAAGATGCGGGAAAAGCTCGAAGTGCTGGAAAACCATGCCGACGTGGCTACGCAATTTGGCTAAATCAGTCTTCGGGTCCCCGACACTGACGCCGTTGACAAGGATTTCTCCTTCCTGAAACGGCTCTAAGGCGTTGACGGTCTTAATCAACGTGGATTTGCCCGATCCCGAAGGGCCGCAGACAACAACGACTTCTCCCTTTTCAACGGAGACGGAACAGTTTTTTAATACCTGAAAATCTCCGTACCACTTGCTTACATTGCGGATCTCAATCATTGCCATGGTAAAAATACCCTCGGTAAATCGCTAATTAATCCGAAACGGATGCTTCGGAAACAGAGTAGGCGGGAACGATAGCACGGTCTGGCTTTAAGGTACTACTCGCGGAGCGTTTTGTTTTTTCTCGACCGGATAACGAAGAAAGAATAGGACGCACCGAAATGGTGCATACGCGCGGTCTCGGTGCGTTGCAGCGGCTTGCGTGAGCCGTTGTTGCAGCATTGTCTCAGCAATTTATCGTAAAAAAGCGCTGAAAACCTCGGGTTTATTGAGCTGGCACGAAAATTGCTTTATAAGAAGGTAAGGGCATTCCCAAATGCCTCATACGAAAAACCAAAAGGTATTTAGTCGGAGAAAAAGCATGTTTAAGAAACTTCTTCCTTTCGTTATGGCCGGTGCTCTGGCCTTAGGCGGTGCTGCGATGGCCAAGGATACGTTCGTGACTATCGGTACGGGTGGTATCACGGGTGTTTATTACGCTACGGGCGGTGCCTTAGCCAAGATTGTTAACGCCAAGCGCTCGATCTATCACGTCCGCGCCAGTGTGGAAAGCACGGGCGGTAGCAAGTTCAACATCAATGCGGTTTCCACGGGTGATTTGGACTTCGGTATTGCTCAGGCCGATACGCAGTACATGGCTTACTTCGGAAAGGATGTTTGGGAAGGTAAACCCGTTAAGAAGTTGCGTGCAGTTTTTGCTTTGGCTCCGGAAGCCGTGACTTTCGTTGCCGCCGAAGATAGCGGTATTCGTTCCATTAAAGATGTCAAAGGCAAGATTATTAATCTCGGTGATGCCGGATCGGGTAACCGCATCAATGCCATGGATATTTTCAAGAATTTCGGCATTGTTCCGGGCAAGGATTTCCGTGACGAGAAGTTAAAGCCGGCGGATGCGCCGCGTGTTTTGCAGGACGGTCGTATCGACGGGTTCTTCTACACGGTCGGTCATCCGAACGGCAACATCAAGGAAGCAACGGCCGGAAAGCGTGTCTGCCGCATTGTCCCGATTACAGGTTTGGATAAACTCTTAAAGGATGCGCCGTATTACTCGATGACGACGATTGATATGAGTCAATACCCCGATGCGGCTAACAGTAAAGACAAGGTCGAGACGCTCGGCATGCTTGCCACACTTGTGACATCCTCGGATGTTCCCGATGATGTAGTCTATGCCGTCACCAAGGAAGTGATGGAAAACCTCGATAAGCTCAGAAAGTTGCATCCGGCGCTGGAGAGCATCACCGTAAAGAGCATGCTCGAAGGGCTTTCGGCTCCGATTCATAACGGTGCCATGCGCTACTACAAAGAAGTCGGTTTGATTAAGTAAGTTCTGTTTTTAATTAAAGTCAATCAATGGGCCGTTCCCGATCCTTCGGGAATGGCCCGTACATATCAAGAAAAAAGCAAGAAGCGCCAAGTCAGTAGGATTGAGAAATGAGCGACACAGAAAAGATCGTATTGCCCGACGCGGGCCCAAAAAAGAAAAAAGACGATGACATCATCGGAGAATATCGGCAGGAGGTCACCGAAGGCGATCATGGTCTGGAAGGGGACAAGTCGGGCATTTCGACGGCCATTACGTTTATCGTGGCGTTATCCTGGTCGCTTTTCCAAATGTCCACGGCCAGTTGGCTTTTGCTCGATTCCTTGTACGTCAAAGCTTTCCACTTGGCTTTTGCTATGGCCCTGGTGTTTTTGAACATTCCGGCCATTAAAGGCGCCAAGCGCTACCGTTGGGACTTGCGCATCCTTCTGGCGATGAACCGCGTGACGCTTTTTGACTGGGCCGTGGGCCTAGTTGCCGTCGCAGCCGCTTTGTACATCTTCTTCGATTACGAAGGCATTGCCGACAGAGCCGGGCAACCCAATGCGCGCGATATCGTCATCGGTTTGATTTTGCTCGTGACGCTTCTGGAAGCCACACGGCGCGTTTCGGGACCTGCGCTTCCGATTATCAGTCTCTTATTTGTCGCGTATGTCTTCTTCGGACCGTATCTGCCGGATCTATTTGCCTTTAAGGGTGTAAGCCTCTCGCGTTTTATCTCGCAGATTACGATGGATACACAGGGCATTTACGGTGTTCCGCTGCATGTGTCGGCAACGGTCGTGTTCCTCTTCGTGCTTTTCGGAACGATGCTTGACCGGGCCGGCGGCGGGTCGTTCTTTACACGTATTGCCGTTTCCGGACTCGGACAGTACCGAGGCGGTGCGGCAAAAGCAGCCGTTGCCGGGTCGGCTCTTTCCGGCATGGTTTCCGGTTCCTCCATTGCCAATGTCGTGACGACCGGTACCTTCACGATTCCGCTCATGAAGCGCATCGGGTACACGGGAACCAAGGCAGCGGCCATTGAAGTGGCTTCGTCAGTTAACGGACAACTTGCGCCTCCCGTAATGGGTGCGGCAGCCTTCATTATTGCCGAGTACGTTAACGTGCCGTACGTGGAAGTAGCCAAAGCCGCTGCGATTCCGGCGTTTGCCGCCTACATGGGTTTAATTTGGATTACGCATATCGAGGCCTGCAAGCTCGGACTTAAGGGTCTGCCGAAAAACGAACTGCCGCATTTTTGGGTTGAGATGAAAAAGGGAATGCACTTTTTGCTCCCCCTTCTCATGCTCCTTTACGAATTGATTTTCTTGCAACACTCGGCCGAACTCAGTGTCCTTCGCGCCATCCTCGTTTTGGGCGTCATCATGCTCTTGCAGCCGGTTGCCGTGGCGCGTGTGCGCGGCACACCCTTGTTGCCGGCACTTCGGACCGGGTTTAAGACACTAGTTGACTCGTTAGCGGCCGGTGCCAATAACATGGCCGGTGTGGCTCTTGCCACGGCCTCGGCAGGCATCATTGTCGGGTGCGTCTCCATGGGTTTGGGGCAACAAATCACAAGCCTCGTGGAAGTGCTCTCGATGGGCAACATCTTCCTACTGATTTTAATTACGGCGCTCGCCAGTCTTTTGCTCGGCATGGGATTGCCGACGACGGCAAACTACATCATCATGGCCTCTTTGACGGCTCCGGTTCTTGTAGATCTGGCAACCGGCATGAACGTTCACGGTGTGGATATTGCGATTACGCTGATGGGGGCGCATCTGTTTTGCCTGTATTTCGGCGTGATGGCCGATGCGACGCCGCCTGTGGGCTTGGCGGCGTATGCCGGCGCGGCCATTGCCCGTGTCGAACCGATTCGGGTCGGCTGGCAGGCGTTTATCTACGATATCCGTACCTTCATCATCCCGGTGGTGTTCCTATTTAATGCAGACTTGCTCTTAAACGGCATTGATAGTTGGATGGTCGGATTCTTTCTGTTTGCTATGACCAGTTTGGGAATGATGTCTCTGAGCAGCGCGTTCGAGGGCTGGTTCATTCGGGAGATGAACCTAGTCGAGCGCGGCATTTTGCTTTGTGCTTCGGCTGTGCTGATGTTCCCGTTCCTCGTGACGGGCCCGTTCTTGCCCTATGAGATGCGGTGGTGGGGTTATACGGTCGGTTTAGCTCTTCTCGGTCTCGTGTACCTGTGGCAACGCCTGCGGTATCACGAAACACTCTTTTAATTGATTCTGTTTCCCATTGTCGACACGCCCGAGAAATCGGGCGTGTTGCGTATCGGATGAGACGAGCCGTTTCCTGACTTCTCGGTTTTCGTCAAGTCTGAAAGCGAGTTCCTGTGAAATCCATCGGATACAAGAATTTGCGCCTCCTGTTTAGGGAGGCGCAAGGGAATTCGGACGTAAAAACTCTATTTTTTATCCGGTGTGGTTTGCGACGTCTTTTTGGCTTTCTTCGCGGCAAGGACATCGGCGTGTGTGGTCACGGGTTTCCCGACTAAAAAGTTCACGGCCTGCGTGAGAGGAAAATCGCTCTTGTCGCCGAACGTGTAACGTAAGGACGGCATCATTTCATTTTCTTCCTCTTTCAGAGCATCTTTTTCGGAGGATTTTGTCTCTGAGGTTTCCGCGTCAATGTGTCCGGAAAGATCGGCCTCGCGAATCGCAAAGGACGGGTAGTTTCCCTCCGGTGTGTCGTCAACGAGGATGTCAGGCGTGATGCCCCGGGCTTGAATCGAGCGCCCGAGCGGCGTGTAGTAGCGCGCCGTAGTCATCTTAAGTCCGAGCGTTTCTCCGGTTTTGATAGGAAGCGGAATAATCGTTTGGACGCTTCCCTTTCCGAAGGTGCGTGTTCCCATCAATGTGGCACGCTTGTGGTCCTGTAAGGCGCCCGAGACAATTTCGGAAGCCGAAGCCGAGGCACCGTTCACGAGAACCACAATCGGCACGGTTTTGATGAGGAGAGGAAGCCCCTTTAACACGTCGGAAGTATCGTCGCCTACGGCATAGTCTTGATAGGAGGCTTTGAAGACGCGCTCGGAGGCTTTGTCGCGTCCCTTGGTTGAGACCACGGGAACTCCGTCTTTTAAAAAGGCGGCGGAAACACCGACTGCGGCATTCAGTAGACCTCCCGGATTGTTGCGCAAATCGAGCACCAGGCCTTTTAAGTCTTTATCACGCGACAATTGCGTCAAGGCCTTTGCGACGTCAGCCGTGGTTTTTCCCTGAAACTGCGAGATACGGATGTACCCGACATGATGGTCAAGGGCTTTGAACTTGACCGACTGAATCTTGATAATGGCCCGTACCAGGTGAATGACTACGGGTTTGATCTCCCCTTTGCGAGCAATCGTCAGCGTGATGGGGGTGCCGGGTTTACCGCGCATCAGCTTGACGTTTTCATCGAGTGAGCGGTCGGCACTGACTTTGTCATCGATTTTGATGATGATATCTCCGGCACGCACACCCGCACGGGCCGCCGGGGTGTCGTCGATGGGACTGACGACGCGAACGCCTTGGACGTCTTTGGTTATTTCGATACCCAGACCGCCGAACTCACCGGCCGTGCTTTCCTGCAGGTCTTTGTAGCCCTTCGCATCTAAAAACGAAGAGTGCGGATCAAGCCCGGATACCATGCCTTTGATGGCGTTTTCGATGAGTTTTTTGTCGCTCACTTCATCAACGTAATAATTCTTGATACCGCCGAAAATCTCCGCAAACAAGCGAACGTCATCGACCGGAAGCGGCGGTTCCTTTACGGAGGCCGAACATACAAGAGGCAATGCCAAGAGCGTCAGAATGACGGCGGGACGAGGTACAAGCGTCATGATTTCTTTCAGTGAGTTAATTAATGCGCTAGCCATTTGTCCGGGTCAAAGGGTTTTCCTTTGTAGCGCAATTCAAAGTATAAGCCCGGGTGCTCCTCACCTCCGGAGTTACCGACGCCGGCAATTGTTTCGCCTTGTCGAACCGAATCGCCGACGGATTTGAAAAGCGATTCGTTGTTCGCATACACCGACAGGTAATTCGATCCGTGATCGAGAATCATGAGGTTACCGAAACCGCGCATCCAATCGCTGAAAACCACCGTCCCCGGAGCTGTCGCTCGCACGGCAGCTCCCGTTTTGGCACGAATCAACAAACCGCGCCAGGGAAGCGAGGCAGCCGCTCCCTGACGGCTTTGACCGAAGGAGGCAACGACGGTTCCTTTCACAGGCATCGTCAGGCGTCCTTTGAGCGCTCCGAAATTGCCCAGTGTCGGAGCGACGGCAATGCGTCCGGAATGATCCTGTTTGGTGCTCTTTGAGGCAATCGCGCGACGCGATTGTTCCGAGGCGGCGCGTTTCCTTTCGGAAGCCGCTCGCTCGGCTTCTTTCTTTTGTGCCAGCGCAATTTGTTGGTCGATTTTCGCAATTAAGCCCGAGAGTTCTTTTTCGTTTTTCACTAAACGGTCGTAACGCTCTTTTTGGGTTTTGATTTCGCGGTTGAGGCGATCTAAGGCCGCCGAGCGTAAGGCCTTATCTTTTTCAAGTTCGGTGCGATTGCGTTTTTCATCAGCCTCGATGCGCACGAGTTCGGTGCGCGCGGCTTCGGTTTTTCGGGCCACGGCCTGAATGTTTCTTTGGCGATGTTCGAGGCGGTCAATCGTGCGATTTTGTTCTTGGGCCAAGTACGTTAAGACGGCCGAGCGTCTGGATAGTTCGTTGGGATTGCCGCCGACGAGCGCCGTTTGCCAGGGGTGGCGCATGGAATTTAAGAATTGAGCCTGTCCGATGGAGCTGACGATTTCTTCGGCATCATTGACCTGCAATCCGACGATGACCGCTTCGTTTTTTAGGTCGGCCAAGCGAGCCGTCGTCTCGTTTTTCTTTTCGGCCAATTCTTTGAGAGAACGGTTGCTGTGCGAAATGGCTTTTTCGCTTTCTTTTAACGCTTCTTCGGCTGACTGAGCTCGCGATTGCTTTTGCGCCAGGACTTTTTGTAGGGATGTCAATTCCGTTCGGACCGAGCGCTGTTGCCGAACAAGGGAGCTCTTTTCTTGAGTTACCGACCGAGACGTCTTCGCCGGAGTTGCCGGAGACGTCGGCTTTTGAGCGACGGACGCTTTACTTTTCCGAGGTGCGGGTTTCGGTTTTGTCGCTGAGGACCTAGCCGGCCGTGTCGATTTGGCTTTTAAGCGCGCTCGCGCCTTTGTCAGGGCTTCTTCTTTTCGCTTCTCAACGCTCTTTGAGGATTGTGCGGCATAGGCTTGCGGTACAAAAGAGCCTTCCTCGGTCAGAAGAAATGATGCGCAAAGAACGCTGACGAAAATGAACTGAGCCCGAAACATTGCCTTAGCAACCTAATTTGGACGCAGTGTACAGAAGCCGACTGCATTTTCAAGCAAGTCGGCTTCCCAAGAGAGCGAGTTAAACGAACCCGAGATTATTTTTTTGCCTTGCCCTGGGCGGCAACAGCAGCCATCGCGGCGGCAATTTCGTCGGCATTACCCAGGTAGTAGTGGCGAATCGGTTTCATCTCATCGTCAAATTCATAAACAAGAGGACGGCCTGTCGGGATGTTGAGCTTGACGATGGCTTCGTCACTCATGGCATCCAAGTGCTTGACAAGGGCGCGCAGCGAATTGCCGTGCGCGGCAATGATGACGCGCTTGCCGGCGGCAACTTGCGGCTTGATGGTGTTTTCCCAGTAGGGAACGACACGCGCGACGGTGTCTTTGAGGCATTCCGTAAGAGGAAGCTCCTCGGGCGTCAAATCGGCATAGCGCGGATCGTGTCCCGGCCAGCGCGGATCGTCCTTGGTAAGCGGGTTGGGGGGTGTGGCATAGGAACGGCGCCAAATCAGAACTTGTTCTTCGCCGAATTTTTCGGCCGTTTCCGCCTTATTTAAACCCTGCAACGCGCCGTAGTGGCGTTCGTTTAAGCGCCAGTTGCGTGTGACGGGAATCCACATCTGATCGAGCCCGTCCATCACAATCCAAAGCGTGCGAATGGCGCGTTTTAAGACGCTTGTGAAGGCGACATCAAACGAGTAACCCTCGGCCTTTAACAGTTCGGCGGCTTTTTTTGCTTCCGCACGGCCTTTTTCCGTTAAATCGACATCGGTCCAGCCTGTGAAACGGTTTTCCAGATTCCACTGGCTTTCTCCGTGCCGCATCAGTACGAGTTTATGCATCTTTTCTCTCCCAAAGAGGTTAGTTTTTATAGTTCGCCATTCTATAATGTTGCGGTTGCCCTCACCAACCGGAGGGGGCGCTTTTTTGTCGGAACAAGAACTGTGAACGGTTTTCTCTTAAACAACATCCTCCTCATTGCCATCATTTTCGTTTGCGTGTTCTCCTTAAGCTGGCCTTTAATCCAGCGCCGTCGCGGCGGGGCAGAACTTGACAGCACGTTGGCCATTGACCTTATTAACCACAAAAACGCCCAGATTGTCGACCTAAGGCAACCGGAAGATTTCAAGCGGGCGCACATTGCCAATGCCATCAATTTGCCGGCAACGTCTATCCAGAATTCACTCGGAAAACTCAGCCGTGAGCGTCCGATTCTTCTCGTGGATGCCGACGGTCGTCGCACGCAGATGGTGGCTCAACTTTTACGCGGAACGGGATTCAAAGGGGTTTATGTGCTGCAAGGAGGCTTGAATGCCTGGCGTAGCAGCGGTGTCCCGTTCACTCGCTAGTTCATAACTGATTTTTAAGGAATTTATCATGGCAGAAGAAAACACAACGACGCCGGAACAGGAAAAAGAAGCGACCGAACAGGCCGAGCCGAGCTTCCAGATGGTTCGCGCCTTTTTAAAGGACGCTTCTTTGGAGATGCCGCATGCTCCGGATATCTTTTTTGAAGACCATGACGAGCAACCGACGGTGGACTTTAAGTTCGGTGTTGCTGCTCGTCCTTTGGCGCTAAAGGACCTTTACGAGGTTGTTCTTCGTGCCACGATTACCGTCGGTTTCAAAGAAAAGACGATGTTTCTTGTCGAAGGAAGCCAGTCCGGCGTTTTCGAACTGAAAAACCTTCCGGAACAGGCGCTTGCCCATGCAACGAATGTGATTTGTCCGTCCGTGTTGCTTCCGTACTTGCGCGCGAACTTGGCCGACATCATCAATCGTACCGGATTGCCGACCGTCAATCTTCCGGAAGTGAACTTCGAAGCCCTCTTGCAGCAACGCATCGCCGAGGCCAAGGCCGCTCAAGAAAAGCAACAGCAGGCTCAGGCTTGATTTTTAGCTAGTGGCCGAGCTCGAAAATCAAAAGGGAACGAGTATGGAAAATATAATCCGTATTGCGTTGGTGGACGATCACACATTGTTTCGTAGCGGTTTGAAGGCGCTTTTGAGCCGTCAGGCTGATTTTGAGATTGTCGGAGAGGCTTCCGACGGACTCGAAGGCGTCAAACTCGTTGAGCAAGTCAAGCCTGATTTGGTGCTGCTTGATTTGGATATGCCCGTGATGAACGGACGCGAAGCGCTCGCTCAGATTATGGAAACGAATCCGGACGTCACGGTTCTGATGCTCACGGTGAGCGAAGACGGCGAGGATTTAACCGAATGCATGCGACTCGGGGCAAGCGGGTATCTACTGAAAAAGATTGATGCGGATTTTCTCTTGCAGAGCATTCGCCGAGCCGTTGCCGGGGATAATGTGATTTCGCCGGAAATGACAAGTGCCCTTTTGATGCGGCTTCGCACGGATAAACCGACGCCGCCGGCGCCCGGAATCGAATCGCTCACACCGCGTGAGCGTGAGACGCTTGCCTGGCTCACTCGCGGCGTTTCCAACAAGGAAATTGCTCGAGAGCTCGATCTGGCCGAATCGACCGTGAAGGTTCACGTGCAAAGCGTCTTACGGAAACTTAACATCCGAAGCCGTGTTCAGGCGGCTGTTTTTGCCGTCGAGCACCACTTAGATAAGATTTAACTCGGATGCGCTCAAACGCAAAGAGGCGCAGTCGAATGCGCCTCCTTGCGTATTCGGAAGTCAAAGGCGAGTTACTCCGGCTTCTTTCTGTTTATGTCGTGGTCGACCATCGCGGCAACGCACGAATCGGACCAGACGTTTAGCGTGGTTTCAATCATATCGATGACGGCGTAAAAGGGCAGAATCACGCCCATCAGGCCGATCGGAACGTTCATACTTGCCAGAAGGCTGGCCGACAAGAAGAAGCATCCCATCGGAACACCGGCATTTCCCACGGCTGCAAGTGTCGAAATCAGAATCCAGGCCAGAACGGTTCCGAACGTAATGTCCAGACCGGCGTTTTGCATCAAATAGATGACGGTCACGAGGATAAAGGCCGCACATCCGTTCATGTTAATCGTCGTGCAAATCGGCAAAACGAAACGGGCGACTTTGGGCGAAACCTGCAGATTGTTCTCAGCGCTTTGCATCGTCACAGGCAAAGTTGCGGCCGAGGACTTGGAAAAGAAGGCAAGAGTCAAAGCCGGGAACATGGCCCGCGCCACTTTAATCGGATTTAAACCGCGTAAAAGAAGCATCAAGGGCAAGATGATGAGCATCTGCACGAAATTGGCCGTCAGAACCGTTGCAAAGTACGAACCCAAACCGCCGACATTGACGCCGGCGTTAATTTCCGACATCAGCTGCGAAACGAAGCCGAAGATACCGATCGGCAAAAACAAAATAATCCAACTGATGAGCTTGAAAAGCGTCGCTTGCAGACCGTCGAAGAAATTTAAAACCGTCGTCTTCCCGGCAGACTCATCGGGCAAGTGCGATAAGGCCAAACCGAAGGCTGCGGCAATCAGGAGAACGGCAAGAACGTTTCCGGAAAGGAAGGGGGCAATGACGTTGTTGGGAATGGCCGAGAGCAGGTACTCCATGTAAGAGTGTTGCACAATGCCTTCGGGAGCCACGGCCGCTGCTGTCGTAACGTTTGCCGGTGCCAACATAAAAAAGAGGGCGGCAGCAAGGGAAGCCGCCAAAATCGTCGTCAGTAACGTGTAAAAAATCGTGTGGCGGAAAATACTGGCCGAGTCCTTGGCGCGAGAGGCTCTTCCGAGTGTTGCAATAATGGAAACGGCAATCACGGGAATGGCAATAAATTTAAAAAGTCGCACGAAGATATTGGCAATGAGGTCGCCCCCTTGTACCGTCAGGTCCGTGCCAACGTACCCGTTAAGAACGCCCAAAACGATGGCGATTACGTAAAAAAAGGCCATCTTTTTTTGGTTTGCAGAAAAGCCTGTAGTTGCACCCGTTGACATTTTTTATCCTGAAGATTGACGAAGAAAAAATACATTTTATGCGAGAATTCTCGTTCTTTTTTTGTGGGAATTCTGAAAACATATGTCGGGATTCGGAACTCTGATTAACATGGCGGCCATTGTTTTTGGTGGATTCGTCGGCCTTTTCTTCGGCCGATATCTTTCCGAAACCATGCAAAAATCGCTCCTTGCAGTCACTGGGGTTTGTGTTCTTTTAATCGGCATTCTCGGACTGGTCTCGGAAATGATTACCGTCACAGACGGAAAACTGACAAGTGCTAACCCTCTGATGTTGATTCTGTGTCTGGTGATCGGAACGGCCGTCGGCGAATGGTTCGGACTAGAGGCGCGGATTGAGCGCTTCGGCGTGTGGCTTAAAGCGCGGAGCGGAAGCGAAAAAGACCCCGGGTTTTTAAATGCTTTCGTGTCCTCCTCTTTGGTCGTTTGTGTCGGTGCGATGGCCATTGTCGGGGCCATTGAAGACGGGCTTTCGGGCAATATTGCCATGCTTGAAGCCAAATCCGTCCTCGATGCCATCATCATCATGATTATGGCGGCCTCACTCGGACGCGGATGTCTGTTCTCGGCAATCCCCGTTGGGTTACTTCAGGGGAGCGTGACGGCCTTGGCCGTTTGGCTCAAGCCTTTTATGACGCAGGCCGTTCTTTCGGCGATTTCCGCCGTCGGTTCGGTGATGATATTTTGCGTGGGACTTAATCTTGTCTTTGCGCTCAAAATCCGTGTGGCCAACACGTTGCCCTCTTTGGTTTTAACTGTCCTTTGGGCAGCGCTCCGAATCTCTTTTTAGTCCGCGGCAATATTTGCTAGCATAGCGTCTGACTAAAAAAGTTGTGAGACAGAATCAATCAACTCACAACGCGATGGAGGGCGTAATGGGAGACTGCATTTTTTGCAAGATTATTCAGGGAGGAATTCCCTGCAAAAAGATTTATGAGGATCAAGAATTCCTCGCTTTTCACGACATCAATCCGGCAGCACCGATTCACTTTTTGATCATTCCGAAAAAACACATTGTTTCTTTGGCCGATGTGACGGACGAAGATACGGCAATGCTCGGAAGACTGATGGCTTTGGTTCCGAAACTGGCAAAAGAAAACGGGTGCACGGACGGATTCAGAACTATTATCAATACGGGTAAGAACGGCGGACAAGCCGTTGCCCACTTGCATATCCACGTTTTGGGCGGTCCCCATCCGTGGCGTCAAGTTGCCTAATCGTTAAGCAAAGGAGCACGTTATGGGATCCATGTCCATTTGGCATTGGCTGATTGTCGTTCTCGTTGTGGTGTTGATTTTCGGTACCGGAAAACTTAAAAACGCAGGGCGCGATTTAGGTAACGCCGTCAAGGGTTTCCGCGAGGGAATTAAAGAGGGCGAAAAAGACACGGTTGAGGAAAAAAAGGAAGCGGTGCCCGCATCTGCCGAAAAGACGGCAACCGAAGCGCCGGTCGCTGTTACGTCCGTAGCATCCGCACCGGAGCCGACACCGATTGAGGCGTCGCCAGCTCCTGTTGCAATCGAGAGTGCAGCTGCCGTACCTGAAAAGGCACCTGTGACCGTGAGTGAAGCAAAACCGGAAGCCACGCCTGTCGCCGAGATCGGGGTGGATGTTCCGTCCAAAAAGCCGACTCGTAAAACCGCCGCCCGAAAGACGACCAAGAAGGCGACAACGGCCAAGACGTCTGCAACAAAGAAAGTCGCTACCCAAAAGAAAACGGCTATGACCAAGAAAGTAACGGCAAAAAAGACGGAGACCAAGAAGGCCGCCGCTAAAAAGACGACCGCAGAGAAAAAGACGGGGACGGCAAAAAAACTGACCGCTAAGAAAGTCGTCAAAAAGACGACCAAGAAGGCTACCGCAGAGGCAGTCTGATTAGACGGCGTTAACCGGGGGAGAAATCTCCCGGCTAAACGGAGGCGTCTTCTCTAAGGTATGTTTGATTTAGGTTTTTCCGAAATCATTATTATCGGTATTGTGGCGCTCGTGGTCCTCGGTCCCGAGCGTTTGCCCGTTGTTGCGCGCGTTGCCGGGAAGTATTTTTCCAAAGCTCGGCGCGTCATCGATCAACTGAAAGAAGATATTGAACTTGAATCGGAAATGGCCGAGCTCAAAGCTCTTCAATCGCAGGCTCATGACATTGCTGAGGAAGTCACGCACAGTGTGCGCGGTCAGATGCAATCGATTCAAGGAGAAGTCGATTCCTTGCGTCAGGATTTAGATATTCTCGGCAACAAGGATAAGGACGGCGCTTCGGAAGGGAATTCGCCCGCAACAAGCCAATTACTCGGCAAGGACACGGAGGACTTTACCGCTGTCTACCCGGTGCAATCGCCGTCTTTTTCCCGTCGTTACAAGGAAGAGCCCGATGTGCAGGAACTAGCGGAGCAAGTCGAACGCTTAAAGCGGGATATCGGTGAGACTTCGGCCTCGCTTACGGTGCGTCGCAATCGGCGCTATGCCGTTCGTTCGCGGACCAATCGCGTCCGTATTTATCGGTGAGTACGTCCATGGAAAAGAAAGACGAAGAGGACAAACTCGACGATCCGGCCAACGATCAGCCTCTGATGGCACATCTGATTGAATTGCGCGAACGCACGGTCAAGGCGGCTTTAAGTGTCCTGATTGTTTTTGTCGCCATGTCGCCTTTTATGAAGGAGATTTTTGACTGGCTCTCCAAGCCGTTGATGGTGGCACTACCGGATGGCGCGAAACTTCTTTCCACCGGTGTTGTCGCACCCTTTATGGTGCCTTTAAAGGTTACGCTTTTTTGTGCATTCGTCGTGGCCTTGCCGTACGTGCTCTATCAGTTTTGGGCCTACATCGCCCCGGCACTTTACAAACGTGAAAAGCGTCTGGCGCTTCCCGTGATTGTCTCGAGCGTTTTGATGTTTGCCGTCGGTATGGCGTATTGCTACTTTGTCGTCTTTCGGATGGTCTTTCAGTTTATCGCCGGTTTCTCTCCGGATTCGGTGAATTTTGCGCCCGATATCGATAGTTATTTCGGCTTTGTCATTACGATGTTCTTCGCGTTCGGATTGACCTTCGAAGTGCCGATTTTCGTCATGGTTTTAAATCACGTCGGCATAGCCTCGGCTAAGCGTCTGAAAAAGATTCGCCCGTATGTCATCGTCGGCGCCTTCGTCGTAGCGGCTATTTTTACGCCGCCCGATGTCCTCTCGCAATTACTACTTGCTCTGCCGCTTGTCGTTTTATACGAATTCGGCATTGTTCTTGTGAAGGTTTTCGGACGTAAAGACGATTCGGATGAGGACGAGAACTCGGAAACCGCAGACGACTGTTAGGTTTCAAGCGCTCAATATGCCACGCTTTTTTCAGGGTCATTGCAGGTATGGCGACACCAAAGCCCTCTTCGGATTTGTCCTTTGAACCGACATTTGCTCATGTCGCTGTCTTGGGCGTTACCTGCTCGCTCGGTCCGTTTGCCACGAACGGAATTGTTCCGGCTTTCCATGCGATTTCCGAGACTTTCGGCATGTCCCTTGCGGACATGCAGCAGATGCTGACGGTGTACCTGGTGGCACTTGCCATCGGATCGCTTTTGGTCGGAAGTCTTTCCGATGCCTTCGGTCGCAAACGCGTATTAGCCGCCGGCATGGTGCTTTTTTCGGTCTCTTCAGTCGGAGCTTTGTATTCGGATTCGTTAGCGACGATGAATGTCTGGCGATTCTTGCAGGGCCTCGGAGCGTGTACCGGACAGGTCATTACACAAGCAATGGTGCGTGATAGGTGGAGCGGACTTTCAGCCGCGCGCGCCATGAGCATTATCGGAATGCTCTTTAGCATTGCTCCGGCCGTCGCCCCGATTGTCGGCGGGTGGCTGGTCGTTCGTATGGGCTGGCAGGCCTCGTTCTGGTTCCTGATGGCGTACTCCCTGAGTATTTGGGCGATTACGGTTTTCGTTTTAAAAGAGACGCTCCCGCGGGAAAAACGACTGCACTTTGATCTTTGGGCACTCCTTTTAAGTTACGGGACGTGCTTGAAAAATCCGGCTTACACGGCCGGTATCATCTCCAACGGTTGCAGTTTCATGGGCATGATTTTGGTTGTTGCCGGTGGAGCGGACTTTGTGGTCAACGTGATGGGATTCGGAGTCGACGGCTTTGCTTGGCTTTCCGTTCCGCTTGTTGTGGCGTCCGTCGCGGGTTCGTTTTTGGCGCCGCCTCTTGCACTACGACTTGGTACCCGCAATTTGGTTGTCGGAGCCGGAGTACTGTTGATTCTTTTTGAGTTCACGATGACCTATTGCATGCATGAGGCAAGACCGGGTTATCTTGAAACGCTGCTAATCGGGTTTGTCTTTAATTTCGTCGGTAATCTCGTTCGACCGGTCGTTATGGCGATGAACTTGGATTACCACCCTCGGTGCCGCGGACTGTCAGCCTCGATTCAACAAGGATTTCACACGCTCGGATTTGCCTTAAGTTCGGCCGTTTTGGCTCCGCTTTGTATTGGGCAGGCTTGGAAGTACGCCCTCGCGATGGGCGTCTGCGCAGTTTTGGCATTACTTTTCTGGATGATTGCCTTGCATTATCGCAAGGCGTACTTGCCGGCCTAAGTTCGCGAAGGGCCCCGGAGGGCAAGGCCGGTTCCGAAAGCGACAATGACGAGCAGAAAGAGAACGGAAAAAACGGCACAGCACTGAGCCATGTTCAACCAGTGCTCGGTCGGAATCAGATACCAGCCTCCCGCCTCGTTGTATAGATTAATCCAAAACGACTGCAGGTTCGAAAGGACGGCCTCAGGGGGAACAACCGGCGTATCGATGCCGCATTCGCCCGAGGCGGCAAACCAATCCGGAAACCAAACGTCGAGCGGTAGCCCTAAGGGGTAGTGTGTCGTTGTCGAACAACCCGTCAGACCGAATAGCGCATCGGAATCCGTATCGTGCATGGCTGCGTGAATACGGGAGAGGCGCAGTGAGCAAATCAGTCCGTACATTGCACCGTACAAGGAAAGCGCGATGCCGGGGACGGTCAGCCACAGAGCTCTCGGATTGAGGGCGATAATCAGAGCTCCGAGCGCCACGAGAATGAAGGCAAAGCGGATATAAACGCACTGTTCGCACGGCTCCATGAAAAGCCACTTCTGAAAGACCGCATGTGCGAAAACCACCAAGAAAACAGCAAAACCTGCAACAAGAATCCAAGGTGTGCGTTTTGTAGCGAGGGCGCGAAGACAAGAGAGCATCCAGTGTCCTTTAGGGCAAAGCCGACAGCTCCCGAATGATATTTCCGAAGTCGGTCTTGGAGCGAGCGGCTGTGTTACGAACCAAAAATCGCCCGTTGACCACATACGCCGGAATTCCTTGAATAGCAGCAATGTTTTTGGACGGACGCCAAGCCTTTACCAGCGAGAGGACGTCGGAATCGAGTTTTCTTCTCAGAAAAAAGCCCCTTGTCAGACCTGTTGCGTCCGTGAGGGTTTTTAAAAAAGCGTCTTCACCGCCTGCCCAGCGCTCTTTTTGTTTCAGATACGCAAAATAAAGGGCGTCTTTGGCTTGCGAAAAAAGGTTCGTTTTGTCCGAAAGAGCGATTCCGTTCTTCTCGTCTTCCCGTTGGCATAGTGCCAAGAACAGGGCTGCCGTTTGTCCGTATTTGGCTCGGCTTTCCAGAAAAACGGGAACAAAACGCAGACCGAGATCCGGGAGAATCTCACTACAAAGCCACGGGTCGATGCTCTTATCATAACGATAGCAAAACGGGCAATCGTACGAGAAAATTTTAATCAACGTTTTCGTAGCAGCTTCAAACGGGGTTTCCAGGGAAACGTAGGTTGCTTCCTTGGCCCAAAGGGGAAAGGACAGGCCGGCTAAGGCTGCCAGTCCGAGAGCTCGCCGAGAAATCATAAAACATCCTTCTCCAGTATCGCTTAGGCCACGTAATCATAGCGTTTTCTATCGCCAGGAAAAGTAAATTTGCTAGAGTGTTGCCCGTTGTTTGTTTTGTGGCTAGGAGAAATGACGATGACTGTGCGGGTGCTGACCGGTATTAACACAACGGGAACGTTGCATTTAGGGAATTATTGCGGAGCGATTCGCCCCTGCATTCAGGCGTCTCACAAACCCGATGTGGAAAGTTTCTTTTTTATGGCGGACTTGCACGCCCTGATTAAGTGCCAGGATGCCGACCGCATTGAAAGAAGCCGCATGCAGATTGCAGCGAGCTGGCTCGCAGCCGGGCTCGACCCGAACCACTGCACTTTTTATCGGCAAAGCGACATTCCGGAAATCCCGCTTCTGAACTGGCTTTTAAATTGCGTCTGTGCTAAAGGCTTGATGAATCGGGCTCATGCGTACAAGGCTTGCGTCGAGGCCAATGCAGCGGCCGATGCCGATCCCGATGCCGGGGTTTCGATGGGGCTTTTTTGCTACCCGGTCTTGATGGCCGCCGACATCCTGATGTTCAATGCCAATCTTGTTCCGGTCGGTCGCGATCAGATTCAGCATTTGGAAATGGCACGTGACATCGCGACGCGTTTTAACAATTTGTACGGACGCGGAAAGGACTTCTTTGTGCTTCCGTATGAACAAATCGACGAGCATGTTTCCATCTTGCCGGGCTTAGACGGCCGAAAGATGAGCAAAAGTTACAACAACGTCATTCCGCTATTTGAGGGCGGACATGCTGCGCTCGAGGAGGCGATCAGCCGCGTCGTAACCGACAGTCGCCTACCCGGCGAGCCCAAAGACCCGGAAAGCACGTCGCTCACGCAAATCTACGATGCCTTTGCCACGGAGCAGGAAAAATCCCTGTTCCGAGAGGAGCTTCGCGACGGTCTCGGTTGGGGAGAAGCCAAGAAGCGCTTAGTGACCCAAATCGAAAAGGAAATCGGACCGATGCGCGAAAAGTATGCGTTCTTTATGGCGCATCCGCAGGAACTCGAAGACATCTTGCAGGCCGGAGCAAAAAAGGCGCGTCGCTTGGCTACACCCTTCCTGGCAACGCTACGCGAAGCCGTGGGCTTGCGGCAATTTCATGCCGTCGGAGCTGCCAAAAAAGGAAAGGTTTCGACCAAGAAAAAGGCAACGGCTGCTCTCAAGCAATATCGAGAAGAAGACGGTAAATTCTATTTCAAGCTGACCGATGCCGCCGGCCATCTGTTGCTCACCTCCCGGCCTTTTGAGAGCGGGAAAGAGGCCGGAATGGTCGTCGGACAGATGAAACAAGGAAAAATGCAGGATGTTTTGCCGCAAGTCGTATTTGCCGACGGCGTGACCGAAGAGACGGTGCGCCAGGCCTTAACGGAACTTGCCTAAGAAAGGCCGAACAGAATAGGTTACGCGGCCGGAGGTCTCGGTTTCAGAGCTTTCGGCTGACTTTTCTCAGAGGGCCTAGGAAAAATCCCCGAGGCGGATGTGTAGCGCACAAGACAAATTCTTGCTACAGTACGACGTGTTATGACAAACATCGAGAACAAATTTTTCGGCTGGTGGCTCTGGCGGTATGATCCGTCAGCGTTTGTTGCTGTTTAATCGTTACGTTTTCGTTTTAAAGGCTGACGGATTGAAAGGAGTGCTTTCAGTCCGTTTTTTATTGCCTGAAATCTTTCCTCAATCAAGGAGACAACCATGGAAAAGATGCCCTACAAGACCTACCTGGAAGAAAATGAGATTCCGACGGCCTGGTATAACCTGCGGGCGGATATGAAAAACAAGCCTGCTCCGATGCTCAATCCGGCGACGTTAAAACCTGTGACAGCAGCGGATTTAACGCCGGTTTTCTGCGAGGAACTTGTTTCTCAGGAGTTAAACGTCACCGATCCGTGGATTGATATCCCCGGGGAGGTCCTCGATTTTTACAAGATGTACAGGCCTTCGCCCTTAATTCGGGCGTATTGCTTGGAAAAGGTTTTGGGAACGCCGGCGAAGATTTTCTACAAATTCGAAGGGCAAAACACCTCGGGAAGCCACAAACTCAATTCGGCGATTGCTCAGGCTTATTACGCCAAAAAGCAGGGGCTTAAGGGCGTGACAACCGAAACCGGTGCGGGACAGTGGGGCACGGCTCTTTCGATGGCCTGTGCCTACTTAGGGCTTGACTGCAACGTTTTTATGGTCAAGTGCTCGTATGAACAAAAGCCGCAACGGAAAGAAGTGATGCGTACGTTCGGTGCAACCGTAACGCCTTCGCCTTCGAACACGACGAAAATCGGTCGTAAGATGCTCGAGGAATTTCCGGGAACCACTGGTAGCCTCGGTTGCGCCATTTCCGAGGCCGTCGAGTCCGCCGTCAGTCGCCCCGGATATCGGTATGTGCTCGGCTCAGTCCTTTCGCAGGTGTTGCTACACCAAACGGTTGTCGGTCTTGAGTCGCAGGCCGCATTGGCTCGCTACGGTCTGACACCGGACATCATCATCGGATGCGCCGGGGGCGGATCGAACCTCGGGGGACTCATTAGTCCCTTCGTCGGGGAGAAGATCAAAGGAAAGCTCGATAGCCGCATCATTGCCGTGGAGCCTGCAAGTTGCCCGAGCCTGACGCGCGGACGCTATGCCTACGACTTTTGCGATACGGGTCGCGTATGCCCGCTCCAGAAGATGTACACACTCGGATCTAGTTTCATCCCGTCGGCCAATCACGCCGGAGGACTGCGTTACCACGGTATGAGCGCGATTGTTTCGCAGCTGTATGCAGACGGTCTAATCGAAGCGCGAGCCGTCGAACAGACTTCGGTTTTTGCTGCCGCGGAAAAGTTTGCCCGTTGCGAAGGAATTCTGCCTGCTCCCGAAAGCAGTCACGCCATTAAGGTTGCGATTGACGAGGCCTTACGGTGCAAAGAAACCGGTCAAGAGAAGGTCATTCTTTTCTGTCTGACGGGAACCGGGTACTTCGACATGTCGGCTTACCAGCGCTTTAACGACGGCGCGATGAGCGACACGATTCCGTCCGATGCCGACCTTGAGAAGAGTTTTGACAAAATGCCTGAGGTGAACCTGTAGGACTTTTTCAGGTCAGAGTACGGCGCCGGTTTCGAGGCACCGTACTCACTTACGAATCGCGTTGGCAAAGTTGCCGATGTCTCACGACCGTCAAGACCTTTGACCGAAAGGCCTCGGCTAAGTGTTCGGCGATATAAACGCTTCTATGTTGTCCGCCCGTACAGCCGATTGCTACCGTCAGGTAATGGCGGTTTTGGCTTTCGTATGAAGGAAGCCACTTGTCGATGAAAGTCGTAATGTCCGAAAGCATCTCTCGAACTTGCGATTGGGAGTCGAGAAAATCAATCACGGGTTTATCCAGACCCGTGAGCGATCGTAAGGCTTCGTCGTAAAACGGGTTCGGGAGGTTGCGCACGTCAAAAACCAAATCGGCCGCAACGGGAAGGCCCTTTTTAAAGGCAAAACTTTCAAAGTCAAGCGTCATCGAAGAGGGCGGAATGTCGGCAAACTCCGTGACCCACCGCCGCAGTGTATTCGGCAAAACGCGCGTTGTATCAATGATGTGAGCCTGTTCGGAAATCGGCGATAAGAGATTCCGTTCCAGGTGAATAGCTTCCGAAAGCGTGCGTCCGCTTTGGCTTCCGAGATGAACCGAGAGCGGGTGTCTGCGGCGTGTTTCGGAAAAGCGCTTAACGAGTTCGGTGTTGGAGGCCGTCAGAAACAAAATACGTACGTCGATTTTTCGAGCGCACAGTGCCGTCAGACAATCCGTGAATTGATCCGAGGTTGTCAAGCCCCGAGCGTCGACGGCAACGGCAATGCGATCGATGCCGCGACTGTGCAGTTTTTCCAGAACGGGCAGTAAGAAATCGAGCGGCAGGTTATCTAAACAGTAGTAGCCGCTGTCTTCCAATTGGCGAATGGCTACGGATTTACCCGATCCCGAGAGACCTGTGACAATGACAACGCGTAACCCGGACGCGGAGTTTTTCATGTGGTTACTCCTTTCCCGGTGTTGCTTCAGGGGGGTTCCAGGCAGCAATGACGTCCAAAGCTTGTTTCGCGGAGGGCGCTTTCATCAGGGATTCTCGGACTTCTTTGTCGCGCAGAAATTCGGCCACATCCGAAAGAATGGCCAGATAGGCGTCCGGGTTGCTTTCCGGAATAGCCACGGCAAAAAACAGTTGTGCCGTCGTCTGCCCCGGTCCGTCGTAATCAATCGGCTGTTTGGTTCTCACCAGGCAGAGCCCGGGATCGACAATTCCGTTAATACGGGCATGGGGAATGCCGGCGCGACACCCTAAGCCCGTCGGTCCGAGTTTTTCGCGTGCAATCAGGGCATCGAAAACACTTTGCGCCGGGACTCCGGAAGAGACGGACAAAATTCGGGAAACTTCTTCGAAAAGGCGTTTTCGGCTCAAGACATCTAAGTCAAGCAGGATGTTTTCATTCGGATTTAATAACGGAGCAATGTGATTCATCGTCGGTCAATTTCAAACAAACCTTCGAAAAGTATATACGTCCGCGAGGGCGAGCGAATTATTTCGGACGAGTTGATGACTACGAGCAAAGGCGCAGGCGTTCGTTTTTCGGGGGGATTTTGTCCATTTCCCGATATTTGGCAACGGTGCGACGTGCGATGCGGATTCCCTGCTCGGCAAGTTGTTGTGTCAGTTGGGCGTCGCTCATCGGGCAGGCCGGATTTTCCTCGGAAATCATCTGGCGAATGCGTTCCCGAACGACAGTGCTCGAGAGTAATTCGGGAGCATCGTCCGAGGCAACGGAGCCGGAGAAAAAGTGCTTTAACGGGAAAAAGCCGAAGGGTGTTTGGATATATTTCCCGGCTACGGCGCGACTGACTGTGGACGTGGAAATGCCGAGGTTTTCGGCAACCTCCTGCATTCCGAGCGGCACGAGTGCTTGCGGACCTTCGACAAAAAAGCGGGATTGTCGCTTAAAAAGCGCGCGTCCGACTAGGAGCAGTGTTTTCTTGCGTCGCATCAGAGCATTGATAAAAAGGCGCGCCTTTTGGGCATAAGGCTCCATCGCTTCGCGTTCGGGGGCATCTTTCGGCCCTTTGTGCAAAAGGGCATAGGTGGGAGAGTCAAAAGCAATGCGCTCGGCGGCATCGTCCTGAAAAATAAGCGTCAGGGTCCCGTCCTTTTTTTCAACGGTAAAGTCTGGAAAAACGGTATGGTCCGTCAGACCGACAAACTGTGAACACGGATGCGGGTCTAAAGACCTTAAGATGCAAAGCGCGGCTCGAACATCATTTAGGTCTCGGTGAAGCCGCCGGGCAATCGCGGCCTTGTCGCCTTTAAGCAACAGGTTCGGGCATTCCTTGAGAATTGAATCGGCAAGAGCTCGGGTTGCCGTTAATTCATCGTTCGGAGCGGCTTTCAGTTGCAACGAAAGCACTTCAAGCGCGGAGGTGGCACCGACCCCCGTAGGATCGAGGCTTTGTAGCGTTTGTAGGGCTTCTTGCCAGGCTTTTTCGGGGGCTGAAATCGGACAGGTGTTTGCCATCGATTCCAAAGTCTCTTCAAAGAGCCCGTCTTCATTGAGGTTCCCGGCAAGCCACTGAACAAGGTCTTTTTTATCTTCGGGAATGGTAAGAAGACGAATTTGCCTTGTCAGGTGCTCCAAAAGCGTCGTCGGGTAGCTTAAGAAATCCGTCGGGTCGACAGTCAAGTCTTCCGAGGGAGTGTTTTTCCAAGTAATAAGCGACGTTGTTCCCGGAAAGTCAGCCGATACTCCCACCGGTTCGTCAAACGGAGTTTGGATCGAAACGCTCTCTTGCGTCTGATCGACATCTTTTGTGAGCAAAAACGGGTTTTCTTCGATTTGGCGCGCAATTTCGGCATTCACATCTTCGCGACTTAGCGTCAAGAGCTTGGCTGTTTCCAGAAGCAACGGCTTCGGAAGTTGCTTTTGTTTCCCGGCAACGTTGATATGTAAAGACGATACCGCCATAGCGCTTACATTCGGAAGTCTTCCCCGAGGTAGATTGCCCGAACGGTCTGATTGGCGACAATTTGGGCGGGCGTGCCGTGCGCGAGCACTTCGCCGTTATTGATAATGAAGGCCCGATCGCAGATTCCGAGCGTTTCCCGGACATTATGGTCGGTGATTAAAACACCGATACCGCGTGACTTGAGATACCGCGTAATGCGTTTGATTTCGTTAACGGCAATCGGGTCGACGCCGGCAAAGGGTTCATCAAGAAGAATAAATTGCGGATCGGCCGCGAGGGCTCGGGCAATTTCCGTGCGACGCCTTTCGCCGCCGGAAAGCGATAGGGCCATATTGGTGCGCAAATGCTCGATTTGCAGGTCCTTGAGGAGCTCTGTTAAGCGCGACTCAATTTGCTCGGAGGTTAATTTACGCCCGTGTTGATCTTCTTTGAGTTCGAGAATGGCTCGGATGTTGTCTTCAACCGTCAAACGCCGAAAAACACTGGCCTCTTGTGGCAGATATGTAATCCCTAAATGGGCACGCTTGAAAATCGGTAGGTGCGTGATTTCCGTATTGTCGATAAAGATTTTCCCCGCATTGGGAGCAATCAATCCGACAACCATATAAAAGCTCGTTGTTTTTCCGGCTCCGTTCGGTCCCATGAGCCCGACGATTTCGTTGGTGTTGACATCAAAAGAGACGCCGTTGACAACGGTGCGCGATCCGAAACGCTTGACGAGTTTTTCAGCACGAAGCGTATGCACGGGAGTTTGAGTGACGGGCGAAGTGTCTTGCATAAGTGGCATACTCTGTGGCTCTTATCGCATGTTGCGTAGTTTGGTTTCTCCGCGTAAGGCAGGCGGATTCGTGTTTTCCGAGGTCGGAGCGACCGTTTTGTCTTTAGGTCGTGGACTTAAGACGGCGGAAATACGGGTTTTCCGTCCGTCGGTGCGTTCCCCAACAACGCGGCTTGTGGCATGCAGTAGGTCATAGGTAATGACCGAGCCTTCGGTCGAATCGAGCGCGTGCCCGTTTTCGGTACGGATGATTTTCGCATTGTCCTTTAATACGATGCGATCGAGCTTTTCTTGATAAACAGCTGTTAACGCGCTGGCATGAACCCACTCTTCGATACCCGGGGTTTTCATGTCACGCTTTTCCTTCATGCGAACCGGTCGGCCGGTGACCGTCAGTGTTCGATACCCTTTGGCGTCAATCTTCAAGTCAAGTCGGTCGCCTTTGATTTCCAAGGTTCCTTGATGCACCTCGACATTTCCCGAATAGGATGCCTTTTGACCGACTTCATCGCCGCTGAAGCTATCGGCGACAATCTCAATAGGCATGTCGCGGTCGCTTGTCTGAGCAAGACTGAGGGAAAAACCCGTCAGAGCGACCAAAGAAAAAACCCAAGCGTGTTTCATGGCTGTGTAGAGCGATAGTTAACGAAGCTTCTTTTTCGGGATGATAACCGTATGAACGTCCGAATACAGAGTCGCCGTCCGGTCCACATTGTCGAACGTAAAGCCGATACCGGTACTTGTGTCCGTGCCGTGCTCGATGCGCACGGGAGCTTCCCCCGTGACAACCTGTGTGTCGGTATTGACGACGGCACGCGATGTCGTCAGACGTAGCGGCGCATTGTTCTTATCACCGTTCCTCGTTAGAACGATATTGCCCGTAAAGACAACGGTTTGTCCTTCGTCCATCGTGCTGGCTGTATTCGCGGAAATCTTAAGTTGCGGTTTATCGGGGGACAGGGTCACAAGTTTGGGGCGAATACTCACGCTGTGACCGTCCGAATAGTGTTCGGCGTACTCCGAAAACAGGCGGTGTTTGCCGGTCCCGTCGCGGTCAAAAATCGTGATGACACAGTCGCGCGTGGCAAAGTCCGGCGAGTCCTTATTGGGCTCGGATGCGCCGTCGTCAAAATTCGATTTGATTGCGTAGTAAGCCGATGCGGTAACGAGGATAGCGAGCACCGCCAGCCCGAAAAACGAAATCAGTCGGTCACGCAGGTGCATTAACGCGATTCTCCTTGCACGTAGTGCCGTGTAACCAAATCGTCCCAGCGATTTTGGGCACGCAAAATCAGTTCGGCAAGACTGCGGACGGCACCGTTGCCGCCCGGGGCGGAGCTGACAAAGTCTGCCAGCGGCAAAACTTCGTTTGCCGCATCGGCCGGACAAGCGGCAAGGCCGGCTGCCTTAAGCGGCGGAATATCCGGAATGTCATCTCCCATGTAGGCCACTTCCTCAGTGTCAAGACCGAATGATTGCACTAATTCTTCAAAGGCACCGCCTTTAAAAGTCTTTCCTTGCATGACGGTTTTAATCCCGAGTTCGGCGGCGCGAGAGGCCGTTTGTTTCGAAAGACGACCTGTTAAAAGCGCGACGGGAATTCCGGCGCATTGCAGCAACTTAATGCCCAGGCCGTCTCGCGTGTAAAAGCGTTTGACGGCTTCCCCGTCATCGCCTATCCAAATCGATCCGTCCGTTAAAACGCCGTCGACGTCGAGAACAACAAGGCGGATGCGAGCGGCTTTACTCTGTAGTGTGCTATCCATTAAATCACCTTGGCGCTCATCAAATCGTGCATATGCAAGGCCCCAATCAGGTGCCCCTTGTCGTCAACGACCAGAAGTTGGTTTTTCAGCGTTTTTTCCAGAATCTTAGCCGCTGTTGCAGCCATCTCATCTTGACCGATTGTCGTCGGAGTTTTTGTCATCACGTCGTCGATCTTAATGGCACGGATATCGCCGCGTTTTTCAATCAGACGTCGCAAATCGCCCTCGGTAAAGATACCTGTGACGCGGTCTTCGTTGTCGACAACGGCAGTCATGCCGATGTGCTTTTTGGTGATTTCGCGCACCGCATCCAAGACGCTCGTTCCTTCACGAACAGAGGGCACGTCGCTTCCGGCACGCATGATGTCGCGCACATGCGTCAGAAGGCGCCGACCAAGGGCTCCGCCCGGATGTGAGCGGGCAAAATCTTCTTTGGTAAAGCCTTTTTCGTGCATCAGGGCCACGGCGAGCGCATCGCCTAAGGCTAATGTCGCCGTTGTCGACGATGTCGGGGCAAGATTTAAGGGGCATGCTTCCGAGCGCACTCCGATATCTAGGGCAACATCCGAGGCTTTCGCCAAGGCGCTTTTCGGGTTCCCGGTAATGGAAATCAAGCGAATGCCTTCGCGTTTTAAAACCGGGATAATCGTCAACAATTCATTGGTTGTTCCCGAATACGAGACGGCCACGACAACATCTTCGGCTGTAATCATCCCTAAGTCGCCGTGTGCAGCTTCGGCAGCATGCACGAAGAAAGCGGGAGTCCCGGTTGACGCCAGCGTAGCGGCGATTTTGCGTCCGACGTGAGCTGATTTTCCTACGCCGCTGACAATGACTCGACCGGAACTCGCTAGGATCAGTTGTACAGCTTGAGCAAAGGGACCGCTGCCGAGAGTGTCGGCAAGATGCTGAACGCACTGGGCTTCGCGCACAAGCACTTCACGTCCGAGGTCAATGGCACCGGACATATCATCATGGACGGGCATAGGGAAAACTCCGTTAATCAGTGCCGTCATTGTAGCGAAAGGGCGACTTATCTCGGAGTCCGTCTTGGGAAAGATAAAGGAAAAACTGTGCAGCTTCCCCGGCTTTAATCGTCAGTGAAAAAACACGAAGGACGGGGTTTTCGTCATACCCGAAAGTCACATGGGAAAAACGATGTCGCTTTCTCGATTGATCTCTTGGCAGCCAGACCGTCGCTGACGGCGGTTTGTCCTGGCAGAGAATATCTGCAAGGCCCTGAGCCAGTGGCCTTTCGAACCAGGATGGCAGCGCCAGCCCGATGTTGTTGATGAGGCCGGAAATCGTGACATGGAAAAGCGGCTTACTCTCGGCAAAAAACAGGAGCGAATCGTCTGGGGATTAAAAGAGAGAGCCGAGGTTCCGGGAAAGACTGACCCTTAAACGGAGGTCTTAAAAAGCATAACGAATTTGTTGATTTCGGGTCGAGCCCCGGAACATGAACGGTGTGACGCGTCCGGCTCGAAAGTAGTAAAAATTGTCAGGTCTTTGCTCCGGGGTTACAAAGAGCGTGGCGTCCGAAACCCCGAAGTTTCAACCAATCGGATGCATTGCCTGTTGCTCGCAAAACTCTTCGATGCGTTGTATCGAAGAAACAAAAAAAGTCATTTTTCGCGCGAAAAGCGATTCTTGTAACAAATTGTTGCAAACGAAAGGCAAACCTCTATAAGATACAAAACAGATGGCGACCTGTTGCGTCTTCGGCAGTGTTCGTCGCTGTTTTTTTTATTAGTTTTACTTTTTAACGGAAACTCCATCATGCAAGCACTCGGTCGTTTCAAGCTCCACATTCTGGCGCTTTTAGTTGTAGTGGCCGCTGATGCCATCGGAATTCAAAAATTCGGCATTGTTGTTCTGTTGCCGCTTTTGTATGCCATGGTGTTCGGCGCAATCCTTTCGATTCCTCGCCTAAAAATCCTTTCGATGGCAGAACAGGAACGCGCAGCGCACTTTATGCCGATTGCGATGCTCTTCCTAGTGGCTTACTTGGGGTTGGGTATCGGACCGAATCTGGTTAAATTATTCGATTCGGGCCTGGCTCTGATTATGCAGGAATTCGGGCATTTCTTCGGCACCATGATTTTGGGTCTGCCGATGGCGCTTCTGTTGAAAATGGGGCGCGAGGCTATCGGTGCCTGCTACTCGATTGACCGTGAGCCGAACATTGCCATTATTGCCGAGAAGTACGGCATCGACTCTCCGGAAGGACGCGGTGTGATGGGTATGTACATCTGCGGCACGATTTTCGGCGCAGCGTGGATTTCCGTGCTTGTCGGTGTGATTGCTCAGCTCGGATGGTTCCATCCGCATGCGCTGGCGATGGGTGCGGGTATCGGCTCGGCCTCGATGATGGCTGCCGGTGTTGCGTCCATTGTGGCGGTGTATCCCGATCAGGCTGACGTTGTTCTGGCCTATGCAGGTGCCGCGAATCTGATGACCACGATTCTCGGAATTTATTTTGCTCTGTTCGTTTCCTTGCCCGTGATGGTCTGGGTGTACGAAAAGATTACCGGCGATCGCCGTGAACCTGTCGCGAAGTAAGGAGAAAAACATGATTGCAAAACTTAAGGACATTGGTTTTATTCTTCTTGTCACGGCGATTTTCTCAGTGATTGCTAACTGTGTCGGTTTTAAAGGGGATATTGCCTCAGGCTCGTTGGGCGCTCTCGTTTTATTGATTATTACGTTCATCGGATGCGTCATTGCGAATTTGCCGGGGTTTTCCAAACTTCCGACGGTCTTTTGGGTTTCTTTGGTGGCGGTGATTGTTTCCATTCCGGGCGTTCCCGGTAGCGAATGGATTGTTGCCCAAGTCAAGCACGTTAACTTGCTGGCCACGACAACGCCGATTCTGGCCTATGCCGGCTTGTGTGTCGGTAAGGATTTGGAAGCCTTTAAGGCGCTTTCCTGGAAGATTATTCCGGTGGCACTTTGCGTTTCCGCCGGTAGCTTCATTTGTGCGACAATCCTTGCAGAAATCATCCTGCGGTTCGAACACGTGTTCTGATACACGGCTTTTCCGAGCGGTGCAGAAAATCCTGTGCGGGTTTTCTGCATCACTCGGAATTACTCAGTGCCCGACCGGCAGTTTTTTGCCGCATCGGGTCGGGCGAAGTCTTCCTGCGGGGGCTTCGCTTTTTTATCAATTCGGGGGTTGTCGTGAACATTACGGAAATCAAACAGAAAGTCTTAAAAGCTATTGAGGCTCGGCGTGCGGATATTGAAGCGATTGCTCAGGCCATTTTGAAAGAGCCCGAACTCGGCTACAAGGAAATCAAAACATCGGCTAAGGTTCGTGCGGCGTTCGATGCTTTAGGTCTTGAGTACACAACGGGTTGGGGTATCACGGGAATAAAGGCTCGCATTAAGGGCGGTAAGCCCGGCAAGACCGTGGCCGTTATCGGGGAACTTGATGCTGTCATTTGCAAAAACTCTCCGTATGCCGCTCCGAGCGGTGCGGCGCACTGCTGCGGGCATAACGTGCAGATTGCTAACATGCTTGCCGTGGCGTGGGCCCTCGTGGATTCGGGCGTGATGAAAGAACTTGCTGGCGACGTGGTCTTTTTTGCCGTTCCGGCCGAGGAGTACGTGGAACTCGGGTATCGTGCCGAACTTGTCAAGCAAGGCAAGATTTCGTACCTCGGCGGTAAAGAGCAGATTATCAAAGAGGGTGGGTTCGACGATATCGACATCGCTCTTCAGATGCATGTGGACATCACAGATAAGCCGGATGGGTACTACGGGTCCGGAGCCAGTTGCAACGGGTTTATCGGAAAGATCGTCGAGTACAACGGACGTGCATCTCATGCGGCCGGCGCGCCTGACAAGGGTATTAATGCCTTAAATGCCGCCATGATCGGCATGATGGGGGTCAACGCCATTCGCGACCGCTTCAAGGAGTCCGATTACGTGCGTTTCCATCCGATTTTGACCAACGCCGGGGACCTTGTGAATGTCGTTCCCGATCACGTGACGATGGAAAGCTACGTGCGTGCGGCGACCATCGAAGGCTTAAAGCACTACAACGCCGACATTAATCGGGCCTTGAAAGCCGGGGCCGACGCCATCGGTGCCGAATGTGTTATTCATGATATGCCCGGGTATCTGCCGCTGTGTCCCGATACTCGGTTGCGTGCCCTCTTGGAAGAAAACGCCCGTGCATTTTTCTCGCCTGAAGACGTCGGCGCCGGTCCGCACAACACCGCGAGTACCGATATGGGCGATGTCTCGCATTTAATCCCTATTGTTCACGCCTGGGTCGGTTGTGCACGCGGATCGCTTCACGGTGCCGATTACAAGCTTGCCGACACGAAGACAGCCTTTGAGAGGTCGCCGGCGGTTTTGGCTTGGACGGTTGTGGATCTGTTGGCCGGAAACGGGGAAGTTGCCGAGCGCATTTGCGAAAAATTCAAGCCCGTACTCACAAAGAAAACGTATTGTGAGTTCATGGATTCGATTGGAAAATAGCGAAGTGTCATCGGGCGCTTAAAAAGCGCCCGATGCAGGAATTAAAGCGCGTAGCCTAATGGCGCGTCGCCGTACGTTGCTATCAGACGCTCGATGAGCTCTTGCCGTGTCGGGCGGTAGGTTTGTGCGCCTTCGCTTTGCACTTTAAACGAGGCGAGAGTACATCCGAGTTGCAAAGCGTGTTTCCAATCCAGGTTGTGAAGTACCGCGTGCAAAAGACCGGCACGGAAGGCGTCTCCCGCACCGATGGTATCTTGTGCGCGGACAGCACAAGCGGAAACGTGGAAAGATTTCCGACGCGTCAAGACAGAGGCGCCCTTTTCCGCTTGCGTCACAATCAACGCATCGCACAAGGCCGTTATCGCCTCTTCTTTAAGGCCGGTTATGCGCTTGACCATTTCAAGTTCGTAGTCGCTCATGACGACATAGCGAGCTTTGTGGAAACAACTTACTAACTCAGTCGCGGTAAAACGCGGCGTTATTTGTCCGGGATCGAAAAAGAACGGAATACCGCGTCGAGAGAATTCATCGATGCGGGCGAGCATCACCGAACGCGTTTCCGGAGAAACGATGCCGACTTTTACGCTCTCCTCGGGCCAAAGATCGGGTCGGGTGAAAAGAGCGGCGTTCGGACAAAAAGTTGCGATCTGCGAGCCCGAGGCATCAGAAAGGATGACGCATTGAGCCGTGTAGGCGTTTTCAACGTATGTCGGAACAACGCGAATACCGCACTCGTGCAGATGGTTTAAGTACGAGTCGGCATCGTTTGCTCCGAAGGCACTCAAAAGAACGGCTTGATCTCCGAGCAGACGACATGCGTAGGCGATGTTGCCGCCGCATCCGCCGAAACGGCGCTCCATGGAGGCGGCGGGAAAACACACGTTGAGGTGATCAAGGCGGCTTTGTATTAATTGCGTTTGAAACCGTCCTGGAAACTTAAAGACGGTGTCATAGGCAGCCGAACCGGCCACACAGATACTCATGGGTATATCGGTGTGGCGATGCAACGGGAAGGCGTGGCGTTGGTGCGCATGTTGATACGCACCGTGAGCGAGCGCCCGGCGCCGAGGCTTTTTACCGAGGGGTCCGCAAGAAAATCCGCAGGCGTTAAAACCTGGCGGGTAATCTCTGCATCGTTATCATCGACAAGTTGTAGCGAAAGATGCGGCACGGCCTGCGCGATGGTCGATCCGTTCAGAATCGTCACTTCGAGAGTGTAGTTTCCCGGAGTTCCCGAACTTGTCAGTTGTGCTTTCGTCACGGCAAAGGCTTCGATGTTTTTCAAGAAGAAGCCCGGACAGGTGATTTTCGTGCAAACGGATTCGAAAAGAGATTTTGAGGACGGGAATTTCTGCAAAATCATCTGGTTAAACACAATCGCACCGACGGCAAGAATCACAAGCAAAAGGGCTCCGGTGATAACAGGACCGACCCACGTGTTCTTCTTTCGTTTCGGTGCCGTACCGACGGTTTGCGGAACGTTTTTTTCGGATTCTGACTCTTTTGCTTCGCCTTGAGAAGTCCCTTTCGGTGCCGTTTCCGAGCAGCTCGGTATTCCGACGGTCGGCTCCGTCCGACCGGAAAAATCGCTCATCAAAATAGAGAGTTTTTCAAGCTCTTTTTGCGCATGCCGCGGAGGGGCGGGCAAAGGGACTTCCTGCGGAGCGAGGCTCGGCTCTTCAGGTGTTGCGGCTTGCACCGTCACCGGTGCATGAACGGGGGCCTGAATCGGGGGAGTTTGAAGAAAAGTGGACTCGCTCGGCATCGCGTTTTCGGGCGCTGCCGTTCCAGACATTTTCTCCGGAATCGTCGCTTGCGTAGCGGGGTGCTGTTGCGGGAACAGGGCATCGGGTACGCACAGCAAATCCCGTGTGGCATCGAAACACTTCAAACACTTGGAACACTTGACCGGGGCGGCCTCGGCCGTCTCTTGATTCGGTAGCAACCAAACGGCACCGCAATACGGGCAACGCGTTACATAGGCCATGATGATTCCTTCGGGTAAACCGATTGCTTTTTCCCTGTCAGGCAAATCCAGTCTTCTTGCTGTTTCCAGAGCGAGAGTTTGACACCGATTGCCTCATAGGTGTTGATGATGTCTTGCGCCTGATGCGCCAAAATACCCGAAAGCGTCAAACTCCCGTTTTCGGAAAGATATCCGACAAGGGCAGGTGCCAATACTTTCAGAGGATTAGCCAAGATATTTGCAATGACAATGTCAAAGTGTCGATGTTCCAGTGTTTCGGGTAGTGAAAACGTAGCGGTAACGGCGTTAATTTTGGCATTGTAACAGGCAGCTTCAACGGCTTGCGGGTCGATATCTGTCCCGACAACAGGTGCAGCGCCGAGCTTAGCGGCGGCAATGGCCAAAATGCCGGTTCCGCAACCGTAGTCCAAAACCGACAGGCCCGAACGCACGTTTTCATCAAGCCACTTTAAGCATAGGTGCGTTGTCGGATGTGCTCCCGTGCCGAAGGCAACTCCCGGATCGAGTCGGATGTTGACGGCCCTGGCATCGGGAAGTTCACACCAACTCGGAACAATCCACAGACGGTCGCTCACTTTGGTCGGTCCGAATTGCGATTGCGTTAACTTGACCCAATCGGTCTCGGGTACCGGAACAATCGATTCGATCGGCTCGGGCGGTTGCCCGATAAAGTCAAAGGCCACTTTCACAAGAAGGGTCGGATTGCTTTTTTCATCAACAAGAAACTTAAGGCGTGAGCGCTTCCAGGCGCAGGTCGTCGGCTCTAATCCAGGCTCCCCGAAAAGCGGCTCTTCGTTGGCGTTATCGGCATCGGCATCCTCTAGCGTAATGCTCAGAGCGCCCCTATCTATCAGAGCGTCACCGAGGGACTCGGCTTGGTTTTGTGCAACAAGAAGCGTCACTTCACGCAGCATTGCTCGTTTTCTCCTTACGCCGCAATTGCCATTCCGTCAGTTTTCTCTCCAGGTAATGGATGTCCCGTTCCCCTTGGGTAAAACCGGAGTCGGCTAAAACGGCGCGCAAAAGCGGCGTGTTGGTGCTGATACCTTCGCAGGCCAATTCCGTCAGGGCCACTTTCATACGAGCTAAAGCCGTTTCGCGGTCCGGACCGCTTGCAATGAGTTTGGCAATGAGACTATCGTAGTAGGGAGGAACGTTGTATCCGGTATATAGGTGACTTTCCATGCGAATGCCCGGCCCTCCCGGAACGTGCCAGACCGAAACGCGCCCGGGACTCGGCCGGAAGGTAAACGGCGTTTCGGCATTGATACGGCATTCGATGGCTGCCCCACGCGGGATGATATCTTTCTGCTTGAGCGTTAAACGCTCACCGGAGGCCAGACGAATTTGTTCACACACCAAATCGATGCCGGTGACAAGTTCCGTGACCGGGTGTTCGACCTGAATGCGTGTATTCATTTCAATGAAGTAAAAGTTCTCGTTTTCATACAAGAACTCAAAGGTACCGGCTCCGCGATAGCCGATTCGACGGCATGCTTCGACACAACGCTCGCCGAGCCGTTCAATCGCTTTGCGAGAAATCCCAGGAGCCGGACTTTCTTCGATAATTTTCTGGTTGCGCCGCTGCATGGAGCAGTCGCGCTCGCCCAAATAGACGGCATTTTGGAAGTTGTCGCACAGAATCTGAATCTCGATATGGCGCGGATTTTCCAGGTACTTTTCTAAATAAAGCTTATCGGAGCCGAATGCGTTTTTCGCTTCCGCCCGCAGTAGGGCAATGGAATTTACAAGTGCCGCTTCGGTACGCACGGCTCGCATGCCGCGACCGCCGCCGCCGGCACAGGCTTTGATAATCACCGGGTAGCCGACTTCTTCGGCCAAATCCAAGACCTGTTGCGTGTCATCCGGCAGTTCCGTAAGGGACCCCGGAACACAGGGGATTCCGGCTTTGGCCATCATGCGCTTAGCATTGATTTTGTCGCCCATCAACCGAATGGTATCGCCGCGCGGGCCGATGAAGGCAAAGCCGCTTTTTTCCACACGGTCGGCAAAGTCGGCATTTTCCGACAAAAAGCCGTACCCCGGGTGAATGGCCTCGGCGTCGGTGACTTCCGCGGCCGAAATAATGGCTGGGATATTCAGGTAACTCATCGACGGCGCTGGCGGGCCGATACACACGCTTTCATCGGCGAGCCGAACATGCATGGCGTCGGCGTCGGCCGTCGAGTGAACCGCTACGGTCTTGATATTCATCGTGCGGCAGGCGCGCAGGATTCTGAGCGCTATTTCTCCGCGATTGGCGATGAGGATTTTTCCAAACATTCCCGAGCAGTCCGAATGGGTTAACGGCGGATTTCAAACAACGGTTGGCCGAATTCAACCGGATCGCCGTTTTCAACGAGAACGTTGACGATTTCCCCGTCAAACTCGGCCTCGATTTCGTTTAATAGCTTCATGGCCTCGATGATGCAGACGGTTTCGCCGGCACGAACTTTTTGTCCGACGGAAACAAAGGGTTTAGCTCCAGGGGACGGCGCACGGTAAAACGTGCCGACCATCGGGGCATTGATTGTTTCGGCTGCCGGAGCTGCAACGGGTGGATCGACTTTGGCTTCCGGTGCCGTGCTTGCCGGTTGTGTCGAAGGCGTGACCGTACACACGGGCGTTGCCTGCGTACGAATGCCGTCGGGACTGTTGACGATGCGAACGCGATCTTCGCCTTCGGTTAAATCGATTTCGGAAATTCCGGCTTCCTTTAATAAATCGATAATGCTTTTGAGTTTACGTAAGTCCATAACGTCATCCCTCAATGACAATGTAAACGCCGAACTAGGTGTCTTTTTATCGGAATTATCGGCAATTGAGGCTAATTTCGTCTATCTTGTCAAGAGCAATTCCTGCAAGTTCTTTAGGCCGAATCATATACAAAAGCAGGAAAAACGACAAAAACGCCCTATCGACAACCGGAAAATCACGGCAGAACAAGAACATCGGCCAGGTTTTCGGCGCTGATTCGTCCCGAAGCTTCCCAGGGACTTTGCCAGGCATCGGGGGAGCGTTTCCGGGGATTGCGAGAATTGAAGTGTTTCGGGAAGATTTCGATGCGGATCGCTTCAAAATCGCCGCAGATGTCGTTTTTCAATAAAAAACCGAGAGTTAGGTCTTGCTTTCCGACCGGGCTCGGTTCGTCATCGATGGCCTGAGCGTCGATTCCTGTATCTAAAAGAAAGAGAAGAACGCTCTTGGCATCGTCTTCGAAAACCTCGATTCGAATACTCGTTTCCGGACCGGCACACCCGTTTAGGACAGCACCGCACAGCCAGGCATCAAAGGGGACAAGCAAACGCAGTACTTTTAGGGCACAAAGGCGCTTGGCTTTTAAAAGACTTTCGTGGTCTTGAGGCTTGAATGTGGCCCAGGTCTCGCGTACGGCCGATTCCAAAACATCGGACCGAATACGGATCCCGTTTTCGCGTTGGGCGCAGTCGCGAGCTGCGGCCCAAGGTGTTCCGTCTAAAACAACAGACTCGGCGGCGGCCAAAGCAGCTTGACGCAAAAGACGCGACTTGATGTTCATAGTCCTTTTTTCGGGCGGTACAATCCGTTTTTCTTTTACTGATTTTAGATACTTTCCGATGCATATCCATATTCTCGGTATTTGCGGCACATTTATGGGGGGCGTTGCCCGGTTGGCCATCCAAGCCGGTCATATGGTCACCGGTTCCGATCAGAACGTCTATCCGCCGATGAGTAATCAGCTCGAGGAGGCCGGGGTACGCATCGAACAAGGATATTCGGCCGACCAATTGGCTATCAAGCCCGACCTTTGGGTGGTTGGCAATGCCGTCAGTCGCGGCAATCCCCTCTTGGAGGCAATTCTCAATGCCGGAGAGCGGTACACGTCCGGCCCGCAGTGGATTAGCGAAACGGTTTTACAAGGACGCCATGTCCTTGCCGTTGCCGGAACGCACGGAAAAACAACGACCACATCCCTTTTAGCGTGGATTTTAGATTTCGCCGGAATGCACCCTGGGTTTTTAATCGGAGGGGTTCCGGCCGATTTCGGACACTCGGCGCAGCTCGGGACGGGAAAGACCTTTGTTATCGAGGGCGATGAGTACGACACGTGCTTTTGCGATAAGCGCAGTAAGTTTGTCCACTACAGACCGCGCACGGCAATTCTCAATAATCTGGAATACGATCACGCCGATATCTTCGAGAATCTCGTGGCCATTGAAAAGCAGTTTCACCATCTCGTAAGAATCATTCCCTCCGAAGGCCTTGTCATTTCTAACGCGACGTCCGAGGCGCTCGAGCGCGTCTTAAAAATGGGGCTTTGGAGTCGCTTAGAGCGCTTTGACGACGCAAGCGGGTGGTCTCTTGACGAGCAGAACTCGGTTTTAAAGGCCGGGAAAAAGCTCGGGACTTTGGAGTTTTCGCTTGCCGGTCGTCACAACCGCTTAAATGCACTTGCCGCTCTTGCGGCCTCTTGCGACGTCGGCGTGTCGCCGAGCAAGGCCTTGGAGGCGCTTTCGCATTTTTCGGGCGTTAAACGGCGCTTGGAAGTGAAGGGAACGAAGCGTGGCGTGACCGTGATTGATGATTTTGCCCATCATCCGACGGCGATTCGAGAGACGATTGCGGCATTACGATCCCGCATGTCCGGAAAGGGCCGCATCCTTGCCGTGTTCGAGCCTCGCAGCAACACGATGAAACTCGGAACGATGAAAGATAAGCTCGCAGATTCGCTTTCCGGGGCCGATAAGGTTTACTGCTACAGTGGGACCGGTGTCGGCTGGAACGCGGCTGAGGCGCTCGCTCCCCTTGCGGAAAAAGCGCAGTGTTTTTCTGGCGATATTGCGCCGCTTGTGGCGGCTGTAGCCTCCGAAGCGCACCGGGGCGACGTAATTTTATGCATGAGTAACGGAGCGTTTTGCGGGGTGCAGGATAAGCTTCTGGCGGCACTTGCATCGTAGAGTCTTCATGCTCGGAACAGTCCTATATTTGCACGGCTTTTTATCCGGTCCGACGGGACTCAAAGCGCGTCTTGTGCAGCAAGAGTGTCAAAAGCGTTCTTTGGCGTGTCTTTTGCCGGATTTAAATGAGGAACCCGCGAAGGTTTGGCAGCAACTGTTGGCGCTTTTAAAAACCTATGAGCCGGGCACAATTGGGATTGTCGCCTCAAGCCTCGGTGGGTTTTATGCTGCACGGGCCTTAGGGGAAGTGGCTTGTCGAGCGGTTCTTATTAATCCTGCGACACATCCGTGGGACGCCATCGACTCGTTCCTCGGAGAGCAAAAGACGTCAGACGGACGCCTTGTCATGATTAAAAAAGAGTATGCCGAGCAGTTGCGGTCGCTCAAGGCGATGCCGTTTAAAAATCCGTCACGGGTGCTCATTGCACTTTCGACGGCAGATGAAGTTTTAAATTGGAAAGAAGCGCGCGATGCTTTTTCACACTCGCCGCTTTTGATGCTTGAAAATGCGGACCACGCGGTCAGTCAGTTTGCCCGGTACGTTTCGCAGGTCATCGATTTTTTGACCGAGCAGAAAGGTTAGAAGAATGCAGCTTTTTTTTGAAGAGGACGGAACCTACAAATCCGGCACGATTCTCAAACACGAGGGTAATGCCTATCAGGTTGAGCTTGCGAGCGGAAAACGTACGAAAGTCAAAGGCGGCCACGTTCTCTTTGAATTCGATTATAACGGTTCGGACTTTATTGAGGCGGCCAAAAAGATCGCTTCCGAGATTGATCCTTCGTTTCTTTGGGAAGCCGCCGCCGATCAGGAAATCGACTATACGATGCAGGCAACCGAGTACTTCGGATCGCCGACTCCCGTTGAGCGTGCAGCCGTCTTTTTAACTTTGCAAGGTAATCCCGTCTACTTTTATAAAAAAGGTCGAGGAGTTTTTAAGCCTGCTCCGCGCGAGACACTCGAGCGGGCCCTGCAGGCCATTGAACGACGTAAGAAGCTTGAAGAGCTTCGAAAGAAGATGACAAGTGACATGGTCGCAGGCGTCCTTCCCGAGTCGGTTCGTTCCCAGGCCTATGCACTCTTGCTACGCCCGGATAAGAACTCCGTGGAATGGAAGGCGTTAAACGATGCCTCGAGCGTCGAGCGGATTTCGCCCTTGGCACTCCTGCTGAAACTCGGTGCCATCACAAGTCCCTACGCCTGGCATGTTCAAGGCTTTTATTTCGAGCATTTCCCGCAGGGCCAGGGATTTGCAAAAAACCTTCCGGCACCGGAGGCGTACGCCGGGGAATTACCTCTTGCCGACGTTCAGGCTTTTTCCATCGACGATTCGTCGACAACGGAAATCGATGATGCAACGAGCTTAACCGATATCGGAAACGGACGTCTGAAACTGGGAATTCACATTGCGGCGCCGGCGCTTCTAATCGAAAGAGACTCGCCGCTTGACAAGGTTGCCCGAGAGCGTCTTTCGACGGTCTACGGTCCGGGGATTAAAACCACGATGCTTCCGACTGTTTGGATCGAAGCGGCAAGCCTGAAGGAAGGGACAAGAGCCCCTTGCGTTTCGCTTTATGCGGTTTTGGATGCCGAAACGATGACGGTTTTGTCGACGGAGACCTGTGTGGAACGAGTTCCGATTCAGGCCAATCTCCGGTACGACACTTTCGAGCAGGACGTGACCGAAGAGGCGATTTTGTCCGAAACACTGCACATTCCGTATGCGCGGGAAATCAGTCATTTGTGGCATTTTGCCAAGATACGTCAGAAAGTACGCGAGGATGTTCGCGGACGCCCCGAGATGCCGCCTCGCCCGGAGTGGTACTTTGTTTTAGAGGGCGAAGGAGAAAGCGCTCGTGCACAAGTCCGTTCTCGCATGCGCGGGGCGCCGATTGATTTGGTCGTCTCCGAGTTGATGATTTTTGCTAACGAGACGTGGGGCTTGTGGCTCGAAGAACACAATACCGCCGGCATTTACCGTAGCCAGCGCATGGGTCGTGTCAAGATGAGTACAACGCCCGGTCCCCACGACGGCTTAGGGGTAGCTGCTTATGCGTGGTCGACATCTCCCTTGCGCCGGTATGTCGATTTGATGAATCAGCGACAGATTGTCCGCGTTGCGATGGGGCAGTCGCCGGCCTATCAGCCCAAAGACACCGATTTATTTACGGCAGTGACGGCTTTTGAGTCTGCTTATGAGGCCTACAACGATTTTCAGCGTCGCATGGAGCGGTACTGGAGTCTTCGGTGGATTGAGCAGGAAGGTAAATCGCAAGTGACGGCACTCGTTGTCAAGGATGAATTGGTGCGTATCGAGGGTTTGCCGATGATGCAGCGCATTCCGGGACTTCCGGAATTAGAACGCGGACGACGGATTCGGCTGCAGGTCCTCGGGTGTGATTACATCGAATTGGTGTTCGAAACGCGATTACTACAAGTGCTCGATGAAACGGAAACACTGCAAGAAGACGATGTCGAATTAATGGCCGAGGCCTCCGAGACGAGCGAGACTCCCGAGACTGTGGCCGTTGAAAATGATGGAAAAAACGGGGAGGACACATAGTGAGTCGACTTTTTTATGTCATCGGAAATCCGATTGAACACTCGCTTTCGCCGGTCATTCATGCCGCCTTTGCTCAAAAAGCCGGGCTAGACATTCACTACGAAAAACTCTTATTTGCCGTCGAGGACTTTGCTGGTCAGTTGCGCCGGCTTTTGGCGGCCGAGCCCGTGTATGGTGCCAATGTGACGGTCCCCTTTAAAAGAGAGGCATATAAGGCATGTACGACAATAAGTGAGAGAGCCCGCCTGGCAGGAGCCGTTAACACGCTTTCCTTTCAAAAGGGAGGAGTCGTTTTCGGTGATAACACAGACGGAATCGGCTTTGTGAACGATTTAAAGCGCCTTTACGGGGGAAATCTTTCCGAGGCACGTCTCCTTTTGCTCGGAGCGGGTGGTGCGGCGCGGGGCCTTTTGGCCGTTCTTCCGACTTATGTTCGCGCAGTTACGATTGCTAATCGCACTCAGGCCAAGGCCTTTGACCTTGCCGAGACATTCGGCGTTTCCGCAAGTTCACTGGAAGCAACGAAAAACGGCACTTGGGAGATTGTTGTCAATGCAACGAGTGCTAGTTTGTCCGATGCCGTTCCGGCCGTCGACCTGGGGGTTTTCGCCCGGGCCGCGCTGTGCTACGACCTCATGTATGCTCGTACGGCAACGCCTTTTATGCAAACGGCCCGAAGCGTCGGATGCCCGAACGTGCACGACGGACTCGGAATGCTCGTGGCGCAAGCGGCGGAAAGTTTTCAAATCTGGAACGGAATCCGTCCGCCCGTTGAGTCGGTTCTTGCGGCGTTGCGCGCGCCGCATTAAAAGAGCGATTGTTTTCTTTTTATTTGAATTTAAACGTTTTTTCAGGTGCTGTGCTTCTCGCGGTACAGGCTCTGAAAGCCGTATAATTCCGATTCGACCTAGGCAAGGCGCATCCATTTCAATCGTTGTAAAGAAGTACCGTATCCGGAATCTCTCCTTTCGGGAGCTGTTTCATGTGCGAAAGTGAACTTGAAAAAAAAGAGCCTGACGTGCACAGCCCCGATACCGAGGAGATTTCCGCATTGGTGCCCGAAGAGGCCAGTCTGGCCCTGTCTCAAATTACGCAGATTATCGAGCGGGAAGAGCAGAACGGATCGCGAAAAGCGACCGACCCGGAGCACCCGCTTGCCAAGCCTTTGAGCGACAAAGCCAAGGCAGACCTGCGAGAAGTTTTAAAGACACTTCACCCGGCCGACGTTGCGTATGTGCTCGAGGCGCTCCCGCCGGACGACCGTTTGGCTGTTTGGCAACTTGTCGATCACGAAGACGAAGGCGACGTGCTCGTTGAAGTGAGCGACGGCGTGCGCGAAACACTCATTGAGGCGATGACGTCCGATGAGCTCGTCGATGCCGTCGAGTCCCTCGATACGGACGAAATCGCCGACATCGTGCAGGACTTGCCGCCCGATGTGGTTGCGGAAGTGCAAGAGGGCTTGTCGCATGAAGAGCGTGCTCAGCTACGCGCTGCGATGAGTTATCCGGAAAACAGTGTCGGCGCGCGCATGGACTTTGAGATGATTTCGGTCCGAGAAGACATCACGCTCGAAGCGGTTTTAAAGTACTTGCACCGATTTGAGAATCTCCCCGACCACACCGACCAGCTTTTCGTCGTCGATCGCAAGGGTCAGTTTCTCGGTGTTCTTCCCGTCAGTTTGATTTTGGTTCACGAGTCGTTCGTGACTGTCTCGGATTTGGTTCAGACAGATATTCTGACCTTAAACCCCCTGGATAACGCCGAGGATGCGGCGCATGCCTTCGAGCGTTATGACCTTGTCAGTGCTCCGGTTGTCGACGAGGCAGGGCGCCTTGTCGGACGTTTGACCGTCAACGACGTGCTCGATGTGATTCAGGAAGGCAATAACGAAGACCTCTTTGCCTCGGTCGGTTTAAGTGACGAGCAGGATATCTTCGGCAACGTCTGGGAGACGGCCAAGAGTCGGTGGCTGTGGCTCGGTGTGAACCTGTGTACGGCGTTTTTCGCCTCACGCGTGATCAACGCTTTTGACGGAACGATCGAACGCGTGGTTGCCTTGGCCGCTTTAATGCCCGTTGTGGCCGGAATGGCCGGTAATTCCGGGAATCAAACGCTCACGCTTCTTGTGCGCTCGCTAGCGATGGGTCAAGTAACCCGTTCCAATGAACAAGATCTTATTTACAAAGAAGTTTGGATTTCGGTCATCAACGGAATCGTCTGTGGTGCGATTGCCGGTTTTTTCGTTTGGCTCCTTTACTTCGATAGTCCCTACGGGAAAACGCTTGGCTTTGTGATGTTCCTGGCGATGGTCCTTAATTTTGTCCTCGGGGCCGTAGTGGGGCTTGCCGTTCCGCTTCTTTTAAAGTACTTCGGACGAGATCCGGCCTTAGGGGGGTCGGTTTTACTAACGTTCTCGACCGATTCCGGAGGCTTTTTGATTTTTCTTGGCCTGGCGACGCTGTTTTTCCCGACTGGGTAGTTTTGTTAAGTTCTGTTAGGTTTCATTTCGTTTCGCGAACAAAGGGAATCGGCTCGTTTGTTTCGCGCTAAAGTATGTGCAGACAGACGATGGTAGGTCTGTTCGGGCACTACGGAGAAGTCACATGGGTAAGAAAATTGTCATGAGTGCCGTTGCGGCAAGTCTGGTTCTTTTAAGCGGATGCCAAAGCACGGGGGATACGTACCGGTCTGATACGTACTACGCCGGGTCCGTGAATCAGGCACAGGAAGTTAAAACCGTTCAAATTGTTGCGATTTTGCCGGCACGCGTGGCTGTGCCCAACCGCGACGATCGCTCGCAGGCGCAAGCCGTGGGTGCCGTTCTCGGTGCCTTGGCTGGCATTGCTATCGGCAACCAGGTACACAATGCCGGTCGTTCCGATCGCGTGATTGGCGGTGTAGCAGGCGGACTTGCCGGTATGACGCTCGCCGGTGTCGGGTCGGGTAACGAAAGCCTCGTCGACGGGGTCCAGATTACCTTCCGGTACGACGATAAACTCTTTAACTCGGCGCAGGTCGGTCGAGTTTGTGAGTTCAAGCCGGGGACGGCCGTTATGGTTTCGCCGAGTCCGAACGAAACGCGTATTCAGCCGAACAATCCGGGCGGATGCCCGAAGACGACTCGTTAAGGAGACGTTTTGATGAAAAAAACGTTGTTGATGCTGGTGATGCTCGCCACAGCGCCCTTTACCATCGCGCAGACGGTTCCGCCGGACTATCCGGCCCAGCAAGATCGCTCCTTGGAAGCTCAAATTGAGTCAGTTCGCTTAAATTATGAAGACGTCAAAGCTAAGGCCGAGCAAAAACTTGCACGGGAAAAGGCTGCGGCTCAGAAGGCTAAAGCTCAGGAGGCCGCTCGGAAGGCCGCCGCTGCCAAGAAGCTTGCGGCACAAAAGAAAGCCGCGCAATCGAAGGCTCAGGCCCGTGCCGATAAACTCGAAAAGCGTGCTGATGAGAGCGCGGAATTGGATTTGCAATTAAAGCGCTTAAAGGTGCGTCAGGCCACGGCCGGAACCGAGGTTGAAGAAGCCGTTGCCGCTGAGAAGGTCAAGCGCGCCAGCGAACTTGTCGATGCCGAACTGAAAAAGGCAACGGAACAAAAGTAAGGGACGTCGATGCTATTTGGGCTCAAATAGAGCTCTTAAGGCATCGGCAGCGCCGGACTTCTTGCGAGAGGGTTCGGCGTTTTTATTATCTTGCCCGATTTCTCGGCACGGATACTCTTCTTCGATTTCATCTTTGTAATGCGAAAGCGGCGAGTCCGATTCTAAAAAGCGGTCGGCCACGGCCTGTCCGACGCCCTCGTAACGCAAGATGCGGTGCGTATCAAACTCAATTTCCAGAACGCGACCGATTCGGTCGTATCCGGCCGAGAGAATGCCTCCGCGACGAATGGGTTTGCGATGCATGACGGCCTCCGAAAGAACATCCCTAATTCCTTCGGATTATAGGACGCCCAGTCGGACCGCTCTCGTAACAATTTTTTCGGCCTTTGCGTTCAAATTCCTACAAATTTTCCGAAACATCAGAGAAAAACTGTGCTAATGTGTCGCGTCCCGAAGGAAAGCGATTTTTCCGACCTTTTTTCATTCGCGAGAAGTCGTTTTGGTGTTCAAGCTCTTTCATTCATTTGCTCCCTGTCGGGATTTCGCATGTCGTTGCAGGCCAGGCAGATGAAAGGATGTGTTATGGCTAAAAAGAAGTTGCTGACCGAGAAAGAACTTCTCGCGATGCCCAAGAAGGACTACATGAACGAACGGCAGGTGGAGTTTTTCCGCAACCGTTTGCAAATGATGGAAGCTCAGTTGCAAAGCAACGCCAACCAAACAACGGAGAACTTACGCGAAACAACAGTGGTTCCCGATCCGGCCGATCGAGCCACGTTGGAAGAGGAGCGCACATTCGAGTTGCGCACACGCGATCGCGAACGCAAGCTTTTAAAGAAGGTGCAAGCCGCCTTGCGCCGTATCGATAACGGTGAATATGGTTGGTGTGAAGAAACCGGCGAGCCCATCGGAGTTGCGCGTCTTTTGGCGCGTCCGACAACGACCCTTTCTCTAGAAGCGCAGGAACGGCGCGAAATTCGCCAGAGGATGTACGGCGACTAATCGGACCGTCGAACCGCAATAGGCCGAGAAGGAGGGGGCAGGGTTTTGCCTCCTTTTTCTTTCTTAAGGCTGACTTGAAAAATGAAAAGGTCCACAGAATCCGAAAAAGGAAAACTCGGTATGCAGCAGTTACTCGGAACAACCATTCTTTGCGTGCGTCGCGGCAACGTCGTTGCCATGGCCGGAGACGGTCAGGTCACGCTCGGCAACGTGGTTTTTAAGGGCACGGCCCGCAAGGTGCGTCGCGTGTATCACGATAAAGTCATTGTCGGCTTTGCCGGCGCAACGGCCGATGCGTTTACGCTGGTGGAGCGTTTTGAGGGTGTGCTTGAAAAGCACTCCGGAAACCTGATGCGCTCGGCGATTGAACTCGCGAAACAGTGGCGCACGGACAAAGCCTTGCGACACCTGGAGGCTATGATGATTACGGCTGATGTGACCACAACGTTGATTGTCTCGGGAAACGGGGATGTGATCGAACCGGAAAACGGCATTGCCGCCATCGGCTCAGGAGGCTCTTATGCCTTAAGTGCGGCACGTGCCCTGGCCGAGCACACGACCATGGATGCTGAAGCCGTTGCGCGCGAAGCGCTGAAAATTGCTAGCGATTTGTGTATTTACACCAATCAGAACGTCACGGTCGAAGTAATCAAAGCGAAGGAGTAAAGCATGACGGCAGGATCTGTTATGACACCGCGAGAAATCGTCAGTGAACTGGATAAATACATTGTCGGTCAAGACGATGCCAAACGTGCCGTCGCGATTGCACTACGCAACCGTTGGCGTCGTGCGCGCGTGCCCGAGCCGCTTCATTCGGAAATCACGCCGAAAAATATTTTGATGATCGGACCGACTGGCGTCGGAAAAACGGAGATTGCTCGGCGACTGGCGCGCCTGACAGATGCGCCGTTTGTGAAAACAGAAGCGACGAAATTTACCGAAGTGGGCTACGTCGGCCGCAACGTCGAATCGATTATTCGCGATTTGATGGAATCCGGCATGAAGCTCATGCGCGAGCAGCAAAAGAGGCGCGTGCACGTGCAGGCAGCCGAAGCGGCGGAAAATCGTGTTTTGAATTTACTCGTCCCGCCGACAACCCAGGTAACAAACCCGGACGGCACGCCCGTCGCTCCCGTCGAAGGTGTTGCTCGGAGGCGCCTACGGGAAGATTTGCGCACCGGACGCCTCGACGAAAAAGTGGTCGAGGCAGAGGTTCCGGCCACGGGACCTGTCTTTAACATGATTGCGCCCGAAGGCATGGACGATATGGAAAACCAGCTTCAAAACGTCTTTGAAAAGCTACAGCAGCAACAGAAAGAAAAGCGGCGCCTGAAAGTTAAGGAATTGCTAGAAATCTACACGGAAGAGGAAGCCGGAAAACTGGTGGATAAGTCCGAATGCATTCGCGAGGCCGTCGATAACGTTGAAAACAACGGGATTGTGTTTATCGACGAAATCGACAAGATTGCTCGCGGGGGTGAGGTAAACGGAGCCGATGTCTCGCGCGAGGGCGTGCAACGCGACTTGTTGCCGCTTATTGAAGGCACGACTGTTAAAACCAAGTACGGGTGGGTCAAAACTGACCATATTCTCTTTATTGCCTCCGGTGCATTTCACCTTTCTAAGCCCTCGGATTTGGTGCCTGAGTTGCAGGGACGTCTGCCGATTCGCGTGGAGCTAAAGAGCCTGACAAGCCAGGATTTCGAGCGCATCCTCACCTCGACCGATGCCTCGCTTGTCAAACAGTACGAGGCGCTTCTTGCGGCCGACGGTTGCAAGCTTTTGTTTGATGACGAGGCCATCAAACTCATTGCTCAGTATGCTTTCGATGTGAACGAGCACACGGAAAATATCGGCGCAAGGCGCCTTCATACCGTGATGGAAAAGCTTTTGGAAGACGCAAGCTTTGCGGCTGGAAATTGCGCCGAATCGAGTTTCAACATCGATGCGGATTATGTGCGGGAAAGACTCGGTCCGTTAACCCAAGACGAAGATCTTTCACGGTACGTTTTGTAGGGATTTTGCTCAAGTGCACGTTCGGGTCGAAAGGGGGCCGTCCTCCGTAGGGAGCCTTAAAAACACGGCTCTTTGGCTGTTTGATTTGGACAACACGCTTTACGATGCCGCCGGTGGTGTTTTTCATGAAATCCATCGGCGCATGGCGGCGTTTATTGCCGAGCGTCTTCACGTTTCCTCGGACGAAGCGACACGCATCCAGAACGCCTACTGGCGTGAGTATGGTGCGACGTTCCTTGGGCTTTACCGGCAATGCGGAATCCATCCCAAAGAGTTTTTTCATGCTACGCATGATTTTGACTTAACGAATCTTGTGATCCCGGTTTTTGCTGCACCCAGCGTACGCGCGCTTTTAAGCGCACTTTCGGGGCGCAAGGTGGTTGTGACAAACGGACCGCACGAGTATGCTTGTCGTGTTCTTTCCGCGCTCGGGATTCGGGATTCGTTTGAAGCGGTGTTTTCTCCCGAGCAGATGCGGTTTGCCGGCACGTGGTACTGTAAACCGGACAAAAGGGTGTTCTTACGTATTTTGGCGCACTGTCGGGTGCCGGCAACGCGAGCGACCCTGGTCGATGACGGATTAAACAATCTGAAAGCAGCCAAAGATCTCGGAATAAAAACACTTTGGTGTGCCGGACGCGTCACTGGAAGGCTTTCTCGACGTCCGACTTTTGTGGACTACGCCGTGCATGATGTCTCAGAACTTGCGAAAATAGCGGTTAAACCAAGATCGGCAGCTCAGGAGATGCACCGTGTGGAACGCCGTTAAGTGGATCGGTTCTCGTTTCTGGAAAGGTCTGGACTTTACGCGCCGGGCAATCGGGAATCTTATTTTGTTGTTGCTTTTAATCGGAATCGGTGTTCTCGTTTTTCGCTCCGATACGGTTCGGATTGAGCCTAAAACAGCGCTTGTGATTCCAATCTCCGGCAAGATTGTTGAGCAATCGGCCTTAGGCTCGCGCGAGGCAGCCTTAGCGTACGCCATCTCGGGAGCCGACCCGGAAACGCGTCTACGCGATGTGATTCGCGCTTTGGACTTAGCACGGGAAGATTCACGGATTGAGAGTGTTTTGGTTCGTGTCGAGGATTTGCAGTCAGCCGGTTTTGCAAGCTTGCGTGAAATCGGCCAAGCGATGGACAAAGTTCGTGCGACGGGCAAGAAAGTGACGGTTTGGTCGAGCTCTTTTTCTCAGCGCCAGTACATGATTGCGTCTCATGCCAGCGAGGTTTTCTTGCACCCGATGGGCGGAGTTCTTTTAACGGGCATCGGAGACACACGTCTATATTGGGGGGAGGCGTTAAAAAATCTCGGAGTGACGGTTCACGTTTTCAAAGCCGGAGCCTACAAGTCGTTCCCCGAGACTTTCGTGCGCAATGCCCCGAGCGAAGCGGCTCTTAAGGCCGATCACTTCTGGATGGACGATATTTGGAAACAGGTGACGGATTCGGTGGAGCGCTCTCGCGGCCTGATGCCCGGCACTGTCAGCTCCCTCATTCGCAATTTTGAAAGCGAAGTGCGCTTGGCTCAGGGCGATATGAGTCGCGTTGCGTTAAACGCCAACCTTGTCGATGCCGTTCGAGGCGCCGATGATGTGCGCGTTTTATTGCAGGATCGCCAAGGGCGTAAAAACAATGAGAGTCTGCGGGTTGTGGACTATCTGGATTACCTAGCAGCGACGCCGGTCAAAGAAAGCGGCGAGAAGGGCATTGCTGTGGTAACGCTTGAAGGCGATATTCGTGACGGCGCAAGCGGCATGGGACAAATCGGCGCGCGTAGTGCCACGGAACTGATTCGACAGGCCAAGAGCGATAACCATATTGCTGCGCTTGTCGTGCGCATCGATAGCCCCGGAGGTAGTGCCGTTGCCAGTGAAATGATTCGACGGGAACTCGAAGGGGTGCGCAAAAGCGGCAAGCCTGTAGTCGTCAGTATGGGCGATATGGCGGCAAGCGGCGGCTACTGGATTAGTCTTGCCGCCAACAAAATCGTTGCCGATCCGATGACGATTACGGGGTCGGTCGGCGTTTTCGGCATGATGCCGACATTTGAAAAGACGCTGGACCGCTTTTCCGTCGGGACGGGAGGTGCATATACTGAGTGGCTTGCTCGAGCTAAGAGTCCGGCCCTGGCGCTTGATCCGCGATTCGAGCACATCATGGAAATGACCGTCGAACGTACGTATGAAGATTTTCTGCGTTTAGTTTCCGTTGCCCGTAAAATGCCGATTGCCAAAATCGAGCCTTTAGCGCAAGGGCGTGTTTATACGGGGCGTCAAGCTTTCAAGTTCGGACTAGTTGATGATTTGGGCGGTATCGAGAAAGCGGAACGGGAAGCGCGAAGGCTGGCAAAACTCAAAGCATCGGCTCCCGTTTATTGGTACGAAGAGTCTCCCAATACAGTGAGAAATTGGGTGGAAAAATTGCTGGTTGCCGTCAAGTCAATCGCTCCTTCGGCCACGGGTTCGGTGCAAATTGAAGTTTCCGAACGTATTCTCAGCCCGGCTCAAAGACTTTTGTCGTTGGTTCGCAGCCCTATCGAGCCCCTGGCGCATTGTCTTGTGACGCCTTAGACGACATTTCTGACTTTTACAGACGCAAAGACCGTTTTTGTCCAATTGAAACAAGGACTTAAGCGGTTTTCGTTTTTTGTTCGTGGCTACGCTACGCTAAGTGTTTCGTGGCGGACTTGCCGGCAAGAGTTTCGGACTTTCGAGGATGAAAAAACCGCTCTGCCCTAGTCCAGACAAGGGTTTGAGCGGTTTTTAAATTTTGTTCTTTGTGGATACTCTACTCAGAGTCTTAGTAGTTATATCCCTCGCGAATCCACCGTGCGACATCAACGGCGCAATACGTCAAAATACCGTCGGCACCGGCGCGCTTAAAAGCAATCATCGATTCCATGGTAATTTTCTTTTCGTCGATGCAGCCGGCAGCGGCGGCGCATTTAATCATCGCGTATTCGCCTGAGACGTGATAGGCAAAGGTCGGCGCCTTAAATTCGTCTTTGACGCGACGAATGACATCTAGGTAAGGAAGGCCGGGTTTGACCATGACCATGTCGGCCCCTTCGGCCAAATCCAAACCGACTTCCCACAAGGCTTCGTTGCTGTTGGCCGGGTCTTGCTGGTAAACGTCTTTGTTGGATTTTCCCAGGTTTGAACTCGAGCCGACGGCATCACGAAACGGCCCGTAAAAGGCCGATGCGTATTTGGCCGAGTACGCCATGATACGAGTATGAATAAGGCCTTCATTTTCCAAAGCCTGACGAATCGCACCGATGCGCCCGTCCATCATGTCGCTCGGGGCAACGACGTCAGCGCCGGCTTTGGCCTGTGCCAAGGCCTGTCCGATGAGCATTTGTACGGTTTCGTCGTTAAGGATGTAGCCGGTCTGGTCAATTAAGCCGTCTTGACCGTGTGTCGTGTACGGGTCAAGAGCCACGTCGCACATCACTCCGAGTTCCGGATAAGCCTCTTTAATGGCGTGAACGACACGTGGAATCAGTCCGTCGGGATTTGTCGCTTCCGATCCGTCAGCCGTCTTGAGCGCCGAGTCGACGGCTGGGAAAAGCGCCACCATGGGAATCCCGAGGTCTACACACTGGCCGCACACTTTTAAAAGTTCGTCGAGTGTGTAGCGCACAACGCCGGGCATGGTCGGAATCGGTTGTCTGTCGCCTTTTCCTTCTTTGACGAACACGGGAAGAATCAGATCATTGACGGTGAGAACGTTCTCGCGCATCAGACGGCGAGAAAAATCATCGTGGCGCATGCGACGCATGCGTACTTGCGGAAATTGACCTAATGTTTGCATTTAGACCTCTTCAAATTTGTCGGGGGAGTTGAATCTCCCTTCGGGATCAATCCAACCTAAAAGGGTTTGCGTCAGTTCCTCGGAACCCTCTTTTTTCAGACCGGAAAAAAGTTGTACCGAAACGTGATCTCCTGTTTTCTCAGCCCGAGCGCGAGCGATTCGAAGGGTATTGGCACGTTCGCTGCGATTGAGTTTGTCGCATTTGTTTAAAAGCCACAGTTGCCGAATGTGAGTTTTACCGGAGAAAAAATCAATGAGCCAGTCATCGGCCGGCATGAACGGGCGCCTGGCGTCCATCACAAGCACAATACCGACAAGCGAGGGCCTCTTGTCCAGATAGCCTCCGATTAAATCGGCCCACTGCGCCCGTGTGTCGGGAGAAGCCTTCGAGTACCCGTATCCGGGAAGATCCACAAGAAAACCCACGTCGTCTTCTTTTTGTGTGAGGCGGAAAAAGTTAATGAGTTGCGTGCGGCCCGGCGTCTTGGAGGCAAACGCCAATTGGCCTTGCCGCGTCAGAACGTTAATCGTCGTGGATTTGCCGGCATTGGAACGCCCGGCAAAGGCAATTTCTGGTAGACCCGGGGGCGGGAGCTGATCGAGCTTGGCGGCCGAGGTAACAAAACGGGCTGAATCAAATAATTTCACGGAGTCGTTCCTTTGTCGCTTTGAAGACAAACGGTGTCGATAAAGCCGCCCCCGAGACAAATATCCCCGGAGTACAAAACGGCGCTTTGTCCCGGTGTCGGAGCCCATTGCGGGACCGGGAAGGAGAGTTCTAAGAGGCCGCCTTCCGAGCGGACGATGCGACACGGACCGTCCGAGGCTCTGTAGCGGGTTTTGACCGTGACGGAATCGGTAAGACTCGGCGCCGTGCCGCTAATCCAACTCGGGTTTATCGCTGTTAGGCTCACGGCTAAAAGATGCGGATTGTTGTGGCCCTGTACGACCCATAGCGTGTTGGTCGCTAAGTCTTTATGGGCTACAAACCACGGCTCGTCGCTGCCGTCCCGACGGCCTCCGATGCCGATGCCCCTGCGCTGACCGAGCGTGTAAAAACTCAATCCCACATGGTTGCCGATGACCTTTCCCTGTTCGTTTTTAATCGGACCGGGTTGTGTCGGTAGATAACGGCTGAGAAACTCCCGAAACGGTCTTTCGCCGATAAAACAGATTCCGGTGGAATCTTTTTTTTGAGCAACGGGAAGGCCGATTTTAAGTGCCAGAGCACGCACATCGCGCTTGAACATATCCCCGACGGGAAAAATGGCTTTGGAGAGCTGTGCTTGAGTCAGGCGATGCAGAAAATAACTTTGGTCCTTTCCCGGATCTGTGCCGCGTAGCAATTCAAACAGGCCCTCTTTTTCTCGTACGCGACAATAGTGGCCCGTGGCGATGTAATCGGCCCCCATGGACATAGCGTGGTCGAGGAAGGCGGCAAATTTAATTTCCGAATTGCACAGGACATCCGGGTTGGGCGTGCGCCCGGCGGCGTATTCGGTTAAAAAGTTGGAGAAGACCCGTTCTTTGTACTCTTTGGCAAAGTTCACGGCCTCCAAATCAATCCCGATTACGTCGGCCGCGCTTGCCGCATCGATGAAATCACGCCGGCTCGAGCAGTATTCCGAGTCATCGTCATCCTCCCAATTCTTCATAAATAGGCCGATGACCTCATAACCGGCCTGTTTGAGTAAATAGGCAGAGACGGCGCTATCAACCCCGCCGCTCATGCCGATGACGACTTTACGCATAGGAAAAAACTCAAAAGAAAAAAACCGATAGGGCAGATTATAGAATTGCCCGCAGCACATCCGATTTCGACCGGACTAAAGACAAAGACGGAACCAATTTCGGTTCCGTCTTTGCGTAGTCACTTTGCGGGTTGCTTTTCGAAAAGTGGTACTTAATGTCCTTTCAGTACCTTGGAATCATTGAGCAACCGATTAGATGTACCCGTACAGGATGCCGAGCATGTAGCCGACGACGGTAGCCGTACCGACGCCGATCAGGCCGGGCGCGATGAATGAGTGGTTAATAACGAACTTGCCGATGTGCGTCGTGCCAGAGCGGTCAAACGTCAGAGCCGCAAGGTCAGACGGATAGGTCGGCAGAATGTAGTAGCCGTAAGCCGCCGAGGCCATCGCCAGAACGACTCCCGGTGGCGTGCCGATCTGCAGGGCAACCGGGACGACAATAGCCACGGACGCAGCCTGAGAGTTCACCAACTTAGAAACGAGTAGCAGCACGATACCGAAGGTCCACGGAGCCGCCTTAACCCATTCGGTCAAGCCTTCTTTCAAGGCAGCCAAGTGGTTCGAGAACATCGTATCGGACATCCAGGCCACGCCGTACACGGAAACGATGGCGACCATACCGGCGATAAACACGGACGTGGAGCTCACCTTCTTAGGCGGCTTGCAGAACGCAAGCATAAAGAAGGCGGCCGTAATCATGAACATCTGAATGACAAGAGTCATCGAAAGGCGTTTCGTGCCGAAAAGCGGACGCAGTTCCTTGACAGCGCCGAGAAGAGCGACCATCGCGACGGCAAACAGGAAAATCCACAAACTGCCCCACTGTTTCTTATTGAAGTGGACACCGATTAAGGTCATCGTTTCACCGTAAACGTACTTACGCTGTTCCGGATCGGCAATCAAAGCCTGGAACTTCTCGTCCTTGTCCAGATCCTTGCCGCGATACACGGAGAACGTGCCGACCATAAACAGACCGACGATAGCGGCGGGCCAAACAATAAAGCCCAAGTGGAACATGTTAAAGGGCTGACCAGCAATCAGATAGTTGCCCTTTTCCATGAAGCCGACCATCGAGACGAAGGCCACGGCTGCGGGTGAGCAAATCACACCCATCTGGGCCGCAATCGTGGAAGCCGCCATCGGACGTTCCGGACGCACACCGTTTTTAATCGCGACGTCGTAGATAATCGGGAGCATCGTGTAAACGGTATGACCCGTACCGCACAGAACCGTCAGGAACCAGCAAAGATACGGGGCCAAGTAGCAAACAAAGCGCGGATGTTTACGCAGGAGCTTTTCTGCAATCTGCAGTAAGCAGTCCAAACCGCCGCATGCCTGTAGTGTCGCCGAGGCGCACACCACAGCCAAAATCGTGAGAATCACGTCGACCGGCGGTTTGCCGGGCTTCATGTGGAAGAAAAAGATGAAGATGATAAGGCCGACGCCGCCGATCATACCGAGAGTAAAACCGCCGCGCGGGGCTGCGTAGAACAAACAGGCCAAGAGTACGAATAGCTCTAGCCAAAAGTCAAGTCCTAATTCCATAAAAATTTCCCCTTCGTAGTTAGGTAAAAAAGGACGAGTGCATGATGGCGCATTTGTAACAAAAAGTGAATATTAGAATAACAAAAATTTGATTAAAGTAAAACATTCGTTCTGTCGGAGGAAACCGACTGAGGGAAATCTACCCGAAAGGAGTAGGGAAAAGTCCTTATGTTTGAAGGAGATGCGTGAAAAACGCGGGTTTTCGGACGGTAAACCATCGTTTTTGTTGTTCTGTAAAATAATCAGAAGTTTTAGGTCGATTGCGCCGATTGCGGTAATCGAAGCCTCATAGGTATTTGTTAATCGAAATGCAAGGACAGACGGCATAGTGCCGCCGGAAAGGAGATCAAAATGCCTGAATTTAAATATGCACCGATGTTTCAGGTCGGCAAAGACGACACGGAATACACGCTCATTACCAAGGACTATGTGAGTGTCGGTGATTTCGAGGGCCACCCGGTTTTGAAGGTTCAGCCCGAAGCTTTGACCGTGCTCATCAATACGGCTTTCCACAATGTGAACTTCATGCTGCGCCGTTCGCACAATGAATGCGTTGCAAAGATTCTCAAAGATCCGGAAAGTTCGGATAACGATAAGTACGTGGCGCTTACAATGCTGCGCAATGCCGAAATCGCTGCTAAGGGCATTTTGCCGGTTTGCCAGGATACGGGTACGGCCATCGTTCACGGCGAAAAGGGCCAGTACGTGTACACGGGCTTTTGCGATGAAGAAGCCATCAGCAAGGGCGTTTACAAGACCTACACCGAAGATGCATTGCGGTATTCTCAGAACGCTCCCTTGAGCATGTACAAAGAGGTTAACACCAAGTGTAATCTGCCGGCTCAGATTGATATCGAAGCCACCGAAGGCAACGAATACAAGTTCCTTTGCGTTGTCAAGGGCGGCGGGTCGGCCAACAAGTCTTATCTGTACCAAAAGACTAAGGCGATTTTGAATCCGGCTGCCTTGGTGCCTTTCCTGATCGAACAAATCAAGGACCTTGGTACGGCAGCGTGTCCGCCGTATCATATCGCCGTTGTCGTCGGCGGAACCTCCGCGGAAAAGACGATGCTCACGGTCAAACTCGCTTCGACGAAGTTCTATGACAACTTGCCGACAACCGGAGACGAAACCGGTCGTGCATTCCGCGATTTGGAATTGGAAAAGACCCTTCTGGATGCGGCCAACAACATCGGACTTGGCGCCCAGTTCGGCGGCAAGTACTTGGCTCACGACGTGCGCGTCATTCGCTTGCCGCGCCACGGCGCCTCGTGCCCGATCGGTATCGGCGTGAGCTGCTCGGCTGACCGTAATGTCAAGTGCAAGATCAATGCCGAAGGTTTGTGGATTGAAAAACTCGATGACAATCCCGCGGCTTTGATTCCGGAAGAATTCCGCAAGGAAAGCGAAGGCAAGACCGTCAAGATTGACTTGTCGATGCCGATGGATAAGATTCGTGCCGAACTGTCGAAGTACCCGGTTTCCACGCGCGTGTCCTTAACGGGCACCATCATCGTCGGTCGCGATATTGCGCATGCTCGCCTGAAGGAACGCCTCGACAAGGGTGAGGGACTGCCTGATTACATCAAGAATCACCCGATTCTTTATGCGGGTCCGGCCAAGACCCCGAAGGGCTATGCCTGCGGCTCGATGGGGCCGACAACGGCCAACCGTATGGATCCGTACGCCGACCCCTTCATGGCGGCGGGTGGCTCGTTTGTGATGATTGCCAAGGGCAACCGCACGCAGGTTGTGACCGAGGCCTGTAAGAAGTACGGCGGTTTTTATCTCGGGACCATCGGCGGCGTCGCTGCTGCGCTTTCCGAAGCGGCCATTAAGAGCATCGAATGCATTGAGTATCCGGAGCTCGGTATGGAAGCCATCTACAAGATTGAAGTCGTGGACTTCCCGGCCTTTATCCTCGTTGACGATAAGGGTAATGACTTTTTCAAGCAACTCAAGCCTCGTTGCTGCTGCAAGTGCGTTCAGTAACGCAACGCATGAGGCGGTTTGGGTAAAGTAACATCGGCCGGCGTGCCACGTGTGGCGTCGCCGGCCGAAGTGTCTTAGCGCAGAAAACTCCGAGGTGTTTTTGTGAGTGTGATTCAACAGAACGATTTGATTGAAAGTGTGGCCGAGGCCTTTGTGCACATTAACCGAGTCTGTCCGCCCGATTACGAGCAAGCGCTCAGGATGGCTGTTGCGAGGGAACAAAATCCCAAACGACGCGATGCCGTTCAGGGGTACCTGATGCAGTGTCTTTCCGAGAAAAAAGAAGGGGAGCTGATTGACTCGGAGCCCGACATGGTCGTGGTATTTATGCGCGTCGGGCAGGATGTGCGTTGGGCCGGATTCACAGGGAGTCTTCAGGAGGCCGTCCGTGAAGGAATCGGACGTGCGTGTGCGGAGTTTTCTCTTTCCTCCCCGAGTCGAGATGATGCTTTGCCGTCGTCACGATTTACGGCAGGTCGTTCCGTTCCGGTCTTTATCCACTGGGATCTTGTTCCCGGCGAGCAGGTTCAACTGACTGTCGCCGCTCGTTCCGGTGAAGACGAGAGTAAAACACGGCTTCTGATGAAGACCTCACAAGAGAGCATCGCCGATAGTGTTCTCGCGCAAATGAACGAGTTGCGCGAGAGTATTCGTTTTCCGTTTGTCCTCGGAATCGGAGTCGGCGGAACGGTGGAAAATGCTGTTTTAACGGCTCGGGAGTGTTTGAACGATCCCTTGAATATGGCAGAACTTTTGGACCGCGGCCCCCAAACGTCCGTTGAGAACTTACGTACGGAAATCTTTCGGCGCCTCAATGAATTTTCCGGTGATACCGGAAGCTTTGTTCTCCGACCTCAGGTGCTTGACGTTAAGATTCGACTTCGAAGCGATCGGTATCCGGTTTGGCCTGTGTGTCTGATGCTTGAGACCGGCATTCTCCGCCGTACGCGTTTTGTTTTGGACGGAACGGGACCGGTGTTTTTCTAGCAAAGCCTGTGTAAGAAATCCCTAAGACGAAAAAAGCACCGCAATTGAGTTGTGGTGCTTTTTTCAACGGGCTTTTCCCGAGGTGTTCCTCGGGAAAGCTTTACGTTAGTTGAAGATGCGGTTCGCAATAAACAGAACGGCTAAGACGTACATAAGCCAGTTGAGTTTCTTGTATTGACCGGTCACGAGTTTGAGGGCCACGTAACTGACGATACCGAATTCGATACCGACGGCAATCGAGTACGCAAAGGGCATCATAATCAGAGCAATCATGGCCGGGAACAGTTCTGTCCAATCCGAGCAATCCAGGTTGGCGATACCGGAAATCATGAAGGCACCGACCATAATCAGGGCTGCAGACGTCGCGCATGACGGCACAATCATGAAGATCGGGCTAAAGAAGACAGCCAGCAAGAAAAGGACGCCGACCGTGAAAGCCGTCAGCCCCGTACGTCCGCCTTGTTCGATACCGGCTGCGCTTTCCACAAAGGTCGTCACAGTGGACGTACCGAGAACGGCACCGGCACTCGTGGCGATGGCGTCCGAGAGTAGGGCAGGACGGGCACGGGGCAAGAAGCCGTTCTTATCGAGCAAGCCGGCACGGGCCGAACATCCGACGAGGGTGCCGATCGTATCAAAGAAGTCCACGAAGAAGAAGGCAAAGACGATGACCCAGAAGTTCAGGTTCGAGAGCATCGAGAAGTCCATCTTCCAGAAAATCGGAGAGAGAGACGGAGGCAAGGAAACAAGACTCTCGGGAATCTTCGTTACGCCCAAGGGGATGCCGACAATCGTGATGACGACCATGCTGATCAGAATGCCGCCGCGGATGCCTTTGTACTGCAGGTAGGCCATCAGAAGAACGCCAACAATCGTCAGGAACGCCGTCCAATTGGTGAGTTTTCCGAGACCGACAAGGGTAGCCGGATTGTCCACAATGATTCCGGCGCCGCGCAGACCGATAAAGGCAATAAACAGACCGATACCGGCAGCGATACCGACCTTAAGAGCCGTCGGAATGGAGTTGACGACCTTTTCTCGAATGCTTGTGACTGTCAGGAAAATAAAGATTAAGCCTTCGACGAAGACAGCCGTTAAGGCAACGTGCCAGGAAATGCCCATCGTCAGGCACACCGAGTACGTAAAGAAGGCGTTCAACCCCATGCCCGGAGCCAGAGCAAACGGGTAGTTGGCCAAAAAGGCCATCAAAAAACATCCGAGGGCCGCGCCCAAGCAGGTCGCGACCAAAACGGAGCCGAAGGGCATACCGCTTTCGGAAAGAATTCCCGGGTTAACGACAATGATGTAAGCCATTGCCATGAACGTTGTAATGCCGGCGGAGATTTCCGAGCGGACGGTCACCTTATTCTCGGAAAGCCGGAATTGTTTTTCAAACCAAGACATGATGGATATTTTCCTTGAGGGAGAAAGTTAAGAAAGCAAAAAAAGAAGATGGCGCATTTTAGTCCCGTAACAGGGGTTTAGTCCTTGATTGAACGGAAAAAACTATGTTTTGCTGTTGCATTTTTTCTTAGGGGACTGCCCTGAGAAAACGCTGAAAAATGAAATAGTTCGTTCGACAAAGCAAATGGTCGAAGGACTCTTCGGGTGCTATCCTGCGTGGCCGAGTTTTGCCACGAATACAAGGTATGCAAGATTTTTTCATTCACTTTTCCTTCCAGTTCACTAAGTCTGTTCCGCTTTTTTGCTTAATCGGGCTCGGATACGCCCTCGTGCGTTGGTGCGGCTTCGGAAAAACCGAAAGCAATGCGGTCGTCAAGTTTGCTTTCAACGTTTCGCTCACGGCAATGCTGTTTCGGTTGTTGGCGCAGCAGTTTTTAAGCGACACGCAGACGGACCCGCGTCTGCTGATTGCGTTTTTCGGAGCTTGTCTTGTGCTCCTCGTGATTTGTCGATTCGTTGCCATCCGGTTTTTGAAAATCGACTCGGTCGGCGCTTCGGTTTTCGGTACGGGGTGCGTGTTTTGTAATAACGGGCTACTCGGATTGCCGCTTGCCGTGGCAATGCTCGGGGATCAATATTTGCCGAGTATTGCGTGTGTGATTACGTTCAATGCCCTCGTTTTATGGACGGCCGTTTCTCTTTTAGTTGAGCAGGGCGGTCGCCGGTTTACGCCGAAAAACTTCATTCTCACGGTTTTTCATGTCTTTAAAAACCCTCTGATTATCGCGATTTTCGCCGGTGTCTTGTGGAATTTCACGCGCATTAAATTCCCGTACTACATCGACGAACCCTTGCGCCTTGTCGCCCGGTCCGCGACGCCCTTGTCGCTCATTGCCGTCGGTATGGGGCTGGCGGAGTACGGCATCAGTAAGGGCTTCGGAACCGGTGTGATCCTCTCGGCTGTCAAACTCATTGTCCACCCGATTGCCGTGTTTGCTCTGGCCACCTTAATCGGGCTCGGGCCGATTGAAAAGACGGCCGTTGTCTTTTTGGCGGCTTTGCCGTGCGGAGTGAACGTGTACCTGATGAGCCGAACCTTTCACGCCATTGAGGCGGAAATTGCCGACGCAATGCTCATCTCGACCATGATTGCCGCCGTCACGATGCCCTTTGTTGTGACTTTACTGCGTCAGGTCCACTAAAGGAGAGGGAGAAGTTTTCATACTTTTTTGAAAAAAATATGAAAACTACGGTACTATCTCGTTGCCTTCCCTTTTTTATGACGGAGACTTACGATGGTTGCTCAAATTCGCCCCGTTTCTCGCACGGTTATCGCTCTTACAATGGGATGCTTAACCGGGTTTTCAACAGCCCACGCGGCAGGGGAGCAAGATCTCGGCCAGGTTTTAGTGACGGCCGAGAGTGAGACCTCGCCCGCCTTGCCGGAAACATCCTCTCTCGGGACACAAAGTAATCGCGTCAGTCGTGAGCAAATCGAGAGCCAAGCGGCAACGGATATCAATCATGCTTTAACACTTGTTCCCGGCGTCATGACGCGTTCTCAAACCATGATGGGCGGGCAAACCAGCCACGGAATTTATGTCCGAGGAAGGGGCGCGAGTCACCCGGGCTCGGACGTTGCTATTTATTTTGACGGTGTCCCGCGTGCCGGAGCTATTTACGGACAGACGCTCTTTGATGGCATCAGTCTCGGGAGCGTTGAGGCGATTGAGGTTTTCAAAAGCCCGCAACCGGCCAATTTCGGAAGCGGCTATGCGGCCGTGAGCATAGAGCCGCGCAAAATCAAGCGCGCCGGTCAGGAAGTTGAAATTTCGGTCGCAGGCGGCTCGCACGAGACGGTCAATGAAGAAGTGTTTGCCGGCTACAAAAACGATCGGTTTGATGTCAGTGCCGTGCAAAACTGGGCCAGTACCGCAGGTCACGTCAATCACTCGCGGGCGCAGCAGCAAAACTATTACCTCAATACCGGCTGGCAACTGACGCCGAATGAAGAAGTACGGTTTTTAGCCAACAGGACGCTCGGACAGACGCTGCAACCCGATAAGAGGGGAGGCACTCGATCGGTTGACCGCTACGACACGGATACCACATTTTTTACCTTAACGCTCAATAGCCGCCGTGAGAGTTCGGAGGGGTTTCTCAAGACCTATTACAACGACACGCAATATGACCTACTCGGCGAGCGCAAGAAAATCAGTGATACCGTTACTAAGCTTGCTGATTCCAGACAGAGTATGAAACTGTACGGTGTCCGGGGTAAGTACAGCTGGTCTTTTGCCGAGGCGACGCGCCTGACAGTCGGCATGGATTTAGATCGTACCGAAACAACAAATAGGCAGCGTATGCAGGAAAGCGGCGCGACGACCTACTGGGACTTTCCGACGATGACGCTCTTTTCTCCGTACGCGAGCGTCTCGCACGACTGGCAAGTCGGGGATGTTGTTGTAACGCCCTCGGTCGGACTGCGTTCTTATACGCACAGTGAATTTAAAGACGTCGTTGCCCCGCAGGCAGGTCTTGTCGTCTCCTCCGGTCTTTGGCGGTGGAATGCAAACTACGCACGCGGCGTGAATTACCCGACTCCGGTTGCCCTGCAAGGGCTCGTTGTGCGTGGGAGGTCTCACTCGTCACAGGCGTGGGCCTCTCTTAAGCCAGAAGTTGTCGACCACTATGAGACGGGAATCGGACTGATGGTCAATCCGGAAAATGCCGTCAATCTGACCGCCTTTTACGACCGAGGACGCGATCGCTTTCGCGTTAACATGAGTCCGAACGTGCCTCCTACCTGGAACGATCCCGTGGGGCGCTACAAGGTCGCCGGTCTCGAGGCAAGTATCCAAAAGTCCTTCGGGTCCGATGTCAAAACCTTTGCCGCCGTGACCTACATGAACGTGCGCGCAACGGATAGTGCAGGAAAGCTTTCCAAGCACCTTGCATACTCGCCCAAGTGGCTTATTCAGGGTGGCGCGACATGGAACATCACGCACGCTTGGAAGTTATATGCCGATGCGATGTATGTTTCCGATCTTTGGAGCGGAATGAATGCTCGTCCGTCCCAGAATTTCGGCTATTCAACGGATAAGAAACTGAAAGATTTCCTATTGGTTAATGTCAAACTTTCGCGCACATTCGAGCCGCCTCAGGGGTTGCCGAAGAATGCGGAAGTGTTTGTTTCCGTGAATAATCTGCTCAATCGGGACTATGCATGGGATGCCGGCTACCCGATGCCCGGAATTACGGCATTTGCCGGAGTGAAATTCGGTTTTTAGGTGATTTGTCAAAATGGAAAGCCTGACACAAGAAGAACAAATCAAGTCCGATGCGCGTCGTGCGTTTTTCGACGCGCATGCCCACGGGTGGGAAGAGCGCGGTTATCCGACTGACGTTCGGGTGCGTCTTGAGGCACTTGTCGAGTGCTTCGGGATTGAACCCGGCGAGAAGATTCTCGATGTCGGGTGCGGCGAGGGTGTGCTCGTGCCGTACCTACTTGATCGACTCGGTCCGACTGGCTTTGTCGTCGAGCTGGATAACTCGCTAGAAATGCTCAAAGGGGCTGCCAAAAAATCAGCTCGGCAAATTCAGTGTGTCTGGTCGGCTGTTGAGACACTGCCGCTAGTTGATGAAGATTTTGACCGAGTGATTTGTTTTGCCTCGTTTCCGCACTTTGCCAATCCCGTCAAAGCCTTAAAGCAAATTCATCGCGTTTTAAAACAGGCCGGAAGTCTTGTAATCGCCCATCTTTTAAGTCGAGACGAAATTGCCCGACATCACGCCAAAAGCACAGTTGTTCTCGGTGATGAACTGTCCGAAGAGGCGGCAATGCGGGTGCTTATGACGCAGACGGGCTTTTGTGTTCGGCGTCTTGAGGACAGGCCGGGGCGCTATTTACTGATCGCTACCAAGGAGTAAGTCGTGATTTCAAGACGCGCACTGATACTGAGCGGAGCCGGTCTTTTCATTGCAAAAAGCGCTCTGAGCAAATCTGACGAACGTTCATATGTTCTGGGATCGACCCTTTTAGAGGATATTGTTTCGGACTTGACGGCAGGACGTGCCAAGACGCGGCTTTTGATCAGCGGGTCGGCTTGCCCCGGGCACACCGATGTCAAAGCTTCCGATTTGGTGTTTGCTGCCAATGCACAAGGAATTTATGTTCACCCGAGGCAAATGACGCTACCGAGTCTGACGCAGTTATTTGCAGCTAAAGAGCAGTTGCGCACAAGGACGCACGGAATCGGCGTTTCGGGAAGCTGGCTTATCCCCGATGTGCAGATTCAGGCCAGTCGCGCCGTTGCAAAGACACTGGTTCAGGGCGAAACCTCTGATTTTTCCGACGCGGTTTACGGGCGCCTTCAAAAGCGAATCGAGCGCATTAAGGATTTTTCCGAGGGTCTTGATTCCGTGCGCACACGTTTTCACGGGAAACCCGTTGTGTCGGCCCTCATGCAAAAAGACTTTGTCTCCTGGTGCGGCTTTTCCATTGCGGCAACGTTCGGAGGCGCCGAATCGATGAATCCGAAGATTCTTGCCGAGACCATTGCCCTTGCACGCAAACGTCGCGTCATCGGTGTTGTGGAAAATCTTCAGAGCGGAAAAGAGGCGGGGTTACCGATTGCCGAGGAACTAAAAATCCCGCGGGCGATTCTTTCCAATTTCCCCGGATCGGACGACAATGTTCCCGATTACTTTTCTTTAGTGCGAGAAAATATCAGGCAGTTGCTTCTTTTAACGGGAAATTAAAGCCATGGCTGAGTGCATTGCCTCCCTAGTCGATGTGTGCGCCGGGTACGGAGCACGGGAGGTGTTGCACACACTGACGTGGTCAATTAAGGCCGGGGAGTTTTGGGGCCTGATCGGGCCGAACGGATCGGGAAAATCCACATTACTCGGTCTTTTTAATGCAATGACACCGGCTGCAGCCGGTCAAGTTTTTTTTCAAGGCGAGCAAGTCACGCGCGCCAATTTACACAGGGTACGCACCAAGATTGCCCACGTCTTTCAAATGGTGGAAGTGGACCGAAAAATTCCCGTGACGGTTTACGAGGCGGTTTTAGCCGGTACGTTTTCCAAACTCGGTCTATTTCATCGACCCGGGGTGCGCGAAAAAGAACTGGCGCTAAAAGCCCTTGAGCGCGTCGGCTTAACGGATGTCAAGGACAGGCCCTTAGGGAGCGTCTCGGGCGGGCAAAAGCAACGCGCTGCTATCGCACGGGCCCTGGCACAAGAGCCGGAACTGATGCTTCTTGATGAACCGACGGCAGCATTGGATTGGCAGGCTCAAAGGGATATCTTGGAACTGATCGCCACGCTTCAAAAGACGCTCGGATTGACGGTTGTGATGGCAACCCATGACTTAAATGCCGTTTCCCACATTACAACGCATACGGCGATGCTTAAAAACGGCTCTTTCGTGCATGTATCGCCAACACGAGAGGCGATGAATAGTGACGTCCTCACGCGCCTTTATGACACACCCGTGGATGTTTTCGAACACAACGGGCGACAGGTCGCTCTCTTTTAAGGACAGACTCGATGCAAGAGCTTCTGACCTACGAATTCATGCAACGAGCCTTGGCCATGGCTGTAATTTCGGGATTAACGTGCGGGCTACTCGGTGTGTTTGTTGTGCTCCTTCGCATGAGCTTTATCGGTATTTGTGTTTCTCATGCGGCTTTTGCCGGAGCCCTTATCGGCGTTTGGCTCGGTTTCCCGCCCGCTCTTTGCGGTTTTATCGGTTCGGTCGGGGTAACGGCCGGCGTGCAGGCCTGGAGCCAGCGCTTACGGGTTTCGACCGATACGGTCGTCGGCGTGATTTTCTCTGTGATGCTCAGCCTTTCGATGTTGGTTTTGGGACTCTTGCCGGGCTCGCGTGCCGAGGGTCTGAATTTCCTTTGGGGCAATCTGCTAACGGCAAGTCGAACGGATTTAATCTGGATGGGACTGTGTGCTGTTTTGCTTATCGATTTTATCGTCCTTTTCTTCAAAGAAATCGAAGCCGTGATTAGTCAGAAAGATGCCGCGCAAGCAAGCGGAATTCCCGTCAGAGAACTCACGCTTGCGATGATGCTCATCATGGGACTTGTGATTGCCGTAGCGCTCAAGGCCGTCGGCGGGGTTTTGATTTATGCCTTAATCGTGACGCCGGCGGCAACGGCACTTCAGACGTCAAAAAGCCTTAAGACAATGTTTATTGTCTCGGGGCTTTGGGGTACGGTCTCCAGTGTGGTCGGACTTTTTCTCGCCGGTCTTTTTTCCATTCCGACGGGAGCTTGTGTCGTTTTAACGGCTACGGTTTTCCTTGTCTTCGTTCGGCTTTTATGTAAAGGCGACGGGCGATGAGTCGGACAAGGCGTGTTTGGGTCGGTACCGCACTTTTAATCATCGCGTTGCACGGGACTCTTTTTCTGACGTTTTTTAAAACGCAGAGCCTATCGGTCGGGCGTAGCAGTCAGATTTTTGAGATTGTCGGGGTTCGGGTTCTCGAAAGCGCGGCCAATCGGCTTGTTTCTCCTTCCGCAGCTTCTTTCGTGCCGAAAGTCTCTCCAAAGCTCCCGAAACACACGAAGAAAAAAATGCCTTTACCGGAGGTCAATGAGGCAGCATCCTCTGTCTCGGCATCGGCATCTCAGGTAGAAGAAACGCAAAAAGCTGCACAGGTATCGCAGGCTCCTGATTTGGCGGCCGGAAAGGAAGAAAGCGTTGCGATTGCGGCGCGCCCTGTCTATGCGCCTCGTCCTTTGTATCCTGTCCTCGAACGGCGACACGGCCGCGAGGGGCGTGTAATGCTCGCTCTTTTTGTCGACGATTCCGGGCGTGTCTCGCAAGCTAAAGTACGTCAGACAAGCGGCAGTGAGGCTTTTGATACAGCGGCGTTAAACGCCGTGATGCGTTGGAGATTTACTCCGGCACGCGACAGAAACGGGCGGGCTCTTTCTCGTTGGTGTACGGTACGAATTCTTTTTCAGATGGACAGGTAAACGGAGATTGGTATGACAAACGCATTTTCGTCTTGGATGCTTTTTCTCGCACAAAGCGATGCGTGGATTGTGTGTGCGGCGCTCGTGCTTTTTGTAATGTCCGTGATCGTCTGGACGGTCATTTGTGTCAAGGCGGTTGTGTTTTTCCGTGCTTACCGCCAAAAACGCGAAGCCTATGCGGCATTTTCTTCGTCAGATAGCATTGAGTCGATGCTTCGAAAGGCGCCGGGCAATCGGTGGTTGCAGTTTGCCGAGGCCTCCCAAGGGGCCTTTCATATGGCAGACGGGAACCGCGTTTTAATGCAAGAACAGCGCAAGGTGCAGGAAGATGAGTTTTTAAAGGCACTGACGAGCGGCCTCGGGGCCTTATCGACGATAGCGGCAACGGCGCCTTTTGTTGGACTGTTCGGAACGGTTGTCGGGATTTACCACACGATGACGGCGCTTTCGGCTGTCAATGCCGTGCCGAGCATCGCCCAAGTGGCCGGTCCCGTCGGGGAGACCCTTGTGATGACGGCAGCCGGCATTGCCGTCGCGATTCCGGCCGCCATCGGGTACAACTTTTTCGTGCATGTAACGCGTGCCGTTTCTTCCGATGTTTCGGCCTGGTGGGTGCGTCTTCATTTCTGGAAGAGAACCGGAGAAAAGATGGCCTCGGAGGGTGAAAAATGACCGATCCGATGCGCGATTTAAGTGAGATTAACGTCACGCCCTTAGTCGATGTAATGCTCGTGCTTTTGGTGATTTTTATCGTGACGGTTCCGGTGATGCGCTTGAGTATCCCCGTTAATTTGCCGCAATCGCAAGCTCAGGCATTAAAGGAAACGCCGCACCGCATCGATATCGTGATGAAAGAAGACGGATTGTATTACCTTGAAGGAAAAGCCGTAACGCAGGAAGCGCTCACGACCACACTGACTCAGGCGGCCGCAAATCCTCAGACCTTTGCCGAGATTAATGCCGATCAAGCCTGCCGGTACGGAGACGTGATTTCCCTACTTAATCTTGTGAAGCAGGCCGGCATCACCAAGGTCGGTTTTGCGACGCAACGGTAAAAAATGCGGCGACTTTTCAGCCGCCGCATGAGAACAGTATCAAGTCAAGCGAAAAGAATTACTTAATCTTTTCGTAGATATAGACTTCGTGGATTTCCTTCGTATAGCCTTCGTCCTTGAACGGGCCTTGGCTCATACCGAGGATGATCTGCGTGCCGCGGTTATTCAAGACGAGCAAGTCTTGTGTGACCGGGTCAATGCACACACCTTCGATTTCGCCGGCACGGCGGAAATCGGTCATTTCACGGAACAGTTCAACGCGACCGGCAGCAGCGCCGCCCGCAACGAGGCCCGTACGTTTCACGACCTTGCCGTTGGCATCGGTCTTAACCGACCACGGTGTTTCTTTAACCGGTTCCGTACCGTTGACTAGACCAGTGTAAGGAACGCCCGTGATGTCCATAATGTAAAGATTATCGGCGATGTGATAGGTCGATTCGCCGTCGTCGGCAGAAAGAATCATCTTGCCGTCAGCAATGAAGATACCCTGGCACCAGTACGGATTCGGACGGCACTGGACCTTGGTGTAGTACTTCTTGGTTTCCAGGCTGTAGGCATACACATAGCGGCTGTCGACCCAGTCCGAGAGCCAAACGAGGTTACGTTCGCGGTCTACGGCAACACCGGAGACTTCGACCTGACCGGATTCGGCAGACCAAGGAATATCTTCAATCCACTTTAATGTCTCGGCGTCATAAATCGAAACGCAGATGTTTTCGCCGCGACCGAGGTTAAAGTGTTCGTTACCCGTGTAAATCTTTCCGTCATGCACGTCGATATCACCGAAGTGATTGGCGAGTTCCGGGTGCGGGAAAAGACCGTCGGTCTTGGTGCGAACGCGTTTTTTCACAAGCTTCCAGTTGCGGTCATACTTATACAGGCCGGCTGTGTCGGACACGTAGAAATACTTGTCGTCAGCGGCGATGCCTTGACGGCCTTCGACTTGAACAACTTTCTTCAGACGATATTCTTTTCCGATATGGGGCGCAGCGCTCACATATGAGGCGGCAAATGCAAAGGCCAAAGCGGCGGTAACGCACTTGGCGACCGTAGACTTTTTCATACACTTCTCCTCTCGAAAGGTTGGGTGTCTCCCGAACGGGAAACGTGACCAGTGTAGGGCTGACATTTTCCCAAAACCAAGTATTTCTCCTTATCTGTTGACAAGCCGCTAAAGAGTCTGAAAAAAGGGATTCCGAAGAGATAACTTTTTGTTAGACTTAACAACTTAGCCTAAAGATTTTTCTGCTCGTTACCTGACGTGCGCTTTTTCACTGCGCTCGGTTTCCCGATTCCTTGCCCTTTCTTGGCATATTCCTTTGCAGGGCTATCCGCGTTGTTCCTAATGTTCGGTAGGTGTATTCTCGCGTGTCGTGCCGACAGATCGGAATTGAATCGGTCGGTTGTTGTCGCGTATTCAAGGAGGATCAAGATGCCGTTTTTGTTTGCCCCTGCTATGCAAGCCGTGATTCCCGTTCGGGATTCCGCTGATTTTTTCCCCGTTCGTCGTGTTTACGGAGCAGCTAAGAACTATGCGCCCGATATAGCCACGTGCAAAGAAAAAAAAGGATTTAATCCGCCGGTTTTTTTAAAGTCTCCCGATTGCATCGTCCCGGTACAAGACGGTGCAACCTATCTGTGGCCGATGCCGCCGCGCACGTCCAAGATAGTTCCGGAATTTGAACTCGTTGCTTGTTTGGGTAAAGGCGGTCGAAACCTGACACTGGACCAGGCAAAAGATTGCATCTGGGGTTGGTGTGTCGGTTATGACTTTACGCGACGCCTGACGGAGAAAGATCTTCCTACCGGGGGCCCCTGGGATATGATGAAGACACTTGACGGCGGAGCGCCTGTGAGTGCCGTTCGTCCGGCACAAAAAACCGACCTTTCGAATCCGGTTGCCGTTCGGCTTTATCGAAACCGAGAACTCATGCAGGATGCCAGCACCGAATTCATGATTGCATCGCCCGAAGAGTTGATTACCCAACTCTCTTGCTTCTGGGAACTTCGGGGCGGAGACGTGATTTTCACGGGAGCCCCGGTTAACGTTCCCGATGCCCGGATCGGCGATGTGTTCGAAGGTAGCGTTGAAGGCATCGGGAGCCTTAAGGTACAGATTGTTTCCGAAAACAATTAATAGAAAAAGGATTGAGCACTCTGAGTATATTGCGGTATGCCGGACAACGACAACGCTCCTTTCCATGAGACGAGCTCTTGCTCAAGAAGGGTGCCGGGCAGCCGTTTTCGATATTCTGTTCCGGTTATATTTGCCAAAGTCTCACCACGTCCTTAGGAGATACGGAGTGAATGAGGCAATCCGGGTAGGCCTTCGTAAATGCCGGAGATGGTTTTGCTTTTTCCTGAGAGGACACAGTTTGCATTCAATCGCCGTCATTTTTCCGGCGGTCACTTCAATAAAGTCCAACTCCTTAGGACGGCTGTCCGAGGTTCTCCAAAATTAGATTTATGCATCATCCTTCCTGAGACTATGGAGCTTTAACCGCTCGGTGAACACAAAAATCTCCCAGAGGGCACCGGCATCGGAACGCGTCGCTATCGGGGAAAAATTTCCGATGACGGCATTTCGGATGCCGTTGTCACAAAAAATAAATCTTTTTACTCTTTTTGAGTTCGTTGGATAGATTCCTTGCGTAGGAAGGGAAAACTTTCACGATAAAACACGGCTCTAATAGTGTGGTGTAATCAGCAACAGTTCCTTTGTTGAGCCTTGTGTTCGGAGGCCTGACCGTTGCTACGGCTATCCCGGATCGATTACTCCATCACTGTACTCCTGTGACTATCACCGGCGACAGTTATCGCATTAAATCTGCCTTGAAGAGTAAATTATTTAAAAAATGGGGGACAAATCACGTCGTTTCCTGGATCAATTTCGTGACGCCCAAGAGCTTTGCGTCAGTATTTGAAAAGCAGGTTGCATAGGCATCCGCGAGACAAAGCTTACGCCGGAGAGAATTTAGACCGAAGGCTTATGGCCCGGTTGGCGCATTGCCGAAAGTTGCCGGCATTAACGGACCACGAGTGGGAATCTCAGAGTACGAAGGGAAAAAGGTTCGCGTTCGACCGGTTTGCGAAAGGAGACTCGATAAGGCGGATTGAAAAACCCGAGTGAAATCACATCACTCGGGTCGGAAAATCTGGTGCCCCAAGACTGACTCGAACAGACGACCTATCGCTTACAAGGCGATTGCTCTACCAACTGAGCTATTAGGGCAACGGGCGCAATTCTACAGAATTACGCTCAAAGTTTGGTGAAAACAGGGATATCGTTTTCGGGCTTGGTTTTCTTCGGCTCGGGTGCTGTCGTTACGGGAAAGTAACTGACAAGATCGGTGTTCTCTTTCGGGAAAACAGCCTCAATACGACAAAGTGGAACATCAATGGCGCAGACTGCGTCGCCGAACCGCGTCTTAAAGCGCATACCGTCTTTATCGAGTTCAAAGTCGCGTGTCGCGAGCGTCGAGACGCAAAGCACAATCGTATTGTCCGGATTGACGTACTCGCGCGGAACCACGCAGGAGTCATCGACGGAAACGGCAATGTACGGGGTGTAACCCTCGTCTTCGCACCAATCCAGAAGTGCACGCACGGCGTGCGCTCGGAAGGATTCTTTCGAGAGCGGACCGAGATAGGCATCACGCATAGAAAACTCCATCGGTTGCAAGGCGTTCCGATTAGCGACGCATGACCTTTTCTGACGGCGTCATCGAATCGATGAAGGCATTACGCGAAAAGACGCTTTCGGCGTACTTTAAAAGCGGGGCAGCATTTTTGGGCATTTCGATTTCATAGTGATCCAAACGCCAAAGAAGCGGAGCGAGCGTGATGTCGAGCATCGTAAAGTCATCGCCCATCAGGAACTTATTCTTTGCAAGCACCGGCGAGAGCTGTACGAGTTGTTCGCGAATCTGGTCGCGTGCGACTTTCTTGCGAATTTCCGTTTCTTCTCGATGCTCTAAAACGCGAACGAAACTAAAGAGTTCGCGCTCGAAGGTGTAGATAAAAAGCCGTGCTCTGGCACGCTGAATCGGATCGGCCGGCATTAATTGCGGATGCGGAAACCGTTCATCGATGTATTCGTTAATGATGGTCGACTGATACAGTGTCAAATCCCGTTCGATGAGAATCGGTAGTTCCCCGTACGGATTCATCGCATCGATTTCCGGCGGTTTGTTGAACGTGTCGATGTCGTTGATTTCAAAATCACAGCCTTTTTCGCACAACACGAAACGGCAACGGTGAGAGAACGGACAGGTCGAACCCGAATACAAAACCATCATAAAAGTGCAGTCCTAAAAAAGAAAAGACCATCGGTTAAGAGCAAAAGGAGGCACTTTAACCGAAAGAGAGGCAATTATAAGAAAGTAGGAATTATTCTGCTGAAAAATGCATGTAACTCCATGATATAAAACGAAAAATAACCGTCTTCGGTAACTTGTGATATACGGACGCCAAAACAGGGATACACCCCGTTGTTACAAGGAGTTGAAAAACGAAAAGAGGCGCCCTCGGTACGCTACACGGGATTATCAATCTCGATATAGCGGGTTTCAATTCCGAAATGCTCCGTAATTTTGCGACCGAGAGCCTGAATGCCGAATCGTTCCGTTGCGTGGTGTCCGCAGGCAAAGTAAGGAATGCCGGTCTCGCGGGCGATATGCGTTGTCCTCTCGGAGATTTCCCCGGAAAGGTAGGCATCGGCGCCGCACTCGACTGCCTCTTCCAGGTAGTCTTGAGCTGCTCCCGTGCACCAGGCAACACGCCGAATCGGACGCATTGTTGGTCCGACGATAAGAGGTTGCCGCCCGAGTGCGCAGGTAATGGTTTCGGTAAGAGTCTGAACGGAAAGTTCTTTCTCCGTCAATCCCGTCCATCCGAGATTGTCTTGTCCGAAGCGCCCTGTGGCTGTAAACCCTAAGGCGCTCCCGAAAAGGGCGTTGTTACCGAATTCCGGATGGTCATCTAACGGGAGGTGATAGGCGACGAGAGCAAGACCGGTGTTCAAAAGTGTTGCGATGCGGACGTGTCGAATCCCGACAATGCGCGCATCGTCGTGCTTCCAGAACCAGCCGTGGTGAACGAAAAGTGCATCGGCTCCGATACGGGCGGCTTCTTTTTCTGCGGCCAACGAGGCCGTGACGGCAAGGGCAATTTTCCGGATGTCCCGACCGTCGCCTTGAACCTGAAGGCCGTTGGGGGCGTAGTCCTTGTACTCGTTCGGATGCAACAAAGAATCGGTGTAGGAAAGAATTTGAGAGATTTGCATAGCCTCTCCTTGTTTAACAAAGGCGCTTTCGTGCATAGGTAACGCGATTGTTGCCGGCAAGATCTTTGACGGTTTGTGCCGGTTCGTACCGACCATCGTGTTCAAAAAGAGCACGCACGGTACAGGCTTGATCATAGCCGTGTTCCAAAACGAGTAGCCCCCCTGAGGCCAAATAGGGAATGGCTCCTGCAATCAACGTTCGAATGCAAGTGAGTCCGTCGACCTCATCGGTTAAGGCCCCTCGTGGCTCAAAGCGCAGGGCCTTTAAATGGGTGTCGTCGGGGTGAATATACGGCGGGTTGGAAACAATGATGTTGTACTGACAGTGTTCGGGGAGAGGTTCGAACCAGTCTCCTAAGTAAAAGGAAATCGTTGCCCCTAAACGGCGTGCGTTTTCGTTGGCAACGGCAAGAGCGCGGTCACTGATATCGGTTGCCGTCACGCATGCGTTTGGAAGTTCCTTAGCCAGCGTCACGGCAATCGTACCGCTTCCGGTTCCGAGGTCAAGAATACTCGAGGGTTTTCCGGAATCGACGAGATGAAGAACGGTTTCAATAAGGGTTTCCGTATCCGGACGCGGAATGAGGACGTCGGACGTGACGAGAAAGTCTCGCCCCCAAAATGATTGGGTACCTAAAAGATAGGTTGTCGGAAAGCCCCCTCGGACCCGGTCGATCCAATCGGAAAACGCGGCTTGCACCTTGTCGGAAACGACCGTTTCGGGATGCGCGATGAGGCGTTCTTTGGCTACGCCGAGCAGTTTGGCCAGCAAGAGCAATGCGTCGCTACGAGGTACTCCCGTCGCGCATCGCAGCAAGTCGGCAACCGTTGCCATCAAGCTTCACCGAGTTCGGCCAGAAGCTCGGCCTGATGCTCGGTTGTCAGAGCCGTGATGATTTCATCCAGGTCTCCGTCCATAATGGCTTCCAAGCGATAAAGCGTCAGGTTAATGCGGTGATCGGTCACGCGCCCCTGCGGATAGTTATAGGTACGAATGCGCTCGCTTCTATCGCCGCTACCGACAAGGTTTTTTCGTTCGCTTGCGCGGTCACTGCGTTGCTTTTCCACTTCGGCCGCATAAAGGCGACTTGCCAGAATCGCCATCGCACGGTCTTTATTTTGGTGCTGGCTGCGCTCATCTTGGCATTCGACAACAAGCCCTGTCGGAATGTGCGTGATTCGCACGGCTGAGTCTGTCTTTTGCACGTGCTGACCGCCGGCACCCGAGGCGCGATACACATCGATGCGCAGGTCGGCAGGATTAATCTTGACGGCTTCGACTTCATCGAGTTCCGGCAAAACGGCCACCGTACAGGCCGAGGTGTGAATCCGACCGGCAGCTTCCGTTTCCGGGACGCGCTGCACACGATGTCCGCCCGATTCGAACTTGAGTTTTGAATAAGCTCCTTCGCCGATAATCCGACAAATGACTTCTTTGTAGCCTCCTAAGTCACTTTGGTTTTTACTGGCAATTTCAACTTTCCAGCCTTGCCGTTCCGCGTATCGCATGTACATGCGAAGAAGGTCTCCGGCAAAAAGGGCCGACTCATCGCCGCCCGTACCTGCACGAATTTCCAAATAAATATTGCGCTTGTCGTTCGGGTCAGACGGCAGGAGCATCAGTTCCAGGGCCTTTTCCAGAGCCTGCAGTTTTTCTTCTCCGAAGTCGATTTCTTCTTGAGCAAGCTCACGCATGTCGGGGTCTTGAGCCAACTCTTTGGCGGCGGCAATGTCAGCTTCGGTCTTCTCGTACTCTTTCATTTTTACAGTCAGAGGCTCGATTTCTGCACGCTCACACGACAAATCGCGGAAGCGATTCATGTCGTTGGTTGCCTCAGGGGAGGCAAGCATGGCATCGATTTCTTCAAGGCGACGGCAAAGTCCGAGGAGTTTGCTGCGCATGCTGTCTTTCATCATGGTCGGAGAGAATCAGAAAATGAATTAAAAAGTATAAACGGCTAATTGCGGTGCGGGCGGAAAAAGTCCGCCACGGCATTCACTTCCCCGGTTGCTGTTCTGTCGGCGCATGTCTTTAAAAAGACGGTCGGATCGTGTGCAAACTTGCGTGTCAGGTTGCGTGTCAGACGCTTGAGAACCGTATCGGGATCGACACCGGCTGCAAGGGCTTTGCGAGCGAGTCGGTATTCGGCCTCTCCGAGGGTTTTGGCTCTTTCGCGTAAGGTAAGAACCGACCCGACAGCGCTGCGCGTTTTTTGCCAGCGAAGGAACTCTTCTAAACGTAAGGCAACGAGTTCTTCGGCTTTTTTCACGGCGCCCGTGCGGCTTTCTTTTCCGGCTTGAACGATATTGCCTAAATCATCGATGGTGTAGACAAACACATCGTCCAGGTCGCGTACTTCGGGCTCGACATCCCGTGGGACCGCAAGATCGATGATGCACATCGGCTCACGGTTTCTTTCTTTGACGGCGCGAGCCAGCATCCCGAGACCGAGAATCGGCAAAGCCGAAGCCGTGCAGGAAACAATGATGTCGTAGCGGCAGATGACATCGGGCAGGTCCTGAAGGCGAATGGCCGTCCCTTTGTAGCGGGCGGCCAAAGCCTGCCCTCGATTAAGCGAGCGGTTTGCTACGGTAATGTCTTTGGGATTTCGAGCCCCGAAGTGAGCTGCGCACAGTTCAATCATTTCACCCGCGCCGATATAAAGAATGCGACGCTGCGATAGGTCCCCGAAAAGGCGTTCGGCAAGGCGAACGGCTGCCGAAGCAAGACTGACGGAACTGCGCCCGATTGTTGTATGCGAGCGTACGAGCTTAGCGGTGGAAAAGGCTGTTTCAAAAAGGTGGTTTAAGTAAAGCCCCAAACCACCTGCTTTGCGGGACTGCTGTACGGCCTTTTTGGTTTGACCGGCGATTTGCGTTTCCCCGAGAACCATTGAGTCAATGCCCGAGACAACGCGGTAGGCGTGCAAGACGGCTTGCTCTTCGGTAAACGTATACAGATACGGCTCAAGTTCTCGAGTCGTTACACTTTTGGTTTCTGAAAGAAAGTCAGTAAGAAGCGGGAGAATTCGTGTGCAATCTTCGGCAACGCCGTAGATTTCCATACGGTTGCACGTGGAAAGAATCAGAGCTTCTTTAAGAGCCCCTGACTCGCGTCCCTTTAATCGGGTTAAAAGTGTTCTGACACAGGACTCCGATTCCGTTTCGGAAAAGGCAACGCGCTCACGTATGGCGACGGGAGCGGTCGTATGGTTTAGTCCGAGGCAGAAAATATCCATGGTGCAAAAATACAAGAACCGGTTGTCCGGCTCCTGGTAGTCCTTTGTCAATCCATTGCGATTATAAAGAGAGACACTGCGACGGTGCGATACGGGGAAAGCAGAAGAGGTTCTCGGACGGACAACTTGCGCATGAAGGATTTCCCATTTGACTTGCCTCTTAAAAATGCTGGGTTTAAAAAAGGTGCAAATACGAGAATCATTCTGAGCCAAAGTCTGAGAGAAAGGTGGTACGATTCTTGGCATTGCAGACGGGAGCGATGAGATTGTGCACGTCGAGTTTTCGGGCATTTCTGTTCAATCCCGAAAAGAGCATAAAAGGTTTGATTTACCGCGTGGAAAGTCGAGTAAAAGTTACAGCAGGCAACTACTGTTTCCGGTAAGTCGTCAAAGAAAAGTAATTATTCAGGAGAAATGAATGCAACGGAAAAACACGATTAGTGCCTTGATTACACTGATAATTTTGTCTGGGGGGGGAGGTAGCTCAAGCTGATAGTTTTACCGGTGCAGGAGGCACAGCAATTGATGATAACTCCATTGCAATTGGATCTAGCTCGAAAGCTGGATATAGTGACAGTAGTAGTGCAAAAGGCTCTATAGCGATAGGCCCTGAAACAAAAGCAACAGGCAAAAATAGTGTTGCGATTGGTCAGGCGGCGGCTGCCTTGTACGATGATAGTGTTGCTACGGGCAATGGGGCACAAGCATCAGGACAATATAGCTTAGCACTCGGTGCAAATGCCTCCGCATCTAAAGGTCACAGCATTGCACTCGGAGCGAACTCTGCGGCATCATCAGATAAGGCTTTAGCTTTGGGAGGAAACGCTGAAGCATCAGGCAATGTTAGTTTAGCGTTCGGATACTATTCCAAAGCAATAGGTGGTAACAGTATGGCTTTTGGAGACAGAGCCGAAGCCCAAGGAGCTACAAGCATTGCTTTCGGCATGAACTCCTTGGCCGCGAACAACGGAAGCATATCGATTGGTTCTTCTGCAAAAGCAAAAAGCCTCTATGCTGTGGCTTTGGGACGTTATGCTGAAGCCCTAGTCAATCAAGGCGTAGCATTAGGATCAGATGCTGTCGCAGATCGTGCCTCAGGACAAACGGGCTATGTTCCTTCTGTCGGAAAGATTACGAGTACTTCAACTCCGACATGGGAATCCACGTTGGGCGCTGTTTCCGTCGGAAGTGGCACAGGAACAAGTGAAAAAACTCGCCAGATTATCCATGTCGCAGCCGGCTCTGAAGAAACTGACGCGGTAAATGTGGCACAACTTAAAGCGAGTCAGACCAAACTTGAGTTGGAATCAAATCTTCTCACCAAGACAGAAAGCAAGACAGCCGACGGTATTACCTACACGTTGGGAATAGATGCCAGTAAGTTGCCGAAAACAGATATCGTGGCCGGAAAGGGTGTTTCTGTAAGCAAAACAGATCCAATGAAACCGATTGTTTTGCTAAACGACGATCAAGATTTTTCGGGTACGGTTGCAGCTTCCAAATTCAAAGTCGGTTCGTCCGCATCTCTGGATACTACGGGGCTCAATCTTATTGGAACCTCGACGGTCACTCTTAAGGATTCCAATCCTTCTCCTGAAAAAAAGACAGTATTGTCGACAGAGGGCATTTCCGTTTCTAGTACAACGTCACCTCTTGGAACACACCTCACAGCGGATGGCTTGTACATCCCCACCAATGTAAGTCTGACAAAAACGGGCTTAGTGCTTGGCACGGGAAATCCATCCGTGACCACATCCGGAATTAAGGCTGGAAACAAGACGATTACGAATTTGGCTGAAGGTTCTAATGACAGCGATGCCGTCAATGTCAAGCAACTTAAGAATGCTCGGACAACGCTTCAATCGTCAGATGAGAATTTAGTGATTGCTTCGCCGTCCGAGACAAACAAAGGATTGAACTATTCGTTGAGCCTTAAGCAGGATGTGAATTTCACCAGTGTTACGATTGGCACATCTGGAGTTATTCTGACGCAAGAAGGCTTAGCCTTTGGGACAAACGGCGTATGCCTGACAAATACAGGCTTAATTCTTGGCGATTCGAATGGCCCTAAGTTCACAACAAGCGGCATCAGTGCCGGCGGACATCAAATCGAGAACGTCCGAGCCGGTACTGAGGGTACTGATGCCGTCAATGTCCAACAAATGGAAGCTCACGTCAAAGCGAATAAGTCCTCCGTTGTAAGTGACGACGTCAGAATCAACGTTACACCGGAAGAGGATTCGGTTAATGGCGGTAAGAAATATAAGTTGTCGCTAAATTCGGACATTTCCTTGGATTCGGTGAAAACCGACAATGCAACACTCTCGAGTGATGGCCTTCAAATTACAGGAGGCCCATCCGTGACAACAACAGGTATCGATGCAGGAAGCAAAGAAATCACTAATGTAGCCCGAGCAACGACAGGTACGAGTGCAGTCAATCTCAATCAAATGAACGATGAGATTAAGAAGAATAAATCTTCCGTAGCTGCTGGTCGTGGAATTAGTGTTGCCACTTCAGATGATGTGGAAAACGGTGGGAAGAAATACACCGTGTCTTTGAATGAGAACATCGAATTTACTGAGGTCAAGACAGGCGACACCACCATTTCGAGCAACGGTGTTTCTATTGCCGGAGGTCCGTCTATGACCAAAGAAAACGGAATTAATGCGGGCGGCAAGGTCATTACAAATGTCGCCGCTGGAGTTAATGACACAGATGCTGTCAATGTCTCTCAGTTAAAGCAATCCAAGGTCACAGTCAAAGCCAAAGAAAACGGAAATATTACGGTTGAACAATCCGCTGCCACCGATAACGGTACGGAATACACCGTGGCCCTTAACGATTCAGTTTCCGTCAATGAAGTTCATGTTGCACAAAAGGTGCATCTTTCATCCGAAGGAGTTCGTGTCGGCAATTCAGGCCCTATCATCGCCGAAAGCGGTATTGATGCAGCCAATCGCACAATTTCCAATGTCGCCCCCGGAGTTCAGGCAACCGATGCCGTGAATGTTGCACAATTAAATTCCGCTGTCGGCAACGTGTTCCGTCAGGTCCATTCCGTTGAAAAAGACGCTCAGGCAGGCATTGCGATGGCCATTGCAACGGCAGGACTACCGCAGGCGTATCTGCCCGGCAAGAGCATGATGGCGATTTCCGGCGGCACCTATCGCGGACAGTCCGGTTATGCCTTCGGCTTTTCGCATGTCACCGACAACGGTCGCTATGTGATTAAGGCTTCGGGGAGCGGCAACTCCCAAGGACATTACGGAGCCTCGGTCGGCATGGGATGGCAATGGTAGTATCGAAAACTACAAGTCTTTTGTCGTAATATTTGTTGGCATCTCGGAAGAGGGCAAAAACTCTCTTCCGAGGAAGGCTTTGGGAAATTATTTGGAGTTTTACGGAGCAGCAAGCGGGAGGCGGGGTTCGAATTCAGGCGCGTCGAATCTTGCAAATCCGAGTAAAGGTCGATATAGTTCGGACTCCTGAAAAGTGGCCAGATAGCTCAGTTGGTAGAGCAGCGGACTGAAAATCCGCGTGTCGACGGTTCGATTCCGCCTCTGGCCACCATTGAGACGCCCTATGGGCGTTTTTTTTTATCTGCCCGAGGATTCAATCCGGCAGGAATTCACAGTATGCGTAAAACAACGATCGGCATTACGCTCGCGGGCATCGCAGGTTTGTCCTGGGGTTCGATGGCCGTGGCAGCCCAGTATCTCTTTGAGCATTTTGAGTTTGCTCCGACAGATCTTGTGTGCGGACGGTTGTTCGGCGCCGGACTCATCATTCTTATTTTCGAACTCCTGCGCGGCGTCAATGTGTTTCGTGTCGGCGGTCTTCGAAATTGGATTGATTTGGCCATCTACGGTGCGGCCCTTCTCTTGACGCAGTACGCGTTTTTCCAGGCGATTCGCTACACCAACGCGGGAACGGCAGCCGTTGTCGTTGCAGCCGGCCCGGCCTTAGTTCTCTTTTACATGCGTGTTTTCGAACACTATGCGATGAATACGTGCGAGGTGGCAAGCGTCATCTTGTGCTTTATCGGAGTAGCGCTTTTGGGAACTAAGGGGGAAATCAACACGATGGATTTTTCCCTAATCGGGCTCGCGTGGGCCATCGGTTCGAATATGGCCGGCGTGTTCGGAACGCTCTTTTGTCGGCACCTTTTAAATCGCGTCGGTGTTTTAAAGTCCGTTGGATGGGCAAGCGTCCTTTCGGGTGCCGTCATGTGTGCTCTGTATTCGCCTTGGAGCGCTACGGTTGTCTGGACGCCCCTTTCGATTTCTTGTTACATGTATGTCGTGATTGTCGGGACGGTTGTGGCGTTTTGTTGCTTCCTAGAGAGCATGAAGTACGTGACGGCCAACATTGCAAGCCTGTTAGGCTGTTTGGAACCGCTTTCCGGCTTGGTTCTTTCCGTTTTAATCCTCGGAGTTTCGTACGGCACGGCTGAATCTATTGGCATTGTGCTCATTTTAGGTGCCGTCGTTTGGCTCTCTTGGGCTAAGGACCGCTAAAAAGTCCTCTTTTTTCGAGGGCGAAGATTTCTCATCAGTGTTAGCATAGGAATCTGAGCAGGGGGTGGCCCTTGTCGGCATCCTCTTCCCGATTTCTTCCTTTTTAAGAGGTGCTGATTATGGTCCAAGTAATCTTCCGCGGTGCGCATGTTGTCGATCCCTTAAACGGTCGAAATGGCGTCTTTGATGTAGCCGTTCAGGACGGAAAAATTGCCGAAGTGGCTCCGCAGATTACCGGTAAGGCCGAGACGGAATACGATTTTTCCGGCAAGGTCCTGCAGCCGGGCATTATCGACAGCCACGTGCACTTGGGTTCCATGTGGGGCTCTTTTTACGGGCACCGTATGCTTGCGCGAAGCGGTGTAACGACGTGCCTGGATATGGCAGGTCCCTTAGACGACATCCTGGATAACATCCCCGAGTACGGGGCAGGTCTTAATGTCGCGATTTTGCAGTTTGCCTCACCTCCCTTTACATTCAAGACATCTTCGCCCTCCAAGGCCGAGATGGTCGATTTAATCGAAAAAAGCCTTAAAGACGGGGCCTTCGGCGTCAAACTTTTAGGCGGACACTATCCGCTGAAACCGATAGTTTCTTCCGAACTCATTCAGACAGCCCTGGAACGCGGGTGTTACGTAGCCTGGCACGCGGGAACCACCGAACACGGCTCGAACATCGAAGGTATGGTCGAGGCGGTGGATATGGCAGGAAGCGCTCCTTTGCACTTAGCGCACATCAATGCGTACTGCCGCGGAGCCGTTCGCCCCGAATTGGAAGAAACGAAAATTGCCATTGATAAACTGCTCGCGCACCCGAATGTCTTTTGCGAAAGCTATGTTTCCCCACGTAACGGAACGCGCCTGACGTGCGATGCACAAGGGAAAATCATCAGCAAAGTTACAGCCGGGTGCCTGACGCGATTTGGGTTTTCAGCCGATGTCGAAGGCGTCAAAAAGGCATTTTTGGCCGGGCACGCATGGGCCGTGTATGACGCAGGCGGTTATAGCGACCTGATGACAGGCGAGAAAGCGCTTCGCTACTGGGAAGAAAAGAAAACGGACGTGGGCGGGAGCTTTAATGTCAACCCCCCGTTACCGCGTGTGTGGTTATCGGAAGCCAAGCGTCCGGACGGCAGTTTTGTTGTCGATGCCATCAGCACGGACGGCGGATGTATTCCGCGCAACGTTATCCTTTCGCAGGGACTTTCGCTTGTCAAACTCGGCATCCTGACACTGCCGGAATTCGTTGTGAAAACGTCCTTGAATCCGGCGCGCATGTTGCGCTTGGAATCTAAGGGACATTTGTCTGTCGGTGCCGATGCCGATATTTCGGTCTACGACTACGCAACACAAAGCCCCGTGGCAGCATTTGTTGCCGGAGAGGCGATTTTCCTTCAGGGAATCATCACCGGAAAGAACGCGCGCATCATTTGCACCGAGCGCGGTGCAGCATCGATTGCCGCGCGCGGCTTGAAAGCGATTGTGGCCGATCCTTCCAAGCCTTACGGTCCGCGTTTTGTTCTGCCGAAGGGCTAAAGTCGCCTAACAAACGATGTTCAAAATCTGCTCGGCGCCCCGACGCGTCGAGCGGAACGCGTTCAAAGGGTGCGTTTTCTCATAGCCTAAGGCAATCGCAATCGCGATAGCCTCTTCGGGCGGAATCGGCATGTACTTGCGGATGATGTCCGGATATTTCACGGGATTCCAGGCCACAAGCGACCCGATGCCGCGATCGGCCGCTGCGAGCATCAGCGTTTGAGAGAACGCTCCTAAATCAAATAGCATATAGGGGGTGTAGGTCTTCGGTAGCGTCAAAAAGAGCATGAGCGGCGCGTAAAAAAGCTTTGCTTGGCACTCAAGTTTGATGTTAGCAAGACCGGCATCTTCCCGTGATTTGGAAAATTGTTGCATGTTCTCGCGACCGACAGCCGAAAAGGCATCGCGATGCGACGGCGGCACGTCGCTTTCCCCTTTAAGGCCGGCGTTGACGTGCTCGTAAAACTCGGTGCGTATGCTCTCTAAGACCCCTCCTTCGGCAGCCCACACATGCCACTGCTGAGCATTGATCCAACTCGGAGCATGCGTAGCCTCATCGATAATGTCGCGAAGGATTGATTCATCGATCGGCGTCGGTTCGTAATAGCGAACGGAATGACGACTTAAGAGGACGTCTTTAAATTGCATGAAAACCTCCTTGAAAAAACGTTGTCAGGATTGCGATTGCTCGGTAGCTCTTCTTGCGAGTGCAACAAATCCTTTCACGGGAATTGTTTCCGCACGCAAAGACGGATCGATTCCGCAAGCACGAATATCGTCTTCCGTGAGTATCGCAGAAAGTGCGTTTCTCAGAGTTTTTCTCCGTTGCGTGAAGGCGTGTGTGACAACGCGGGAAAAGGCGGAAAAGTCAACCGGATCGATTTCATTTTCGGCCTTCGGTTTCATGCGCACGAAAGCGCTGACAACCGACGGGACTGGGTAGAAAGCTCCGGCCGGAACGTCAAAAAGCTTTGTGATGCGATAGCGCCATTGGAGCATCACCGACAGGCGTCCGTAGGTTTTACTGCCCGGAGCGGCGGCCATACGGTCAACCACTTCACGCTGGAGCATAAAGTGCTGATCGAGAACGAAAGAGGCAGCCGGAAGTAGGGCAAAAAGAAGCGGCGAAGAAATATTGTATGGAAGATTGCCGACAATTCTCAGGTGCCCGGATTTTTCTGCGAAAGCTTTCCAATCAATCGTTAAAGCATCGGACTCAATGAGGGTGAGCGATTCGGGAAATTCACTTCTCAGCCAAGCGGCCAAATCGCGGTCGATTTCGACGGCCCGGACTTTCCCTGCGCCTTCTAAAAGACGCCGCGTCAAAGCGGCCTTTCCCGGACCGATTTCTAAAATATCATCGCCCGGCTTGGCGCCCACGGCATGCGCTAACTTGTCAATCCAAAACGAGTCGACGAGAAAATTCTGTCCGAAGCGCTTGCGCGCTTTGTGACCTTCTAGAGAGTCTCCCATTACAGGTTCTCTTCTCGAATTTCCACGTAGGCTTGATCGCGCACTTCGCGCTGCCAGTCGGTAAAGGCTTCGGCCAGCTTTTTCTCACGCAAAGCCTGGCGTGCCGCTAAACGCGATCGTTCCCCGTCGGCTTGCTGTTCGCGCCGATCAATGACTTCAATGATGTGGTAGCCGTAGCGCGTCTTAAAGGGCTCGGAGACTTCTCCGACCTTAAGGCGATTGACTTCATTTTCAAATTCCCCGGGCAAATCTCCGGGACGAATCCAGCCGATATCGCCGCCGCGCGTGGCGGAACTGTCGACAGAGTTAAGACGCGCGAACGTGGCAAAGTCCCCTTCTTTGTTCAAAATCTTGTGGCGGATGTCGTTTAAGCGACTGACCACTTCCGCTTCCGGCGTCATGTCCGAGACAAACATCAGAATCTGACGCACGTGGCTTTGTGTCACGGGCTCTCCGGCAAGTTTTGCCTGCACACCGTCACGCACATCGGCAATGCGCACGATGTGAAATGCCTCGGGTGTGCGGGTGACCTGAAGAGCTCCTTTTTTCGGGTCGGTCTGAATCGCTTTCCAGAAAATCGAGGGCATGCGGGAGGAATCTTTCCAGCCGAGGTCGCCCCCCTCTAAGGCATCATCTGCCTTGGAGTATTCGGTGGCAAGCTTGGCAAAGTCTTCACCGGCCGAGGCTCGCGCCAAAATCGTATCGACGATCTTTTGCGCCGCACGTCCCTTGGTGTCATCGACTGCAACGGGAACGAGGATGTGATAGAGGTGATACTCGGTCGTCTCATCACTGGCAAATCCGGCTTTTTCGGCTAAATACGCATTGATTTCGCTTTCCGGAATGAGAATTTTGGAATCGACTTCCCGCTGACGAATGCGCTGCAAGAGGATTTCCTGCCGAATCTGGTCTCTGAAAACGCTGTAGGAAGTCCCATCGGCTCTTAAGCGGTCGCGCAACTCTTGCACGGTCATATGGTTATTCTGCGCAATTTGCTCGACGGAAGCACTGACCATCTGTTCGTCAACGCGAATGCCCGTATCTTGGGCGCGTTGCTCGATGGCTTTTTCCAAAATCAGCCGTTCTAGCACCTGACGACGCAACTGGGACATCGGCGGCAGACCGATATCCTGACGCCTTAAGTTAAGCGCCACTTGATGTACACGCGTTTGTAATTCGTATTCGGTGATGACATCACGGTTGACAACGGCCACAATGCGATCTAAAGGGCGCACATCCTGAGAGCCGATCGAAAGATTCGACGGGGAGTCGCTCGAAGCGGCAAGAGATGTTGCCGCACACAGGGAGCAACAAGCACTGACAAAAAAAAGACGGAAAGAAGGCAACATTTTTTAAGCAATCCATCGCAAAGAAACTGATTTTTTTCAAGCGGGTCCAATTATGCACGAGCCGATTGGGTTTAGGCGTTGGCCGAAACACCGTGTTACGTCAGCAAATTCGAGGAAGTTGTTCGCCGTTTAGCCAATCAATGAGGCGCTTTCCTCCGTAGGGAGTTGTCATTTGGACAAGCCCGGGGTTCTCGGCCGTTATGCGCCCGATGCGGGCGGCATCTTTTCCGTACGGAGAAGCACGCAAGGTGACAAGGGCACGGTCGACTTCGCTTTCCGGAACGATGGCAATGAGCTTTCCTTCATTGGCCACAAAAAGCGGATCGAGCCCTAAAAACTCGCAGACGGCATCGACTTCGGGTTTGACGGGAATGGCTTCTTGAATTAGATCAATCCCCACTTCGCTTTGATGGGCAATCTCGTTAAGTGTCGCCGCTAAGCCTCCGCGTGTCGGATCGCGTAAAACATGTACGGGGCGAACATCGTTAAGAAGCGCCTGAACCATGGCATTTAAGGGAGCGGTATCGCTTTGAACGGAACCGGCAAAAGAAAGCGCTTCACGCTGTCCGAGAATGGTCGTTCCGTGGTCTCCCATGGAGCCGGAAATGAGGACGGCGTCGCCGGGTCTGGCCATACGTCCCGTAATCGGGTAATCGACAAGGGCTTCTCCTATGCCTGTCGTAGAAATATAAATACCGTCGCCGTGGCCTTTTTCCACAACTTTTGTGTCGCCCGTGACAACGGCAACCCCGGCTTCACGGGCTGTTTCAGCCATCGATTGAACAATGCGGTCTAACACCGAAAGAGAGAGACCCTCTTCCAAAATAAAGGTTGCGGCAATATAAAGAGGCTTGGCTCCGCACACAGCCACGTCGTTGACGGTTCCGGCCACGGCCAGCCGCCCGATGTCGCCGCCCGGGAAAAAGAGCGGAGTGACGACGTGCGCATCACAGGAAACGGCAACCGGGTGTGTTATCGGCGGCAGGAGTGCCCCGTCATGGCCTTCGTCGAGCCAGGCATTCGTTAGGTGTTTGGCAAAGATTTCTTCAATCAACTGCGCCGTCGCCAATCCCCCTGCGCCGTGCGTGAGGTTAATCGTGTCGTTTTTTAGATTGAGTTTACGAACGTAGTGAGCGGGAATTGTCATAGAACTCCTTTTAGCGATTCGGGCTGTAGCGCCAGTATGCCGCGCAAGCGCCCTCGCTTGAGACCATGCAGGCACCGATCGGGTGTGCGGGTGTACAGACTTTGCCGAAAAGCGGACAGTCACGCGGTTCTTTTTCTCCGCGCAAGATGGTGCCGCACGCACAAGCTTTGTTGTCCGCAACGGGCTTTTCCACCAAATGAAAGCGTTTTTCAGCATCTAAATCCTCGTACGCTGCATTGAGTTTTAATGCCGAATGCGCAATAGCCCCGAGTCCGCGCCACTCAAAGGAGTCACGCACCTCGAAGACTTCGTGCATGAGGGCGATGGCAACGCGGTTGCCGTCCTTTGTGACGGCGCGTGAAAACTCGTTTTCTACCTCGTGGCGACCGCTGTTGACTTGGTCGATGAGCATGCGAATCGAGCAGAGCATATCCAAGGGCTCGAATCCGCAAATCACGACAGGCATTTTCCATTTGTCGGCAAAGACTTCGTAGGGAGCGCTTCCGATGACCGTCGAGACGTGTGCCGGTCCGACAAGACCGTCTAGGTGCGGAGCATCGGGCCGAGTCGGTGCCGTCTTTAGAATGTGCTCCATCGCAGGGGGCGTTAAGACGTGACTGACAAGTAGCGAAAAGTTGCGAATTCCTTGGGCCTTAGCCGCTTTGGCAACAACGGCTGTCGGCGGCGTGGTCGTTTCAAATCCGATGGCAAAAAACACCACCTCACGGTCCGGATTTTCCTGGGCGATTTTTAAGGCATCGTTCGGCGAGTAGACCATACGCACATCGCCCCCCTGAGCGCGGCAGGAAAAAAGCGATTTGCCGCCCGCTGCCGGAACACGGAGGGTATCTCCGTAGGTGCAGACAATAGCCTTGTGTTCGAGCGCAAGGTCGATTGCCAGTTCAATCCGTGCAATCGGAAGCACGCACACCGGGCAACCCGGCCCGTGAATCATCCGCACGTTTTTCGGAAGACAATCGGTTAGTCCCCAGCGCGAAAGCACATGGGTGTGTCCGCCGCAAAACTCCATAAAGCGGTACGTTCTGTCGCTACGAGTAGCTTTAGCGATTGCATCGATTAAGCCCGCAGCCCTTTTCGGGTCGCGAAAGTCAGCCACAAGATTCATGCGCGATTCTCTCGGTTACCGGCCCCACTTAAAAGTTCAAGCGTGCGCTTGGCTTGTGCTTCATTGACTTTATTTAAGGCAAAACCGACGTGAACGACGACCCAGTCGCCCTCATGCGCGTCCGGCGTGAGCGAAACATCGACGGTTTTCGTCACGCCCCCCATGTCACAGAGAGCTTGATTTTGATCCTCGAGGCGGATAATTTTTGCAGGAACGGCAAGACACATCGTTAGTTTTCTCTCCATGCGTAGTGCGTTTTTCCGGTCTTGTAGGCCAGGGCGGCAAGCCAAAGCTCGCCGAGCGCAAGTCCCCCGTCGCCGGCAGGAACGTCTCTCGGGATAAGGACATTAAAACCGTCCGATTTTAAATCTTCCGAGATCCCGGCAATCAAAAGGCGGTTGACGGCACAGCCCCCTGTTAGAGCCACAGGGCCTTCGTAACCGATTTCTTCGGCTACATCAACGGCCGCTTGGGATAAGGCCTTAGCAAGCGTTCGGTGAAAGTCCGCCGCTGCCTGTGCTTTATCGGGGTTAGTTAATAAAGATGCGAGGATACCGTCAATGGAAATGACGCCGTCTTGAATGCTCCAGCCCTCGAGAATGCGCCCGGTGCGCGTTACCGCCAAGGCCTCCAAACGCATTGCTGCCGTGGCTTCCTCATGCTGGATATCACACAGCCCGAGTAGGCTTGCAACGCCGTCAAAGTAACGTCCGAGCGCACTGGTGTGGTGCACGAGGTGCTCTTTTCGGACGGCTTCCGGAATAAAGCGACTCGCGGGGTATTGTCCGTAGTGAAGCGAAATCCGATCCTCGCGTGCAATAGCGCAAAGTAGGGCTGCCCCCGCTCTCCAGGGCTCTCGGGCCGCTCTGTCGCCCCCGACCAAAGGGATTTCTTTTAAGTGAGCCTTGCGAGAAAAACCGGTTGCGTCCGCGAGGAGTAACTCACCGCCCCATGTACCGTTGTCCGGACCGAGGCCGACGCCGTCTAAGGCAAACCCGAGCGTTGCTTCGGAGCGCCCATTCTCTGCCATCACGACTCCGACGTGGGCGGCGTGGTGGTAAACGGGAATCAGAGGAATGTTTTCTTTGTCGGCGATTTCACGGGCCAGACGACTGGAGAAAAAGTCCGGATGCGCATCGCACGCCAATAGGTGCGGACGAATTTGGAAAATGGAAAGAATATGAGAGACGGCCCTGCGCAAAGCATCTTGCGTGGCAACGTTGGAAAGCTCTCCGATGTGTTGCGTTAAAAACGCTTCCTTCCCGCGACTTGCAGCGGCGGTGTTTTTCAAAAAAGCACCGGTTGCGAGGGTCGGCGGGATTTCACATGCAAGCTTTACGGCGCGCGGCGTGTAGCCTCTTGCGCGTCGGATAAAGGCAAAACTCTTGTCGATGGGTTTTATCACCGAATCGTCGCACCCGACGACGATATCTCGGTTGTGGATTAAAAAGAGATCGGCAATGCCCTTTAAGCGCTCGAAGGCCTCATCGTTTCCCGTGACAAGGGGCTCACCGCTCAGGTTGGCCGAGGTCATGACCAAAATGTCGGTCAGCGGAAGGGCATGTGTCCAAAGCGTCCCCTCCGGTTTCCCGGCAAAACTATGAAAAAGAAGCCAGTGAAGCGGAGTGTACGGGAGCATCAGGCCGATACAGTCAAGAGAATCGGCAAGGCCGGGTAAATCGACCCCCGGTTTTTTCGGCAAGAGAACAATCGGACGTTCGATGCCCTCTAAAAGTGATTGTGCGGTGTCGCTTACCTGAACGAAAAGCCGAGCGCTTGCAGCGTTGGCAACCATGACGGCAAAGGGTTTCTCATCGCGGTGCTTACGAAGGCGTAGCGTCGCGACGGCCTTGGCATTCCGGGCATCGCACGCCAGGTGAAAGCCTCCGAGTCCCTTAACGGCGACAATTGCTCCGTCCCGAAGGGCTCGGACCGTTTCGTCAATCGGATCGCCGGCAACCGGCGTTTTATCCGGTTTTAAAAGTGAAAGGTGAGGTCCGCATACGGGGCACGCGTTGGGCTGCGCGTGAAAGCGGCGATCTGAGGGGTCCGTGTACTCGGCGCGGCACTTGGCACACATGACAAAACGGGCCATGGATGTTTGGGGCCGATCGTAAGGCAGGTGGCGCGTAATCGTGTACCGAGGTCCGCAATGGGTGCAATTGGTAAAGGCATAACGGTAGCGACGATTCCGGGAATCGAACATGTCCACCAAACACGCCTGACAGGTGGCGGCATCGGGCGTAATCGCCGTTGTCACGGTTCCGGCCCGACTCGGCGTGATGACAAAGTCCTTGTGGCCGACAAAAGGCACATCTTTGATACTGACCGAGTCGATACGGCAAAGGGCAGGGGCGTTACGTCGCAATTCTGGTTCGAACGCGCCGACGCTCTCCGCATCACCCTCCAGATGAATACCCACCCCTTGGGCGTCGTTAAACACTTCACCCTTTAGATTCAAGGCGACGGCAATTCGGTACACGGTGGGCCGGAAACCGACCCCTTGCACCAGCCCCGTGACGCGGAAAAAGCGGCTTGACAGCGCCATGGCGTTACAAGGCGGTTAGGGCGCGTTCAACGGTGAGGTATTTGAGCCACGTTTCAAGACCCTGACCCGTGGTCGCACTCGTGCGCAAGATGCGAATTTTGGGATTGACGCGTCGAGCATATTCTTCGCACTTGTCGATATCGAATTTGACATAAGGAAGAAGATCGATCTTGTTAATCAGCAACACATCGGAGGCGCGGAACATATCCGGATACTTTAAGGGTTTGTCTTCGCCTTCGGTGACAGAAAGGATGGCGACCTTGTGCGCTTCGCCTAAGTCAAATTCGGCCGGGCAGACTAGGTTACCGACGTTTTCAATAAATAGGACGCTCGAATCGGATGGACTTAAATGACAAAGCGCATGTTCGATCATGGCGGCATCCAAGTGGCAGCCTTTGCCGGTATTAATCTGAAAGGCAGGTGCTCCGGTTTGACGGATGCGGTCGGCATCGTTTTCGGTTTGCTGATCGCCTTCGATAACATAAATCGGATAACTCTTACCGACAGCGCGGATTGTGGCCGCTAAAAGCTCGGTCTTCCCGGACCCGGGACTTGAGACAAAGTTCAGGGCCAGAATTTTTTTCTTGGCAAAAAGAGCGCGATTTGCCGCTGCAACGGCGTTGTTGCGTGACAGAATGTCTTGCTCAACGGAAATGACGGTCTCGTTTTCGTGAGTGTGTTCATGCGCGTGCCCATGGTCATGCTCATGGGAATGTTCGTGCGTATGTTCGTGCGTATGTCCGCAGCCGCATGTCAAACACATAGTGTTAACTCCTTAAAAATGATTCTCAGGTTTCTCGTCCGGAACGATGTCAACGACACGCATTTCGGTCCCGCCGTTAGCAATGAGCCGATAGCCGCCGCAATCCGGGCACGGGTCGCCGTATTGCTTTAACGGAACGGTCTTGCCGCAATCGGTGCACCAAGCTTTCCCCGGTGTACGCTCGATTTCAAGTTCCGAGCCGCAGGCGGTCCCTTCGCGTGTGGCCGACTCCCAGGCAAACAAAAGAGCCTCGGGATCGACCCCGGCAAGCTCGCCGATTTTCACGTGCACGCGCCGTACGGCACAAATGCCGTGAGCCCGGGCCGTCTCTTCAACGATTTCGATGATTCCTTGAGCAATCGAAAGTTCATGCATAGGCATCCTCCCGAGAAACGACGACTTCGGCACACGCGTCGAACGCAGCGGCGATGAGCGCGATTTGCTCGGCCGATGCGCCGGTCTTGCGGGCATCGTCAGCCAGTTTTGTTAAAAGGCCGTCGGGTTGGAAGACCCATTCGGTCGGAGCGATCCAATCGACCCAAACCGGAGTATTGTTACTGCGTAAAACAAAATAGACCAAGACACCGCGCGCCGTTTCCACAAAGCTCGCGGCAAGTTTTCCGCCCAAGGACACCGTTTTCAGACTTCCGACGAGACTGGATTTGCCGGAAACCAGCGAGGCAATCTCATTGATACGGGTGTTAAAGATATCCTCGGGAGTGAGAAGTTTTTTCCCGTGGCACGATCGTCTCGCAACGGCACCGACCACGCGCGGACCTCCTAAACGCGGACGCAAGGCAAATTGCGGACAGTCACGCAACGTGACGGCTAAAGCACCGAGCGTTGCTGGATTAAGGAGCTCTTGTGTCGGCAAAACAGTCTCGGCCGGGAGAGCAAAATCCCTCAGTTCGCGCGTTTTTTTCGAAAGGGTTTTAAATAGGGCGCTTTCTTCGGCCAACCATTTCTTAGCTAGTTGGGCCGTATCCATCATCAGGGATGAGTCCGACTGTCCTTGTAGGCTTGCAAGGAGTCTGGTTCGGGCGGCGGCAAGGTTGCGAACGAGGTCGCCTGCGGCCGGTCCAAGCTCCAAGGTTTTTCTTAAATCCAAGGAGAAAAACCGTATAGTTTCCAAAACGGCCTCAATGCGACTTAAGATGGAAATGTTCTGAATCTCAAGACCGGAATCGGCCGTCTCGAATGCAGAGGTAAAGGCGCAGACGTGCGCAGCCGGGCACAGAGCAAAAAGTGACGGAATCAGGGCGAGGATGTCCGAGGCCTCGCGACGAGAAAAAAGCGACGTGAAGCGATTGGTTCGACCGCTCGTAAGCGTGACGCCCTTGGACCCGAGCGTCAGACGAATTTCGGTTGCGCTCCCGGTCATTGCCAATACCTTGTGAAAAAGTTGCGGCGCCGTACCGGCTCGTCCTCTTCGGCCGCTTTAAGGCGCGAGGTAGCCGGACGAATCGGGACAACACGTTTTTTGAGTGATATGCCGCGCTCTTCGGGGGGCTCGGGCATGTCACTTAACATAATCCGAAAGGCGCTCAGAGCGACGGCCTGAGCCGTCGCTTGATCGACGATGTCCGGCCCCAAAGGGCTCATCAGACTACAGGCCTGATACTCACCCAAAATCGGGTCGTTCATGCCGAGAAAACTAAATTCGCCGGCAGGCAACCGAACGGCCTTGACGGCTCCGGTCGGAATCGATTGCCACGTTTTTTCATCCCCGCAGGCTAAAAGGACCAAAAGAGACCAGGGCGTGACCGCAGCGCCGAGCCACTGGCCCTTGAAAGGAATAAATTGAGGAACCTGCACCGAGATATCGGGGCGACAGATCGGCAGGCCGGCCATCCGCTCGGCGGCAATGCGCGAAAAGCCCTCGGCAAAAAAGATTGCCGGGGACTGATGATGAACGCGAAGGGACTGTGCCATGCGAGAAAAAAGCTCCTAAACGGTTTACGCCGCTAACTATAGAGGAAGGAGGGGAAAAACGCCTCAGTCAAGCGGCTAGGTTCGATTGCCCGTAGAGTTTTTTCTGTGACTTTAACGGCCGCAGAGGTCGGATTTTTCCTCCGATTGCGTTTAGATGCTACTCCTTTTGGGTGAAGAAATTACGGGAAATCTGCGTACAATGACCGAGCAAGAAAGTCGTGTTTACCGTGCCTTCGGTTTTGTGCGAATCCGAGGGTGCGGGTATCTCTATTGTCAAGGAGTCCCACATGCAAGAGACGCAATATCAGGCCCTGCGCCGCCAGGGGATAAGTCGTCGCAGCTTTTTGCAATTTTGCTCACTAACGGCCGCCAGCCTCGGACTCGGCAGCGCCGGTGCTAAAGATATCGCTGCGGCAATCCAAACAAAACCCAGAACCCCGGTCATTTGGTTGCACGGTTTGGAGTGCACTTGCTGTACGGAGTCCTTTATCCGCTCGTACCATCCGGTTGCCAAGGACTTGGTTCTGTCGATGATTTCGCTCGATTACGACGATACGATTATGGCCGCGGCCGGTCAGCAAGCCGAAGACGCTCTGGCCGAGACGATGGAAAAGTACAAAGATAACTACATCGTCGCCGTCGAAGGCAATGTCCCATTGCATCAGGGCGGTGTGAACTGTATTCCGGGAGGCGAAACCTTCCTGGAAAAAATCAAGCACGTTTGCAAGCACGCTAAAGCTGTCATCGGCTGGGGTTCGTGCGCTGCGTGGGGTTGCGTGCAGGCCGCCAAACCCAATCCGTCGAACTCGGTTCCGATTACGGACATTATTCTCGATAAGCCCGTTGTTTTGGTTCCGGGTTGCCCCCCGATTCCCGAGGTGATGACGGCTGTTGTGACCTACATCTTGACGTACGACCGCATTCCGCCCTTAGATCGCCTCGGACGCCCGAAGATGTTCTATGGTCAGCGTATTCACGACAAGTGTTATCGGCGTGCACACTTTGATGCCGGTCAGTTTGTCGAAAAATTCGATGATGAAGGTGCCAAACTCGGTTACTGCTTATACAAAGTCGGCTGCAAGGGCCCGACATCGTATAACGCCTGCTCGACGATTGAATGGAACGAAGGTCTTTCCTGGCCTGTTAAATCCGGTCACGGATGTATCGGTTGCTCGGAGCCGAACTTCTTTGACAAAGGGTCGTTTTACTCGCACGAAACGACGATTTTGCCGCCGGGCTGGGGCGGTATTGAGGCAACGGCCGATAAGGTCGGTATGGCAACCATCGGTCTGGTGGGTGCCGCAGCCATTGCACACGCTGCGATGAGTGCTGTCGCACAGGCTCGCGCCAAGAAGAATAACGGCAAGATCGGCAAGGAGGAATAAATGGCCACGAATGAACGTCGGGTTGTTGTTGACCCTGTAACTCGTATCGAAGGGCATCTGCGCGTTCAGGCGATGCTCGATAAAAACAACGTCATCTCCGATGCCATGAGTACGGGTACGATGTGGCGCGGTTTGGAAGTGATTCTCAAGGGGCGTGATCCGCGCGATGCCTGGGCTTTTGTCGAACGCATTTGCGGCGTTTGCACGGGTATTCACGCCTTGGCGGCCGTGCGTGCTGTGGAAGATGCCATCGGCATTAAAATCCCGAAGAACGCCAACATCATCCGTAACCTCATTAATGCAACGCTGTATACGCACGACCATATCGTACACTTTTATCAGCTTTCGGCCTTAGACTGGGTCGACGTCGTCGATGCCTTAAAGGCCGATCCGCGTGAAGTCGCGCAGTTGCAACAAAAGATCAGTCCTCATCATCCGTTTGCCAGCCCGGGATATTTCCGCGACGTGCAAAACCGCTTAAAGAAGTTTGTCGCAAGCGGTCAGCTCGGCATTTTTGCCAACGGCTACTGGGGACATCCGGCGATGCGTTTGCCGAGTGCCGTCAACCTTTTGGCGACGGCTCACTACTTAGAAGCCTTGGATTTCCAGCGTGAAATCATCAAGATTCACACGATTTTGGGCGGCAAGAACCCGCATCCGAACTATTTGGTCGGCGGCGTCGCTTGCCCGATTAACATGCACGGATCGGGCGCTGCCGGTACGATGGTCAACGAAGTGTCGATGAACTACATGCGCGACATCGCCCGTCAGTCCGTCGAATTCGTCGAAAACGTGTATCTTCCCGATGTTAAGGCGATTGCCTCGTTCTATCCGGATTGGTTCAAGTACGGCGGCGGCCTGGTTCGTAAGAATGTTCTTTGCTACGGCGACTTCCCCGAAATTGCCAATGATTGGTCCGAAAGAAGTCTTCAGATGCCCTCGGGCGCCATCATCGACGGAAGACTCGACGATGTTCTGCCTGTGGATTTGCGTGATCCCGAACAGGTTCAGGAATTCGTCGATCACTCCTGGTACAAGTATCCGGAGGGCAAGAAGGGTCTGCATCCGTGGGACGGCATTACCGACCAGGACTACGGTCTGCCGAAGGGATCGGTCGGTACGAACACCAAATTCAGCTGGATCGGTTCGGAAGGCAAGTACTCCTGGATCAAGAGCCCGCGTTGGAAGGGCCATATGATGGAAGTCGGACCGCTTGCGCGTCTGATTGTCTCGATTGCCAAGGATGTCAAGCAATTTAAGGAACCGGCTCTCGAGCTCTTAAAGGAACTTAATCTTCCGGTCGATGCGATTTACTCAACGCTCGGTCGACATGCGGCGCGCGCTTTGGAGTGCCGCTGGAGTGCGCACAAGATGGTCCAGTACGTCGATGATTTGACGGCCAACATTCGTGCCGGTGACGAGGCGGCGGCCAATATGGACTTCTGGGAACCCAAGACCTGGCCCAAGTACTGCAAGGGTGTGGGTTTCTGCGAGGCGCCACGCGGTGCTCTCGGTCACTGGTGCGTCATCAAGGATACGCGTCTTGAAAACTGGCAGGCGGTTGTGCCGACAACGTGGAATGCGTCTCCGCGTTCGGACGAAGGACAGCAAAGCGCCTTTGAGACGAGCCTGATGGGCACGCCTTTGGCCGATCCCAAGCGCCCGCTCGAAATTATCCGCACGATTCATAGTTTCGACCCGTGTCTGGCCTGTGCCTCGCATGTGTTCGATCCGGAAGGCAAGGAACTTTGCAACGTCAAGGTCCGCTAATCGTACGAGGAGAGATGTATGAGTATCGATCCGGTCACCTTTGAGATCCGCAACGACGGACGACCTCCCAAGTCCATTTATGTCTGGGAAGTTCCCGTTCGCATTTGGCACTGGCTTATGGCCATTTGCATGGTGATTCTGATTGCATCGGGCCTACTGATCGGCGATCCGATTACGTTCGGTAGCCCCGAGACATGGACGGTCTACGGATTCGGCTATGTTCGGCTGGTGCACTACATAGCTGCCATGATTTTCACGGCGCTCTTTATCGGCCGTGTGTATTGGCTGATTCCGGGTAACCGGTATGCACGGATGATTTTCTTTCCACCGCTTTGGAGTTTGAAGTGGTGGAAGGGGGTCATTACACAGGCCGGGTATTATCTATTCCTCGTTAAAGAGCCGCCCGAGTATGCCGGGCACAATCCGCTGGCGCAGTTGGCGATGTTTTCCATGTTTGTTTTAGGAAGCATCGGCGTCATCATCACGGGCTTTGCGCTGTATGCTCAGGCCTGGGGATGGGACACGAGCTGGATGTGGTTCTTCGGCTGGGTTTTCGATGTTCTAGGCGACTCGCAGTGCGTCAGAACGGTGCACCACGCGTTAACGTACGTATTTCTCCTATTCTGTGTAGCACACTGCTACATGGCCATCCGCGAAGACGTGATGGGCGGCGTGACGACCCTGTCTTCGATGGGTTGCGGTCTGCGTATGTTTAAGGAAAGCGAGCACTGATTTTTTGAGATTGCTCTTTTTCGTGTATCGTTCATAGGACTCCCGGAACCGGTGACGGCTTTCGGGAGTTTTTGAAAGAGCTTCGAAAATGGGTTCTGTCGTTTAGTCGGCATCAAAATCAAGGAATTGGAATGAAAGAAGTTTTGGTTTTAGGACTCGGCAATATTCTTTGGGCCGACGAGGGTTTCGGTGTCCGAGCGGTCGAGTCGTTTCACGCTACGTACCGCGATCGCAACGACGTGGACGTCATGGACGGCGGAACTTTGGGTTCATACCTTATGAATGCCGTCATGGACGCCAAGCGTCTTCTAATTCTCGATTGCTGTGACCTTAAAGAAAAACCGGGCACGCTGCGTGTTCTTCGCGATGACGATATCCGCGTTTGGTCGAGCACCAAAATTTCCGCTCATCAGACGGGCATGAACGATGTGCTTGCCAAGGCTATGCTTCTCGGATACGAACCCGAGGCTATCACGGTCATCGGGGTTGAACCCTGTGACCTGGAAGACTACGGCGGGAGTCTCACGGAAAAGGTTCGTGCGCGTGTGCCCGAGGCCGTGCAATTTGCCGCCGAAGAGTTGCGTCGGTGGGGCTTCCCGGTTCAAAAAAGAGAGAAGGGAGAGGTCGTGACCGACTTGGGCGCCGGTGCCGTTGAACAAGATGTCTACGAGAACGGTCGACCGAGCGAAGAGGCTGCGCCCCGCACGGGAGACGTTCGTTTCATGCCCGTGAAGGAATAAATCATGTGCATTGCAACACCGGAGACGATTTTATCGATTGAAGAGTCGGCCACAGGGCCGATCGGAACGATTTTGCAGGCCGGTCGGGTCATCTCGGTCGATTTGTCGCTGGTGCCCGAGGCCGAAGTCGGCGATACGATTTTGTTTTTTCGCGGCACTGCCCTGCGCGTGATTGAGGAAACGGAAGCACGCAAGATTCGCTCGGCGCTTTCGGCTTTGGCCGACGTCATGGACGGCACGGCTTCTTCCAACGATATCGAAGCCGGGTTTGCAGATTTAATCGATCACCCCGGGCAACTGCCGGAGCATTTGCGAAAAGAGTTGGAGGACAAACATGCCCGTCGGTAAGATGAATACCGTGACGCGCTCGGTCGGTCAGGTCGATGTGACAACGCACCCGGCGTATCGGCGTCTTTTTGAACGTGAAGGTTTTGCTTGGGTCGACGACACGACGTTTGAAGCGTTTTTGGCGACCGAAGGTTTCAAGATGGCTGTTTTTTCCGAAGACCCCAATGCCAAGCGTGTTTCGCTGGACATAGCCGTCATTGCTCCGGAACTAAAAAAAGCCTTTGCAGGAACCCTCACTGAGACTGTTTTTACTCGTTTTAACGAATCCCGAGCCCTTGCCGGACGCTTCGGGATTACGGGGATGCCCGCCGTAGCGCTTTTCCGTGATTCGGTGTACTTAGGAGCTGTGCAGGGACTTAAAGATTGGAATGAATACTGCCGTCAGTTAAGCGAGATTGTCGTGCGCGAGAAATCTCCGGTACGGCGCGTGGCTTTCATGCAAGAGAAAACGGTTTTGCACTGCTCGGATTAGGAGGCGCTTGTATGGCAATCGGTTTCGGGGTTTCGTCGTCGCGATGGGCCGACATTCATTTGGATAAAGAAACGGAGCACGCCGCTGCGCTCTCTTCCGTTGCGTTTTTAAAGCAGGTTTTAAAGGCGGCTCAGAAGGCTACGCCCCTTCCTTTTCAGCAGGCTCTTTGCGAGCGACTCACGGTCGACTTTGAAACCTTTGATCCCAAGCACTTGGATTTTATTCTTGCCACAGTGGCGTCAGGCGAGGTGCGTATTGCCACGCGCGGCGGTGCCGTCAAAGCCGAAGAAACACAGATTCCCGGACTTTGGCGCCTGGAAGAAAACGGGCACCAACGGTTTGTTTTTGCCAGTCTTCCGCAATCGGTTCTCGAAGGTGTGCGCGAGGGCGAGTATCCGCTGGCTCTCCCGGAGCAGGCGCCCGAAGGTGTTTTCTCTTCGCCTGCTATCTTAAAAGAGCTCGCCTCGGCCCAAGCTTCGTGCGATGCCAATCGGATGGACTTTGATCCCCCGCATATGGTGGAACTGACGCGACAGCCTGTCGAAAAAACCGATATGCAGTGGATGAAATCGGTTCTCGGACAAGGGGATACGCAGATTTGGCTTTCCGGCTTTGCCAATGCGCGGATGCAAAGCACTCGCTACAAGGCAATTTGGAGAAGTACGCTACTGAATAAGGCCGGCAAGACACTTTTGGATAGCTTTGTCGTCACACTCATTCCGCCGGAAGTGCCGACAAGCCCCGAGGAGTTTTCCGACTCGGTGTCGGCCTGTCAGGAATTAATCGAGTGGCTCGAGGGGGACCTCGCGCGCGGAGTTTTATAAGATGCAAGAAGCCATCACGCCGGGTCGCATTGATTTACTCCTTGAAAAGCTCACACGAGACCGTGTCGGACGTAAGACCAAGATGCAGTGCAAGGTGTGTTGGTACGTCTACGACCCGGCACTCGGGTGCGAAGAAATGGATGTGCCGCCCGGAACGCCGTTTAACGAACTCCCGGCGTATTTCGTGTGCCCGGACTGCGGCAATCCCGTCACCTCGTTTATCCCGCTCCCCGATTCCGAGCAAGAGCCTTAAGTTCGGTCCGGGCATTGTCTGCGGTATCTTTTGGACACACGATGCCGTGGCCCCGGGTCAAGAGGCCGCTCGTACTTTTGGCGTTAGCGGTAATAATCAAATGCTCCGATGCGCCCCGGCACAAGCGTGGATTTTTCCGACTGGTATCCCGGAATGCCTTCCTCAAGCGTCGATAAGGGGCTCGAGCCGATGCCGCCTAAGCCGCGCAATTCAAGCTGCACGAAGTAACGCATTTCGTATTTGTCGGTGCTTGTAACGTAGCGCTGTCCGACAAGGCGTAGCGTCCAGCAGTCGGCGTTGTATTCCAAACCGACGAGGGCTTCGATCCAGCGCTTCTTTAAAAGCGAATAATTCAAACGCGAGAGCGCATACAAGTTGCCTGCAATCGGCCACTGGGCCGAAAAATCCAATTGCTTAAAGTTAAGATCGGATTTCGGATTTCCGTCGACATAGTTGTAGCGGTAGTAAAGGCCGACGACACTCATGGGTTTGGGTTGCCACCTCAAACCGGCACTGGCACGATTCAGGGTTTTTCTATCGTAGTTATATTGCGCAAAGCCTGTGACGGTCAAACTCTTAAAGAGCTTGGCACCGACACTGGCTAAAAGGTCGGCCTTGCGGTTGGGCAAATCGGTACGCTTGCCGTTGTAGCCGATTTGTGTGTCACTTAAATAAAACCGTTGACCGACGGCAGCTCGGAAAAGTTCGCTTCCCGTGGTGTCCTCAAGAAACCGTGTCGTCAGAGCCGTCGTAACGTGATTGGCCTCATTGATTCTATCGTACCCGGACCACGTGTTTTCCGTAAAAATCTGCGCAAAGTTCATGTCCGAGAGGCTCGAATCGAAAACCGGAATCTCGCTTTGATCTTCGTAGGGAATGTAGGCGTAGAAAAGCCGCGGCTCCAGAGTTTGGGTTAGGGCCCGATTGTCAAGTGTCAGAGTGCGCTCGAACGTCAGTCCCGCATCGGCCGAGAAAATCGGAAGGATACGCGAGGGGTGTTTGTCTCCGTCGGTGTGGACGGGGTCGTCTAAGTTGTACCACGTTCCGATGATCTGGGCTTTGGGCGTAAAGAACCAACCGGCGCCGCGAAGCGGATAGGAAACGGTCTGATCGAAAACGAATCGGTCGCCTTCTAACTGTTTCGGATGCCGAAACCGCGTGAGATCAATTTCCGTTGTCAGTTCAAACCCATCTAGGTCGGCCACGTATCCGGAAAGCGTAATCTGAGGAACCTTTTCGTACGGCTTGCTTGTCGTCGTACCGCGCACGTCAAGTGCCTGATTTTTACGAATGCTGATTTGGCCGTTGACGTACTTGCGCGAGAAGTTGACCCAGAAGTCTTCGGTTAAAACCGAGTCGGAGTCGTCTCGAAGACTGTTACCGAAGTCAGCATTAAAGTTATCGTCGGAAATGCGATTGTAGTCGATACCGTAACCGATTCCGGCTGTGTTACCCGATAACTTAGCCGTCACGCCCCAGCGCGCTCCGGTCGGCGCATCTTTTGACGAATCGTGCGGCAGATAGTCGCCGATGACCTGTGCGGAAAAGTCTCGTGTCAACAGGCGGATATCGTTTCCGAGCATGACGCCGGCTTTACTCATAAGGCGCGGTGTAATCGTGTAGTCGTAGTTGGGAGCGATGTTCCAATAGTAGGGAATCGAAACATCGAGACCGCGCGTTTTACTCACCGAAAGACTCGGGACTAAAAAGCCGCTTTGGCGCTTCCCGGCCGCCGGGAACGTGAACCAGGGAACGGCAAATACAGGGACTCCGGCCAGCTTTAAAACGGCATTTCTTCCGTATCCGGATTGGTCGTACTCATCGAGCGTTAATTTATCGAGCTCAATCCACCAACTGTCATCGCCCTTGCGGCACGTGGTAATCAGGGAGTTATCCAAATCGGTTGTTTCCCCGGACTGAAAACGCACGCAGGATGCCTCACCGCGCAGACGATTGGGCGCAAATTCAAATTCGGCTTCTTGCGTTTGTCCGGTTTTCGAATCCAAGTGGTAGAAAATCTCCGGGGACCGTAACGTCAGACCCGAGCGCGACAGTTCCGCATTGCCCGTTCCTTGGACTAAATCTTCGAACTGGGTATAAACAATCTTGTCGGCTTTGATGACCGACCCCGCACGACGAAGCTCCGCTTCGCCCTTTAAAACGATTTGCGTTTCGGGTGACCCGCTGATTTCGTGGGCAAACACCACGGCGGCACTATCCTCATCGCTTTGCGCCGGTTCAAGCCGAACGGCGCTGATCCACGGGGTGCGCGGGGCATCTCCTGCCGTCGCGGTTTTGAGCGGAGGCGGGACCGATAAGTCGGTATCGGCAGCGCCGGCAACAAAAGGAAGAGCCGTGACAACGGCAGTTGCCAAGGCCAAGAGGCGCTTGTGCGGGGGCTTCCGAAACATAAACACGTTATAGTTCGTAAAATGGAAATCCGAATAGGCGGATTATAGGCAAGGCGCCTTCGAAAACGGGGAGCTAAAAGGGTTTGAGGACGATTATGGAAAAAGCAGATACGCGTTTGGATGCATTGCGCATGTGGCTGACGCCGTTGGTGCCCGGTTACGGATTGATTCTTGAATCCTTGGTGCCGGCAAGTGCCGATGCCAGTTTTCGGCGGTACTTTCGCCTTGCGTCCGACTCCGGGACAACGTACATCGTTATGGATGCACCCCCGGAAAAAGAGGCCGTCGGCCCGTATCTGAAAGTCCAGTCGCTCATGCGCGAGGCCGGTTTGAACGTTCCCGTTATTTACGAAAAAAACGAAGTAACCGGCTTTATTCTCATGAGCGATTTGGGAAAAAAGACGTATTTGGATGTTTTAACGGTTGACAATGCCCCGGTCCTTTTTGACGGCGCCGTCGATGAACTCATTTCCTGGCAAAAAGCCACGCGGCCCGGCGTTTTGCCGCCCTATGATGAGGCGGTTCTTCGCCGGGAACTCAAGTTATTTCCGGACTGGTACATTACGCGCCATCGTGGCTACACGATGACGGAAAAGGATAAGGCCGAATTAGAAACGGTTTTCTCACGCCTTGTGGCCGACAATCTTTCCGTGAGTTCCGTTTATGTACACCGCGACTATATGCCGCGCAATCTGATGGCCACTGACGGCAATCGCCCCGGTGTCATTGATTTTCAGGATGCCCTAACCGGACCGATTACCTACGATATTGCCTCTCTTATGCGGGATGCCTTTGTCAGTTGGCCTGAAGAATTTGTCTTGGATATGACAATTCGCTATTGGGAAAAGGCGCGTCGAGCCAAGCTTGCTGTCCCAGAGGACTTCGGAGACTTCTGGCGCCATGTCGAATGGATGGGACTGCAACGGCACTTAAAAGTGCTCGGAATCTTTGCGCGGATTTACTACAGAGACGGAAAGTCCAAATACCTTGCGGACACGCCGCGCTTTATCGAATACGTTCGGCGCACGGCCAATCGGTACGCCGAACTCAAAGTCCTGAATCGCCTTTTAGACCGTTTTGAGCCGATAAAGACCGCTCAGGCCGTCACGTTCTAGGAGGCGTTGTGAAAGCGCTGATTCTTGCGGCCGGTCGCGGATGCCGTTTGCGTCCTTTAACGGACACAACGCCTAAGCCCTTGCTACCGGTGTCTGATTTTCGTCTTTGTGATTGGCAACTGGCTGCCTGCCTAAGGGCCGGCATCACCGATGTTGTGATGAATACGGCGTACCTGTCATCGGCCTTTGAGTCGATTCCGGCCGAGTATGCTGCCAAGGGGCTACGCATTGTGTTAAGTCGCGAGGGTACAACGCAAAGCGACGCCTTGGAAACGCTCGGCGGCATCGTCAAAGCGTTGCCGCTTTTAACCGACGGCACGGAGCCCTTTTTAGTTTTAGCAGGCGACATTGCGCACGACTTTGATTTGCGTCTTTTAATACGAAAGCGCCGGGACCTTATCGTAGGTGACATCGATGCCTCTCTTGTGGTCGTCCCGAATCCGAGTTACCACACCTCGGGCGACCTAGATTTTGCGCCGGACGGGCGGGTTCTTCCGGGGATCGGACCTTATACGTACGCGTGTCTTGCCGTTGTATCTCCTCGGATTTTTAACGGGTTGGAACCTGTGCGTGCCAAGCTTTTTCCCTGGCTTTGGCAGTTTCGCGTAACGGCTCAAATTCACCGCGGGTTTTGGAGTAACGTCGGAGACACGGCCGAATATAAGGCCCTTTGCGGCAATCGTAAGGCGTTTTTCTTTGCTAAGTTTTCGCAACAAGGATAATCGATGGTTTCTTTTGAAGAACGCTTTGAAGCACTCGCGCGTCTGCACGGTGCTCAAGGAATTGAAAAACTGCGCCGGGCTCACGTACTTGTCATCGGAGTCGGCGGCGTCGGCTCTTGGGCTGCCGAGGCGATGTGTCGAAGCGCCGTCGGCTTTTTGCACTTAATTGACATGGACACGGTGGCCGTCAACAACACGAATCGGCAGTCCGAGGCTTTGGTCGGTACGTACGGATGTGCGAAAGTGGATGTTTTATCTCAAAGACTGCGGCTGATTAATCCGGATGCCGATGTCAAGGTAAGTTGTCTGCGCGTGACAAGTGAAAACGTCGCGCAGTTAATTCCGCCGGGTGCCTTTGTTCTCGAATGCGTCGATGACGTCGATGCTAAGGCGGCCATCGTCTGCGAGGCGAAACGCAAAGGCGCCTATGTCGTTACCTCGGGCGGCGCGGGCGGCAGGTGTGATTCGACACAAATACGCCTTGCGGATTTAACGCAAGTGACCGGAGATCCCCTGTTATCGAAATTGCGTTACACCTTGCGCAAACGCCACGGTTTCCCGGCCGGATCCGGCAAACGCTCCGAACCTTTCGGTATCCCGGCGGCCTTTTCTTCGGAGACGATGGAGCAAGGCGAGGGTGGTACGTTCGGCACCTCGATGGCCGTGACGGCCGCAATGGGAATGGCTGTTGCCGGTGCCGCATTGAGCGCGATTACGAAAGGAGACAAAGCGTGAAGACCCTCAAAGAAAACATCGCGACGTTTAAAAGTCTGACGGGAGCTACTCTCCCCGTGATGAATGCCCCGATGGCCGGCCTGACAACCCCCGAGATGGTTGTAGCCGTCAGTAGCGCCGGGGGACTCGGCGTTTTGGCCGGCGACTTCCTTGAGGCCGGTGAGATTACTTCGGCCGTCGCTGCCGTGCGCGCTCAAACGGACCGTCCTTTTGCCGTCAATTTACGCATTCCTTCTTCGGCTCAGAAGAGCGATTGTGCGCCGCTTGCGGCTTCTCTTGAGGCATTACGCCGAGAGCTCGGGTGTACCGAAACGCTGTCGCTTCCAGATTTCGAGGCGCAATTCCAGGCCGTTCTTGAGGCCGATGTTCCCGTCGTCCGCGTTTGTTTCGGGGGATTCCGCGAGATTTATGCCGACAAGCTCAAAGCGCAAGGCGTGCGCATCATCGGCGCGGCAACAACGCTAAGGGAAGCCAAAGTTCAGCGCGCAGCCGGTGTCGATGCCGTTGTTGTTCAGGGTTCGGAAGCCGGCGGTCCTCGCCTTTCGTTTGAAAGCTCGGAAGAAGATGCCGTAGGTCTTCTGAGTCTCATCGGACCGGCAAGCCGGGCAACGGGGCTTCCCATTGTTGCGGCAGGCGGCATTGTCACGGGGCGTCAGATGGCCTCTTGCCTTGTGGCAGGTGCCTGTGCCGTGGAAGTGGGAACGTACCTGGTAAGAACGGAGCAAAGCACGTTGCATGAAGCCTATCGCACGGCCATGGAATTTGCCTGTGATACCGATGCACGTCTCACGCGCCTTATTTCCGGACGCCTGACGCGAGCCTTACCCGGAGCCCTTTTTCAGGCACTTAAAGACGCAGGGATCGAGGCGCTTGCCTATCCGGCGCATCTGATGGCCATGCGTCCGATTTATCGGGCCGCCGCCCGATGCGGGCGAGACGATTTACTCCCATTATGTTGCGGTCAGAGCATACCGCTCGGTGTTCCGACCGATGCTGCCCAAGCGCTTGCCGTACTAATCGGCGATTGCCGTGCCGTTTTGCAGGAGGTTCTATGAGAGCTCTGATTGTTGTCGATGTTCAAAATGATTTTTTGCCGGGCGGGTCGCTTGCCGTGGCAGGAGGTGATGCGGTCATTGACCCTATTAATCGCTTGATTAAGGCGTTTTCTGAGGCCCGTGACGTTGTCGTTTGCACGGCCGATTGGCATCCGGCCAATCACATCAGTTTTGCTGCAAGCCATGCCGGAAAAAAGGTCGGTGATGAGTTGGACGTTTCGTACGGCAAACAGCGCCTCTGGCCCGTGCATTGCGTTGCCGGAACTCAGGGGGCGGCATTTTCTTCCGCGCTTTTATCCGATAAGGCCGATGTTCTGGTGCGAAAAGGCATGCGACGCGATTGCGACAGTTACTCGGGCTTTATGGAAGCAGACCGATTAGGGAAAACGGGCCTTGCCGGGTATTTAAAAGAGCGCGGAGTCGACTCTGTTGCCGTTTGCGGATTGGCTACGGATTTTTGCGTTTCGTGGACGGCGCTCGATGCCGCAGCCGCCGGTTTTAAAACGGTCATTGTGACGGATGCAAGCCACGCCATCGATGTCGCAGGGTCGCTTGCGGCAGCTCGCGAGTCGTGGGAAAAAGCGCAGATTTGCCAAGTGACTGTCTGCGATCTTCTGAAGTAAAGTTCCCGGTTGTCGAAAATGCTCCGACGGGCACCGACCTCTCCGTCCTGTGCCCGTCAGGTAAACGACAACGCTATCGGACGATAAAAAGCGGAACGCTTCCTTGAGCAGCCACACGCATGACCACGGATCCGGCGAAGGCCGATTCCACATTCGAGCGCCCGTGGCTCCCCATGACAAGCAAATCAAGCCGTTCCTCAAGGGCGTATTTGGCGATTTCATCGCCGGCATTGCCTTGTAGCATGACCTCTTGAACGTTCCCGAGCTTGGCAAACGATTTGCGAAGCGGATCCATGACGTTCTCAAAGGCCTGTAGCTCGAGTTCCTTACCGCCGGCTTCACTTAAAAGAGCGGCTTGTGCCAGTCCGGCCGTGCGACCTGAGGCGGCAAGAGAGGCAGCTCCCAAGGCGCCGAACATAAAGTCATCGGCACTACGCGACACATAAATCGCGCGGAATTGGCAGTTTTCCGGGAATAGCTTCCTGTTGGCCGTGAGATACTCAATCAAGCGCTCGGAGCGCTCGGATTCGTCGACGGCAATCCCGATTTTCGTCAATGTCTTTTTGATACTGCACGGAGCACGAACAATGAGAACCGGAGTTGTTGTTTTTGCGAGAACGCCGATGGTAACCGATCCGAAAAACAAGGTCTCGAGCGCTGTCAGGCCTCGCGAACCCATGAGCACGTAGGTCGCATCGATTTGAGTAGCTTTCTCGGCAATCTTTTCAGCCGGGGTCCCGACGGCCCAAGATGTAATGGGATCGATACCGGCCTTTTGAAGTGTCTCGGCGGCGGGCGCAAGAATACTTTGAGCAAAGCTCTTGAAACGTTCGGTTCCGGCCGCTCCGAGTCGCATGAGTACTTCGTTCGGCAAGCTCGGTTCAATGACGGTAAATAGGGTCACTTCGGGTTTTTCGGACGCCTCGGCCACAACGCTCGTGAGAAAGTCCAAAACATTACTCGCATAACGGCTGTTATCGATGGCAACGAGAATCTTTTTCATAGATGTCTCCCAAGAAAAATCGGCATCGGCCTTGCCTTAGGGCTTGCTTACAACTGATTTTAATGCGCGTCTTGCCGATCAGAGCGCACCAAAAGCCTTTTTTTCCTGAAAAGGGCCTGTTGTCCGTTGCTCTTGCCGCGGAAATAGCGGGGGCCAAAGATGCCCGTTTTTTAGGCATCTGGGTTAAAATATCATTCTCTTGTATCAGTCATAATCCAATTGTATCTCGGTCATGCGGATCGGCCCCTACTGCCTTGAAAACCCCGTCATTCTTGCTCCGATGGCCGGCGTTGCCGATGCCGCCTTCCGCAAGATTTGTCTTCAATGCGGCGCGGGCATGGCTGTCGGTGAAATGGTCTGTAGCGATTTCAATTTACGAGGGACGGCCAAGTCGGAAAGTCGCTTTCGGACAGACTCTGCCGAGTCGATTCCGGTCGTGCAGCTTTTGGGGGCAGACCCGGAGGCGATGGCCGATGCGGCGCGCTATGCAACGTCGTGCGGGGCCAAAATCGTGGACATTAATTTCGGGTGTCCGACACGCATTGTTTGCGGTAAGGCCTGTGGATCGGCCTTAATGGCCGATGTGGATTTGGCCGAACGTATTTTGCAAGCTGTTCGGGATGCGGTTTCGGTCCCCGTGACCGTTAAAATGCGCCTGGGGTGGGATCAAAACCATATTACGGTGTTTGAACTCGCACATGCGGCACAGAACATCGGCTTTGCGGCTGTGACGGTGCATGCCAGAACGCGGCAGGCACGCTTTTCCGGGCCGGTTGACTATGCGGCGATTGCGCGTCTTGCCGGGGAATTATCGATTCCCGTCATCGCCAACGGCGATATTGATTCGTCTGAAAAAGCCGTTCGTGTTTTGCGCGAAACGGGTGCGGCGGCCGTGATGATCGGGAGAGCCAGTCTCGGTGCGCCGTGGCTTTTCGGACAGGTCGCCGAGGCTTTGTCCGGGCGCCCTGTCACGCCGATTTCACGGGCGGCGCGACGTGATATTGTGTTACGGCATTTTGATGAGCATATGCGGCAGGCTACCGTGAGCCGAACCAAGGCTGTATTCTCGTTTCGCAAACACGCGGTACGGTATGTGTTGCCGCTTGAGCAGGGACAGGAAAAAGTGCGGCGCATTCTCGATACGAGCGATGAACAGGTCGTACGGGAACTCCTGTCGGAATTTTTGGGTGACACACCATGACGGAAACGGAAAAAAAACAGGATTTTCTCGAGCAAGACGAGCTAGCGCGTCTTGTCGTTTCGCGTGTGGAAGACTACGTGAGGGATTTGGACGGAGCCGAGGGATTGCCGATTCACGGCATGATTGTGGCTGCCGTTGAGCGACCTTTGTTTCGCTGGGCGATGAACAAAGCCGGGCAGAACCAAAAGCTCGCCGCAAAGATTTTAGGAATCAATCGAAATACGCTACACAAGAAACTGCGCGAGCAAGGTTTTTGGAATGCGTCTTAATTGGAGGAAGCAGCACTATGCGTAAGCAAGCACTCATCAGCGTTTCGGACAAGACGGGCGTTGCCCAGTTTGCCCGAGAGCTCGTTAATCTCGGGTACCATATTTTGTCGACGGGAGGAACGGCAAAACTCCTTACATCCGAAGGCATTGTCTGTCAGGAAGTGGCCGATTACACCGGGTTTCCGGAGATGCTTGACGGGCGAGTCAAGACCCTTGACCCGCACATTCATGCGGGCATTTTGGCGCGTCGCCCCGTGCCCGAACACATGGCCGCATTGGCCGAGCACGGCATCGAGCCGATTGATATTGTCTGCGTGAATTTGTATCCGTTTGAGCAGACGATTGCCAAGCCTGATTGCACGTTCGAATTGGCGGTCGAAAATATCGATATCGGCGGCCCGACGATGATTCGTGCAGCGGCGAAAAATCACGAATCCGTGACGGTTCTTGTCGATCCGTCCGATTACGCCCGTGTCATTGAAGAACTCAAAGCCACAGGGACCGTGAGCGACGCAACGCGCCTTGAGCTTGCCAAGAAAGTCTTTGCCCACACGGCGCGCTACGATGCGGCCATCAGCAATTACTTAACAAGTCTTGACGAGCAAAAGAAGCGTACCAAGAAGTTCCCCGATGTCTTTACGCGTCAGTGGGTCAAGGTTCAGGATATGCGCTACGGTGAAAACCCCCATCAGGCGGCGGCGTTTTATCGCGAACATGTCGTTGCGCCGGGTCTGTTGGCCGGTTATACGCAGTTACAAGGGAAAGAGCTTTCCTACAACAACATTTCCGATAGCGATGCGGCTTGGGAAGCCGTCCGAAGCTTTTCAGCGCCGGCATGCGTGATTATGAAGCACGCCAACCCCTGCGGAGCGGCAATCGGAGCGAGCGTTTTCGAGGCCTACAAGAAGGCGTTTTCTTGCGACTCCAAGAGCGCATTCGGCGGCATTATTGCGTTTAACCGCCCCGTTGATGCGGCAACGGCTGAAGAAATCTCCAAACAGTTTGCCGAAGTGATTATTGCGCCGACCTATGAAGCCGATGCCGTGACGGTCTTCAGTCGCAAAAAGAACCTGCGTCTTTTGACGGTCGCAAACGGCGCCTCGCACAACGACTACGACTTTAAGCGCGTCGGCGGCGGACTTTTGGTCCAGACGCCCGACACGCAACTGTGCGCGGAAAGCGAGTTGAAGGTCGTGACGAAAAAGCAACCCACGTCCGCACAGATTGCCGATATGATGTTTGCCTGGAATATCGCTCGCTTTGTCAAATCCAACACCATCGTGTACGCCCGAGACGGGATGACGCTCGGTGTGGGTGCCGGACAGATGAGCCGCGTGGACTCGGCCAAGATTGCTGCGATGAAAGCCGATGAATTCGGGCATTCGCTTGCCGGGTGCGCGGTTGCCAGCGATGCGTTCTTCCCGTTCCGCGACGGCTTGGATGTTGTGATCGATCATGGTGCCACGTGCGTGATTCAGCCGGGCGGATCGATTCGCGATGCCGAAGTCATTGCAGCGGCCGATGAACGCGGTATCGTGATGGTCTTTACCGGAGAGCGGCATTTCCGTCACTAATTTTTTCGAACGAGGAACGAGTATGAGTCCCATTTGCTGCGTCAGCCGTCGCAGGGTTTTAGCCGGGGCCGGCGCGCTCGGGGCGGCGGCTTTTGCACCTGCGGCGTTTTCGCAGTTGCAGATTCAGATCACGGGGGTCGGAGCGAACCGTATTCCGCTTGCGCTGCAGCCGATGAACGGCACCGCGCAGGCCCAAATCGATGTCTACTCCGTTGTGGCTTCCGATTTGGAGCGCACCGGATCGTTTCGGTTAATCGGCGTGACCGAAGAAGCCACGCCCGAGCTTTCCGTTCGTCCGGACTTTTCTCATTGGCAGGAAGTCGGTGCCACGGTCTTTGCTACCGGCAGTATTGTGCAGATGGCCGACGGTAGGTACGATATTCGGTATCGGCTCTTTGATTCGATTAAAACCGAAGACCCGATCGATCAGGCCGATTTTTTCGTCCCCGGACGGCAGCTTCGGCTCTGTGCGCACCGCATCGCCGATCGAATCTATTCGAAACTGACGGGAAACGGGGCGATGTTTGCCTCGCGCCTTTCATACGTCGTTCAGCATGCCTCGGACAATTTCGAACTCATCGTCGCCGATAGTGACGGCGCCAATCCGCAACCGGCATTGCGCAGTCGCGAACCGATTATTTCGCCGGCGTGGTCTCCGGACGGTATGAAATTGGCGTACGTGTCGTTTGAAGAAAAAAAACCGGTTGTCTACGTGCACACGGTTGCAACCGGTAAGCGCCGTGTCATTGCCAATTTCCGCGGGAACAATTCGGCTCCGGCCTTTAGTCCTGACGGTAAGATGCTTGCCCTCGCGCTTTCGCGCGACGGGTTTACACAGATTTATCTTATCGGAGCGGACGGCACGGGGGTCAGGCGCTTTACGCGGTCGCTCGCGATTGATACGGAACCCGTGTTTTCCGTTGACGGACGCTATGTGTATTTCACAAGTGACCGAGGAGGGTCGCCGCAGATTTATCGGCAGACCGTCGATACGGACGAGGTCGAGCGCGTGACGTTTGCAAGCGACTATGCTGTCAGTCCGAGCATCAACCCGCAGGGGACGCATTTGGCATACGTGACACGGGTAAACGGACGGTATCGAGTCGCTCAAATGGAAATTGCCACCGGTCAGGAGGTGATTTTGTCGGGCACCGATGCTGACGAAAGTCCGTGCTATTCGCCGAATGGTCGCATGATTGTGTATGCCACGGAAGTCGGTCGACGCGGCGTTTTGGCCACCGTCAGTGTAGACGGCGCCGTCAGCTCGCGTCTTTCGGGGTCCTCGGGCGATATTCGGGAGCCGACATGGAGCCCGCTGATTCCCGACTAGGGTAGGGGCGTTTTTAACAGGATTAACGATAGGGACAAGGCCGATTGTTTTTTACCGGTTTTTCCATCAATCACGGAGATAAAAGTGAAGAAAATTTCTTGTATTGCCGCGCTTTGCGCCGCCTTTGTTTTAGCCGGATGCTCGAGTGTGAGCTTGGACGAATCGGCTAAGGAAGGAACAACTCAGAGCGGTCGGTACGCCACGTCGACCGATGCAATCACGCCTGAGGCCCTAGCGGCCGACAAGAGCGTGTACTTTGATTTTGATAGCTACACGGTTCAGTCGCGCTACTACTCGACGATCGATCGCCAGGTACGTGCCATGCGTGCCAATCCCAAGCTAATTGCCCGCATTGAAGGCAATACCGACAGCCGCGGTAGCCGAGAATACAACTTGGCACTCGGACAAAAGCGTAGCGAGGCCGTCAAGGGTCTGATGCAGATTCGCGGCATTGCGCCCAATCGCTTAGAGGCCGTCAGTTTCGGCCGCGAACGCCCTGTCGATCGCGGTGAAAACGAACAGGCTTGGGCGAAGAATCGCCGCGCCGATATCGTCGTTTCCCACTAGCGAGAGAATCGATGTTTACGCCGTTACTTTCTCGGGCCGTCTTGGTCTCGTCGGTCTTTGCCGCTCTTTTAGGGGTCTCGGGTGTCTCGTCGGCTTTTTCCGACGATGAGGCGCGCCGTGCGATTTTGGATTTGCGTGAGAAACTCAATGTGACGCAAAGTTCACAACTTGAGCTTCTCGGTCGCATCGATCAGTTGCAAGAGCAAAACGCCGAAATGACCGGCAAGGTGGAAAAACTCACGCACCAAATCGGGCTGACGCAAAAGGCCTCTCGGGATTTGTTCATGAGTTTGGACAAACGCCTGGCTGCTTTGGAGTCGCACGTTGAAAAAGACGAAAACGGGCAGTCTTTTACGGTTGTTCCGGAAGAAAAGCGCCGTTATGACTTGGCTTTGGAGCTTTTCTCCGAAGGCTTATACGAAGAGAGTCAAAAGCTTCTTGAGTCACTTGCGACGGATTATCCGAAGTCCGGTTACATGGCCGATACCTTGTACTGGCTCGGTTGTGCGTATTACGTGCAAAACAAAATGAGCGAAGCGGCTTCGGCGCAAAAAAAGCTCGTGGCACGTTTCCCGAAGAGTTCTCGTGTCCCCGAGGCATTACTCTCGCAGGCGGCAGCCGAGGAGCGTTTGGGAAACAGCACATCGGCGCGCTCGCTGTTAAACACTGTCGTCCAAAAGTATCCGGGCACGGAATCGGCGAAGACAGCCGAGCAGCGCATAAAGGCTTTGGGACCGGCTCCGAAAGCGGCTCCGAAGAAAAAAGTGCCCGCCAAGAAATAACGTGACGCAAGAAAGCGAAAACTCCCTTCGGGAAGCGGATCTCGGACAAACGACATCGGGGGCAACACCCGATGTCGTGGACGGGGTTGCGATTGCCAAACTGTACGGGGAGCCTCTTTTTAAGGTTCCGGACGGCCTGTATATCCCGCCCGATGCCTTGGAAGTGTTCCTGGAAAGTTTCGAAGGGCCGCTCGATTTGCTCCTGTACCTCATTCGCAAGCAAAAGTTTGACGTGATGAACGTGCCGATGGCGCTGGTTACCGAGCAGTACATGGGCTACGTTGAGCTTATTCGGAAATCGAACTTGGAATTGGCGGCCGAGTATCTGGTGATGGCCGCGTGCCTTATGCAAATCAAGAGCCGTTTGCTTTTACCGGTCACGCGTGCCGATGACGATGAGGAAGTCGAAGATCCTCAGGCCGAACTGGCGCGTCGACTTTTGGAGTATGAGAAGATGAAATTGGCGGCTGTGGAACTCGATCGGATTCCGAGAAACGGGCGCGATTTCTGGCGTGCTTTTGTGTTAATCGAGCAGACACAAAATAAGATTTTGCCGGACGTATCATCCGAAGAGCTTGCCCGTGTCTGGCAGGAAGTGCTCGCACAGGCGCAGCTTCGCGGCAATCACACGATTTCCCGACAGGAACTTTCGGTGCGCGAATTCATGTCCAATATTTTGCGGCGTCTCGGTCAAAGTCCGATTGTGGAATTTCGGGAACTTTTTAAGACGGGGTGCGGCATCGAAGTGGCCATTGTCAATTATTTGGCCATTTTGGAACTGGCGAAAGACGGGCTTGTGCGCATCACACAGGCCGTGCCGTTTGCACCTCTTTATGTTGCAAGAAGCGAGGTGCTTACATGAGTTGCCGATACTGCGCCGAATACATTCGTCGAGCCGATTGCCGAGTGAAGAACTTCCGTGCGGCTTGCCGAATTCTCAAGTTGAACCCGGATAAGAAAGAAGACGAGGAAGCTATCGTCAAAGCCTTGGCCGGCATCGGGCAATTCGGATCGATTCGTCTGGCGCGTCGCTTTCCGTGGGTGACCGATGAGTCGGAGTTTCACTTGGTGACGATTGCAGGCCTTCACTTTTACTGGATGCTTTTGGATGCCTGGGAAGACATCCGTTTGCAGGAAGCGAAAAAAGCATCCGAAACAAAACAGGCCTAGTCGCCTTTGCAAGGCGATTGAGCGCTATTCGAGATTTTGAATCTGCTCGCGCATTTGCTCGACCGTTAATTTCATCGTCAAAGAGGCATCGGTCATTTCAATGGATGCGGCCTTCGAACCCAAAGTGTTGGCTTCCCGGTTCATCTCCTGCATCAGGAAATCGAGTTTGCGCCCGACGGCACCCCCTGCTAAAAGAGTGCGCCGCGTTTCGTTCGTGTGGGTCAAAAGACGGTTCATTTCTTCGTCCACGTCCATTTTGAGGGCGTAAAGCGTCAATTCCGTCTGAATGCGCTCATTGATATCTTCTTTCGTTAGTCCCGAGACACTCGAAAGCGGCTCTTGCAAGGCCGTGCGCAGGCGCTCCTGCATTCGTCCTTTTAAACAGGCAAGAATCTGCGGCAATTTCGGACGCAACGTGTTGATAACCGCATCAATGGTATCGCAGTAGTCGGCAAGGACTTTCGAAAGTGCTTTTCCTTCGCGCGCGCGAGCGGCCGTAAACGCATGAAGGGCTTTGTCGACAACGGCCATCACGTCGGCTTTGAGTTTCTCGTCGTCAATCGGAGCCCCGACAACTACGCCGGGATAGGCCAAGATTTCCATGACGCTTAAAGGAGCGGCACTCGGAAGTGTCTCATGAATCTGATCTTGCAGGGTGCGTAGGTTTTCAACCGATGCCTTGTCGATTTTGCTCCCGGCGGCTAAGGTGCCGGTTTTTAGGGAAATGCGGCATTCGAGTTTCCCGCGACGAACGTGACTGCGAAGGGCGTCCCGAACGAGCGGATCTAAGGTGTGCAACTCATCGCAGATTCGCAGCGTCAAATCGAGAAAGCGGGAGTTCACGCAGCGGATTTCAACCGTGACAAGACCTAAGTCGGTTTCGCCTTGTGTGATGGCGTACCCGGTCATCGAAAGAACATCGGACATGAGAAATTTCCTTTTTTGACCGCAGCCGTTCGTCGGAAACTTGTCGGCCGCAGAAGTTCACATTTTAAGGCGTTCTACCGCGCTAAGGGCTTTCGGGGCCATAAGTGTCCTATCCTATAATGCGAAAAACGATTTGAAAGGATGGCTTTTATGCCGATGCGTCACGACGGTCGGGCCGCCGACCAATTGCGTCCGATGAACATGACTCGGGGATTTACCAAACACGCCGAAGGCAGTGTTTTGATTGCGTGCGGACAAACACGGGTCATTTGTACAGCCAGTGTTGTTCCCGGTGTTCCGAAATTCTTAGAAGGGCAGGGCCAAGGGTGGGTTACGGCCGAATACGGGCTCTTGCCGCGCTCGACGACCACGCGCTGTGACCGCGAAGCCGTCAAGGGCAAGCAAACCGGTCGCACGCAGGAAATTCAACGACTGATCGGGCGGAGCCTACGCGCGGTGGTCGATCGGCGAAAAATCGACGGTTACACCATCAAGATTGACTGCGATGTCATCGATGCCGACGGCGGGACGCGGTGCGCATCGGTCAGCGGGTCCTATGTGGCTTTGGCCGATGCCGTTTCCTGGATGCTTCGAAACGGGAAAATCACGTCAAACCCGCTACGCGATTCGGTTTGTGCCGTGAGCGTGGGCATCAGTGACGGGGTTCCGGTGATTGATTTTGACTACGTTGAAGATAGTTCGAGTGACACGGACATGAACGTTGTGATGACGGGCTCGGGGCGCTACGTGGAAATTCAGGGGACGGCCGAAGGCGAGCCTTTCTCGGGCGAGGATTTAACCGCGCTTTTGGCATTAGCCAAATCCGGGTGTCAAACGATTACCGCACTGCAAAAACGTGCTTTAGCCGAGTAAATCACCATGCAAAAAACACTGGTTTTAGCTTCCAACAATCCCGGAAAACTGCGGGAATTTAATGCGATGTTTTCCGAAAAAGCAATTCGTATCGTCGGACAGGGCAGTATGGGCGTAAAAGCATGCGAAGAGCCCTACCACACGTTCCTGGAAAATGCCCTTGCTAAGGCGCGCAATGCCGCACGCGAAAGCGGACTGCCGGCTTTGGCCGACGATTCGGGGATTACGGCCAATGCATTAAACGGGGAGCCCGGCGTGTTTTCGGCGCGCTATGCGGGAGCCGATTGCGATGACAAAGCCAATAACGCCAAGCTTGTGGCGGCCTTAAAAGATAAGACCGACAAGCGGGCGCACTACACGTGTGTGTTGGTAGCACTCCGTTACGCGGACGATCCCGAGCCGATTGTCATCGAGGCGCATTGGAACGGCGAGATTGTTTCCGAGCCTCGCGGCACGGGCGGATTCGGGTACGACCCGTATTTTTATTTGCCTGAATTCGGGAAAACAGCTGCCGAACTTACGGCAGAGGAAAAAAATGCCGTCAGTCATCGCGGGAAAGCCCTGCGCGCCATGCTCAAAACCATCGGGGAGCGATGGGGTTGGTAGCGCTTGCTCTGTACGTGCACTGGCCCTGGTGCGTGCACAAGTGCCCGTATTGTGACTTCAATTCTCGCGGCGGCTTGTTTCGTATCGATGAGGGTCGATACATCGCCGCACTTTTAAGGGACTTAAGTCAGACCTCTTGCAACGCTTTGCGCCCTGTCACAAGTGTTTTTTTCGGGGGCGGAACACCGAGTTTGATGACCGAAGATGGCTTTGATGCCTTAATGCGCGGCATTCGGGAGCGCGTTGACCTGGTCGACGACGTCGAAGTGACACTTGAGGCAAATCCGGGTACCGTGACCGAAGAAAAGCTTGCTGCATTTGCACGCTCGGGTGTCACGCGCCTTTCCTTAGGGGTGCAAAGCTTTAACGAAGCGTCGCTTTCTTTTCTCGGACGCATTCATACGGCTCGCCAAGCGCGCGAAGCCGTTACGTGGGCTAAAAACACCTTTGCGCACGTCAATATCGACATGATGTATGCCTTAGTCGGGCAGACGCTTGCCGATCTTCGGGAAGATGCCGAACAGGCTGTAAGCTTTAACACGGATCATCTTTCGTACTATGAACTGACGATTGAGCCGGGAAGTGTCTTTTTCAAGCGACCGCCCGAGGGTTTGCCTGATGCCGATACGGCAAGCGACATGGCCGAGTGCATTCAGAACATCACACATCAGGCGGGATTTGACCACTACGAAGTTTCCGCGTACGCCAAAGTAGGCTCTCGGTGCCGCCATAACCTGACGTATTGGACCTACGGGGATTATTTGGCCGTCGGTGCCGGAGCGCATGCGAAAATTACGAACTCGGACGGCGTGATTTTCCGCGAGGTACGAGCGAAAAGTCCTCTGCGTTACATGACCGATGTCGAAAACGGAACGTGTGTGCAAAGACGACGTCGAGTTCGTCCCGAAGAGATTCCCTTTGAGTTTATGCTCAACGTGTTAAGGTTACGTGAGGGTGTTGCCAAGGAGCGCTGGGAGGAGGCAACGGGGTTGCCCTATGCTCTGATTGCTCCGAAGGTCGCATCTTTGCAGCGCGAGGGCTTGATGGAAAAGACAGACTGCCTTGCCGCCACAGCACTCGGACGCCGTTTTTTAAATACGCTTCAGGAGCGATTTTTGCCGTGACACGAAAAAGTCGCATTTCGATACTCGCCTTTTCTATGACAGCGACCTTGGCCTTTTGGCTTGCCGGTTGCTCGACGCCCGTTCTCGAGGCGACCGATACCGCCGCGCGCGGAAACGTTCGCCTGCAAAAGGTTTCCTTTGCCGCGTGCCCGCACACGCAAGAGGCCGATTGGGATGCGACCCTAAAAGCCTTTAAAAAGTCATGTGAACGCATCGGAGGGAGCAATTCCTGGAAAGCGATTTGCTCTGAGGCCGGTCAATATATCGGAAGTTCTCGAGAGTTTTTTCAAAAGCATTTTGACCTTTGGCACGTCAAGGCCGTCAATGCTCGGGGAAAAGAGCAGGAGACGGGCCTGATGACCGGATACTATGAGCCCGAGTTAGAAGGGTCGCCGACACGTTCAAGGACATATTCCGTTCCGCTTTTATCGCCGCCCGATGACTTAATTACGCTTGATATCTCGCGCTTTGATGACACACTTGCTAAAACGGCGTTTAAGGGTAAGGTCGAAGCTCGCCGTTTCTTTCCGTATGACACACGAGGGACTATTGAGGCGCGAAGCGACCTAGCTCGCTATGCTCTGTGTTGGGTGCAAGACCCGGTCGACGCATTTTTCCTTCAGGTTCAGGGCTCAGGGCGCATACGACTGACAAACGGAGAGGTGATGCGCCTTGCTTATGCTGACAATAACGGAAGACCATATCGCGCCATTGCCCATTGGCTGACGCAGAATACGTCGTTAAAGCCTGCACAGATGAGTATGGACCGTATTCGGGCGTGGGCTCGAGACAATCCGACGCGTGTCCGGGAACTTTTAGACTACAACGAGCGGTATATTTTCTTTCAGGAGCGCAAAGACCTTGCCCCCGAAGAGGGACCGATCGGGAGCCTCGGCGTTCCCGTAACGCCGCGTGTTTCTGTGGCGGTCGATAGCAGCATTTGGCCCTTGGGGTTGCCTTTTATCGTCCAGGTGCATCAGGCAATCCCTGCGCTTTCTTTTGTGCGTCCCGTTCTGGCTCAAGACACGGGAAGTGCGATTCGAGGCCCTTTGCGATTTGATTATTTTTGGGGAAGCGGGCACAAAGCCGGACAAGCGGCCGGAAGTCAGAAAAGCGCGGTGAAAGCGTGGGCACTTTTTCCGAAGGGAAGTAATCCGTCGGCTTTTTAAGCACGACGGAAGTGGTTTCAGAGAGAAAATGACAGACTTTTGTGTGCAGGAAATCGGCCCTTCGCCCTTTATTCCGGGCTTTGCGCTTTTTGATGCGCATTTAGGAAACAGCATCGTAATTCGGTTTGCGCGTGCCGGGCAGGGCGTGCCGCTCCTGATGGTTCACGGTCATCCGCACAACCACGTGATTTGGCGCAAAGTTGCTCCGACACTTGCCGAGCACTACACGGTGATTCTTCCGGATTTGCGCGGATACGGCGATAGCAGTAAACCCGTGAGCGACGCCGAGCACACGCCGTACTCCAAGCGTGTCATGGCACGTGATTTGGCTCAACTGATGCAAGGGATGGGACTTACGCCCTTTCACTATGTCGGTCACGATCGCGGAGGACGAGTCGGGCATCGCTTTGCGCTCGATGCCCCCGAGCTTTTCCGAACGGCGACGTTCCTGGATATTGCGCCGACGGCCGTGATGTACGAGCGCACGAACATGGAGTTCGCGCGACGTTATTTCTGGTGGTTTTTCCTCATTCAACCCGAGCCGCTTCCGGAAAAGATGATTGACTCCGATCCGGAGTTTTTTATCCATCGGCATATCGACGGACAGCTCAAAACACCGGGCGCCGTTTCCGACGAAATTATGGCCGAGTATCTTCGTTGCTACAAAGACCCGAAAATGATTCACGCCGTCTGTGAGGACTATCGCGCTTCGGCCGGAATCGACCTAAAAGACGATGCGGCCGATCGGCAAAAGCGCATCACCTGTCCTTTGCTTTTGCTCTGGGGTGCTAAGGGCACGGTCGGAAAACTTTACGATGTGATTGAGACGTGGCACGACAGGGCCCTGTCTTTTGAAGGTCAAGCCCTTCCTTGCGGGCATTCTCCGCAAGAAGAGGTTCCGGAGTTGTTCCTGAAAACCTGGACGGATTTTGTTGCAAAACACGAGAAGTGAAAGTAAACAAGAGTTGTACCGCGAAACGTATAATTGCTCCGTTTTTTCAAGAGCAACACAGTTATGGCTGAAACAGAAAACAAAACATCCGAAGTGACGCCCGCCCCAATTCGCTTTACCGATGCCTGTGTGGCCAAGGTCAAGGAGCTCTTGGCCGAAGAAGAAAACCCCGATATGCCGTTGAGGGTTTTCGTGCAGGGCGGCGGTTGCCAGGGTTTCCAGTACGGATTCCAATTTGAGGAAGCCAAAGAAGCAGACGATACCGTTATCGAACGTGACGGGGTGACTTTTCTTGTCGATTCGCTTTCATTCCAATACCTGGTCGGAGCAGAAATCGATTTTAAAGACGAGCTTGAGGGGGCGCAATTTGTGATTCGTAATCCCAATGCCGTGACATCTTGTTCATGCGGAAGTTCGTTTTCCGTTTAACGTAAGGCTGAGATAGTCCTGCGGTCGCCTGTGCGGAAAACGTTATCGGGCTTTCCTCAGATAGAGTGACGAAAACAGTCCCGAGGCAAAAATCACGCCGATACCGGTGAGCGACAGGATTTCGATGTGTTCGTGGAAAGCCACCATCCCGATCAAAACTCCGAAGAAGATACCGGCAAATTGAAAGACTGAGTTAAGAAGGGCGTGCCCCTTGGCCCAGGCATAGGTCCAGAGGACCTGCGCCACGCATCCGGTTGTCATCACGCCGAGAAGCGGCCAAATCCACTCGCCTTGCGGTAGGTGCAGCTCGTAGGGCGAAAAGATCATTCCCAGACCGCCGGCGACAAAGCCGGTGAGCATAAAGTAAAAGACGGCACGCTCTTTGGGTTCTCCCTGACGCCCTAGGTCACGCAAGAACCAGTTGGCGCTTGCCCCGGCCAGAGCCGCGGCAACGGCAAGAAGGAGGCCGTCCAAATTAATGCCGACGCTTGTGGGCCTAGCAATAAGTAAAACCCCGATAAACCCGGTTATCACGGCTCCGACGACGGGCCATTCGATACGGTTCCCCGAACGGCGTGAGGAAATCAAAAAGAAAACGCAAAAAATCAGAGGGCTCGTGTAAGCAATCGGTTGTTCCACGGAAAGCGGCAGACGACTTAACGCGAGAATTTCGAGAAAAAAACAGCCGACGCCGCACACGCACCGTTTAAAGTGGGCCATCGGGAGTTTGGTCTGGATGCCGATACCCTTTCGGACCATGATAAAAAATAGGCACATGAGCCCGAAAGCCGAGCGCCAAAAGATGATTTCAAACGGGGAAAAGTACCCCGAACACATCTTGGCCGACATCGACATCAAGGTAAAAAGAAAACCAGCAACCAGGACCCAAAGCGATGCAGAAGGCATAAGTATCGTTCCGATACAGAACAGGCGCACGATAGCATTGTTTGATGCGATTTTGGGAGACCTTGTATAACCGTCTGTGCTCAGGCGTTACGGACGGTTATCGTTCGGAAATCGTGACGCTTCCCATTGGGTTAAAAGGAAAAAAGCGGCCCGCAAAGAGGCCGCTTTCAAGGTTTTTCTCTCAACCTATTTAACTTAACCGCATGCCCGGTTTTGCGCCGGCAAAGGGCTCGATGAGGTAGAGCTCGCTGGGTTTGCCGTCCGCAGCGCTTGCGCACAGAATCATCCCTTCGGAAATGCCGAAACGCATCTTGCGAGGCGCCAAGTTGGCAATCATCACAACGAGTTTGCCGATGAGGTCTTCGGGCTTGTAAGCGGCTTGAATTCCGGAGAAAACCTGCCGTGTGCGCCCCTCGCCGACATCAAGCTCAAAGCGCAGTAGCTTCGTGGATCCTTCGACGCATTCGGCGGCAACGACCTTGGCTACGCGTAAATCGAGTTTGGCAAAATCGTCGATAGTGCAGGTCGGCGCAAGAGCCTGCCCGCCGGGAAGCGGTTTTTCTTCCTCAGGAGCGTGCTCGGGCACGAGAACATCAAGTTGCTTTTCGCGATCGACGCGCCCCATCAAGTGTTCGAACTTGGCAATCGGGTGCGCACTTGTTAAGTGCGAGGCCACTGCTTCCCACGTGAGCTCGCCGCAGTTTAAGAAGCGTTCGACTTTTTGAGCCGTTGCCGGCAACACGGGTTTTAGATAAAGCGTAAGTAGCCGGAAGGCTTCCAAAGCTACGGACGCCACGCGTTGCAAGTCCGCTTCTTTTCCCGGAGTCTTAGCAAGTTCCCATGGCTTTTCCCGGTCGACGTATTCGTTGACTGTGTCGGCAAGTTCCATGATGTGACGCAGTGCCTTGCTGTACTCGCGGTCTTCGTAAAACTCTTTGATTTGCGGTGCGGCCTTGGCGACTTCGGCAATCAAGGGATCGGCCATAGTTGCATCGGAGACCTTTCCTTCAAAGCGCTTGAAGATAAAGCCGGCGGTGCGACTGGCGATGTTGACGTACTTGCCGATCAAGTCGGAGTTCACACGTGCCTGGAAATCGTCCTTGGTAAAGTCAATATCTTCGACGCGGCCGGTCATCTTGGCAGCTAAGTAGTAGCGCAGCCACTCGGCATTCATCCCGAGTTGCAGGTACTCCAAGGGGCTGATTCCGGTGCCGCGCGATTTACTCATCTTTTGACCGTTGACGGTAACGAACCCGTGCACGTTGATATGGTCGGGAACACGGTAGGGGGCTCCTGCAAAATGCAACATTGCCGGCCAGAAAAGCGTATGGAAATAAATGATGTCTTTGCCGATAAAGTGAATCTGCTCAGTGTCGGGCGCCGAAAGCGTTTTCACAAAATCCATCCCGTTTTTCTCGCAATACGCTTTAAAACTTGCAAGGTAACCCACGGGAGCATCAAGCCAGACATAAAAGTACTTTCCCGGAGCATCGGGAATTTCGATGCCGAAATACGGGGCATCGCGCGAGATATCCCAGTCAGCGAGATTTCCTTTTACTCCGAGCCACTCTTCGTCTTTGGCTAAAACTTCCGCCTGCACGCGGGGTTTGCCGTCGGCACCCATGCCGCGCGTCCATTCGCGCAAAAATTCCACGGCTTTAGGGTCGGAAAGCTTGAAAAAGTAGTGGGTGGACGACTTCATGACGGGAGTTGTTCCCGAAAGCGTGCTCTTGGGGTTAATGAGTTCCGTGGGCGAGTAGACCGACCCGCACACTTCACATGAGTCCCCGTACTGGTCGGGGGCTCCGCACTTCGGACATGTGCCCTTGATGAAGCGATCTGCCAGGAACATGCCTTTTTGGGTATCGAAAAATTGTTCGATATCCTTGGTGTAGATAAAGCCGGCGGCCTTCAGGCGTTTGTAGATGTCCTGAGAAAGCTCCGTGTTTTCTGGGCTATCCGTGCAGTGCCAGTGGTCGAACTTGATGTGAAAGCCGTCCAAGTACTGCTTGCGACCGGCAGCGATTTCGGCAACGAACTGTTGCGGCGTGACACCTTTTTTCTGCGCAGCAATCATAATCGGGGCGCCGTGCGCATCATCGGCAGCGACAAAGTAAACCTTGTTGCCGCACATGCGCTCGTGACGCACCCAGATATCGGCCTGAATGTATTCCATAATGTGCCCGATATGAAACGGGCCGTTTGCATAGGGCAGAGCGGTTGTCACGAAAATCGTTCGCTGTTTCTGTGTCATCTATTTGCCTTTTTAATTCAACATCGCCGACAAGAAAGCCAGCGTAAACTCATATTCTAACGCCCTTAATTGAGCGAGTTTTGCGGATTCGGGTATTTCTTCAGGTGGGAAAGTTGTATGGATGCAATCGAAAAAGTGCGTGCCGTTTTAGAGTCAGTCAAGGAGCCGTGCTTCGGACACACGCTCAAGGAGCTGCATGTTGTCCGAACAGGCTCGTCTGCTTCGGGCAACGGACCGAGTTTGGAAATTCGATTGGGTTTCCCGGCAGATGCTTCTTTCATTCAAGCACTCCGAAAAGCCGTTTCTCAGGCTTTGGACCAAGCCGGACTTGCTGCAGTCGATGTTCCCGTCCGATGGGAAGTGTTGGCGCATCGCGTCAAACTCGGCTTAAAGCCGCTTGAGGGGGTGAAAAATATCATTGCCGTCAGTTCCGCCAAGGGCGGCGTCGGTAAATCCACGGTGGCCGTTTCCCTAGCGCTTGCGTTAAGCCGTCTCGGGGCTCGCATCGGGCTTTTAGATGCCGATGTCTACGGGCCTTCGGTTCCGCTTTTACTTGATGTACACGGGAAGCCCTTTGAAACCGATGATAAAAGGATGATTCCGGTGACGGCCGGCCCTTTGCAGGTCAATTCCATCGGTTTTTTTGTCGGGGAGAGCGATTCGCTTGCCTGGCGCGGACCGATGGCCTCGGGAGCCGTACGGCAACTTCTGGAGAAAACGCGTTGGAATCGTTTGGATTACCTCATTGTCGATATGCCGCCGGGAACCGGGGATATTCCGTTAACACTGGTCCAGTCGATTCCCGTGACGGCAGCCCTTGTTGTCACAACACCGCAAAAACTGGCGTGTGCCGATGCGGCGCGTGGATTGCAATTGTTCGAAAAGGTCGGAATTCCGGTTCTCGGTATTGTGGAAAACATGGCCTCTTTCGTGTGTCCTGAGTGCGGACATCTCCATAGACTTTCCGCGAGCGGGCAAACTGAGGCACTTGTCGAGCGCTTTGCCGTTCCGATTGTCGCGAGTTTGCCCTTTACTCATAAGGCCGATGATTTAACGTATGAAGGGGGGCGGATAGACGACTTTGATGGGCAAATCGACCGAGCCGCTCGATTTCTCGCTCAAGCGGTCTCGCGTATGCCGAAGGACATGTCCGGCGTGATGCCGGGAGCCAGGGTCGAAGGTGATGTTTTGCCTCCTAAAAAGGCTTCTTGATTCAAAAGGCTTGGTTGGCAAAGGGATGGTAGTCCGAAAAGCGGCGCGCATAGACACTGACAAAGAGGTTGGAAATATGTAAAATTCCGACTCTTAATCGAAATTGCACGGTTAGCTCAGGGGTAGAGCATCGTCTTCACACGGCGGGGGTCACTGGTTCGAAACCAGTACCGTGCACCAGTTCTTACAGAAAGTAGCTTCGGGCTGCTTTTTTCTTGTCTGTCGGTAAAGTGACCGCGCCGCGGACTCGGGAAAGCAGCGGTCTTTCTCCGTTAAGGTGTTAAGGACCAGGGGGCTACAAATTGATAGTTGGCGCGATTTAAAAATCACTCTAAATGAACATCGCGCCTAAATCGAATTCCCGACTCGGCTAGCGCGGGCTGGTTGCACTAAAGCCAAGTTCTGCGCTGATTGTACGGGCGCATTCACAGATAGCGTCTTTTGTGCTTTCAAGTTTTAGATTGCCTTTAATTCCGGTGACGCCGATTGATGCGATGGCGCGACCTTCGTAGTTAAAGACCGGAGCGGCAAGTGCAATCACACCGTTTTCAAGCTCTTCGTCGCAGACGGCATAGCCTTGAGCAACTGTTTTTTGTGAATCGTCAAGAATCGATTTAAGAGAAGTCTTCGTCCGTGCGGTAAAGCGTACGAGGGGCTTGTTTTTTTCAAATAAGGCTCGAATCATTTCCGGTTGATAGGCGAATATGATTTTGGCAGTGGCTGCAGCATAAAACGGCATTTCGTTTCCGATTTGTGCAGCGAACTTTGAATGCGTTTCCGTTGTCGGATCTTCGCAATGCGTACAGACGACTTCCCCGGCGCTTTCCTGACAAACATAGACAACGTTGTGGACTTTTGAGGCAGCCTTTCGCATCGGTAGCCGCGCGACGTCAATCAATCGATCCTTGTTCAGCAGGTTGGAAGCAAGCCGAAGCACTTTAAAGCCCAGCCGGTACTGTTTTGTTGTTTTTTCCTGTATTACGAGGTTGTTTTCCATCAGAGACATAAGAAAACGATGTGTTGTCCCGAGGGATAGATTCATTTTGCGACTGAGTTCGGATACGGAAAGACCGTCGGGGTATTGACTCATGAGCGTTAGGATTTCAATAGCTCTATCGATGGTTTGCAAGATCAGCTCCTTGTATTACATTTTGGTTTTCGATTTTTTTCACATAGTGGAAAAGTTTTCCGAATTTTACGCCTATAATGGAAACCGATTTCGGAATATGGAAAGAATCTTGGTCGCAAGTCGGCTTTTCTTCTTTTTCGAAACGTGGAAAGACTTTCCATATTATGGAAAATAGACTAAAAGAGGTTATGAAATATGACTCAGTTGCGTGTAGGAGCTCGAGAATTTGCTCAAAAAGTTTTTGACGACATGCGAGCCTTTTCAAAAGATCCTGTTATCGGGATTTCTCGTCAAGGATACGGGCCTCTCGAACAGAAAGTACATGACTATGTGAAGGCGTGGGCAAAGTCGCTTGATTTAGAAGTTAAGATTGATCGTTGCGGAAATCTCTTTGTAACACTTCCGGGGAAGGATAGGGCACTCCCTTGCTATATGACGGGGTCTCACGGCGACAGTGTTCCCCAAGGCGGTCATTATGACGGCATGGCCGGCGTTGTGGCCGGCATGGCCGTCATAAATTGGATGAAGACAATTGGATTTACGCCGCATCGCGACGTTACGCTCGTTGTTTTTCGTATGGAAGAAAGCTCCTGGTTCGGCAAGGCCTATGTCGGCTCTCTTGCGATGATGGGTCTGTTGACGGAAGCAGACCTTGCCTTAAAACATCGCACGGAAAACGTCACTCTTGCAGAAACCATCCAAAAGGCCGGATTCAATCCTCAAGACATGCTTAAAACGGAACCTGCGATTGATGTTTCCCGTATTGCAGCCTTTACGGAGCTACATATTGAACAGGGACCGACCCTTGATTCTCAAAAGAAGGCACGCGTCGGCATTGTGACCGGCATTCGCGGCAATGTCCGTCATAAGACCTGCCGCTGCATCGGTGTGAAAGCGCACTCAGGAGCCGTTGACCGTCAATATCGCCATGATGCCGTGATGGCCATGGCAAAGCTCTTAACGCGCATGGATAAGCATTGGGCCGAATGGCTCATGCGTGGCGAAGATCTTGTTTTTACTGCCGGCGTATTTAAGACGGATGCGGCAGCGGCCATTGCCATTATTCCCGGCGAGGTCACTTTTAGCATTGACATTCGCTCGCTCTCACGCGATACGATCGATCGCTTCCATACGCTTCTTGTTGCAGAGAGCTCTGCCGTCGGTGCCGATCGCGGTGTGAAATTTGAATTTGACCGTGAGCTCATTTGCGAACCCTCGGGCGTAAATGAAGACTTGATGAACCACCTTGCGAAAAGTGCCGAGAAGGCCAAGATTCCCACCATGTTTATTCCGAGTGGGGCCGGACACGATGCTGCGGTTCTTGGTAACGCCGGTGTGCCGGTATCAATGATTTTCGTTGCTAATCAAGACGGGTCTCACAACCCGCATGAGAAGATGCGTCTCGATGATTTTCTCTTAGGTGCCGAGGTTCTCTTTACGGCAATCGCAGACTACAACTGAATAGTTACGGAGTAAGAAAAAATGTGGGATTTGGCGATTAAAAACGGAACGTGTGTGACATCCACGGAAAGTTTCAAAGCGGATATTTATGTCAAAGACGGCAAGATTGCTGCCATCACAACCGAAGATCTCGGTCCGTCGAAAGAAACGCTCGATGCATCGGGAAAAAGGGTCTACGCTGGCTTTATCGATACGCACGTGCATTCGCGTGACGGCGGAGCGCTACACAAGGAAACATTTGCACATTCCACACGGGGCGCTGCAATGGGAGGCATCACGACCGTTGTCGAAATGCCCAATGCCGTACCTCCGGTTTGCAATGTCGAAAACTTCAAAGCGCAAAAAGCCAATCTTTCGAGCAAGGCATTTGTTGACTTTGCAATGTGGGCTCTTTGCTTGGGTGATTTAAATAACAAGGATTTGCTTGAACTGGATAAGTACGGCGTTGCCGGCTACAAATTTTTTTGGGGCTATGCCTTAAAAAAGAGCAACTACAACCTGATTTATAACTACGATCCGAATGATCCGGATGTTTTCCCGCCCTTGGACGACGGACAGGTATACGGCATTTTCGAAACAGTGGCTAAGACAGGAAAGCTTTTGGGCATTCATGCGGAAAATTCCTCTTTGATTCGTCGTTTGACGGAGCGCATCAAGCCTGAAGAGTACGCCACGGAATATGAAGCACTCTTGGCCTGCCGCCCGAGCGTTTGTGAGGAAACCGTTGTGCAGACGGCAATTTCTTTTGCCAAGGTTACGGGTTGTCACTTGCATATTCTTCACACATCCGCAAAAGAAACCGTGGATTTGGTGGATGCTGCGCAAAAGAAAGGCCTCAAGGTTACGGCCGAAACGTGTCCGCACTATTTAACACTCACAAAGGACGACTTCAAGCGTGTTGGTCCGATGATTAAAGGCTATCCCCCTGTTCGCGAAAAGGCTGACCAACAGCGTCTTTGGGAGGGACTGCGTGCAGGAATTCTTTCCCACGTTTGCTCTGATCATGCGCCGCATACGGCACAGGAAAAAGCCGGAAGTCTTTTCAAGATTCCCTCTGGCATGTGCACAATCGAAACGCTTGTTCCCTTGATGACCGATTCTGTCAACAAGGGGTTAATCACGGAAAACGATATTGCCCGCATTCTTTCCGAGAAGCCGGCAGAACTGTTCGGACTCGATCATAAGAAGGGATTTTTGCGTGTCGGGATGGATGCTGACATCACTCTCGTTGATTACGACTATGGAGAAACAATCGATATCAACCGATTCCAGAGTGTGAGCAAGGTTTCTGCTTTTAACGGCTTTAAGTTAAAGGGCTTCCCCGTTGCGACAGTACTTCGTGGGCACATCGTGATGAAAGATCGCAAGCTCATCGGCGAACATCAGGGCGAGTTTGTTGCAGCACATCCGGCTAAGAAAGAGTAGGAGCGGAAAGGTACGGTTCACTCAGTGAACCCCCTCCATTGGGTGAGCCGTATCGAACCAGGCGAGAGCGATGCAAATCACAATTATTAATCCGAACTCAACGGAATCTATGAATCAGGGCATTTTTGAAAGTGCCGCGCGAGTGGCAAGTCGTAACGACAAGCTCCGAATGCTCTGCGTGAAGGAATCTCCGGCGCTCATTAATAGTGCCGTTGATGAGGTCAATGCAGCGTATTGGACACTTAAGAAAGCAATCGAGCTTTCTTCCGTGACAGATGGCTATGTTGTTGCTTGTCATAGTGATCCGGCCGTCAAGGCCATCGGCGAGGCTACCGGAAAGCCTGTTGTCGGTATTGGATTTGCTTCACTTCACGCTGCCGCAAAGCATGCCGGTCCATCGGCCATTCTTGCCATTTCTGAGCAATCGATTCCGAGAAAAGAAGCATTGGCAAATCGCTACGGGTTTGAAGGGCGGTTCGATACGTTTGCGACTGGCTATACAGAAGATATGACGGACAGTGATGTCTTTGAATGCTTGTCAAGAGCTATTCGTTTGGCCCGGAAAAAGAAGACGTATTCAAGTTTTGTTTTGGGGTGTGCAGGGATGGGATGCGTTGCCCCGAGATTACGAAAGGAGTTGGGATTAACAATCATTGACGGGACAGAGCAAGCGGTCCTTTCAATGGAACCCTGAATCTATAGTCCTGTAAGCAAGAAAAAGGAATCTATCTTCCCAAAAAAACGGAAAATCTTTCCGTATAGTGAAAACTCAAGAGGAGAAACCTCATGAAAGAAATGAGTCCAGTGGTTTTGCTAAAAAACAATTCATATGTTGTCGGCTATAAAAATGGCGGACACGTCCTGTACAAAGATGGCGAAATTGCCTACCAGGGAAATCGTGTTATTTATGCTGGAAAAAAGTTTGCAGGAAAAGCAGATCGAATAATTGACACGCATCGAGGCTTTGTGATGCCTGGCCTAGTGAACTGCCACTGCCATGTTGCAGCAAGTCCAGTTGAAAAAGGATTTCTTGAAGACATTGGAAGTCGAAATTTTTACGGAACAAGTCTCTACGAGTCTTTGCGTGTGACGCATCTAAATATCGAAGATCAAGAAGATGTGTTTCGTTTTTCTTTGTCAGAAATACTGAAGAAAGGATCTACAACAATTTTTGAACTAGGTCGAGCAACCGAACCCATGATTGAGACGATTGCGAAGTCTGGTATTCGCGCTTATGTCGGGCCTATGGCTCGCTCGTGTGTCTTCATGACGCAGGATGGAAAAACTGTCCATTACGAGTGGGATGAGCCCGAAGCGTTCAAACGTCTTCAATATACAGTCGATTTGCATGAAAAGTATTCTGGCAAATTCGGCGATCGTATTCACATTGCTCTGTACCCAGGGCAAGCTGATTGTGTGACACCAGACTTTTTAAAAGAAGTTCGAAAGGCTGCAGATGCGACTGGAATGAGGATTCAAATTCACGCGGCGCAGTCAATCAATGAAATTCAGGTTGTGATGGAACGCCATGGAATGATTCCTGCGCAGTTTCTACATGAACACGGAATATGTGGTCCCGATACGCTTTATAGCCACTACATCATGCCATGTGGCTCAACGTTAAATGGATTGCGCATTGATAACGAACTCGAATTAATAGCGAACGATGGAACAACCGTGGTTAATTGCCCATGGGTGTATGGTCGTCGGGGCTTCATTTTGGAGTCTTTCTACAAATATCGCAAACTTGGCATAAATCTCGCAATCGGAACGGATTCATTCCCACAGGATATGGTCCATGAAATGCGCGCTGCAGCGATTTTCGGAAAGATCGCTGAGTATGACACCTGGAAGTGCACAGCGGCAGATGTGTTTAACGCGGCAACTCTCGGAGGAGCTAAGGCTCTCGGTCGAGAGGATATTGGGCGTCTTTGTGAGGGATCCAAGGCTGACATTGTCGTAATGTCGACACAGAACATGGAATTTATGCCACTTCGCGACCCGATTAAGGTCCTCGTTTACACGGCAGATAGCCACAACATCGACAAAGTCATTGTCGACGGAAAGATGCTTGTCGATGACGGCGAACTCCTTGGAATTGAAGAAAAAGAACTTTACAGCCACGTTCAGGCTGCTGGAGAGCATATGTGGGAAAACGTCGCAAAGCGTGATTGGAAAGGACGCTCTCATGACGAAATGTCTCCGATGAGTTTTCCGGTGGAATGAGCGAAGAGAGGCTATCGTCGTTAACTCTCTTCTCCAAAAAACAATCAAATGGAGGAAATCATGATGTTATGGATTGGAGCGATTATTGTCATATTGGCATTCGTCGCCGTTATTAAGCAGTGGGAAGTACGTGCCACACTATTTGGTGCTGGTCTTTTGATGTGCGTTTTAAGTGGGCATCCTCTAACGGCTTTTGATTCGTTTAGTAAGATGCTTGTCTCGAGTTGGCTTGTGCCAATTATTGCTTGCGCTATGGGCTTTGCACAGGTCATTACCTTAACGGAATGTGACAAGCATTTTTCCTTTTTAGCCTTAAAGCATGTGTTGAAATTTAAGGCTATGCTGATTCCAGCAACAGTTGTTGTTACATGGGTTTTAGCAATGGCGATGAATTCGCCTGCTGGGCTTGCGGCAACCATCGGGCCAATCATTATCCCGGTCTTAATTCGTGCAGGCATTTCTCCAGCAATGGCAGGAGCAACGCTTTTAGTTGCGACATGGGGCGGCTGTGCGAGCGTTTCTTCACCTCATATTGCTTTAATTACGAGTTTTTCCCATAGCGATATCGCAGATGTTGTGATTCGTACGCTTCCTGCGGCAGGAGTAGTTCTTTTAATTTGTGCTTTTGGTATGTACGCGACGGCGCTTTTCCTCAAAGAGAATAAAGGTTATGAGATTCCAGGAGAAAGCGCCACAGATTTAATGGAAGAAGTGAAGGAGTTCAAGGTCAACTACCTTAAGGCACTGATGCCCCTTTTGCCTCTTATCTTGTTAATTCTCGGTGCCAAGCAGGTGGGGCTTATTTACCGTTTTAGCGTTCCCCAAGTCATGATGATTGGCATGATTCTGACATTGCTTGTTAGCTGGACAAGCCCGTTTGAGGCGATGCGTCGTTTCTGCAAAGGCATGGGTGATGGTTTTGGAAATATCGTCAGTATTATCGCAGCCGCTGCCGTTTTCACGGCGGGGATGAAAGATATCGGTCTTATTGATGCCCTTTTAAACGCGATGAAAGATTCCGTGGACATTGCCAAGATTGCTGGTTCCTGGGGACCATTCCTGATTGCCGCTTTAAGTGGATCGGGTGATGCCGCGACTCTCGCATTTAATAACGCAGTCACACCCAATGCAAGCCAACTTGGAATGGACATTGATTTGCTTGGTATGACAGCCTACTACGGGGGTTCTTTAGGTCGAACGATTTCTCCTGTTGCTGGTGTCTGCATTATTTTGGCAGGGGTCGCTAAGGTCAATCCATTACAACTTTCAAAGCGTGTCATGGCTACATGTATCGTTGGCAACGTTGCTGCCCTGACTGTTTTGCAGTACATGCTCTAAGACAGAATAATAGTCTGTGCCATCTGTTTGCGTTAAAAAGAACGGATGGCATGGTTTCTTCGAGTGAAGTGCCAAAACAAAATGCTTAATGAAAAAACAGCAAAACTAGGCGTTCTTCTAACTGCTCTTATTTGGAGTTCAGGAGGACTGGCTGTGAAAATTACAAACTGTCCGGCTGATGCTCTAACAGGATGGCGATGTTTTTTTTGCTTAGTGCTGTTCGTTCTTTTTTATCGCAAGGAAAAACTATTAACGTTTTCAAAAGCTCAGTGGGCTGGTGCTATCGCCTACTTTCTTATGGCATATTTTTACATTGCTGCAACGCAACTGACGACGGCAGCCAATGCAATTCTGCTTCAGTACACAGCCCCCGTTTATGTTGCTCTTCTTTCTATTTGGCTACTCAAAGAAAAAGTCAAAAAAAAGGATTGGTTTGTTATTGCAGCCGTTTTTTTGGGCATGGTTCTTTTCTTTGTTGATAAGGCAGGAATCGGCAATATGCTCGGAAATGTATTGGGCGTTCTAAGTGGGATTTCTTTTGCGACATTTATTGTTTGCACGCGCATACAAAAGAATGCACACCCTGCCGGATCGATTTTTCTAGGAAATGTCATTGCCCTTGTTGTCTGTCTGCCTAGCATGATTGTTACTCCACTAACGGAGGATGCTATTTTTGGCGGAATGTATTTGGGACTAATCTATGGAGGTCTCTCTTACATAATTTATTCGGCCTGTATCCGATATGTTTCTGCTCTTTCAGCGATTTTGATTGCGACAATAGAGCCTGTTTTGAATCCTGTTTGGGTATTTTTTCTCGTGGGAGAAACTCCAAGTTCTTACGCTATATTGGGCGGGGGGATTGTCGTCGTATCTATTTTGATAGGTAACTTAACCGGACTCTGCGAGAAAGAACGCAAATAGAAGAAGGAGCAAAGGCCAGTTTTTGCGCAACTCGTTCGTTGGCTTATGGTCAAATAATCCGCAGAACCCTGCATTTAAGTTGGATGGAAAAAACAGATTTGTTGCACAGTTTCAGTAATTGGCATGCGCCTTTCCATGCCGGGATCACTGTTTTTTTATTGATCAGATTTCGCGTGACTCTTTGCTGATCCAGCCCTTTTAACGACAGATTTTTTGTGCGTTTCTTTGGCCATCACTTCTTTCGCCACGTTAATAAAGGCGGCTGCCGGACGCGAAAGGTATCTGCTGCGGCTCCAAGCAATCGTCAGTTTCGTCGTCGGGTGGTCTCGCCCTAAGTCGTAGTACTGCACGGAGTGATTTGTCATGTCGGCAAGGGGACTCGGGACAAGAGCACAGCCAAGACCTGCCTCGACGAGAGCGGGAATTGAGGTGATGGACTGCGCCTCGAGAATCACGTTCGGCTCGATGCGGTATTTGGCGCACAAGGTCGTGAAAAACTTCTGGAAGACCTGACCGGCCTTTAAAACAATAAAGTCGTCGTCGGCAAACTCGGAAAATTTGACGGACGGAAAGCGACCTCCGGGCGGAACGGGTCCCGTCTTGACGGGTTTGTGATTGGCCGGTGCACACAGCAAGACACGTTCTGTCACCAAGGGTTCGCAAACAAGGTTATTTGTCACCGTTGCTTCCAGGGCAAGCGTGCAATCCACGAGCCCTTTTTCAGCCAAATCCACGAGCTCGGAGGAAATACCTTCCAAAAGGTGAATCTTGATGTCCGGGAATCGTTTTCTGTAAACGGGAAGCACTTTGGAGAGGACGGCGTTTGAGCGGTATTGCGTCGATCCGATGAATACCTCACCGCTCGTGAGCATGTGCTTGTCACTGAAAAACTGCTCGCGTTGACGGTAAATCGATTCAATCTTGCGCTCGGTTTCCATGTAAAACTGACCGTCTTCGGTTAAAACCCACGGTTGAGATGATCGGTCGAAAAGCTCAATGTCGTTATCTTCTTCAACGCGCCGGATGTATTGGCTTAAAGACGGCTGTGAAACAAAGAGTTTTTTGGCCGCTTTTGTGATACTTCCGGTCTCAAGAATGGTTTCGATGTATTTGAGGGCAGTACGGCGCATAGCAGTGAGAAAAAGAAAAGCCGCAACCTGGCGGCATCGTCATAAAGCACTGCCTATATTTTATTAGCAAAAAAAGTATTTGTCGAATACGGAGCTGATGTTTTAAATTAAAAAACTTAAAGCGAGTCCGTTTCCTTCACCTCCTTGCGGTCAACTATTTGAAGTCCTCATCCTTCTCGTACAAGACCTATAAACGGCTTCGCTTTTCCTTTTGTGGCGTATTTGTTGAGGTATCGAACGGATTTCAATCGGTTGTTTGCTGATTTTTATTCGCCTGCATAGGTATTTTTCCCTAGAAGGTGCTTAGCGTCCGTCCTTTATACTTTTTATTTCTGTTTGCGAATTTTCGGGAGAGACGGGCAGTGGAGACAATCGTTTCGATACTCGGGGCCATCAGCGGATTTGTCTGGGGCCCGATTATGTTGTTTTTCCTTATCGGTACCGGTATTTATTTGACCGTCGGTTTGCGCGGATATACGTTCCGCAACATCCCGACGGCTTTTCGTATGTTGTTTACGAGGACCGGTGAAGGTAAGGGCGGTAAAGGAGAAATCTCGGCATTTACCGCCTTGATGACGGCTATGGCAGGCACTGTCGGTACCGGCTCGATTGTCGGTGTGGCCACGGCCCTGATGGCAGGGGGCCCGGGAGCCCTTTTCTGGATGTGGTGCACGGCCTTGGTCGGTATGGCAACGAAGTTTTCCGAGATTGTTCTGGCGATGCATTTTCGTGAAACCACGCCTGCCGGTAATGTCGTAGGCGGCGCGATGTACTACATACGAAACGGTCTGGGTCCGAAGTGGAGGTGGCTTGCGTGTGCGTTTGCCATCTTTACGGGTTTTGCCTGTTTCGGGACCGGCAACATGGTTCAGACTAACGCCATCGCCGGCGTTTTGCATCAGTCGATGAACATTCCCTCGTGGGCCACGGCTCTAGCGTTGTTCCTTTTAATCGGCTTGGTTGTTTTAGGGGGCGTCAGGCGCATCGGATATGTGGCCGAACGTATCGTTCCGACCATGGTCGTTGTCTATATCCTTGCCGGTCTTTTTATTGTCATATGCCACTACGACCTGATTATCCCGACCTTAGAGATGGTTGTTGTCCATGCCTTCACGCCGACGGCAGCTTCGGGAGGCTTTGCCGGCGCAACCGTGATGATGGCGATTCGCTTCGGTATGGCCCGCGGTGTCTTTGCCAATGAGGCCGGCTTAGGAAGTGCTCCGATTGCGCACGCGACGGCCATTTCCTCTCCGATTCGTCAGGGTACGCTCGGCATGCTCGAGGTCTTTATTACGACGTTTTTCATTTGCACGATGACGGGTCTGACAATCCTGATTACCGGGCAGTGGTGTGTCGTCGGTGCCCAAGGCGCCTCCGTCACGGCCCTTGCCTTTGAGTCCGTGATGCCCGGAATCGGAAGTTACATCGTGACCTTGGCTCTGGCGCTTTTTGCCTTCACAACCATTCTCGGTTGGTGCGTGTACGGCGAGCGGGCTTGGATGTTCCTTTTCGGGGATAAGGCTCTAAAGCCCTTCCGCATCGTTTACACGATTATTATTCCGGTCGGCGCCTTGGTTCAGATTGATTTCGTATGGCTTTTTGCCGATGTCATGAACGGCCTTATGGCTATTCCGAATTTAATCGGCCTGGCACTTTTAAGCCCGATTGTTTTCAAAATTGTGCGTGAATCGGGTGAGTCGCTTAAAAAGTAAGGCCGATTTCACGAATTTGCATTGACTCCGGGGACTCGTTCCCCGGTTTTTTTTTCGCCGCCGGCGCTTTCTTGCAAATGTCGATCATAGCCCCCATATAAAAAGTATTGAAGTCACTTTTCGGAGTGTTATGTATGTCTGCTCAAAAGCACGGTTTTCAAACAGAGGTGGCCAAACTCTTGGATCTTTTGGCCAATTCCCTTTATTCGAACAAAGAAGTCTTTTTGCGTGAGTTAATCTCCAATGCTTCCGATGCTATTGAAAAATTGCATTTTCTGGCGCTCACGGATGCCGACCTTATTAAAGACGATCCGAATTTTGCGATTCATGTCAAGGCCGATGCGGCAACTAAGACGTTGACGATTACCGATAACGGTATCGGCATGACGTTGGCCGAAGCCAACGATCATTTAGGCACGATTGCCAAATCGGGAACCGAGGAATTCTTTAAGAGCTTGTCGGGCGATGCCGCCAAGGACGCACAGCTAATCGGTCAGTTCGGTGTCGGGTTTTACTCGGCCTTTATCGTGGCCGATCGCGTGACGGTTTTGACGCGCAAAGCCGGAACCCCGGAAGCCGAAGGCGTGCGGTGGGAATCGACCGGTAACGGCGAGTTTGAAAGCGAAAATGTCTCTGTCAAAGAACGCGGGACGTCTGTGATTTTGCACTTAAAAGACCCCGAAACGAAGTTCCTTGAAACCTGGACTCTTCGCGAAGCCATCGAAAAGTATTCCGACCACATTGCCGTCCCTGTGTATCTGTGGGAAGAAAAGTTCGAAGCTCCCAAAGAAGGGGAGGATGCCTCCAAGAAAGAGCCTAAGTTCGAGTACACGCAGGTCAATGAAGCCAAAGCGCTTTGGACGATGAATCCGCGCGAGGTCAAAGACGAGCAATACAAGGAGTTTTACAAGCACTTAACGCACGACTACGATGATCCCCTCGCGTGGGCGCATAACAAGGTCGAAGGCGACCTGGAATACACCTCGCTGTTGTTTATTCCGTCGCAGGCGCCGTGGGATTTGTATTCGCGCGACACTGTCAAGGGCTTAAAGCTTTTTGTCGAGCGCGTGTTCATTATGGATAAGGCCGATGCCTTCCTTCCCAACTACCTACGCTTTGTGCGCGGCCTTGTGGATACGAACGCATTGCCTCTTAACGTCTCGCGGGAACTGCTACAGGAAAGCGAAGCCGGTCGTAAGTTAAAGAAGGCTCTGACAAAGCGGGCCTTGGACATGATTGCCAAATTAGCGACCGATAAAGACAAATACGCCAAGTTCTGGACTCAGTTCGGACGCGTTCTCAAGGAAGGCCCCGTTGAGGATTACTCCAATGCCGAGACCGTTGCCAAGCTCTTGCGTTTTGCTTCCACCACGGAGAATGCTTCCGCTCAAACCGTCAGTCTTGCTGATTACGTTTCGCGCATGCCCGAAGGCCAAAAGAAGATTTACTACCTTGTCGGTACGAGCTACCAGAGCGTGAAAACGTCGCCGTACTTGGAACTCTTTAAGAAAAAGGGTATCGAGGTGCTCCTACTTTGGGATCGAATCGACGAGTGGCTGATGGCACATTTGCGTGAATTCGAAGGCAAGGGCTTCGTCAGTGCGAGCGCTTCGGATTTGGAACTCGGGGATTTGGCGGACAAGTCCGAGAAGACCGAAGAGGAGGCTAAACAAAGCGCAGGCCTTATCGATCGCTTAAAGACGGCACTTGCCGGGCGCGTCAAAGACGTGCGGGTTTCCACGCGTCTTGTGGGTACCCCGAGCTGCGTTGTGGCCGAGGGCGGACAGTTCTTAACGCCTCAGATGAAGCACATGCTCGAGGCGGCCGGACAGACCGTCCCCGAGGACGAGTACATCCTGGAGGTTGACCCGGAAAATGCGCTCTTAAAACGAGTTGCTGCCGAAACCGACCCTGCACGCTTTAAGGAATGGGCTGAGCTTATTTTCGAGCAGGCCCTTTTATCCGAGCAAGGAGCTCTTAAAGACCCGAATGCTTTTGTGCAACGCATGAATCGCCTGTTGGCGCTTTAAGCCGCATCGAAAAATCGCCCCGAAGTTCGGGGCGGGTTTGAACCATACCCCGTCTAGTAGGCCACCTACAGACGGGGTATG